>Ga0209051_1001412_pt1 | contig 20634 bp, 20 predicted proteins | sample AraplaCvi_mMS_r2_2_FD_184286 | JGI IMG/M metagenome (GOLD analysis project Ga0209051, IMG submission 184286) | Arabidopsis root microbial communities from North Carolina, USA - plate scrape MF_Cvi_mMS_r2 (SPAdes) (version 2) | ecosystem: Host-associated > Plants > Roots > Endosphere | place...
ACTATTCATCGAACACCTTGGGGACTTAGCACCAATCTGGACTCAGAGTGGTGTCACTAGCCTGGGACTACCCGCAATGCGAATCGAGATTCGCGTCACCGCGATAGTCAACCAAACCCAGGCACGACTCTAGCGGGACTGCACCCATAGCTAGAAGAGGTGAACGGTTCAGGCCGCAGATGCGAAGCCGCTCGTTCCGAACTCAACCGGGGTCAGCCGTCCGAGTGGGCATTAACGAATGTTATTGCAACACAGATGAACTGGGCAAAGCACTCACGGTTACTAGTTCGGCGCCCCCGCGCTGACTGATGTTCGATCTAGTCTCGGTGGGTATCGGACCGGCCAGTTCCCGCTCGGCCGGTCCGATTCCCGTCGCACCGTGTTTCGTCGACTCTCTGCGCGAGTACTGACCGCGTTCCACCACGTCATCCCCGTCAACCTCGGCCTTTACGGATCGTCACCAGCACCAGCCACAGCACGCTTGGGCCTCGAGATGGCGACCACAGATCGGGACTGCAGGCTCGTAAACTAAGCCGTTGTCGCCGAAGTGTGTTCTAGCGGCGTTGCTCCGAAATATGACGGTGATCATCAATACGGTTCTCTCCGAACATACTTGGCATGGTTGGACGTCGCGCCGGGCAGTACCTCGGCGGCGGAGCGCTCGATCTGGTCGCTCGGTCTCGGGGCGGCGACATGCCGTTCGATTCGACTCGATCGATCACCACGATGCGCGCCGGGCCTTCATCACCTGTGGCCGAAGTTCTCAAGCACCTCGAGGGCGTCGGCAATGCTCTCAAACTCCGCACTCATTCGTCGTACCGCATCGTGACCCCGGGGGGTTTGGAGCGAGTCATGCCTGCCCTCTGGTCACCAGTGGGTTCCATATCTGGCTGAGCGAGGGATGAGGCGCGATGACGTGACGCAGCACCGACAGTGGGACCTCACCCACCACGGCGACGGTGGCTGCCTGAACCAGATCAGCCACGTCGGGTCCGACGAACGTGGCCCCAAGGAGCGTGTCACGGTCGGCATCGACGACCAGTTTTCCTTCCGCGTCGAAGCCGTCGCGCAGAATCAACAGCTGCCCGAGCTCTCCTGGATACGTTGCGGTTCGCGTAGTCACCGTGAACCCAGCCTCGCGAGCCGCGGCTTCCGTGAGGCCGACCTCGACGACCTGGGGGCTGGTGAAGATGACCTGAGCCAGGCGGCCCGTGTCTCGAGCCATCAACCCCGAACCGCTCTGCAGAGTGCCCTCCGCGCGGGCGGCCACGACGTCCGCCACGATGCCAGCGTGATATTGCGAAACGTGCGATAGCAGAGCGCGACCCGTCGTGTCGCCGATCGCGTAGAGCCACTCACCATCGACGCCGATCGCCGTGAGGTGGTCGTCGACGGCCACGAATCCTTCCCCGGGCAGACCGATCGTCTCCAATCCCAAATCCCCGGTGTTGACCGAACGCCCAGTGGCGACGACGATCTCGTCGGCCTCGACGATACTGTCACCGGTCGAGGCGGAGATACCACCGCGCGCGTCGCGCTCGACCGAGGTCAGTTGCGTTGCGAAGCGGATGTCCACGCCGCGATCTCGAAGCGCGCGCGCCACCCTGGCGCCCGCGAAGGGTTCGGATCCGCGTAACAGCGTGGACCCCCGCACCACGAGGGTCACCGCACTGCCCAGCCCGGACAGAATGGTCGCGCACTCCACCCCCACGACTCCGCCGCCGAGGACGATGGTCCTGCCGGGAACGCGCGTCATGGTCGCGAGATCCCGATTGGTCCACGGGGACGCGGATGCAAGCCCGTCGACGTCGGGGAGCAACGGGCGCGTGCCGGTCGCAAGGATCACCGCGCGCTCGGCATGCAGCCGGCGCTCGCTCCCCTCGGCATCGACGACCACCACCGTTCGTTCTCCGTCGAGTCGACCTCGACCGTGAAGGACCTCGATACCGGCCTCTGTCATGGCGGCGACCATGTCGTGGTCCTGGAGGTGGTCGATGATGACGTCCCTCTTGGCGAAGACCGCCTCCACGTCCACCCCGTCGCTTCCCAGCACTTCCCGCACGCCGGGAACGGCTCGGGCGAGTTCGAGAACCTCGATAGGGCGGATCAGCGCCTTCGTCGGATTGCATGCCCAGTAATGGCATTCGCCGCCCACCAGGCGGTCTTCTACCAAGGCCACCGTCAGGCCCCGGCCCGCGAGGTGAGCCGCCGCGGTCAAACCGCCGGGACCGCCGCCAATGACCACCGCGTCGAACTGATTGGAACTGCTCACGATCCTCCTTGGGAACGCCGAAAGGGCCATCTACGAGATTGGTTGAGTACGGCCGGTTAGCAATGTGGCAAGCGCGTCGCGATTGTCAGGATGTCCTTGCGCGATCCGGCCCGCCCAAGCCCGGGGCGCTGCTCAGCGCCCCGTGGATGACCCCGTGGAGTGCATGCCGCAACGGGCCGACGTCGCCGCTCACACTGGCGAGCAACACACCGCCCTGATACGCCGCGAGCAACGCAGCCGCCAGGGTGTGGGCATCCGTGTCCGCGGTCAACCCTCCGACGTTGGCCACTCTGCGGAGTCCCGCTTCCAACAACGACTGCCAGCGGGCGAACCCTGTTCGAAGCGCAGCGCGCGCCGCCTCGTCGTTGTCGCCGAGTTGGTAGATCAACGATCCGATGGGGCAGCGGATTGACTCCGAGGACGCCGCGTAGTAGGCGACCACATCGTCGACCCAGGCATGGACGTCATCGGCTGTAGACATGGCATTTAGAGTCGGCGCGAACGCGGCCACCACGCGGTCGACTTGGTAGGCCACCGCCTCGGCCACGAGGTCGGCCTTGTCCACGAAGAAGTGGTACAACTGACCGCGCCCCACCCCTGCGGCAACACCAATCTCATCCAGTGACGTCGATTGGATGCCCTTCGTGCCGAACAGATCGCACGCCGCTTCCAGCACACGCCCGACGGTGACCCGTCCGCGATCAGTTGTCGGACTCACCTTCACGTCAGCCTCCATCTCCGCGCCCCACTTGTACCACACAGTACACATCCTGTACTTTGCAGTCCATTAGCGGGCGAGAGCAAGTCGCATCTGGCTATACCGCCCCAAAACCCATTTCTCAACGACGACTGATTCGTTGACCAAGACGTTGGACTATCGAGGAGAACAATGCTGTCGGTAATACCCGCCAACTTAATTCGATTCATCGCCGACGATGACGGCCAACCGGTGGTGATGCTCAACCTCCTCCGTTTCCAGCCCAACGGTGGCCGGGACCGCTACCGCAAATACCTGGACATGGCGGGCCCTGTGGTCGCACGCCACGGCGCCGAGATCGTCTTCGCGGGTGAGGGACTGACTGCGTTGGCCGCTGAACCCGGGCAGCAGTGGGATGCCGTCGTCCTAGTCCGATACCCCTCATGCCAAACCATGCTCGAAATCTTCTCCGACCCCGACTACGCACCCGCAGATGAAATACGACGGTCAGCACTGACGGAAGCAGTGCTGCAGCCCATTCAGACCATGGCCTCTTGACGGCCTCTTGACGTTGCAGAACTAGATCCAGTTCGCCCAACAGGGTGATTCGCTCTCATTCTGAAGATGGAGAGCGTGGGTGGTCGACCGACAGGGTGCCATGCCGGCCTGGCTCGCGCGGCCATCGCTCGCGCACTTCGGTGAGCCTGAAAGTTGCACCAATATAATTGCGTCGCGATATCTCGCCAGGCTAAACGTAGCCAACGTCGGAGAGGAACTCGCGGACGGCTTGATTGAACTCCACGGGGTTTTCGATCATTGGATAGTGACCGGTGCCCGCTAGAAGGGCGGTTCGACTTCCCTCTATCCGCGAGGCGGTGGCATCGACCTGTTCTTGCGACACCAGCCAGTCGGCGTCACCACGCAGTAGCAGTACGGGGTCCTCGATACGAGCCATCTCGTCCCGCTTGTCGAAGTGCCCGTATCCGATCAGGTCGCTCACCATGACCTCGGCAGGGTTTCTCTGGATTTGCCACACGACGTCGTCCTTGCGATCGGCCGGTGTGCGTTCTCCAATCATGGACTGGCACCAGGCATCAACGATCTGGTGGCCGTCGGTGCGCATCATCTCGAGAAAGAAATCTGACACCGTGGGTGTGTAATCAGCACCCTCACTGGAGACGATCGCGCTGTATGCACCTGGCCGTCGAGCGGCCAATTCGAGCACCTGATTTCCAGCGAATGAGCAGCCCATGAGCGCGGGGCGCTCGAGCCCGAGCGCGCTCATGAACGCCTCGTTGAACTCGGCGTGTTGGGTGATGCTGGTGAAGAGTCCACCGACTGGTGGGTGCGACTTGCAGTGACCGGGCGCGTCGAGGGCGATTACGCGGTAGGAGTCCGACAGCCCCTCCAGGACGTGGCGGTACATCATGGCGTCTTGAGAGGCTGCATGCAGACATACGATGGGCGGGCCCTCGCCTGCCTCTTCGTAATAGGTGCGGGACCCGTTGACCGTGATGTAGCGTCCGGTGATCTCACGGCCCGAAGGACTGGGCGAAGGTGATGGCTGGGGGACGACGGCCGGTGGCCTACCAACTCGACTGAATGCTTCGAGCATCAACCACATGCTCTTGGCATTGCGCATGCTCTCCACGACGTCACCCGATACGACCAACTGCCCGAGACCAGGCGACGTCGCTTCGAACCAATCGGTTTCACCATCGAGCAGAAGCGCCCATTCACTGCGCGGCGCCGTGAGCACGATGTCCGCTCCCCGACCCGGAAACCCGAAATGCGCTCCGAGCGCACGACCTTGGCGGACCTCCAGTGCGGCCACCGGGTTGTCGTCGACCACGAACAACACGCGCGCGTCCACCCAGCGTGACGCCGCGCACCACTTCGGATCGTCGTTGAGCGTCTGCTGGTAGCTGTCCCACCATTGCTCGTCGAACATAGAGCCACCTCCGACTGTCATACTGTGAAAGTCACTGTGTAATGGCGTTGAGTGTGCCGACGCGACTCAGCGCTTGTCAAGGGCTTGCCCCGGTTTGGCACGACGCGAGGTCACGTCATCGACTCCACTGCGAAACAACACCCTCCCGGCGCACCGGCTCGTCGGCGATCAATGCCCATCCGCGTCCCGGGCTGCGACGTTCACGACCATCCAGGTGGTGCGATTCGCTGGGGGCGGCCAGCGCGGGGAGGTGGCTGGGTCCGAGAATGACGAGGCCGCGGTGGCCCTCGCGCCGCCCCAGCCGGGTCTGATGGTGGCGCGCTGGACACGCACGGTCAATCGTCGGCGAGATTCGGTAGACGTGCATTGGTAGCCAGCCATCGGTGGAGGCGTAATAGCGGATTACGCAAACCAATCGAACCGTCTAGAGTGCAGCGCTTCTGGCCAATGCCATCGTCGCGATTCATCCACCGGGGGCCGCGCCAACCCGGGTGACCGGACCGAACTAAGCCGATCTACCCGTGTGTGCAATGGTGAAAGTGTCTGTTCTATTGTGTTATTTTGTCTGAGATTCGGCAAGGAGATGCTTATGGTCGACGCAGGTGGGGACGTGGCCGTGTCGAGTGAACCGGAGCAGGTTAGGCGGGCAGGCCGCATTCAGTCGGTAGCGCGAGCATTGGCCATTCTTGATGAGATCAGTGCGAAGCGCAGCATGCGCGGACAAGAGGTCGCGTCGTCCCTTGGTTTGAACCTGACCACAGCCGTCCATCTGCTGAACACGCTGACGGAGTGCGGATATCTCGCCAAACATGGCCGGGCATACTCGTTGTCGACAGAAAAGGTGCTGTCGTTGTACTCCCAGATCGAAGCCGATGCCAGGCCGTCCCCGGCGGTGCTGTCTGCGCTTCTCCAAGTTACTGAGGAGACCGGTGAGTCCGGTTACGCCTCCTGCTGGGCTGGCGATGACGTCATGATCATTGCGGTCGCCGAAGGGAGGCACGCCATCCGCGTGGCAGCCCTTCAGATTGGACGCGCTGGTGACATTCACGCGCGTTCTTCGGGTAAGTGCCTACTTGCCTTTGCGCCGCAGGGCCAAGCCGAACGGCTGCTGACGAGCCGCGCTCTCCACCGACGCACTGCAAACACCATCGTCGACGTCGACGCGATGCGCGTTGAGCTTTCCCAGATCCGAGACCGCGGCTATGCCATCGACCGCGGCGAGTATCTCGACGGCGTATGGGGGATCGCCGTTCCCATGTACCTTGGCGAGCGATACCCGCAATGTGCACTCACAATCACTATGCCCGCTGATCGATTTGCGGCTAACGAAACCGCCTGCGTTCAGGCACTTTTGGCTGCAGCCGGCGCCTGAGGCCCACGCACGTCACCGCCTGACCCTGCTGCGCTTCTCGCGTTGCTCAGATAGTGCGGCTGCTCGTCGCGTGGCGCTCCCAAGGTGAGCACCGTCGTAGTGGTCCACTCGCCTCGCTGGGCGGTGGCGGCAGGCTGGCAGGTCTATGACAATTGTGTCCGCCGGTTGTGGCGCGAGGTGGTCCTACGCGTCCCGCAGCGCCGCCGGAAGAGATAGTCGACCGTATCGGTGTCGACATCGAAAGCGATCTCACCAATTCGTCCGAACACCTTCTGGACCATGAACTTTCAGTTCGACACCACCGCCGGTGGCCACACCATGAAGATGCTCGCCATGATCGACGAGTTCACCCGCGACGCTCTCGCGATCGGAATCAACGCCGACGGCGACGTCGCTGCCCTCGATTCGCGTTGCCATCGCTCATGGGGCGCCGCACTATGTGCGCTTCGACAAGCGTCCCGAGGTCGTGGCGCACGCCGTAGACGACTGGTGCCGGTCCAACCGTGCCGGTTCACTTCTGATTGATCCGGGCCCACCGTGGCAGCGCCGTGGCGCGACAAGGCGTGTCAGCATTGTCCTCACGGCCGAGGCCACCGCGTCCGGATGACCAGGCCGCCGAAAACGCTTCGGGCTCTCAGACCAGAGCGTCGGTGGCACCGCCGTCATCGTAGGGATGCTTCCGACGAGCGGCGTAGTCGATGTGGCAGACCCCCGCGACGGGTGGCGACAGGAGCCCAGCGCCTCTTCAGACCAACACATCGCCGCTACACACTCAAACATGGTCATCCACAGTCTAATTCGGATGTGCTCGACGGTCTGCACTTCTGCCACCGACCGACTCCGGACCTGTCGTCAGGTCTGGCTGGGCGGGGAGCGCCTAAACGAGCGCCGAACTGCTCACAGACCCCGCCTCTGTGTAACTTGCATCGCATTTGCGCTTGACACGACATGAGCGCTGAGTAAGACTATCTCTATTATACATGTTGTTGCGTTATTGCACAGTTTGGAGGTGTTGCGAATCGCTCGCAAAGGCGGCCCGCTTGAATTTCCAAACTCCCTGCATGCCACCACGTTGCAATTGACGTTCGGCCGGCGCTGCCACCCACCAAACCTTGATCGATCCCGGTGCGGCGAACGCGCCTAAGTCCGTTACCTCTTCGCCGCCGAAGATCCATAGCGACACCACGATGGCACGTAAGCCAAACACATTATGTCCGTGCGTATTTCAGGCATCACTTGACACGAGTGAGCGTCGCAAGAGGTAGCAGTCGACCGTCGATGCCTCGGGTTGACCACGACCATCGAGCACACCTGCCTCTGCAAGGGTTACGCGTCGGACCAGCGACGCGTAGCCCGAAGCCCTCAGAAAGACTGACTTGGAGACACCAATGGTCCGAAACTCCCTCTGTTGCAGCGTCTTTGCAGCAGTATTCGCTTTGACAACGCAAGCCTGCTCCTCGGGTCTTGATGGCCCTGCCGCCGCAGGTCCCGATGAAGCAGTTGTCGATGTGTCGGCCTACGAGCAGGCCAGCCAGGCCGCAATGGAACCAGTCACGAAGTGGCCGGGGCCCACCGAGGGACCACGGGCTCGACCGGGCATGAAGGTGATGTGGATCGCGTGTGGTTTCGCGGCCGAGGGTTGCAAGGGTCCAGCCGAAGCCGCGGGACTCGCCGCGCAAGCGCTCGGCTGGAATTTGCGGGTGGTCGACGGCCAACTCGACCCACGAATCCAGAACCGGGCGATCAGTGAGGCCGTCGACCAAGACTACGACGCAATCATTCTCAGTGCAGTCTCGGTGGAAGCGGTGGCCGGTGCGGTCCAGGGTGCTCGCAGCGCGGGAATCGTCGTCGGCAGCTGGGACGGTGGAAACGAACCCTCCCCCACCGGGGTGTCCTTCGAGGTCGATCAACCCGTCGCCCAGCAGGGCACCAACATGGCCAATTACATGATCTGGCAGTCCGGTGGAGAAGCACGGGCCTACCTCACCGAGGCTCCCGAATTCAACGTCGTCCGCGGGTGGATCCAGGGAGCCCGAGAAACCATCCAAGCGTGCCAGACATGCGAGATCGTGCGGGAGGACAAGTTCACTGCAGCTGAAGCCTCAACTCGGGTACCGACTTTGATGGTCAGCGCGCTCCGAGAGAACCCAAAGATCAACACCGTGATCGGCGCGTATGACGCATCAATGCTCAGCGCTCTGCCATCGATCCGCAGTGCCGGGTTCGACAGCGTACGAGTGGGCGGATTCAACGGCATCGCCCCATGGCTGCAGCTCATCCGCGACGGGCAAGCCAACGCCACGTCTGCGGTGCCGATCAAATGGGGCGCATGGGCGGCGTTCGACGACGTGAACCGGTTGCTCTCGGGGCAGCAAATCGTCGAGCAACACGTGCCCACCCGGCTCATCACCACCGACAACATCGCGGACATCCCACAGCAGGGCCAGTGGGAAGGCGACATCGATTACATGTCGGAGTATCGACGAATCTGGTTGGGATCATGAGTATCTCGACGATCAACATCTTTCCAGCACTGAAAGCAGAATCCGTCAGCAAGAGCTTCGGCGACAACACGGCACTCGATGACTTTCACGTCGAGATTCCGGCCGCCAGCGTTCACGCGCTGGTGGGAATGAACGGGTCGGGCAAATCAACGTTCGTCAAGATCCTCGCTGGCTTCTACCAGCGTGATGCCGGCACCGTGGAGGTCGGCGGTGTCAGCGAGGACTTCAGCGACAGAATCGCCTTCGTCCACCAGGACCTTGCTCTGGTCGAGTCGTTGACCGTCCTGGAGAACCTCAGCCTAGGACACAAGGTTCCGACCCGGCGGTGGCGGATCGACAAGGGGGTGGAGCGGGCGAGGGTCATCGAAGCACTCGAACCCTTTGCGCTCGAACGAAAGATCGACACTACCGTCGACGCCTTGACCAAGGCCGAGAAGACCATCATTGCCATCGCCCGCGCACTGCAGGCCAGCGCAGACTGTTCGCTCCTGGTCCTCGACGAGCCGACTTCGACACTGCCGGCGCGGGAGACGCAACGACTTCTCGACGTCACCACGCAGTGCGCTGCATCCGGGCTCGGTGTGTTGTTCATCTCGCATCGCCTGGGCGAGGTGATGCGTGTCAGCGATGCAGTCACGGTGCTGCGCAACGGCAAGGCGGTTCAGAGCTCACCGACTTCAGAACTGTCCGTCGACCGGATCGTCGCCGCGATGGGCGGTACCAGTCTGGCACCGGTGACCGTCTCAGCACCGGTCTCGACGACCACCAAGCGGGTGGACAGACCTCTCGTCATGCGGGCCGCGAACCTCAGCGGCGAGACGCTTCACGACATCGATCTCGACGTACACCACGGCGAGGTCTTAGGTGTCGCCGGCATCCTGGGCAGCGGCGTCGAGGAGCTGGGTCTGTTGCTCACGGGCAGAGGCGATCCGACGGGCGGAAACGTCGTGCTGCACGAGACCAAGGCCTCGCGTTCCTCGCACGAAGTGGGTTTTGTGCCGGCCAACCGGGCGTCCCAAGCCGTTCTACCCGGCCTCACCGCTCGCGAGAACGCCACGGTGTCCGACATCAGCCCGTACCTGTCGCGCGGCCGCATCAACCTGGGCACGGAACGAACCCGCATGTACGAGCTCTTCGAAGCCATGGGCGTCCATCCACTCGACACCGAAGTCGACATGGTCGCGCTCTCGGGCGGCAACCAGCAGAAGGTGCTCATCAGTCGGTGGCTCGCCGTCAATCCCGACGTACTAGTAGCCGACGAGCCGACACAGGGCGTCGACGTCTACGCCAAGGGCGAAATCCTTTCGAAGCTAAGGCAACACGCCGCCGACGGTCTTGCCGTCGTATTGATCAGTGGCGAACCGGAGGAGATCGCCACTGCCTGCGATCGGATGGTGGTCATCAACCACGGAAGGGTGTCAGCCGAGTTGGCGGCACCGATCGACGTCTCATTGGTCCTCGCCGAAATGCACAAAGGAGAGTTGCATGATCACAACTGAGGTACCGACGCGGCAGCGCCGCCAGTCCTCCAGGGAATGGGGAAAGCTCTCGGCCAGATTCGCCGTGCCAGGCCTGCTCATCCTGCTCGTCCTGGTATTCAGTCTGCTCCGGCCCGAAACGTTTGCCACCGCCGCAAATGCCGAGACCATCCTCGTCGAGAGCGCAGTGCTGACGATGCTCAGCCTAGCGGTGATGTTGCCGTTGATCGTCGACGAGTTCGACCTGTCGCTGGCAGCGGTGCTGGGGATGTCGGCGATGTTGGCCGCAGGATTGCCCGCACGGCAGGGGTTCAGCGTCACGGCGACACTGGCCGCCATCGTGATCATGGCACTCGCCGTGGGGGCGATTCATGCGCTGCTCATCGTCAAGTTCAACCTCCCGTCCTTCGTCGTGACTCTCGGAACCAACTCCGTTCTGGCAGGGTTGATTCTGTTCTATTCAGGCGGCGCCGTGGTGTACGAGGCAATACCCGATGGCATCCGGATCATCGGTACCGCATCCGTCGCCGGAATCGGTCTTCCCATCCTGCTGACCGCAGCGATCACAGCTTTGTTGTGGTTCATGCTCACTCAGCGACCCATCGGACGCCTCTTCTACGCCGTCGGCGCCAACGAGCCTGCCGCGCGACTGGCCGGCGTACCCACGGCCAAGATTCGTACGGTGGCGTTACTCGGTGCTCCGGTGCTCGCCGCGGTAGCCGGACTGGTCCTGACCGCACGTGTGGGCTCGGCGAACCCGACGTCCTATAGCGCGTTCTTCCTTCCCGCGTTCGCAGCAGCGTTCCTGAGCCTGGCGGCAATTCAAATAGGGAAGTTCAATCCCTTGGGCGTCGTCGCCTCCGTCTACCTCCTCGCCGTGGGGGTGGCCGGACTCGCCCAACTCGGGGTGCCCTCCTGGGTGGATCCGGTATTCAACGGGGCCGCCCTGGTCATCGCGATTGCGTTATCCAGGCTGACCTCCAACCGCCGATCAGCGCGAGCGGTCTAACGGACCCGATGCGCGACGTCACCAGCGAAAGGAACTCGATGCACCCGCAGCTACCATCGTCCAGGGTCGACCAACTCGGCTTTGTCGTACCAGATCTCGCCCACGGCGTTCGACAGTGGACCGCTGCACTCGGCGGGCCCAAATGGGCGATTTACAGCTACGCACCGGGCTCGGCCGGAGCACGCTTCAACTATCGCGGAGAACCCGGTCAGTACGCCATGAAGCTCGCGCTGACGGACACGGTGCCTCAAATAGAACTCATCCAACCCATTGCCGGACCAAGCATTTACCACGACTGGATCAACGAACACGGCTACGGATTGCACCACGTCGGTCTCTTCGTCCCATCGATCGCCGACGTCATCGACACCTACCGCCAACAAGGCCTCGAGCCGGCCCAAACCGGCGCTGGCTACGGCGTCGACGGTGACGGCGGATTCGCCTACTACGAACAACAAGACACCCTCGGCACCATCATCGAGTTCATCGAAGTTCCCGCACGACGCATTCCCAGCGAAACCCTCTGAAGCACAACCCGTTTGCAACCAATGAATGAAAGAGTAAACATGAATGACACCATCGAGCAGCTCGCCCTACGGGTCGCACGCCTGGAGGCCGCCGAACAGATTCGCCGACTCAAGCTGCAGTACGCGGTGGCGTGCGACAACGACTACCAACCAGACGTCATCGCACCCATGTTCACCGAAGATGCCCTTTGGGACGGCGGCGAGCGCTGGGGACGGTACGAGGGACGCGAAGCCATCCGTGAGTTCTTCGCAGGCACCAGTCAAACCATCACGTTCGCCCTCCACCTGATGATCGGCGGCGACATCGACGTCAATGAGACGGCGACATCGGCCACGGGCTTCTGGCAGCTGTATGAACCCGTCGCGATCTCAGACGGGAGCGATAGCTTCTCCGCAGTCATGGCCGGGACGTACAACGACGAGTACCAATTGACCGACGACGGGTGGAAGTTCTCCGTCGTGCGGCTGAACTGGGCCATGCAGGCCCGACTCGACCGGGGCTGGCACGACAGTCGCTTCCATATCTGAACTGCCATTCGTCGAATTCAAGGTCATTAAGGAGCGGTTACATGACCCGAACGTGGACCGATGTAGGAGCGTTGGCGGCGAGCTTGGGCCTCTCCGAAAGCGAGGGCATCGAGGACATCATCAAGATGGTCCAAGTCCAACTCAATGCCGCGGAACCGATAGCGGCCACGCCATCCCAAGTCCACTCCCCCACGCCCTGGTGCCGATCGACATCAGTTGACGATCCGATGAATGCCGTTGTGCGCTGGTGCGATCTGGAGCCAACGGGGTCTGGTCCGCTATCGGGTCGTACCATCTCGGTGAAGGACTCGATTTCGGTCGCGGGGGTGCCGGCAACATCCGGTTACGCCGGACTTGAGGATTTCGTTCCCGCCGCGCACGCGACTGTCGTCGAACGTATCCTTCGCGCCGGTGGCCGTGTGGTGGCGACCACCAACATGGATTGTTTCGGGTTCGCCGCTTCGGGCGAGACCAGTTCCTACGGCCCCACACTGAATCCCAACTCCCCCGCGCACCTCGCCGGCGGATCTTCCAGCGGCGCGGCAGCCGCCCTGTCCTATCCCGGCATCGACATGGCCGTGGGTTGCGACCAGGGCGGTTCCATCCGTATTCCGGCAGCGTGGTGTGGGGCGTTGGGCTTCAAACCCACCCACGGGTGGGTGCCGTACACCGGTATCGCTGGGATCGATCAGATCATCGATCACGCAGGGCCCATCACACGGTCGGTCGCCGACATGGCGACATTGATGGATGTCCTCGTCGGACGGGATGGCACAGATCCACGACAACCCGCCGACATCCACCCACCAATGTTCAGATGGCGCGTCAAGAATGCACGGAAATCCCTTAGGGGTCTCACGATCGGGGTCCTCGAAGAAGCCGTCAACCTCACCGATCAGCACGGGTCCACAGAGATTCTCGACGTATTCGAGGAGACGGTCACCCATTTGCAGTCACTGGGCGCACGCATCGAACGGGTATCGATTCCCGAGCACTTGACCATCGCTGCGGCGGCCTTCGTCTGCAACATCGAGGGCATGGCCTCGCTGTTGCGATCCGGGGGACAGGGATATGGACACCTGGGTCGTTACGATGCCCAGCTGTCGGCTCAGCTGCATACCGCGCTTCAAAGCCGCGCAGTCGAATTGTCGCCGCAAGTAAAACTTGCATGGTTGGCCGGCACCACGATGTCGACTACCTACGGTGGCGCGCTGTACGCGGCAGCGAGGAACCAGCTCGCCGCGCAAACAGCCACATACGCGACAGCCTTCAACTCGCTCGACATGCTCGTCATGCCCACAGCACCAATCCCACCGTTCCTGGCGGCTGACGATCCAAGTGTCGAACAGATCTTGGAGCGAGGGTGGAGCATGCTGGGAAACACCTCGCCGTTCAACAGCACGGGAATGCCTGCCTTGAGCATGCCGGCGGGACGGTCGAACGGACTTCCCGTCGGCGTGATGCTCGTCGGCCCAAAGGGCACCGACGCAGCGTTGCTCGAAGCCGCCCGGCTCTATGAAGCGGAACTGGGCTGGGAGTTGGGTATGGAACACCAGGTGGCTGCACCAGAATGGGAGCACTGAGGCAATGCAGTTCGGGCTGAATCTTCCCACCCACGGCGTGATGAGCCGTGACGTGGACGGAGATTGCTTCTTGACCAACATCGATCCGCTGGACATGCAGCCGGTCGAGCGCAGTGTGCGAGCCGAAGAGCTCGGCTTTCATTCTGTGTGGCTCAGCGATCACATCGTAACCGAGCGGATCACGGAGGGAGTGCACCCGGCTAACTCCTCAGGAAAGCGAGCGTACCCCGACAGGCCGGTTATGCTGGATGTGGCAACGACATTCGGTGCAATCGCTAGCAGGACTTCCACCCTGCGGTTCTGCCCGACCGTTTACATCTCCCCCTATCGGCATCCGCTGGTCACCGCCCACGAATGGGCAACGCTTGACGTGCTGTCGGGGGGCAGAGCCATGATGGCAGTTGGCGTCGGGTGGGAAACCGGCGAGTTCGCGGCCCTCGGAGCGAACTTCGAGCACCGTGGCGGCGTGCTTGACGAGAGCATTCAGATCTACCGCCAAGCCTGGGAGAACTCCGACATCGAGTTCGATGGGAAGTACTTTCAAATCCACGATGTATCAATGGATTTGAACCCCATACAACCCAGGATCCCTATCTGGTATGGAGGGATGTCGAAGATCGCGGCAAAGCGGGCCGTCCGCTCGTGTGAAGGGTTCTACCCCATGTTCCTAGACGGACGCACCCAACCAGCGGATCTCGACTTCTTGCGCGCGATAATCCGGCAGGAGGCTGACGCACTTCAACGCGATCTATCCGACTTCACCTTGGGCGCTTACTGCCAAGTCCGATTGACACAGGCGGCGCAGCGGGACTCATCGTTCAAAAACGGCCGGCCCATCCTCACCGGAAACGCCGAACAGATCCTCGACGATCTCGAACGTTTGGCCGGCCACGGCTATGAACACATCACCGTCCAGTTCGACTGTCCAGGGGGCGTTGCGAGTGAGCATGTAGAGCAGACCGAGCAGTTCGCGATCGAGGTCCTGCCTCAGGGGAGATCACTTGCTGCTCTGCCGATAACCCATTGACCCGATGGACGAATACTCGCGGGAAGCGAAGCCGTCTTGACAACGATCGCCGTCGGTTGAGGTGCCGCTAGTGATCGCCGCCAACCATCAAGCCTTCACCGCCAACGGCAAGGCACACGGACTCGGCGAACCAATCGGCTTCGTCAAGCTCATCGCCGACGACGAATACGGGGAACTCCTCGGGGCGCACCTCAACGGACCCGACCTCTCCGAATTACTACCCGGGCCCACCCTCGCCGAGTGGTCGGACCTCACAGCCTACGAACTCGCCAGGTACGCCCATACTCACCCAACCTTGTCCGAGGCGCCGCAGGAAGCCCATCCACGGGTTGGCCGGATACAGGACCAACATGTGACCGTGCACTCCCCAAACCCCGTGCACGACAACGAACTCACTGAGAGGTGCCCTCAATGGCCATCGCCACCACGAACCCCGCCACCGGCCAGGTCGAGCAGACCTTTACCCCGCACGACGAAACCCAGGTCGACCGACGGATCTGCCAGGCGCACGGCGCGTTCCTCGCGATGAAGAAGACGTCGTTCGCCGAACGAGCCGGATGGATGAACTCCACCGCCGACCTACTTGAGACCGACGTCGACGACGTAGCACGGCTACTCACACTGGAGATGGGCAAGACGTTCGCTCAAGCCCGGGCCGAAGTGCTGAAGTCGGCGAAGGCAATGCGGTTCTACGCCGGACACGCCGAGGAGTTCCTCACCGGACGCTCGCTACCCGACCCGTCCGCGGTGAACGCCAGCGCGGCCTACACCCGCTATGAGGCGATGGGCGTCGTCCTCGCGGTCATGCCCTGGAACTACCCCATCTGGCAGGTCATCCGGTTCGCCGCACCGGCTCTGATGGCCGGGAACGCTGGACTCCTGAAACACGCGTCCAACGTCCCCCAGTCCGCGCTCTACCTCGACACCCTCTTCGAGAGGGGTGGCTTCCCCGTGGGCAGTTTCCATTCCCTGCTGATCCCGGCTGCTGGTGTCGAGCGCGTGGCGCGAGACAGGCGCGTCTCCGCGATGACCCTGACCGGCTCGGAGCCAGCTGGACGCTCGCTGGCTGCCATCGCAGGATCCGAGGTGAAGCCGGTCGTCCTCGAGCTCGGCGGCTCTGATCCGTTCATCATCACCCCGTCGGCCGACCTCGACGGCGCGGTCAGCACTGCCGTCGCGGCGCGCACCTCCAACAACGGTCAAGCCTGCATCAACGCCAAGCGGTTCATCGTCCACCAGGGCGTCTATGACACCTTCATCGAGCGATTCACCACGGCCATGTCCGATCTCGTTGTCGGCGATCCGTTCGACGAGGGCACCGACGTCGGACCGTTGGCCACCGAGTCTGGACGCCGCGACCTCGACGAACTCGTCGTCGATGCCCGAGAGAAGGGCGCCACCGTCACCACCGGTGGTGTCGTCCCCGACGGCGACGGCTGGTACTACCCGCCCACGGTCGTCGCCGGGGTCACCCCGGAGATGAAGCTGTACGCCGAAGAGGCGTTTGGGCCGCTCGCATCGGTCTACCGGGTCGCCGACCGCGACGAGGCCCTCGCGCTGGCCAACGCCACCACGTTCGGTCTGAGTTCGGCAGTCTGGACTCAAGATCCCGACGACGAGGAGTTCTTCGTCAGCGGACTCGCAGCGGGCGCCGTGTTCGTCAACGGCATGAGTAACTCTTATCCGGAACTGCCGTTCGGCGGGGTAAAGGATTCTGGTGTGGGACAGGAGCTTTCGCTTGAGGGTATCCGTGCCTTCTGCAACCTGAAGTCGGTGTGGCGTGGCTGATGTGAATACCTCTTTCCTCGCCACCTGCTGGACCAGCGCCGGGCACGTCGTGCCGGTGGCACTCATCGAGCACAGCCCGCACGACACCCTCGCAATAGGCAGTCATCGCGGCGTGGGCCGCGTTACTCGGGGCCGCCACCAATCGCGCATCGTGTCTTGCGACGGGTTCATTGGCCGGTGGGACGCGTTGCACCAGGCTGACCGTCGGTGGCGACGCGCTGTGAAGAGCAGGAGGTTGCCCCAGGCCCCGGCAACGAGGAGTGAAACGTGGAACTGAAGGGTGAGTTCGACGACGGCTCGTTCTGGAACCTTGGACACGACGAACAACAACGCATCACTGATGTCATCGAGGCTATTTCAGACCGCCGGGCAGTCATCGATCAGGCCAAGGGAATGCTCATGCTGCTGCACGGCATCGATTCCGACCAGGCCTTCAAGCTCCTCCAATGGCAGTCTCAAGAACACAACGCGAAGTTGCGCGACCTCGCGGTGCAGGTCGTAGCGGACTATCGGGCAATGAGCGACGACGACCTTCCCGCCCGCGCGGTCTACAATCGTCGATTCCTGACAGCGCATTCGAGACTCGCCAGGAAGCGTCGCGATCCCGCGACAGACCGCTGACGACAAGTGGATCCTGCACATGGATTTCGTAAAGCTAACGTGCGCAGTCGGTTTCCCAACCGACCATTCAGGTGATCTGTGAGGCCGGCGCGGCGTGACGCCCCGAGCCCAATCAGTTCGTGACCATTCGACCCCGCAGGCCGACAGCAACAGCACCACGCAGGAGATCTCTCATCAGACCCAACGTTCCGCTCCCCCGCGCGGGGGCCGCTGCGCTCAATTCTTAGCAGTATTCGAACAGTCACCGTGTGCTAAAAGGATGCATCGAATTATGTCTTGGTGAGCTGAGGAGTTGGCAATGGGCGCACCCGAAGAGGCCGGGCGTCCAGGCGGCCCCGATGTGCTCATGACGTGACGAGGCGCCGCGCCTTGCCCTCAGGAGAAATAGGCGTCGAACTGCTCGACATCCGCGAAGTTCGCTGCGACGTTGGCCACCTTGCCATCTCGAATGGTCAACACGTTGACGACATCCTGATCGAGCGTCATGCCGTTGCGCTCACCACTGTCGTGCAATCGGACGGCGACCGTGTCGACTCCGTATGCAAATCCTTGAACGGCGATGTGCAGGTCGTACTGTGCCAGGACGTCAGCCAGCTTCATGACCGCGTCGGTTCCGCTCGTCCGACCCGATATGACGCTCGAACCAGGAATCGTCCAGACGATGTCGGGCGCCGCGTTGGCGGCGATGCCTGCGTGGTCATCGTGCACGATGGCCGTCGCGAATGCACTGACGATCGCCTGCCGCTGCTGATCTGTCAGCGCGGGATCGCCTGGTGCGGCGGCCGCGTGCGGACTCGCCACCGTCGACACCAAGCTGATCAAGAGTCCGCTCAGCAGCGCCATCGCCGCGATGCGCGCTCTGGTGATCCGACGACTGGACGCGAATCTCTGCGCAGACTGCCCCAATTCATTGTTTCCTGCGACTGTCACTGACAGGCCCCTCCGCTAGGCATCTCTCAAAGTCGGCTCAAGAAGGTAAGCCCTGGCGCTCAGCGGCCAGGGTCGGTGGTGCGACGCCGGTGCCGGGTTGGGTTCGCCCGGCACCGGCGTCATTGGCGGTTCAGTCTTGTGCGACCTCGACGTCGGACATCAGAATGCGCACTCCACCGGTGGCTAGTTGGAAGAGCGCCTGAATGAACGTCCCAGCCTCGGGCGTAGTCACGGCGAGGCAGGCGGCGTCGTAGTCGGCGAAATAGAGGTCGATCATCCGGTAAGCCGGCGTCGGTGTTCCATCTTCCTTCGGCCACACCTTCGACGCCTCGAGTCGAAGGTATCCGGGAATCTTACGGGCAGCCTCCAGTTGTTCGGCCACGTAGGCGCTTTCGAAGGCCTCCGGGTCGACTGGGTTGTCGTAGATCACCGTGAGCTTGGTTTCTGACATCGTGAATCTCGCTTTCTTTGGGAACTCCGAGAAGGTTTGGGCAGCCCACTCCAAATGTCCAGCCCATCACCGTGAAATGACTACTTTGCCGTGAGTATCTCGCTCGCAGGAACGTGAGAACTCGAACCCGTTGTCCTGCAGTATTATCCGACATCGACGGCAAACGTCGGAAAGCCATCGATCCCGTTGAGCAGTTACGGCAGCGCATCGTTTGCACGCCGAAACCATTTGGGAATGAATTGCTTGAGGAGTCGATTTGCCCTCGATCGATCTCGCCAACGGAAATTTCGGTGCCCAGAAGTGTGCAGGCACTGACTCACTTCGTCGCCGGAGCGGCCAGCCACTCGAACCGCCCCAGCCGTGGCCGCAGCCAGGCGTCGACGCTCCACGTCGACCCGGCTGCAGCGAAGAACAGCGCCAGCGAGGCGAAGACGTAACCCGCCGACGGGCCGAGATCGGTCATGCCAGCGTGGAAGGGCAGGTGAAACCCCTCGGCTCCCGACCAGATGCCAAACGACAGCACCGCCGTTCCGACGAACGCGACGTTGGACAACACACCGAATATCAAGGCCAGGGCGGCGAGCGACTCGACGACGGCCATCACGGTCGCGAAGAGGCCAGGGTTGGCCAGTGCGACTGTGTTCCAGAGTTCCAGCCACTCGTGGATGACGGGCGTATGGACCTTGGCGACTCTGCTGAGCTCATCGGGAAGCGTCTGTCCCCCGCGGAATTCCGGCAGCCACTTGAAGCTGGCGTCGACGGCCCAGAGGACCCCGAAGAGGATGCGTACGACGGCCGCCCCACGGAGCCATCGCGTGCCGAAGACACCGGCGTGCGCCGGTGGAACGGTATTCGTATCAGGTGGGGTGTAAGAGGACTCGATGATCAAGGGGGTTCCTTTTCTTGGGTGCTTGACATGAACACGACGTGGCCGCGCGATTGGTTCAGGGTCGGCAAGGCGCATCTAGCCTCTTGCCCGTTGAGCAATTCGCATTGGCAGTCCGAGCTGTCTGTCTCACCCTGGAATGCATGACACGTTCACCGCAGCCTCGACGCCGGAATTCTCCGCCACCACACACCGGTGTGGCCGAGAAGGACGTCCTCGTCGGGTTCCTCGACTATCTCCGCGAGTCCGTCGTCGGAAAGGTCCACGACGTTTACCGTTGGTCCGAACCCCGGCCGTCCCGTCCGGTACCAACCTGCTCGGGCTGCTGAAGCATCTGACGTACGTCGAGCGGTACACCTTCCTAGGACACCCAGTCACCAACTGGCCGTCGACGTTTCACGCCGGACCCGACGACTCCGTCCTCGCCCTGGTCACCGCCTACCGAGAGGCTACGAGGCACGCGAACGACGTCATCGCCGCGTGCGACGACCTCGAGTCGCCGGTACCGCGGCACAGCAAGGGCAAACGCGCACCCTCGATGCGCTGGGCGCTAGTGCACATGATCGAGGAAACGGGCCGCCATGCGGGTCACCTCGACATCCTCCGAGAACTCGCCGATGGCTCGACGGGCCGGTAGCGCGTGGTCGGGCCGACGGGTCCAGAATCCGGTGTCGGCAAGGATCAGGGGGTGCCCTTCCCCACCAGCGCCCGCGGGCCTGACCACGAAGCGCATCACCCCGGGCTCATGCGCAGGATCAAGGCGACCGCGTCTTCCGAGTGGACCGCCGGAGTCAGGACCTTCTGCAACAGCAGACCGCGAAGCGCGGCAATCGCGACGGTCGCCATGTTCAGCGCTTCTGTGGTGTCGCGTCCCTCCCCCTCCGCGAGCGAGGCCAGCATCGTGGTGAGGTCGTCCAGCGAGTCGACGAACTCACGAAAGTCCCCCGGGCTGCCTGCGGCCAGCCCGACGACGTGAAAGAAGCCGCGGACACGCGACAATCGCTCCGGCC
>Ga0209051_1001413_pt1 | contig 20632 bp, 11 predicted proteins | sample AraplaCvi_mMS_r2_2_FD_184286 | JGI IMG/M metagenome (GOLD analysis project Ga0209051, IMG submission 184286) | Arabidopsis root microbial communities from North Carolina, USA - plate scrape MF_Cvi_mMS_r2 (SPAdes) (version 2) | ecosystem: Host-associated > Plants > Roots > Endosphere | place...
CTCACCACGATCCAGTTGAGCAGCGTCGTGGCGTCTCCCTTGTTCATGCTGCTGGGCAAGAAGCTGAGCACGCTCAGCGTCGTCGCACGCTTCAAGCTGCTCCGCGGACTGAGCGCCGGCCTGGCAGGTGGCGTCGGCAATGTCTTGATGGCCGGCGTCGGCTTGGCCGCGTGCATCGCGGAATGGGACGCCTTCGTCAAGAGCGGGCAGAGCACGGACAGCTACGCTTTCAAGAGTCTCATCGCCAACACCGTGATGACCGGGGCCGCTGTCGGGATGGCCGTTGCAGGCACCGTCATCGGAATCAAGGTGTTTCTGGCGGGGGCGGCCCTCGCCGCCAAGACCGCCCTCGCCAGCGCGGCAGCCTTCATGGGCGCCGCGTCTGGGCCCTTCGCGGTGATCCTGATCTCCGCCGGCCTGCTGGCGGGGACATTGCTGTGGCATGGTGAGTACGGCGACTACTTCCACGAATCGACCACCTTTTGGGAGCAGGTTGAGGCCCTCTATGCGAAGTCCATTGGCCTTCAGACGAAGGCGGCGGCGAGAGCCGAGGTGGCGAAGGCAGCCGTTACCGCGCAGGAGGCACTCTCAAGGAATCTCACGGAACAGTTCAAGGACTCCATGCATTTCGAGATGAAGCGTCTCGCAAAGCAGGGCTTTGGCAGGTTCTTTGTTCCTGACGTCGAGACTCCCGTCAAAAGCACCGTCTTTCGCGACATCACGACGACGCAGTACTACAACTTCGTCATGCAGGCCAAGAGGTCCGTTGCAAGGTCCTTCCCTGAATACAGGCGCCCCTCCGCCGACTCGTCTTCTGCGACCGCGTGGCTCGCGCTTGACACACCCCCTCAAGGGGAGTTCGGCTTCGTGTTTGGCCTCCGCGAGCCAAAGCGACAGTTGTTTCAAGGGGGACGCCTGAGCAACAACGCCCTCTACGGGAGCATCCACGAAGACATTTTTCAAGTGACAAAGCCTGACTCGATCACACTGTGGGGTCACCCCGAACGAGGTCAAGGGAACCCTGCCAAGGACGAAGTCCAGATCGATGCGGACGGTTCTGACGTGGCGATCACGGGCGACAAGACCCGGGACGGCCGGGAGCACACCCATCGGATCCAATTGCCAGGTCTTGGAGACTCGCTCGCCTATGGGATACATCGGATCAGTATCCGCAATGCCGGCAACGTCAAAGTTCTCGGTCACGAGGATGACGAGCAATTCGACATCCTGTCCAAGTCCGCGGAGATCCGAGGCCATGGCGGAAACAACACCTACACGATTCGCAACGGCAATCGGATCTTCAGCACCTCGACCGATATGGCCATCTGGCTGCGTGGGATCAGCGGCGCCGTCGTCGATGTCGGCGACGCCTCGTCCAAGCTGCTGCTGAGTCTCGATGTACTGCACGAGGCCGTCAGCTATCGCCGACAAGGCCAGCACCTGATCCTCAGCGTCGACAAGGACTCCTTGACGCTGGAGCGCTACTTCGACCGAGTCGCTCCGGCAACCGAAGGCGTCACGACACCTACAAATCCGCTCACTCTCGTCGATGCGGTAGGAACCGCCGTCATTCTGATCACACCTTCGGTGATCAAGGACGCAAGCGTGACTTCCCTTCTGCTGGACAAGCATGTCATGCACGGCAAGGCCACCCCCAACTCGCGGCGGACATTGTCGGCAGGCCGGGCGTATGTCCGGTATCACCTGTCCTCGGGATCCGGTGAGTTCCGCGTCGATCCGGTGATGTCAACGCCCATCGAGATCTCGCTCGACATTCCGGTCGATCGCCTTCGTCATGTCGTCGATGGCAACGACGTGCTCATCGTCGAGACTGCGCCCGCGGACGCCGCAGAGGCCTTCACGCCGCTGCGGTTGCGTTTATCCGGACATAGGCTTGCCTCGACAAAGGACGCACCTGATGAGCCGAGGGTGTGGGCGAACGACAAGGACCGGAAACCCGTCATCCTCGTCATGCCCGGACATGATGATCCAGCTGAAGGGCACATTCGTTCCGAGCCTCCCTTCCAGATCGCGAGCACTGACGCCAAGGATGCGCCTTCCGATCCCCCCTCCACACAGGATGTGGCGAAGCAGGATCCTGGCCAAGGTTCCGACAAGGACGATCAGATCGACGCGCGGAATCTTGTCGATGGGTCGGTCCTCTCGGGCGGAAAGGGGGCGGACGTCTATCTGATCAGGGCCGGGCAATCGCTTGTGATCAACAGCCTTGCGAGAGACGGGGCGCTGGACGTGCTCAAACTGGAGGGCATCAGCAAGAAGGAATTCCTGGATGGAATAGGTCTGTCGGGCTCGGACGCCGATCTCGTGCTCGAACTCTCGGGCGGCAAGATCACGATCCTCGGCGACGCCACGGCACCTCAGGCGCGCCGCCTGTCGGTGGAAGTCGATGGTCAGCGCTTCGCGCTTCCAGTCTTTGAGAACGGCTGCATGGTGCATCTGCCGTCCACCGACGAGGGAGACATTCTTGCCACCGCACCGGGCTCACATATCGTCATGTCCAAGCCCGCTGCGCCCTGGGACCTCACGGCCAAGGCGCGAAAGGTCTGGATGGGCCGGCAACGCGCCTTCCGCTCGCATGGTCACGCGCTGGAAGCACAGATCTCGGGGGACAGGCCGTCCGTCGTTACGCTGCTGGACTATCACCGTGCACCCGAAGCTTGGGAACTCGTGAGTCATGAGTCCGGCGATGCCGTGAAGCCACCCGCCAAGCCGGTCAGCGAAGGAGCGAATCGAATCGCCGCCGACCTCAAGAACGGCAGACAGAGCGGCGATGACGCCTACACGACAAGGGACGTGAACGGCTACCTGCGCATGAGAGGAATGCCGATGGAAATCACCCTGGGCATTCGCAGCAGAACCTTTCAGCAGTTGCAGCGAATCCACGAGTTGCTCGCCATCGTCGCGGACGGTGGCAGTTGGCAATTGCCGGCTTCATTCATCGACAGCTTTGCTGCAAGTGACATCAAGGTGTCTCCTGGTCAGGCGGCGCTGCTGCGCCACCTCGCATCGCGGACCTTGGATTTCGTGATGGAGAGAGATTCTCAGGAATCTGGATGGCGGCACATGCCTTGGGCCTACAACGAGCAGGTCTTGCGCCGAGCCTTGTCGATGACCGAGCTCCAAGCTTATGAGTCCTGGGCTGCAGATCATCTCGGCGGCATCGGACTGTCAGACTGGCGAGAAGCCACCAAGCGGCTGACCGAGTTCATCAACCTCCTGGATGGCAAACAGGCTCCTTCCAAGGGCACGTCATCCGCCATGCTGGTCGCGGTCCTGCAGTTGAAAGGACGTTCGGCAACGGCAGCGGAACGTCTGGCGCGAACCATGATGGTCCTTGGTATCAAGGATGACGCCTGGATCGCCGATATGCATCTGGCGGGGGTGTACGAGTACACCGTCCTGGCGCGCCTGTGGAACGCGGGGATCTTGGCGCAGGACATCGTACTGAGCAACGCCAACCGACAATCCTACGAAGAAGGGGATCGGTCGGCGTGGATCACCGTTGAGGCACCGACATTCAAGAGCCCGGACACGACGAATCACCAGTACGTGTCCAAGCTCTACATGAAGCTCGATGAGACGGGCGCCGAGTTCGCACTGAAGCACGAGACACGCCAGCCCGGAATCGATTACGACATCGAGCCTGGTCAGGTGCTCAATTCAGACGGGCAGTCGCCGGGAGCTCCCCGCCCGCATATCGAGGAACGCAATAGGAAACGTGCGGAGTACTACGCCGAACGAGCAAAGAAGAAGGCCAACAACAGTTACTACAGCAGCGTAGAGAACAGCTCGCCCATTGCTGACGTCAAGAATGCGAATACAGAGCAGGGAGGGAACTTCCCCCTTCCCGCTGTCGTGGCCCTCTGGCAACAAGGGCTGCTGAGCCATGAGCCCGTCACGGTCCCAGGCGCATGGGAGAAGCGCTCCCTTCCTGAGAACCTCGTCGATGGCCACGGTCTCGCGGGGGACACTTTGCCGGAGGAGGTCTCCTCCTGGCGGCCCGCCGCCACTCAAGGTCTACAGCCGTCCGTGACTCCGGACAAATCGATCAGCTTCAAGTTCCTGCACCCGGTCGCCCTGGCGTCCCTGGAGCTGAGCGTCAGCACGGACGCTCCGATGACGCAATGGCTGGAAGCCGCGCGGAGAGCCGGGCCGGCGTCCGTACCGGTCGCGCGCTGGAAGGTGCAGGCCATTCGGAAGGACAAGACGCGGGTCGACGTTTCCGAGACTTTCGAGACGGCCAATGGTGCTTACACCAAGTCAATGGCGATCAGCACGAATGGCGTTCCCTACTCCGAATACGAGATCGTCGGCGTCAGCGGCAACTTTCCGTATGTCTGGTTCGACGAAGTTCGATTCACCACGGCGGAAGCCGGCGCCGGCACGCTGATCGACCGCTTGCAGAAGGCCGGCTTCACCGGCGAGGAATCCCGGTCGCTGGCCTTGCGCGGCATTCAATCCGATGAGCAGATCGCGCGTGCGGGCGAGCTGCGCCGCCATGGCGGGTTGCCATGGGACCTGATCGCGCACGATGTCCAGACCCATCCGCGCCTCGACAAGACGAATCTCGACCTGCTTGACTTCATCCGCGTCAACATGGCGGACCGATGGCGTCACCAGGAGTACCTTGACGCCGTCCGCCATCGTTCGGGTCACCACCTCGTGCAGCTCGTCGACCGCAGGGTCGAGTTCCATCGGACCCGGACGACGGTGGCCCCCTCGCTGAGGGCGCAGGTGGCTTCGTGGTTGACCGATGCGTGGGATCCTGCGGAAAAGGTCAGAGACAAGGACCTGATCGCAAAGATCGCCGACGACGTCATCGACGCGACGATGCGTCAGGGCAACTGGCTGAGCCCCGCCTTTGGCGGAATGAAGGGAAAACTGGCACCACTCCCCGAGAGCCTCACCAAGGTCGATGCCTCGGCATGGGTGCCAGCCTGGTTGCAGGACCAGCTCGCCCTGGTCCCGAAGGAGGGACCAGCGAATGATCCGGTTGTCGGCGCAGAGATCCGGATGGTCCTGGACCTCGCGCGGCGCATCCTGGACGCGGGAGACGCTCAGCTGGGCGAGGACGGCAGACACGGCCTCGACCTGGCCTACATGTCCACGACGCGCTTCCAACTGGCAGTTCTGGCCGCGACGGCCTACGGGTACGAGATCCACGTCAAACCCTCGCAGGACACCACGCGGCAATCGGTCGTCTTGAATCGCGACATCGAACAAAAGCTTCCCTTGCTGCAGCAGGAAATGGCTCTCGGATTGCTGGACGCCGTCTTGTCCTCAACGATTCCTCCCGCCTCTGCGGCGAAGCCCTGGACGACGCGTCAGGTGAACGGCAAAACCTTGTACATCGCACCCGCTGGAACGCCGCTGACAGCCGCCTATGCCGAAGGACGAGCGGGCCAGCCGATCAAACGCCTAAGGAATGCCGGAATCGGCTGGGATGAAGCCGAGGCGCTGTTCTTCGGCGGCATCACGACGCTGAAACAGGTCGAACGGGTCATTCAACTGCGCGATCTGTTTGGCGATCTGCCGCAGGACGCCGTTGTGAAGATGGTCCACAACCCCGCCATCTCGGCAGGGATCGAGCAGATCGAGCGTCTGGCCGGGCAAGGCCTGACAAGCGCAGAGGACATCCAGAAAAGTCTTGAGGCCGGGGACGACGCACGCCTGCCAGGCACGCTGCGAGTCTCCATCCTGAGCGCTCAACTATGGGATTCCACGGGGTCCCCGCTGCTCCACGACGACTTCCTGTTCACGTTCCGCGAGCAGGTCATCGGATGGTTGACGGAGTTCGCCACCAACCCATTTTCGGTGCGCACCGTCTCCCGCTCGCTCGTCAGGATGGCGAGCGCGCACTGGATCTTCGGGCCCGATGCACTGACCGATGCCCTTGTCCGGGGAAGGCACAGCTCCTTCGTCCACGACGATTCGTCGCTCGTTGAATCGAGTGATTGGGTGCCAGACCGACTTGGCCCATCCATCAGCCTGATCCCGGGCGAAGGCGGGGCGAAGGTGTCCAAGCCGGACGGGGCCGCCTACGTCATGCTGAGGATCGTCAAGCGCTTCTACGACACGATTGAAGCCGAGCTCCTCAAGAAGGGTTACGGCAGCGACGAAGTGGCGCAAGCCATGGACCCGCTGTACCTGAAGCTGGAGGCGCTGCGAGCCTCCGTCACGGGCATGCGCCTCGATCTTCAAGAACCGCAAGGCGCCTCAACCGAAGCGGTGCGCGTGCGCGCCCTGCTCGCCGGGTTGCGTCCGGCTCTGGAGCGGGCCCAGCAGTTGAAACTGCTGGACGTCAGCTTCAGCACCGGCGGCGCGGAGACCGAGACCGAGACCGAGACCGAGACCGAGACCGAGACCGAGACCGAGACCGAGACCGAGACCGAGACCGAGACCGACTCTGTGAACGAGCCCGGGGCGGGCCTCGAGCCCGTGAGCGAGACCCCGGCCACCGAGGCTCCCGCTGACCCTGTCACGGAAGCCGGCTCGATCCAGAAGGCAGCCGAACTGCTCAAGCAGGGGATCGCCAGCCAGCCGGACGCCGGCAGCGCGGGCATCTCCAGCTTCGCGCCACCGGTGCGGCCGCCTTCACCGCCGTTGCTGGCGACCACGGCCTGAGGGGCGCGGCGCAGGGCGTTGAGAGGCGGCCATCGCGGACCTCAGGAAACGATCTTGCGCTCGCGCAATGCGGCGATCTGCGCGGCGGTGAGGCCGATCTCGCGCAACACCTCGTCGGTGTCGCCGCCCAGCCTGGGCGCGGCGCGGCGCACCGCGCCCGGCGTGCCCATCAGCTTGGGGACGATGCCGGGCACTTCCAGCTCATGCCCATCGCGGGTCCGCTGCCGCAGGATCATGTCGCGGGCGCGGAAGTGCGGGTCCTCGACGATGTCCTTGGCGGTGTAGACGCGGCCGGCCGGCACGCTGGCCTCGGCCAGCTGCGCGAGCACCTGCTCGACGCTGCGCGACGCGGACCAGGCGCCGATGGCGGCATCGATCTCGTCGACGCGGGCGACGCGGCCGGCGTTGTCGGCGAGTGACGCATCGCTGGCGAGGTCGTCGCGGCCGATCACCTGCATCAGGCGCTTGAAGATCGAATCGCCATTGCCCGCGATCAGCACGACGCCGTCGGCGCAGGGATAGGCGTTGGACGGCGCGATGCCCGGCAGCGCCGAGCCCGCGGGGCCGCGCACGGCGCCGAAGGCGCTGTACTCGGGGATCAGGCTCTCCATCACGTTGAGCACGGCCTCCGTCAGCGCCACGTCGATGACCTGGCCGCGGCCGCCGTTGACCTCGCGGTGATAGAGCGCGGTCAGCACACCGATGGTGCCGTGCAGCGCGGCGAGGGTGTCGCCGATCGAGATGCCGCAGCGCACCGGCACGCGGCCGGGCTCGCCGGTGAGGTGGCGCAGGCCGCCCATGGCCTCGCCGATCATGCCGAAGCCGGGCAGGTCGCGGTACGGGCCGGTCTGGCCGTAGCCGCTGATGCGCAGCATGATCAGGCCGGGATTCGCCTTGGACAGTTCTTCGTAGGACATGCCCCAGCCCTCGAGCGTGCCGGGACGGAAGTTCTCGACCAGCACGTCGGCTTCGGCGATCAGCGCGCGGGCGATGTCCTGGCCCTCCTGCTGGCGCAGGTCCAGCGCGATCGAGCGCTTGTTGCGCGACTGGACCTGCCACCACACCGAGGTGCCGTCCTGGATCATCCGCCAGTTGCGCAGCGGGTCACCGCTGCCGGGAGCCTCGATCTTGATCACGTCCGCGCCGAAGTCGCCCAGCGTCTTGCCGGCGAACGGCCCGGCGATCAGTTGGCCCATCTCGACGACGCGCAGTCCTTGCAACGCCTGCAGCCCTTGCGCAGCTTCCATGGTGAATGTCTCCTTGTCGAGGACGGATTCTGGGAAGCCCGGCGCGAAAACGGAATGCGGGAGTGGCGGGGACTGCTTTCACCGTTCGCGAAAGCCGGGGAGGGTTCACCCGCGAGGATCGGCACTTCCACCGCAGCTGGCCCTCCCGCCCTCTCCCGCAAGCGGGCGAGGAGGCAAGAGGAGCGAGCGCCGCCGCGGCTAACATGCCGCCCGATGTTGAACCGCATCTCCTTCCGCCAGATGCTGCTGATCGGCTTCCTGTCGATCGCCGGCCTGCTCGCGGCCGCCTCGCTGGGCGGGCTGCTGACGCTCGAGCGCCTGACCGTGCAAAGCCGCGAGGCCGTCGTGCGCGCCGCCCGCATGAGCAGCGAAGTCCAGCAGCTCGGCGACCGCGGCGTCAGCATGGAGCGCGCCGCGCGCCAGTACGCCGTGCTCGAGGACCACGCGCTGCGCCAGCGCTTCGAAGAGGACGCCGACGACGCCGAGCACCTGATCGGCCAGCTGCGCGCGCAGGGCCTGGCCGCCCCGCCGCTGGACGCCTGGAAGCGCAAGCTCGCCGAAGTCCGCGCGCTGATGGACACGCCGCGAGCGCCCAACCCCCTGGCCGCGCGCAAACGCGAGACCGACCTGCTCGCCCGCTTCCGCGAGCTCGGCGCCCAGACCGGCACGCTCGCCGAGGAGGTCCGCCGCCATGCCGAAACCAGCAACCGCGTGCTGCAGGACAAGCTCGAGAACGGCCGCGTGCTGCTCGGCCAGCAGGTGCTGGGCGCGATCGCGCTCGCCGCGCTGCTGTCGCTGGTCTTCGGCATCTTCCTCACCCGGCCGCTGCGGCGCCTGGAGCGCGCCATCGCCGGCCTGGGCGAGAACCGCCTGGACGACCGCATCGAGATCCCCGGTCCCGCCGACCTGCGCTCCATCGGCCAGCGCCTGGACTGGCTGCGGCTGCGGCTGGCCGAACTCGACGCCGACAAGGCGCGCTTCCTGCGCCATGTCTCGCATGAGCTCAAGACCCCGCTGGCCGCGCTGCGCGAGGGCACCGCGCTGCTCGAGGACGAAGTCGCCGGCCCCCTCAACGGCAAGCAGAAGGAGGTCGCCCGCATCCTGCGCGACAACACCGCCGTGCTGCAGCGCCAGATCGAGGACCTGCTGCGCTTCAACGCCGCCGCCTTCGAGGCCCGCGACCTCAAGCCGCGCCGCACCGAGCTGATGTCCCTGATCCAGGGCACGATCGATCACCAGCGCCTGCAGTGCCAGGCACGCGGCTTGCAGGTCAACCTGTCCGGCGGACCGCTCGAGGCCGACGTCGACCCGGCCAAGATCGCGGCCGCGTTCGGCAACCTGCTCTCCAATGCGATACGCTTCGCCCCGCCCGGTGGCCGCGTGGACATCACGCTCGCGCGCCAGGACGGCCAGCTCATCATCGACCTGCGCGACGACGGCCCGGGCGTCGCGCCGGCGGACCAGGCCCGCATCTTCGAGCCCTTCTATCGCGGCGAACGCCAGCCCGACGACGCCCTCAAGGGCACCGGCATCGGCCTGTCCATCGTCAAGGAATACATCGCCGCCCACGGCGGTCACATCGACCTGCTGCCCGCCACCCAGGGCGCCCATTTCAGAGTCACGCTGCCATGCGCCCACACGCCCCGGTCCCCGAAGTCCGCCGACGCCTGATCCCGATCCCGGTCCGGACTCACGCCGCCCTGCTCGCGGTCCTTCTCGCCACAGGCTGCGCCCAGCAGCCCCCCAAGGTCATCGTCAAGGAGGTCCGCGTCGAAGTGCCGGTGCAGGTGCCCGTCGTCGCCCCGACCGACAACGCCGCCCGCATCATCCTGAACGCCAACGACCGCATCCGGCAGCTCAGCCCGCTCGAGCTGGCCCAGGAAGTCGCGCCGCGCGACGACGCCGCCCTGCCCCCCGGCAACGCCGTGCAGCTGGCGCTGGCGCTCATGTTCAGCCACAACAACGGCGAGACCTTCCGCGCCCAGACCCTGCTCGATCAGGTGCTGCGCGACACCCGGCCCGAGGCCAACGAGTGGCGCCCGATGGCGCAGTTGCTGGTCGACCGCGTCGCCGAGCAGCGCCGCATGGAGACCGAACTCGACAAGACCCGCCAGGCCCGCGACGACCTGCAGCGCCGCCTCGACGACGCCAACCGCAAGCTCGAGGCGCTGAAGGCGATTGAACGCAGCCTCGGTGGACCGCGTTCGGCTTTGGATAAGCCATGAGCGCCGCGCAGGGCCGCCCCAAGCAAGCTCACGTCCCCCCGGGGGACCGGCCACGGCACGTGGACGAGGGGCTCACATGAGCAGTGGTACGCGGCTTCTCATCGTCGACGACGATGCCGACCTGCTGAAGCTGCTCTCGATGCGGCTGGAGGCCGCCGGCTACGAGGTCACCGCCGTCGCCAGCGCCGAAGCGGCGCTGGCGCAGCTGGACGTGCAGCGCCCCGCGCTGGTGCTCAGCGACGTCCAATTGCCCGGCATGGACGGCCTGGCGCTGTTCAACGTGATCCGCGAGCGCCATCCCGCGCTGCCGGTGATCCTGCTGACCGCGCACGGCACCATCCCCGACGCCGTCGCCGCCACCGCCCAGGGCGTCTACACCTACCTGACCAAGCCCTTCGACGGCCGTGCGCTGCTCGAGACCATCGCGCAAGCCCTGACCCTCACCGCCGCGCGCCAGGACGACAGCACCGACCAGGCCTGGCGCGAGTCCATCGTCAGCCGCTCCAACGTGATGGCCGAGGTGCTGGCCGAGGCGCGGCTGGTCGCGGCCTCGCAGGCCCCCGTGCTGATCCGCGGCGAGAGCGGCACCGGCAAGGAGCTGCTGGCCCGCGCCATCCACGCCGCCAGCCCGCGCGCCGGCCGGCCCTTCGTCGCGGTCAACTGCGGCGCCATCCCGGAGCCGCTGCTCGAGTCCGAACTGTTCGGCCACGTCAAGGGCGCCTTCACCGGCGCGCTCGCGAATCACCGCGGCCTGTTCCAGGCCGCCGACGGCGGCACGCTGCTGCTCGACGAGATCGGCGACATGCCGCTGCCGCTGCAGGTCAAGCTGCTGCGCGTGCTGCAGGAGCACCAGGTGCGCCCCGTCGGCGCCAGCGAGGCGGTGCCGGTCGACGTGCGCATCCTCTCCGCCACCCACCGCGACCTGGAGGCCGCGCTCGCCCAGGGCCAGTTCCGCGAGGACCTCTACTACCGCCTCAACGTCGTCAGCCTGACCCTGCCCAGCCTGGCCGAGCGCCGCGAGGACATCCCGCTGCTGGCGCAGCACTTCCTGCAGCGGCTCGCGCTCAAGTACGACAAGCGCCTGAACGGCTTCGCGCCGGACGCGCTCAAGGCGCTGTCGATGGCCACCTGGCCCGGCAACGTCCGTCAGCTGCACAACGTCGTCGAACAGGTCAGCGCGCTGGCCACTTCGCCGCTGATTCCGCTGGCGCTGGTGCAGCGCGCGCTGCGCTCGCCCAGCGTCGAAGTACTTCCTTACGCGGAAGCGCGACAGCGCTTCGAGCGCGACTATCTGGTGGGTCTGCTCAAGCTCACCGACGGCAACGTGGCCGATGCCGCGCGCCTTGCCGACCGCAACCGGACCGAGTTCTACCGCTTGCTGCAGCGCAACGGACTGGAGCCGTCGATGTTCCGCTCCGAGGGGCCTGTCGCCGATTAGCGACAAGAAAAGTCCTTGCGAATCAAGGACTTGCAGCAAATGGCGCCAGACGCGTCGCCGCCCGGCGACAGAAATGACGCTGTGCGGCAGCGCACAAAGTCCGCAAGTCCTTGATTTGACTGGGAAATCGCATATGGCACGGGCCTTGCAAAAGGTCCGGTCACATGCGAACTATTCACACCCCCTCCCTCCAGGCTCGATTCCCGGCGACCAGCGTTCGCCGCACGGCCGACCAGCGTCGGTGGATCGGATCGTTCATGGCCCTGGCCACCGGCGCGGCGCTGCTGGCCGCGGCGGCGTCGGCGCACGCCTTCGGCTTCGACGAGGTCGCCGAGCGCGCCAAGGCGCTCGCCGCCAAGCCCTATGCCGCGCCGCCGGACACGCTGCCGGCCGAGTTGAAAAACCTCAACTACGACCAGATGCGCGACATCCGGTTCAAGCCGGCCCGCGCGCTGTGGCGCGACCAGCAGCTCCCCTTCGAGCTGATGTTCTTCCACCTGGGCCACTACCAGACCCAGGCCGTGCGCATCAACGAGATCGTCGGCGGTCAGGCAAGGCCTGTCCCCTTCAAGCGCGAGGATTTCGACTACGGCAAGAACAGCCAGCTGTCGCCTCAGAAGTGGGGCGATGTCGGCTTCGCGGGCTTCCGCGCGCACTACCACCTCAACAACGACAAATACAAGGACGAGCTGGCCGTCTTCCTGGGCGCGAGCTACTTCCGCGTGCTGGGCGGCAACCAGCATTACGGGCTGTCGGCCCGCGGCCTGGCGATCGACACGGTCGGCGGCAAGGGCGAGGAATTCCCGCGCTTCAGCGAGTTCTGGATCGAGCGCCCCGACCCCAAGGCCACCACGCTGACGGTGCATGCGCTGATGGACTCGCAGCGCGCGTCCGGGGCCTACACCTTCGTCATCAAGCCCGGCGCCGAGACCGTGGTTGAGACCCGCGCGCGGCTGTTCCTGCGCGCGCCGGTGGCGACGCTGGCGCTGGCGCCGCTGACCTCGATGTACCTGTTCGGCGAGAACCAGCCGCAGAAGGGCGACTTCCGGCCCGAGGTCCATGACAGCGACGGCCTGATGGTGGCCAGCAGCAGCGGCGAATGGATCTGGCGTCCGCTGATCAATCCGAATGGCACGCTGACGACCTCGTTCACGCTGCCGGGCGTGAAGGGCTTCGGCCTGATGCAGCGCGACCGCCGCTTCTCCAGCTACGAGGACACCGAAGCGCGCTACGAGATGCGGCCCTCCGCCTGGGTCGAGCCCACCAGCGACTGGGGGCCGGGCCGGGTTGAACTGATGTCGCTGCACACGCCCGACGAGACCCACGACAACATCGTCGCCTACTGGGTCCCGGCGAAGCAGCCGGCGCCGGGCCAGCCGCTGGACTACTCGTACCGCCTGCACCTGCAGGGCGAGCAGCAACAGCGCCCGCCCGGCGCCTGGGCGGTGCAGACCCGCACCGGCTACAGCTACGCCAAGCTCGACAAGAACGAGCAGCAGTTCATCGTCGATTTTGAGGGTCCCTCCCTCGCCGCGCTGCAGCCCGGCACCGACGTCAAGGCCGTCGCCAGCACCAACGCCAACGGCGAGATCACCGAGGTCAACGCCTATCCGAATCCGGTGACCGGCGGCTGGCGCATGGCCGTGCGCATCAAGCAACTCCGCCCCGGGCAGTCGACCGAGCTGCGCGGCTTCCTCCAGACGAAGCAGCAGGTCCTGACCGAGACCTGGAGCCTGATTCTTCCTCCCCAGTGAAGGAGCCCGACATGACCGAATCCTTCCACGCCAGCCCCCTGCACCCGGCCGCGTCCACGCCGGGCCCGGTGGGTCCCAGCGCCCCGGCCATCAAGCGCGGCGCGATGGTGCCCCGCCCCTGGGGCCTGCGCACCCCGCCCATCGAGGCGCTGCCCGCCGCCGAGCCGCCCCAGCCCTGGGAGACCGCGGCCCGCAACCGCCGCAATGCGCTCAAGCTCTCGATCGCCGCGGCCACCGCGCTGGCCACCGGCGTGCTCTGGCAGACCCACAACGGCTGGGCCGACAACCCCTGGGCCTTCGCGCTGCAATGCGTGCACCTGGCGCTGTTCGCGCTGCTGTTCGCCTGGGTCAGCGCCGGCTGCGTCACCGCGGTGATGGGCTTCTGGGTGATGCTGCGCGGCGACCGCCACGCCATCTCCATCAAGGACGCCGGCAACGAGCCGCTGGGCGCGGACGCCCGCACCGCGCTGGTCATGCCGATCTGCAACGAGGACGTCACCACCGTCTTCGCCGGCCTGCGCGCCAGCTGCGAGTCGCTCGCGGCGGCCGGCGCGCTGCGGCTGTTCGACGTCTACATCCTGTCCGACAGCTCCGATCCGGAATGCCGCACGCAAGAGCTGGCCGCCTGGGCCGAGCTGCGCGCGCAATTCGCCGGCCGGGGCCGCATCCACTACCGCTGGCGCCAGCGCCGCGTGAAGAAGAAGGCGGGCAACGTCGCCGACTTCTGCCGCCGCTGGGGCCGCAACTACCGCTACATGGTGGTGCTGGACGCCGACAGCGTCATGAGCGGCGACTGCCTGCTGGGCCTGGTGCGCCTGATGGAAAAGCATCCGCGCGCCGGCATCCTGCAGGCCGCCAACCAAGTCTGCGGCCACGACACGCCGCATGCCCGCGCGCAGCAGTTCGCGAGCCGCGTGACGGGGCGCCTGTTCGCCGCCGGCATGCAGTTCTGGCAGCTGGGCGAGGCGCATTACTGGGGCCACAACGCGATCATCCGCGTCGAGCCCTTCATGAAGCACTGCGCGCTGGCGCCGCTGCGCGGCAAGGAGATCATGTCGCACGACTTCGTCGAGGCCGCGCTGATGCGCCGCGCCGGCTACCAGGTGTGGCTGGTGGCGGACCTGCCGGGCTCGTATGAACAGCAGCCGCCGCACCTGCTGGCCGAACTGCAGCGCGACCGCCGCTGGTGCCAGGGCAACATCCAGAACGCCGGCCTGATCGCCGAGCCGGGCCTGCACGGCGTGCACCGCGCGATGCTGGTCACCGGGGCGCTGTCCTACCTGGCCGCGCCGCTGTGGCTGCTGTACGTGGGCCTGGGCGTGCTGCTGTGGAATGTCGGCGGCAGCGAGAGCTTCCGCCCGTTCATGGAAGACGGCTCGCTGGCGCCGGGCGTGGCCGCGCTGTGGCTGGGCACGATCGGCATGCTGGTGCTGCCGCGTCTGCTGTCGGTGGCCGCGCTGATCCTGCGCGGGGAGCAGTCGCAGTATGGCGGCTCGCTGAAGCTGGTGGCGTCCTGCGCCACCGAGGCCGGCATGTCGCTGCTGCAGGCGCCGCTGCGGATGGTGGCGCACTCGATCTTCTGCGTGGTCGCGCTGACGGGGATTTCGCTGGATTGGAAGTCGCCGCCGCGGGCCGCCGAGGACGTGTCCTGGCGCGAGGCTTTCGCCGCCTATGGCCGGATCAGCGCGGTGACGGCGGTGCTGGCCGCGGTGATCGGCGCGCTGAGCCCGTCGACGCTGATCTGGGTCGCGCCGATCGCGCTGCCGCTGCTGCTGGCCGCGCCGATCACGGTGCTGTCGAGCCGCTCGCGGCTGGGCGAGAAGATGCGCCGCGCCGGGCTGCTGGTGATTCCCGAAGAAAGCCAGACGCCGACGGTGCTGAGCAATGCCTGGGCCTATGGCCGCCAGGAGCGCCGCCTCCCCGGCTTCAGCGAGCTGCTGGCCAGCCGCCGTCTGACGGCGCTCGCGGCCGAGGCCATGGGCCGCCGCGACCTGGGCCACGGCGTGCGCGCGCAGGTGCGCGGCCGCCGGCTGCGTCAGCTGGCGGCGCAGCCGGGCGCGCTCGATGGTCTGTCCAACGCCGAGCGCATGCGCTTCCTGAGCGAGCCGGACCACCTGCTGATGCTGGCCCGTCCGCAGCAACCGGCCGCGCAGGACGCGCGTCCGGCACTGCGGCTGGCGGCTTGAGCGCTCGCGCCCCTCGCCCGAAGGGGCGAGGGCGTTCTCTCGGACGAGGATTGCAGGGCGCTACATCGGATCGCGGTCGTAGGTCCGGACCTCGTCCGGCAATCTGACCCAACCGTGCATCCGGCAGGTGTAGACCGAGTCCTGCGGCGGCGGGAACGTCGGATCCGCGAATCCCCCCACCGCCACTCCCACCGTGCCTTCAACCCCCTCTTCCGTATGGAAGAGGCTGGTGCCGCAGACCGGGCAGAAGTGGAAGCGGAAGCGCGCGCCTTGATCGCCGGCGCGGACGAACTCGGTGGCGATGCCGATGACCTCATAAGGCTCAGCGAACGCGGCGAGCGCCGCGAACACGCTACCCGTGCGACGCTGGCACGACAGGCAATGGCAGAGGCCGGTTCCTAACGGTTCTCCCTGCACCACGATCTTCAATTGGCCGCAACTGCACGAGGCGGTACGTGAAGCCATTCGATCACCTCCCTGGAGACCGGATGTGGAACGGCCATGCTAAGCGCAGCGCCGGGGCGCTGGCTACATCGTTGAGACATCGTTGCCACACCGGCAAGAAGCGCCGTCCCCTCTCTGAGGGATGCCGCCCGCGCGCGGCGGGCACGGGAACGCGCCGGCGCGTTCGGCGGCATGCCGGATCACATCGCCCAGAGTCGTGGCGAGCTGCCTTCCAGGCCCCACAAGACCTGACGCCACTCGGCCCAGCAGCGGCGCAGCAGCAGCGACACCGGCTCGACGACCGGCCCCAGCACCCGCAGCACCAGCACCCCGTCCTCGGCCGCCGTCACGCCGGCATCCAGGCGCAGCGGGTCGGCCTCGATCAGCGCGCGGACCGCCTCCAGCGCCCGCTCGCGGCGCTCCCGCCCGATCGCGGCCCCCGCCGCGAATACCAGCGTCCCCAGGCAACGATGCCCGGCCAGGCCCAGCGCGCCATCCATCAGCAGCGCGTCCGATGCCTCGAGCCGGCCGCGTTCCAGCCATCGTCCCGGGATCTCCAGGTGCTGCTCGAAGCAGCCGCTCGCGAAGGGCTGACCCGCGCCGGGCAGCCCCAACGCGGTGATGTCCCAAGCCAGCAGCTCCGCTGAAGGCGCGAGCGTAAAGCGCGCCTCGTTGAGGGCCCGGCAGCCCGGATAGGCGATCGCCTCGAGCGGCAGCCATTCGAGCCGCGCGCCGTCGCCCAGCGAGGCCGCCACGCGCTGCGTGGCGAGCGCGCCGGCCGCGCTGCGGTAGAAGCGCGTCGCGCCCGGCGTGGTGATCAGCGCATGGGCGCCCTCGCCCACCGTGACACCAATGTCCAGCGTGTCGCCCCCGACCAGCCCGCTGGGCGGATGCACCAGCACGCTGTGACAGATCGCCTCGCCTTCCGGATAGAGGCTCTTCAGCAGCCGCAGCGGCCCCTCGTGCGCGTGGCTGACCACGCAGCGCCCGCGCTCCACGCGATAGTCGGCGCGCAGCCGCGCCAGCCAGTCCTTGGCAGGCAGGTCCTCTGAAGTGGGAGTGTTGGAGGGAGGGCTCGTCAACGCGGTCATGGCGGCGGATGTTAGGCGCATCCGGGCCCAAGCTCGCTCACTTGGGCAGCGTGACCCAGGCGTAGTCCAGCCAGTTGTCCGCGCGATGCACCGCCTTCACGCCCTGACGGACCGCCCACGGCGCGGCCTGGCGATGCAGCGGCAGCACGTGCAACTGCTCGCGGTAGGCCTGCAGCGCGGCCTTGATCAGCTGCTCACGCTTCGCGGGGTCGGCCTCGCTCGACGACGCGGCCGCGAGCTGGTCGAACTTCGGATCCTTCGAGCGTCCATAGTTGTAGTAGCCCGCGCCCGAGGCTCTGTCCTCGCTGCGATAGACCGGCGTGAGGATGGTCTCGGCGTCGGTGATCGCGCCGCCCCAGCCCATCAAGTACAGGCTGGTCTCGTAGCGCTCCAGCTTCGGGAAGTACAGGACGCGCGGCATCGCGTTGACCTTCACCTTCACGTTGATCTGCGCCCACATCGAGGCGAGCGCCAGACAGAGGCGCTCGTCGTTGATGTAGCGGTTGTTGGGGCAGTCCAGCGTCACCTCGAAGCCGTCGGCGTAGCCGGCCTCCGCCATGCCCTTGCGCGCGGCGGCGACGTCGAAGGGCAGCCGGGTCTCCAGCGCGGGATCGTTGTAGGCGCCCAGCGGCGATGGCGTCAGCCCGCCGGTGGGCTGCGACAGGCCGTTCATCAGGCGCTTGTGGATGGCGTCGATGTCGATGGCCTGGTACATCGCGCGGCGCACGCGCAGGTCCTGGAACGGGTTGCGGCCGCCCGGGGCGCGCCCATAGACCAGCGTGTCGCGCGCCTGGTCCATGCCGATGAAGATCAGCCGGTTCTCCAGCCCGTCGATCACCTGCACGCCGGGCGTCGTGCGCAGGCGCGGCACATCGCGCGGCGAGGGATCGAGCAGCAGGTCCACCTCGCCGGAGACCAGCGCGGCCAGCCGCGTCGCGTCATTGGAGATCGGCGTGAACTGGACCTCCTGCGCGTTGCCCTCGAAGCGGCCCCACCAGTTCGGATTGCGCTTGTAGACGGTGCGGATGCCGGGCTGGCGGCTGCTCAGCAGGTAGGGGCCGGTGCCATTGGCGTTGAAGCTGGCGAAGCTCTCCTCGTTGTCCTTGAAGCTGAGCGGCCGCGTGACCTTGTGCTGCTCGCACCAGGACTTGCTCATGATGAAGATCAGGTCCAGGTGCTGCAGGAAGATCGGATCGAAGCGTGGCTGGGTGATCTCGACGGTGAGCTCGTCGACCTTGCGCGCGGTGCCCACCGCGTTGGCATAGACGGCGATCTGCGAGCTCGGCGCCTTCGCCCGCTGGAGCGAGAAGACGACGTCGTCGGCGGTGAAGGCCGAGCCGTCGTGGAACTTCACGTTGGGGCGGAGCTTGAAGCGCCAGACCAGCGGACCGACCTGGATCCATTCGGTGGCAAGGCCCGGCACGATGTTGAGCTGCCGGTCTCGAGCGGTGAGGCGCTCGTAGACCTGCGAGTTCATGCCGTTGGTCAGGCTCTCGTTCTGCGAGTGCGGGTCCATGGTCTGGGCATCGCCCTGGCTGGCCCATCGCAGCGTCTGCGCCGCGGCGGTCGACGCCGCGCCGACCGCCCCACCGACCACGCCGGCGCACAGCGCCAGCAGCATGAGCATGCGCGTCATCCCGGTCTCCCAACGACTCTGTGAATGTCGGCCGAGTGTAGGCAGGCAGGGGTCAGCGCGTGGTCGGGGTCTTTCCGGACGGCTGATTGATGGCCGGGAGCTCCGCTACCGGCTCGCATTCCCGGCCCAACTCAAACAGCCGCGGGTGCATCCGACGGACGTTCTCCACGGCTTTGCGCCGCATCTTCTCCATGTATCGGATGGTCTTGATCGGGTCGTACAGCATCGGTGCACTCCTCCAGGTCGATGGGAAATGATTGAAACGAGAGCACCGGTGATGGTCCATGCAATGCGGCAGGCATCCAGGTGCGCGTCTGGTTCGAGATCATCTTGAAGACGCCTTGGGCTGGCCGAACGTCTTGAAAGAGGCTTCGTGCTTCTTTCCGATCGATAACGAACGAATGGGACGGATACGCGCCGATCAAATCGCCGAGCGCTTGGGCACGCAGATTCCCTCCCTGGGCGGCGAGCCGTTCGCCGTAGGCCTGGGCAATCGACATTGCCCGATGCATCTCGACGAGCCGATGAGGATCCACTTGGGCGGCGATCGGCCACAGCAGCCCGTTGATGAGCGCAGTCACGATCTTGGAAGACACAGCCGTGGAGAGTCCCCGATTCACGAGATCGGACACTGCGGCCTCGAATGCCGCGAGCTGGCGAGCTCCCAGCAGTTCCAGCGCGCCGACGTACTCGAGGCCGGAGCTTCGGCCGTCCAGCTCATCCACGCGCGGCACTTGAATGTCGAGAGGTCCAAGCTCGCTTTTGTCATCCATGTGAAGGACGGCTGCAGCGAGGACGATCAGCGTGCCTGCACTCTTGCAGTACCTCGGGACCAAGGCCTGAACAGACCTGTAGTGGCAGCCCAGCGCGCGCGCAATGCGAAACGCCGCATGAGGATCGCCACCCGAGGTCTCCAGTACAACCACTGCTTGCTCGCTGCGCTTGCGTGATTCGAGCAGGTCGCAAAGCTGCTCATATCCTTCCACCGTGACCGGTCCGGCGTAGCCCACCACATCGAAGGGTGGCTCCCACCAGGCACCCCGAGCTCCCGCTCGCGCATTGCCGGCAGACGCCTCTGTCGCCGTCCCGGCTGAGCCATCGTTCCAAAGCACTGCCATCGGATGCCCTCCAGCGCCACACATCGGCGCGTGGTCCGCATCTTCGAGCGGCGCGTTCGCGAGGGCCATGGCCCGGACTAGGGGACTCTTGCCTCGAACCTCGAGGGCCGCCACTCAATCAAGTCTGCGCCGCCTACCGAGACATGCCGTTGTCGCGCGACACACCACTCACGCGGGCGGCGCCTGCCACAGCTCATCGAGCTTCTGGAAGCCCCAGGTCGCCGGGTCCTCGCGGCCGATGATCCGGTCCGTCGCACCCGGCGACGACAGATCCAGCACCTGTGTCGGAATCGGCATCTGCGACTTGGTCGAATAGAACACCCGCACCCGCGGCGCCGTCAGCGCCGTCACGTTCTGCTCCAGCACCACGGCCAGCCGGCCCGACTGCAGCTTCACCAGCGTCCCCACCGGATAGATGCCCACGCACTTGACGAAGGCCTGGAACACCCGCGGATCGAAATGGCCCGACCACTGCGCCATCCGCGCCAGCGACGAGGCCGGATCCCACGCGTTCTTGTAGGGCCGGTTCGAGGTGATCGCGTCGTAGACGTCGCACACTGCGCCCATGCGCGACAGCAGGCTGATCTGCTCGCCGGCCAGCTTGCCGGGGTAGCCGGTGCCGTCCATCTTCTCGTGATGCCGCAGCGCCACGTCCAGCGCCGCCTCGGGCACCGACGCGCCCTCCTTCAGCATCTCGAAGCCGCGCGCGGGGTGGTCGCGCATGATGGCGAACTCGGCATCCGTCAGCGCGCCCGGCTTGTTCAGCACGTTCAGCGGCATCGCCATCTTGCCGATGTCGTGCAGCAGCCCGGCCAGGCCCGCCTCGCGCGTGCGTGCCTCGTCCAGCC
>Ga0209051_1001416_pt1 | contig 20595 bp, 9 predicted proteins | sample AraplaCvi_mMS_r2_2_FD_184286 | JGI IMG/M metagenome (GOLD analysis project Ga0209051, IMG submission 184286) | Arabidopsis root microbial communities from North Carolina, USA - plate scrape MF_Cvi_mMS_r2 (SPAdes) (version 2) | ecosystem: Host-associated > Plants > Roots > Endosphere | place: USA...
CGCCCTCGCGCCAGTGGTAGAAGCCGTCGAAGCGGGTGCGCTGCTCGCGGATGCACCAGGCCAGCAGATGGCGCCACTCCAGGGCCTGATTCGTCCCCGGCAAGGAGCGGGCCGCAAGTCGGCCTATGGAGAACTGCTCCAGAGCGCGGCCATAACCGTCGAAGTCGTTCGGCGCGGTGCCATCGAGCAATCGGTCCAGGCCGTCGCATTGGGCGGCTAGGGAGTGGCTGTACAAGCCGTACGGCCGGAAGACCAGCCAGACGGCACCATCCAAATGAACCTTCGCCGCCACTCCGCCTTTGGGAAAACTGCCAGCGGCCTTGCTGCGCAGGGTGGCGATGGCCGGGGCGTCGTCACCCAGAACGTACCGCAGCAACAGGCACAGCGAAGTCTTGCCTACGCCATGACCTGCGCTGGCCAACCCCGACGCATCGTTCGAGGCGGACTCCTTGGCCCAGACGATGTTCAGCCCGGCATGCAGGTCGATGGTGCGCGTGAGCACCAACGGCTCGCCGGATTCGACCAGCCACATCGTCTCGACCCAAAGCCTGGGCTGCGTGCGGACCGGTTGTCTTGCCTTGAGCCAGGTCGACATGGCGTCTTCTTACCGTGTGCCGGTGGCCTTGGGACTGGCCGGTAGCGCCGCGCTGTTCTCGACCTCTGCAGCCACGCGCTGAATTTCGGCCAGCAACAGAAGCCGAGCAGTCTCGGGATGCTCTGGCAGCTGGATGACATCGCCAGGTGGCACTCCTGCACCTCGCGTGTAGAAGGCCTCGCCACCACGGGTTGTACGCACGAGCACGTCAACACCGACAAGGCGCTGCACGATGGGCAAGATGCGGCTCAGCAGCGGCGTCAGGTCGGCCATCCCGAGCGCCGCGCGCAAGGCATCGAAGCGTGCGCCGTCGGCGGGGGCCAGGTAATGGCGAGCCGCTGCCAACGCAGCCACCGCCGACTGGATGTCCGCCAGCGAACTGCCCTCCGTTCGCTCGGCGACCAGTGCCGTCACCAGGCCAGCAAGCTTGCCCTCCTCGGCATTGCGAATCATCCCGAGTTCGGAATACGACACGGGTGCCGGCTGCGGCGCGGACGACGTACTGGCCTGCTGGTCCCACGCCTCCAGCACCAACCTGCGCGTCCGGTATTCACCGTAGGCCCGAATCTCGCCTTCCATCAGGACCCGGAAGGTCTCGCTCGGGTAGTCGACGCCCAGCACGTCCTTGGGGTCGAGGATGTAGCGCAGTTCGTCGCGGTTGAGGCCATAAAGGCGGGCGTAGTAGGCGTCGAGCTCGGCACGCAGTTGGGCGCGGCGCTCGGGGTTCCAGGCGAAAGGCCGGCCCTGCCCGGCGGCAGGACGCGGGTCATAGGCGGCGAGGTCCTGGCCCCAGGCCTGCAGGTCGTACGCCGTGTAGGTGAGTTCGAGGACGCGTGGGACGATGAAAGCGAGGTCTGCGGGGGTGTAGCGGTCTGGTGGCAGCACAGGGAACTGCTTCATGTAGAAGTAGTTCAGGGTCGTACCGCCAATCTTCTGACGCGCAACGAAGTCAAGGGTCAGCGCCGTTAGGTTACCGAGCAGGGCCGCCGACTGGGCAGCGGTGACGTCGGCATGCGGGAAGAACAGGGGAATCTTGTTGCCCACTCCGACACGCGGCACCACGGACGAAATCACCGTGCGCTCATCAGTACTTCGGCAAATGTCTCGCCAGCCCATCAGCCACCGCGGGCTGCGGTGGCCCATCCAATGGTCAAGCACAGGCCGCAGCACCTCCGCCAACGCACTTGCGCGCAGAGCATCGGCCAGTTCCGCCAGCTCATCGTCTGCCAGTCGCGCATCCTGGTTTTGCGTCGCCCACTTGGGAAACTCTGCGAGGGCCTTCTTGGTCGTCAGGCCCTCTCCGCGCAGCACGTCGTTCAGACGCGGAAAGCGGGCTTTAAGTTGGACTTCTGTGGGTGCGATGTGAGGCTGGGCTTGGGTCGGTGTCCAGCCGTCCAACGCAGGGCGGATGCCCGAGGTGCGGTGGAATAGTTCGCCAGCAACCCACTGTGCCAATGCGAGCAGGAGGTCGGCCAGAGCAGCGTCCTGGGCGACTGCATCCCCGGCATCGCGCGCGGCGTGGTGTGCCAACCAAGTGCGCGCCACCCGTGTAGGCACGCGGGCGATGCGGGCGAGCACCTCTCTCTCGTCCACCCAGTAACGAGGCCGCACTGTGCAGGCGGGGTCGGCCTTCTGTGAATCGCTCACGTCGGCGGTTTCCACTTCACCCACCGTGCCGTTGACGGCGTCGACATAGGTTGCCCATCGGTGGTCGAACTGGTGAATCATCTTCGCCTCGTACAGCGGTAGGCGTACGAACTGGCCAGCGGCGGCGGGCAAATCGGCGAACAGGCCGCTGTCGCTGGTCATGTTGAACAAGCCCTGCGAGAACGAGATTCCCCACAGGTTGACCTCGGGCCGCTGCAGCTTGCCGTCTTCATCGATTGCAGCCTCAGCGATGAGCACAGGCGCAGCACGGTAGAGCTTCTTGGTGAGCTCGGCGTCGCGCTGGCTGCGGAAGACTGGGCAGGTGCGGGTATTGGGGTTGATGAGGGCGAAGTCGTCGGGCGCAAGCGTGAAACGCCGACGAGGGTCCGCGAGCTCTTCCACTTGCAATGCGAAGAACGCGAACTCCGCCCTCGGTGCGGCGCCTAGTGTGAGCAAGCAAAACTTGAAGCGCTGGTGCCCGATTTCAGAGAACAAACCCGGACCCGTGCGCAAGTCCAGCAGACTTATCAAGCGCCCCCGTGAAATGGCTTCAAAGAACTGCTTTGTCGAGTCGTCTGTGGCAATGCCGGTCGGAACGATGAAGCCGGCACGTCCTGTCTGAGAAACAGCCTGCAGAAATGCCTCTGAGAACAAGGCGTAGGTGTTGAGCTTGCCGTAGGCCGCAAGTGGGAACCGGCCACTTGCACGAAAGTACTGATTGGCTGCGTCGTTCTGCCGCTTGGCTGCGTTGAACTCCTCCCAGAGCCAGGGCGAGGAGTATTGAAGGTCGGCAATCGCCTTCTTTCGTTTTTCACCCGCAAGCGAAGCAACCGAAGGCGCTCGAGCTGCGAAGAACTCTTCATCACTTAGTTGCAACTGTTCCCACGGCGGGTTGCCCAGCATCACGCTGAAGCCGCCCTTCGCCGCCACTTGCGGGAACGCTAGCCACCAGTGGAAGACGCCATGCTGGCGGCACAGGGCCTGGGCAGCATCTTCCACCTCGGCCTTAGGTGCCTGGCCGCTCAGCACGCTCCAGAGGTAGCCCGACAGCGGCACCGTGTCGCCAGTCCCCGCCTGCTTGGGCGAAAGGAAGGCAGCCACGTAGGTGTCGGCCAGCCGGGCGAAGCTGCTGTGCTGCGCCTGGTTCTGCGCCTTGGCCCAGGCCTGGCGCTTGGCGGCCAGGTGCTCGGGCGTGTCGTCGTCGAGGGTCTCGATGCTGACGGCCTGTGCGGCCAGGCCGGCCTGGGTCAGCAGGTCGCCGCCGGCAATCTGGCGCCAGCTCTTCAGGTCGGCCTTGTTCTGCTTCTTCAGGGCGCTGACCACGGCCTTGTCGTCTCCTGAGAGCGCGGTGTAGGCCTCATCGGGAATGCCGTCTTCCAGCACCTTGGGGTCCAGCACGCCCAGCAGCGCATCGCCCACGCGAAGGTGGTGGTCCACGAAGCTCAGCGGCCGGTCGGGCGAATAGGCCTCCAACCACAGCGCCGTCTTGGCCAGCTGGATGGCCATGGGGTTCTTGTCCACGCCGTAGAGGCAGTGGCCCACCACGTCGCGCAGCGCGTGGCGGTAGTCGGCGGGCGTGGGGGCGCCGCCTTCGCGCTCAGCGGCGGCGCGGTGTAGCGCCACGTCGTCAGCCAAGCGACGCGCGGCCGACAGCAGGAAGTGGCCGCTGCCGCAGGCCGGGTCGCACACGGTGAGCGCGAGGAGCGCCTCCACCGGGCGCTCGGGGTTGGCCTTCACCGTTTGCGCGATGACCGGTTCCAGCGCGCTCTTGATGAGTTCCTGTACCAGGCTGTCGGGGGTGTAGTAGCTGCCGGTGAGCTTGCGCGTGTTGCCCTTGGTGGAGGCGTCGGTCTCGTCGTCGCCCACGAAAGCCAGGCGGGCTGTGACCGGCGAGGCCAAGCCCTGCAGGTCGGGCACCAGCTCCAGCAGGCTCTCGTAGACGCTGCCCAGCTCCTCGGGGCCCATGTCGCGGTAGTTGACGCGCGACAGGCCACCGTCGGCGCGGAACCAGCCCAGCTGGAAGACGGCGGCCAGGAGGTGACGGTTGTCAAGTTGGGCTGAATCCAGGTGCGGGCACTGCTCGGTATCGAAAAGGCCGCCAAGCGCGGGTAAGCCTAGAGCGGGTTCACCGGTGCCCAGGGCCCGGAAGGTGATGCTCAGTGCCTGCCACAGGTCGGCATGGCGGTCGTGCTGGCTGCGGCGCACGGCGCGGTCGCGCAACCAGGTGAGCGAGTAGCCGGCTAGGTAGCGGGCCTTGGCCTCGTCACTGGCGTCAGGGGCGAAGACCAGGCGCTCGCCGGTGCCACGGTCGCGGCGGTCTTCCACCGTGGCCAGGAAGATGAAGCGGTAGACTAGGCGCAGCAGCTCTTCGAAGAAGGCCTGGCGGTCGTAGCCGTCCTGGGTGCTCTGCAGCGCAGTGCGCAGGGCCCCGTTGGCCGGGTGCGAGAGGAAGCCGGTGCCCAAGGCCCGCAGTGCCTCGGCCACTTGATAGCGCAGCTTGCCGCGCACGGTGACACCAGCCTGCTGACCTGCGGCGCGCCAGCGCTCCCATGGGCAGTCGGTGGGTGGTGTCTCAGCCGTGCCAAAGCGCGAGGCATGGGCCAGCAGCCAGAAGGCGCTGAAGTCGGCCAGCAGCTCTTCGGTGAACAGGGCTTCGAGGTCGACCTCGATGTAGGCCGGGCGTGTGAGGCTGGCGTTGTCGCGCAGGATGCGCAGCGTTAGGCCGTTGCTGACGATGGCCCACAGCGAGTTGTCGCTGGCGTTCAGCGCCTCCTGCGCCAGCATGAAGGGGCTGCGGCGGCGGGTCTTGCCGGTGTCGGGGTTGGTCTCGCCGAAGCGTTCGGCGGCGCTGTCCAGCGGCTGGTCGAAGCCTGCGAAGACCAGCGGCACGCGACCGCCGTTGCCCGCGTGGCCAATAGCGTACTGGTGACCGGCATGCTGAATGGCTGGGCAGCGTGCGGCATCGTTGAAGTGCAGCACGTCACGCAGCAGCGGCAGCAGCCATTCGCGCACGGTGACCTCATGCGCTTGCACGTCTTGCCGGCGGCGCAGGGCCTGGAAGTCTTGCCAGAGGGTGAGCGCAATTTTGAAGTCGCGGGCGATTTCGTCGCGCAGCTTCAGGCCCTTGGCGATGCGGTACTGGGCTTCGGTCTGCTCACTGGCCTTGGGGTCGGCCAGGAGGGTCAAGCGCGTCAGTTCCTCGGCGGGGAGCAGGCCGCCTTCGATGCGGATGGCGCGGTAGGCAAGCTGGTGGAGGGGCTTCTTGGCCATGGCGTCAGGCTCCCATGGCGTTGGTGGCGGCTGCATCGGGCAGCAGCACGTACAGGCCCATCACGTCGACTGGCAGGCTGGCGGTGACCTGGTAGCTGCCGCGACCTTCGGCGGCCTCGCGCACGCGGCGGTGGTCGGCCAGCAGCGCCTGGGCACGGGCCTTGGCCATGGCTTCCAGCTGGGGTTGCCAGCCGGGCAAGGCGTCGAGGGCCATCTGCAGTTGGCGGTCACGCAACGGGGCGGGCATGTTGCGGGTGGCTTCGGCGCCCAGCAGTTGGCGGGTCATGTCGGGGGCCAGTTCGGCGAAGGGTTCAGACCCGCTGGCGGCCACGGCGACGGCTTCCTCGCACATCAGCAGGCGCGTTTGGCTGCCATGGGCCACGGTGAGCTGGTGGCGGATGCGCAGCAGCAGCACGGTTGTCTTGAGCGACACGCCCTGCACGAAGGCCGCGCCGGCACGGGCCACTGCGGCGTCATCGGCTGTGGTGCTGGCATCGTCCAGCGCCTGCTCCAGCAGCGTATCGGCAAGCACCGACACCAGCGGGTGCGTGCGGTGGACGAAGCTGGCGCCCTGGGCGGCGGGCTGGTGGAAGTCGATGCCCAGCGTGTTGGTCAAGCCTTCGGCAGCGAGGCGCTCGCGCACGGCAGGCGGCAGGTGCTCCGTCAGCAGCTTGAAGTGCTGCTTCACAGGTTGCAGCGGTGCGCCGAGCTGCGCTGCGGCACGGCCGACGAAGCGCTCGACCTCGGCCTCGCCACCCAGTACGGCGGCCGACTTGCGCCACTCGGGCAGCACGTCCTCGGGCTTCAGGCGGCGCTGGGCAAAGATGCTGCGGTTTTGCTTCGCCTTTTCCTTGGCGCTCTGCCAGGCCAGGTCGATTTCCTTGGCCGGCTCGCCGAACAAGTCCAGCTGCGATTGGGCGTTGAGGTGGCCCTTGCGGAGCAGCACGGCGTTCATCAGCGCCTGGGTCAACTTGCCCTCGTTGTCGGGCATGGGCACGAGAACGCCGAGCTCCTTGCGGATGCTTTCGGCCTTGCGCAGGATGACCTGCAGGACGGCGCCGTCGACAGGGTTGTCCTCACCATACAGCATGGTGCTGCGAACTTCGCGCGCCTTCTGGCCGAAGCGGTCTACGCGTCCTTCGCGCTGCTCGTGACGCGTCGGGTTCCAACTGAGGTCGTAGTGGACGACGGCGGTGAACAGGCCCTGCAAGTTGATGCCCTCGGACAAGCAGTCCGTGGCGACCAGGACTCGGGATTCGCTCTCGCCCAGTTGGTCGACCGCGGCCTCCCGGTCGTCGGGCGTCAGTTCGCCGGTCACGGCCTTGACGGTGACGGACTTGAACTTCTCCTGCAGGGCCGCAGCCAGGTAGTGCGCGGTGGCGATGTAGCGGCAGAAGACGACGGGCTGGAAGCCGTCCTTCAGCAGCAGCCCGACGTGCTCCTGGACCTTGGCGAGCTTGGGGTCGTTCTGCTGGCCGGCCAGGGCTGCGGCGCTGGTCATCAGCTCTTGCAGGCGTTGGCTGTCTTCTGTCTGGGCGCCGGGCTCGATGTCGTCGGTGGACAGCGCATCGTCGGTGCCGTCCAGCACGCGGTCGCTGGCCTGGGCCTCGAACTCCTCCAGGGATGTGGCTTCAGCACCCTCGGCCGCACCCAGTGCGCCTTGCAGCCGGGTTCGAAGTGCGTTGACGGCAGCTGCGGGGGACGACGAGATGCAGCGCAGCAGGGCCAGGGCCGCCCACCAGTTCATGCGCTGCTCGCGCAGCGCTTGCCCTTCGGAGCGCTCGACCAACTCGCGGGCGTAGGCGAGCACGTCGTTGAACAGCTGGCCCCAGGCGCCGGTGAGCTTGTAGGTGATTTCGGCGGCCTTGCGGTCCGGGAACATCGAGGTGTCTTGCCACTCGGCGATGTCGGGCCGGCGGCGCTGGACGAAGTGCCGCGAAAGGTCTTCGCGCAGGTCACTGCGCTGGCCGACGGGCAGGTCCTTCAGCTGGGTGAAGTCGGTGCGCAGCAGGCCCAGCAGGTTGAAGAACGCCTCCTCGTCGCCGCTGTGCGGCGTGGCCGTCAGCAGCACCAGATGCCGCGTCGCGTCGGCCGCCAGGCCTTTGAGCAGCTGGTAGCGCTGCTGACGGCCCTGGCCGGCCTGGGTACAAGTGTGGGCCTCATCGACGATGACGAACTCTGGGCAGAAGCGCTGGAAGGCTTCTCGACGGCGCTCGGACTTGATGTAGTCCAGGCTCACCACCGTGTAGGGGTGGGCATGGAACACCGAAGTACCGGGCGGCAGGTCCCGCTCCAGCCGGTCAGCGGTGTTGGAGCGAACAACGACAGCCTGGATGTGGAAGCGCTCCGCGAGCTCGCGCTGCCACTGCTCGCACAGGTGCGGCGGGCACAGCACGGCCAGGCGCTGGACCTCGCCGCGGTCGAGCAGCTCGCGTGCGATGAGCGCACCTTCGATGGTCTTGCCGATACCGACGTCGTCCGCAATCAGCAGGCGCACCATCGGCTGCTTCAACGCCATCAACAGCGGCACGAGCTGGTAGGCACGTGGCTCGACGGCGATGTTGCCGAAGCTGCGGAATGGGCCAGCGCCGCTGCGCAGCTTGAGCTGCAGGGCATCCAGGAGCAACTGGCTCGCCGAGTGGTTGCGCGCCTGGGCCACCGAGGGCCAGGGGAACGTAGCCGGCTGGACCGGCTGGCGTTCCAGGGGCAAGTAGATGAGCGTCTCGTCGCGGTCACCGCCGCCCAGGGGGCGCAGGCGCAGGGTCTGCGTGTCGGACTCGGGCAGGACTATCCACTCGCGGCCACGGGCCGCAACCAGGCTGCCCGGAAGGAATTCCGGCGTCGGAGCATTCATGTCGTATCAGGCCTTGCCTGGACCGAAGAGGTCGGCGTTGTTCTTGAAGAGGTCGGGCCAGCGGGCCTGTTCCTTGGGAAAACGAACCACCAGCACCCCCAACTCGTCGAGTGCGCGGTCAATGACGGCATCTGCGGTCCGCTGGGTGTCGGTCTCGTGGAGCGGTCCGTCGATGAAGACGGCGAGATTCAGGTCGTCGTAGAAAAAGTCGGCGCAGGCGTTGGCGCCGCTGACCGTGTGCTGCCCGCGGTCAGGCTTGCGGTAGCCGTGTTCGTTGACGTGGTCCAGCCAGGCCTGCTCGAGCGTGCTGCCGGCGGTCCGGGCGAGCTCGGCGTCGTGCTCTTGCGGCCCGCGACCTTGCGTGCCCTGGTGAGCCCGGGCAGCCGTCAGGCGGCAGAGGATATCCAGCAGCAGTCCGCCGGCATCCTTGTCCTTGCGGTCGATGAGTGTGTGGTCCGGCTGGTTGTAATACGACAGCAGGCAGCGGTAGCAGCCGGCCTCGCACAAGGGCTTGCCGTCGTGGTCGAGCTCTTCGGTCAAGCTCTCGCGGGCCCACGGCTGGCCAGGCAGAGGGGGCAGGAAGTGCAGCACCTCCAAGGCCTTCGCAGCCACGGCAGCCAAGGCGTCGGGCTCGGTGGCAAGGCGCGTCAGCACGCCAGCGCCGCCCTCAGCCGCCTCGAACAGCAAGATGGACTGACGGTTGTCGCGCGTGGGGAGCGGCTCGGCCATCAGCTCGCTCTCTTCGAGCTGGTACACCGCCTCGATGCCGCGCTTGAGCGCGTACTGCAGCGTGGTCAGCGTTTCAGCCGCGAGCTCGCCCAAGCGGTAGTGCGGACGCACGATGAGGATGTTCCGGCGGTCCTCGACATAAGGCACGATGCGCTGCGGCGGTGTCTTGTCCGGCGGTGCTTCGCCCTCGGCCTCTTTCTCGCCGTTGCCGTCGTCGACTCCACCTACCCAGTGGCCCGTGACCGGGTTCATCATGAAGCCCTGGATGGCCTTTTCTTTGCGGCGGCGCCAGCCGAAGTTCATGCGCCAGACCGTGGCGGCGGGGCCATACTGCATCTCGAGCAGCGGGCCCTCGTCATCCTCGACGACCGTCGTGACCATCTGCAGCTTGCCTTCGGCCTCGGCGAACTGCAGCGTGGTTTGCATCTCGTAGCCCTGACGTACCCGCTCTTCCTCGTTGGCGGTGATGCGCTCGGCGCGCTTGGTGGAGACGTTCTCGATGCGGTACAGGTTCTTGATTTCCTGTGCCCCGGACAATGACGCCCCGCAGGAGACGCAGCGGTCCGAGTCACGCTGCGAGCGAAAGTGGCCGTAGCCGCAAGTCGGGCACAGGCGGGCGATTTCGGTGGGCAGGCGAGCGCCTTCGCTGACCTGGTCCGACCCCGTGATGGTCAGCAGTGCTTTCGTGACGCGGTACTGGCTGCCCTCGTGATAGATGAGGCTGTAGGGGCCAAATTCGCCGAGCGCCAGGAAGCGCGGACGTGACAGGAAGCTCTCCCGGCCGATTGAGCCACGCCGCGCCGGCAGGTAGGCCAGCAACGGCAAGCGCGGGAAGTTGTAGCCCGGCAGGAAGCCTTGGCTGGCGAGGTAGCGGTAGGTGTAGAAGTCGCTGTTGAAAGCACTGTCGCCGGAAAGCAGCAGGTCGCGCTGCTTGCGGGCCTCGTTGTGGCGCTGCTGGGCCTCACGGCGTTCACGTTCGCTGGCCGCCGGGTTGTTCTCAATTTTGAAGTTCAGCTCGATGGCCTGCGCCGTGGCACGGTACAGGTCGCGCCAGCGCTGCAGGGCACCGTCGAACTCGTTGTACGCCCGCTGGAACACCGCTTCGGCCCACTGGTCTGTGTACCAAGGTGCATTCGTGGGCGTCAGCTCGCTCGCCAACATACCCAGAACCTTCAGGCCCCGCTGATGTGCGCGCTTCTTGGCTTCCGGCTTGTCCAGGTCCGACGCCATCTCTTCGGTCACCGGCAGCGCTTCAGGCTTGTTCATGTCCAGCAGGTCGCGCACGCTGTTGCCCAAACGCTTGCCGGTCTCGGCCAGCCAGATGGCGTGCATGTGGCTCTTGACCAACTCCAGGTTGGCCAGGTCCAGCGTCGGTGCGTTGACCTGCCCGTGCACCATGCGGACAGGGTCGCGGAAGTAGTACTGGTCGTGCGGACTCTGCGAGGCGCAGTAGGTGATGACCAACGCCGGCTGGCCGGCGCGCCCAGCACGACCGCTGCGCTGGGCGTAGTTGGCCGGCGTGGGCGGCACGTTGCGCATGTAGACGGTGTTCAGCGATGAGATGTCAACGCCGAGCTCCATCGTCGGGGAGCAGAACAGCACCGGCAGCCACTCGAGTTCAACGCCGTTCTTGCCGCGCCACTCGGCACGGTCCTTGTCGGTGAAACGGAAGCGAGCTTCGCGCTCCATCCGGTCTTCTTGCTCAACCTGGGCTGTGTGCTCGCGGGCCTCGAACTCGAAGAGCTGGTGCACGGGGCTGTCGAGCAGGCCGGCGATGTTCAGGTACAGGCTGCGGAAGAAGGCGTTGTCCTCGGCCTGACGCTTGCTCTCGCCAGAGCCGAGCTCCCACTGCAACGCGGTGCCGTTCAGTTGCCACCCCAGCACACCGAAATCCGTCTCCTCGCGCTTGACCATGCCGTAGGACTCGGCGGCCTTCAGCAGCGCCTGGATGACATCCGGATAGGTCTGGTCGTTGATGTGCTTGTAGTAGGGGTTGCCACCGCCCCAGGTGCTGCCCTGGCGAAGCAGTTTGCCCAGGCGGGAGCGGCTGGAGCCAATGACCAGGAAGTCTTCGACCAACACCCGACGACCGCGACGGTCAGACTCTTCGCGCGGTCGCGAAGTGGCGAACCAACGGGACGGCACTGGGCGCTCGTCTTCGGTGAAGCCCCAGGGCTCGCACAGGTTGGCGTAGCTCTGCGTGCGAAGCTGCTCGAGTTCGGTGCGGTCGAGGTAGCGCGTGGCGATGCACAGGCCTTGACGCATGAACTCGAACAGCTCGCGCAACACCTTCGCTCGCTCGGCAGGGCTGGCAGCCTGAAGCACCTGCGGGGCTTGTGCCCACTCTGCGGCGTCGGCGGCGAGGTCGTCGATGTCTTGGTAGCCGATGCGAATCAGCCCGAGTTGCTCGAGATTCGGGTTGTTGAATCGCCAGCCGCGGCGAAGGTCGAAGTAGCTGCGGTATCCCAGGATGCCGCGCATAGCCTCCTGGACCTGCCGCCGGGTGTTGCCCTTGACCTCGGGCTGCTGCATGTACTCGGCACGCACGGCCGGGTCATCGCGGTGGAAGCCCAGGGCTTCGAAGACCGCGCTTGCGACCTCACGCTCGGACAGTGCCTTGCCGCCGGCCTTGCGCACCGCCGACAGCAGTGCCGACCGGGTCAGCAGCACCTGCAGGAAGTCGTTGAAGTGTCCAGCTTGCAGCGCGGCGTCCTGCCGGTTGTCGGAGAAGCCGAGCACCTTTTTGGCATCGGCCGACAACTGCTGGTCCTGCTCGTACAGGTAGCGCAGGGCCGACAGCGTCAGCATCGTCGTCGCCGAGCTGCGCCCCTCGCCAGAAAGCGAGGTCAGGCGGAGGGCGTCCTTGCCGGACGTGGTGTGCGACACGCCGCACGCCAGGCAGAAGCGGAAGGCGCCCGGAATGAACCAGCTCGGCAGGCCGCTGCTGGGGCTGACGACGCCATCGGGGCGTACCTTCAACGACTGGGGAAGGAACTTGCGTTGGCCGGACTTGATGCGCCACTCGCCATCTGCCCGTTCCTCGAGCCAAGACTCCGGGTAGCGCTCCAGTGAGTCGGGGTCCCACAAGCCCCGACCATCCGGCATCAGGAAGCCGAACTTGACCTGCTCGTCATCGTGCAGGCGTTCTTCGATGCTGCGAACGTTGAACGTCCGACCCTCGTGGCCGTCTGTGTCCCAAACCGGGATGTACTCCTGGCCGCAGTCGCGGCAGAAGTGCACGTGGTAGTAGCGGCGCTGCCGCTCGTCGTCGCCAGACACGAACTGCTGACCGTCGAGTGTGATGGCACGATGCCCTGGCGCTTCCAAGGTGGTGAAGACCTTGCCACCGCCTGCGATGAACTGGTGGAGCTTGAACGCGAACAGGCTCTTGCCGGCGGCATCGGTGACGGCATAGGCGCGCAACATGAACTGCTGCAGGTAGGCCAGACAACTCTCGATGGGTTCGTCGGAGGCTTCGTGCAGCAGCTTGGCGGCGTCAGCCAGGGTGCGCGGGCGTGCGCGACGTGGCTTGTCGTCTTCGTAGGTCAGGCCCAGCGTCAATTCGACCCAGACCGACATCGGGTGCGCAGCTAGTGAGTCAAAGCCAAGGTCGGCTGGAACGCCAGCCCGGATGGCGGGGCCGAGGCTGCCGCGGATGGATTCGAGCGTCTGGCTTTCGGGCGTCGTGCGCCGCAGGGTCTCCGTGATGACGTTGCGGTCGGCGATGGCGGTGCCGAACAGCCGGCGAGCCACCCGGGCGACGACAGCGTTGCGCTCCATCTGGCTGCCCTCGGATGCCATGGTGGCCGAGGTGCCGATGCAGATGAGCTCGTCGGCCAGCGCTTCGCGCACGCGGCGCACCAGCAGCGCGACATCGGCGCCCTGGCGGCCACGGTAGGTATGGAGTTCGTCCAACACCAGGAAGCGCAGGCCCTTGGCGTTGCGCATCACCGCTTTGTCGATGTCGTTCTGCCGGGTCATCAGCAGCTCGAGCATCATGAAGTTGGTCAGCAGGATGTCCGGCGGCTTGGCCGCCATGGCTTGGCGCTCTTCGTCCGATTCCTGCCCGGTGTAACGGCTGAAGCTCACAGCGCGGGTCGCGGGGTCAGAACCCAGGAACTTCTTCAGCTCCTCCAGCTGGGAGTTGGCCAGCGCGTTCATCGGGTAGATGACGATGGCGCGCGTGCGCGGCGTGGAGTCTGCCTTCTTGGCCTTGAGGCAGGCGTCGACGACGGGAATGAAATAGCTGAGGGACTTGCCGGAGCCCGTGCCGGTGGTCAGGACATAGCTCTCGCCGGCCAAGGCCAAGCTGATGGCCTCGGCCTGGTGCTTATGCAGCGGCAGTGTCACCCCGGCCGAGCTGGCCGACTTGCCTAGACGGAAGATTTCCGAGCACTCGGAGCTCAGCTGCCCTGCCTGGACCAGCTCATCGACCGTGCCGCCCGAACGGTAGTTCGGGTTGATTTGGATGAGCGGCTCAGGCCAATAGCGCTGGCTGTCGTACTCGCGGTCGACGTAGGTCCGAATGTCGTCGGACTTGATGCGCGTGAAGCTGCGCGTGAACTGCTCGTACTCCGCGACGATGTGCTCGCGAAAACGGAAAACATCCATGTCAACCTCCTCCCCTCACACCTGGCCCTGGCGTGTTCCCGGCCGCTCGGTCTGCGTTGCTGATGGTTCAGCATTCTTATGCACCAGGGCGGTCGTGCGTCCCCTGGACGCGCGACGCTCGCGCCGCCCAAGACACAGCAGAAATGTAACGCATGCTTACAGGCCAGAGACGGCTGTCTAAGGCTACGCGACAGAACACGTTTGAGAGAAGGGCGCTTGGCCGCATCGCGGGAGCCTCACATCCTCTTAAACGTCGCTCCGAGCAGTTCTTCCATGCGAGTCGCGCCATCGGATGACTTCAGGTGCGCGTAGTTCTTCTCCACCGTGGAGAGCCTGTCATTCAGTACCAACGCAGCTGTCTTGAAGTCGTTAAGGTCCGAAGCCTTGATGATGGACGTCGCTACCAGATGCCGGAAAGCGTGCGTGCCGATACCTGCGCATCGCCATAGGTATTTGGCGGTCAAATGTTCCACTCGCCGTGAAAGGTCGGTCCATGGCAGTGCCGGGTCCCTGGGTTTGCTTCCACGGCACCCGGCCAAGAAGACGTAGTCGGAATCGCAAAGCAGCATCCGAGGCCGATAGACCTTCAAGTACCGCTCGAGGTCTGTCCACGCCATCTCCTGCACTGGCATGTCGTATTCGTTATCACCGGCGGCACCACGCGTGTTCTTGAAGTGCCCTCGCTCAATTCGAATCCACCAGGAGCCGTCCCCGCGCTGATAGAGCTCGCCAGTGTTGTCGGCTCGCCAAGTCATCGCAGCCAAGTTACGACGGCGCAGCGGATTCGAAACCAGGAGCTTGATGAGCGCGACATCCCGCGCCCAAATGGCCTCTCTCATCGGAGCACCACCGATGGGCCGGTCAGCTCGCAGGCGCTGCACCATGTCTGCGACCATTTCCAAAGGCTTGTCCAGCTCGAGGATATGCCGCATCGGTTCGCGAGGGTCACGAGTTTGAACGCGCGAGCTCTGTTTCTTGACCGCCATCGCGTTGAGAAGCTGACACGTCTCCTCGCACATCCGTTGCCAGTCCCGCTTTGAGAACTCCGGCGGCAACGTGTCCTTCATCTGTGGGAGCTGCCAGAGGTAACCCGTGTTCGGTCTAAGCATCGAGTTCGCTTTCGCGAAGAACTCGAAGGCAGAACCGCTGTACTTGCCTCCCCTGCGTCTCACCATCCACCGGACGTAGGCATCGACCTTTTCCCTGACGGCAAGCCAGGCGAGGGTCTCACACTGCTCCTTTGGCATGCCCAGGCCACCGTGCTCGCGAGAAAGCGAGAGCCAGCCCAGATAGGCTGCAACTTGAGCCCAGGCTATGCGTGCGCTTGGAACCTCCACGCCGTCAAGGTACTCGGCCCAAGAGCTCGGCGTCTCAGGACGAAACTCGAAGGGTGCAGTCCGCCAGCTTCCCCGGTTGCTTCTGAGCAGGGCAGGATGGAAGTCGGTCTTGTAACGAACGAACTCTTGCCACTGCGTTCGCAGTGCCGATTGCGGCTCGGGTTTTGCGAAGTAGTGCAGGCTGGTGCGCTCGGACAATTCGTCTCGGTACGAGACTGCCGGCGGCTGGCCAATAGGCACGACCCCCACGCGTCCACCGCGGCGGAATCCGGCCAAGGTCGCCAGCTCGCCTTCGTCGATGCCGAAATGCCGTTCGACCTTGTGGATGTGCCTGAGGCTGCTGACGCGGGGCTTCTTGCCCTTTAGCCACCCATAGACCATGTCGCGAGGGATGGCGAGCAACTTCGCGAGTCCGCCCGCTGGCGTATCTTTCAGCAGCGCTCGGAACGCTTGATTGAATGGGGCGAGGTTCTCGCCCGCCATCGCTCGCTCGGTGTCCAGGCGGACGAGGATGTCTCGCCAAGGGCGGAGGGCTGCCAGCGTGTTCGAAACGTTCCGAGGCGTCGTGCCTCCTTCAGCGAGGCCGTCTGCGAAGTCTCGGAGCTTCTCAACGAAGCTCACGCGGAACTCCGCTCCTACGGGGTCGCTCGCCTCAAGGTGATGATGGCGAAGGAACGAGCGCAATGCGGACGCGCGATTGGCCGCGGTTTGCTGCTTGACGAGGTCTTGTTGGACGAGACGCTCCTGGATGTCCAAGAGGTCTTGATAGGTGATGGGCTGAGCCACGAACTTTCTCCGGGCCCGCACCCCTGTAGCTGCCGCCCGCGAAGCAGGGATGGGCGACGGCTCGAAATACCTGCGAACTTCGTAACTCATTGATTTGCCTGCATTTTTACTCACTTTGATGTCCCTCCCTTCTGATTCAAGGGAGGCACAAATGCAGGTAATCGGGTTTTCGGTGTTCGCAGCGACAGGGGCTGGGCGATAAATCACTTCGCCCAGCGTGTAATCACCACCCTTTAAATTCCGCACTATGCTTTTCGTCCGGAAGAATTTCAGGCTTCCGTTTCGACTGGCTATACGAAGTCCCTAGGCCACTTTTGAAAGGAACTATGGACTTCATAGAAGAGTTAGAAGCGATGAGCCGCGTACGTGTGGGCTCGGTGCTCGGACCGGAGGCTGTGCGAGCGCAGGGCGCTCAACTCATGCCGGCTTTGGCGATGAATGGCTACAGTTTGGGCGTCAGTGTTCCGAACTGGCTCGTGTGTGCCCTCGAAGGCAGCAGTGGTCGCCTTACGCAGTTTGGGGTGATAAGCGCCAAGGAAGGCCCGGAGCTATATGGACTCTGCGTCGCTCAAACACAGGGCACGCAGTTGCGGGTACTGATGTCGCTGCATGCGGCTGACGTTCGGCAATATCTTCGCGACTGCTCACGTCGCGGGCGGTTTCATATGCTGCTTTCGCCGGAAAATACCTCACAAGTTTTGGCGCTCGAAATGCCCGGGAGCTTCTCGAGTCCGGCGCTCATGGAGAAGATTTTCGGGGGCTGCCCACTCGGCAAGACCAACGCGGAGGCGGTCGCCGAGCTCACCCGGGTGATAGCCAAAGTCGATGCCGTGCCTTCGCTCTTCGAGGGCACGCAGGTGACGGATGCAGTCGCGGTGGTCATCGCGGACGTCGACCTCTTGAGAGCCCTGCAAGGCTTGAGAAATAGCGTACTAGGCTCTGTGGGTGGTTCGAACCTGCATTGACGGAACGCTGCCCACCAAGCGCTTTGTTCAAAGGGAGCGCGGCACTCGCCGCGCTCCCTTTTCCCCTATGCGTACCGTAGGCGGCCGTCTGACGGTGGACGAATGAAAAATCTCCGATTATTGTTTCTGAAGAACAACTTCTCGACGTCAATCATTCCACATGGTTGCGCTGGAATGAAAAATCGCCTACTGTTAAGGCTTGGAACCAACAACTGAGACCGTTTCATTCAAGGAAGTCCTGCGTGCTCATCCGCGAGGTGAGCCGCTGGGCACCGCTGCACTCAAGCGCCTGGGCGTCACGCCATTTCGTGCCTCGGCGCTCGCCCGTAGCGGCTGGCTGGACCACCTCGCCCGCGGCGTCTATATGCTTCCCGGCGACACGCTCAGCAGAGACGGCTCGCTGGCCTTCCTTGCTGAGCAGATTCCCGGACTGCACGTTGGCAGCAAGACGGCGCTGGCCTGGCGCGGTGTGCGCCAGAACCTTGCCTTCCGAGAGACCATGACGCTCTGGGGCGACCGCCCCAAACCCCTTCCCGCCTGGTTCACCAAGCGATTCCAGGCTCGCTATCAGGCGACCCAGCTCTTCGATGACAAGCTGCCGGCGGGGCTTGGCCTACAGCCCCTTCCAAACGGCGATGCCCGCGTTGCCGTTTCCGTGCCCGAGCGGGCCGTGCTGGAACTGCTGAGCGACGTCGGAAAGACCCAGTCTCTAAGCGAGGCACGCGAGCTCGTCGAGGGCTTGCAAAGCCTGCGGCCTAAAGTGCTCGACGAGCTCCTGGCGCATACGACTCGCATCAAGGTGGTTCGAGCCGCCGCCAGCCTGGCGCAGGAGCTGGACCTGCCTTGGGCCGACGTGGCCAAGCAGCATAGCCAGCGTATTGGCGGCGGCGCGCGATGGATTGCCGTCTCGAAGACGGGTGAGCGCTTGGACTTCAAGAAGCCATGACCGACGACTACGTTGCCACTGTCCGACTCCTGCTGGACATCGCCCCCGCCGTATTTCGCTCGGGCCTGTTTGCGATGAAAGGCGGCACGGCGCTGAACCTGTTCGTCCAGGACATGCCACGCTTGTCGGTCGACATCGACGTCGTCTTCGTTGACCACGCGCCGGACCGCGAAGCCGCACTGGCGGCCATTCGCGACGAGCTACGGCGTGTCCAACAAGAGCTGCAAGCCAGAGGGCTCGAGGTGCGGCTTCCGGGCAACGCCCAAGGTGACGAAGTCCGAATGACGGTCATCGGCGCGGGCGTCCAGGTCAAGGTGGAAGTGAACTACGTCTTTCGGGGGACGGTGATGCCTGTTCAGGCCCAGCCCCTGGCTCCCAGCGCGCAGGGCATGTTCACGATGGACGTGACGTTGCCGGTACTCGCGACGCCCGAGCTGTATGGCAGCAAGCTCGTTGCCGCCATGGACCGACAGCATCCACGCGACATCTTCGACGTGATGCACATGCTGCAGCGATTCGGATGGACGCCGGAGGCGGTCGACTGCTTCGTGGCCTACCTCGCAGGCCACAATCGCCCGGTCCATGAAGTGCTATTTGGCCCGGCAAAGCCACTAGAGCCGGCATTCACGAACGAGTTCGTCGGCATGACGCGCGACGAGGTGTCGCTCGAGACGCTCGCGGTGACCCAGACGCGACTGCGCCACGAACTGCCACGACAGTTGACTGCCAACCACCGTGAATTCCTCTTGTCCCTGGTTCGAGGCGCGCCCAACTGGCAACTGATGCCGTTCGAGCAGCTCCAGGGTCTGCCGGCCATCCGCTGGAAGCTGCAGAACCTCGAAACGCTCAGGAAGCGCAATGCGAAGCGGTTCGCGGAACAGGAAAGCCTGCTGGCCCAAGGTTTGGACAACTTGTAGAGCACCTCCTGCGGCTCACAGCGCGCGCCTCAGACGACCGGCTTTCCAAAGGGGCCGTACCACGCGCCGCCTTCGGATGGACCGCGCAGTGCCGAGATTCGCCGAGCTATCGGACTCATCTCCCCCACGAGTTCTTCTGCCAGGGCGAGCCAAGCCCGCGCCTCCGGCGGGAGCTCGGTGTCTCCGATGGCATCGCTGAGCGCCTGCAGGTAGCGCGCGAGGTCGACATGGTGCTGCCAAGCCTGCGCCTCCTTGGCCAGGCCTTCCGCGAAGCTCTTGCGCTGCTGGCGACGCTTCTCCGCGGCCTCCCAGAGAGCGCGCTGCTCCGCCCAGTGCCGGGCCTGCGCTTCCCGCTCCTGACGCAACCGCACAACCGCCTCGGCGGCAGCGACCACGCCTTGGACAACGGCCACAAGCTTGTTCTCCAACCGCCCCCGAGTCCCATCCGACCAGCTCTTGCGTCCCGCATAGGCGCCCTCCAGGCTGAGCTTCAGCTGGCCGTTGAACTCGTACTGATACTCACGCCGGTCGAGGTAGCTGTACTTCGGATGCTTGACCACGGTTTCCGAGCGCTTGTAGCCCTCCGTCAGGCTAAGCCCCAGAAGCTCGCCACGCACCCGAACGGCCACACGCTTTCCATCCTTGTCATGGACGAGGGCGGCATCGACCTGCAGCAAGGCGCGTTCGAGCGCATCTAAAACTTCGGCGGCGCGTCGAACCGTCTGTCCCGACAGACTGCAGTGCGCCACTTGCGTTGAACCACAGTTCACGAAGCCGCCGTCCGTGGGCTTTGCCTTCGAGAGCGCCCCAAGCGTCGCTGCCGCTATCGGTGCGAGGGCTTCGCTCGTCGAATCGCGCACATTGATGACGACTGCCGCGGCAGCGGGCACGGAGTCAGCCACTGCTGGCAGCCGATGCTTCTCCGCGTCCAAGGTCACCAACTCGTCGCCCGAGCCACCCATCGCCGGTCGCGAGACGGACTTTCCGTGTTCGACCTTGGACCAGTAGCCCGGCGGAGGGGTCGGAATTTCGTGCCTTCTGCACGCCTTCGACAACCCGACGTCCGAGATGTCGAACTCGCGGGCCAGGGTTCGAATCGGCGTTTGCCACACCCGCTGGTAGAGGTCTCGACGGGAAATCTTCATCCGCTGCTCCGTGCTGGAGTGCCTTGGCATCTCAAGGCGAAGTCAGTGGAGTCGCCCCTCCATCTGCGCGCCGCCCACCACGGGCATTGTCGTAAGGCGGCACATGCTTCTACGTGACAGCAGAGGCTCGGTAGCTTCTCACAATGCCTCGGCCTGAAAAAAAAATTGGCGAAGGCTAAACGTTGGGGCCTAAACCTCATATCTGCCACTTTTCACGAGGTCACCTGCGATGTCCCCCAATACTGTCCCCATCCTCTTCAAGAAGGCCCAAGTCTGCCAACGCCTCAACATGTCCGCCCGCACCTTGGAAGGCAAGGTCAAGGACGGCTTGTTTCCAGCGCCCATTCGTATCGGCAAGTACGTCTATTGGTGCGAGGCAGCCATCGAGGGATGGTTGACTCGCGAATTTGGTCCGCAAATTCAGTGGAAGCCGTAACGCGGCCCAATGTTCCACGGTCTGGCCGGCCAATTCCAGGAGGAGACCAAGACAAGGCGCTGAACTCAGGGAGTTCAGCGCCTTTTTTCCGTCAACGAGGCGCCGCGCCTCGGTCGTTTCGCTGGCACAAGCGTGCACGAAAATGGGGGCCCAAAGCCCCCTCGAAGTCTTACGTCAATGCCGCATCTCAAGCAACGCGACGCTGACCAAAGTTGACCTGCACGACGTTGCCGGCCGTGCTTTCCACGCCGCGCCTGGGCGGCTCCTCGGGAATGGTTGGAGTGGGGCTGGAAAGACCGCCGCTCGGACTGTCTGCGGCCGCGGCGGAGGTTTCCGGCGCATGCAGCACGGCCACCA
>Ga0209051_1001417_pt1 | contig 20592 bp, 20 predicted proteins | sample AraplaCvi_mMS_r2_2_FD_184286 | JGI IMG/M metagenome (GOLD analysis project Ga0209051, IMG submission 184286) | Arabidopsis root microbial communities from North Carolina, USA - plate scrape MF_Cvi_mMS_r2 (SPAdes) (version 2) | ecosystem: Host-associated > Plants > Roots > Endosphere | place...
CGCGACGCCCGAGCACCACGACCTCTTCGACGCCGCGCGCGTGCAGCGACTCCAAGGCGTGGTCGGCGATGTCGGTGTTGGCCAGTGCATCGGGATCGCTGACCAGGATTCGAGCCACGTCGAGCGCCACGTTGCCGTTGCCGACCACCACGGCCCGCCCGGTCGACAGGTCCGGAGCCATCTCCTCGAAGTGCGGATGGGCGTTGTACCAGCCGACGAAGTCGACGGCCGCGACGCTGCCTGGCAATTCCTCGCCCGGAATCCCGAGCGGGCGATCGGCCTGCGCGCCCACGGCGTAGACCACCGCGTCGTACCGGTCGGCGAGCTCGTCGGCTTGGACGTCCTCACCCACCCGAATGTTGCCAAAGAAACGGAAGCGGGGATCGCTCGCGACCTTCTCGAACTGCGCGCTGATGGTCTTGATCTTGGGATGGTCGGGGGCGACGCCGGAACGCACCAACCCCCACGGGGTCGGCAACATCTCCAACACGTCGACCCGCACGTCCCTGGCCTCCTCCGAGCCGGCCGTCGAGTCCGCGAACTTCAGCAGTGAGGCCGCGGCAAAGTAGCCCGACGGGCCGGATCCGACGATCGCCACGTGGTATGGGCGCATGTACTAGCCCTCCAAGAGGAAGCTGGGTAGGCCCGGAAACGCGCAAGGGGCTGTCGCGTCGTCGCCCGGGCTGGTTACCAAGCCGATGCTAGACCCGCAGAGGTGTCGGTAACCTGATCTCCCGTGGATCCCGACCGGCAAGACGACATCACCTCGCTCGACACGACGCTGACGACCGTGGAGCGGGTGCTCGACGTCGACGGGCTCCGCGACCGCATCAAGACGCTGGAGGACGCGGCGTCCGATCCGAAGCTCTGGGACGACCAGACGCGCGCCCAAAAGGTCACCAGTGAGCTCTCGCACGCCCAAAGCGAACTGCGCCGCGTCGAGGAGCTGAGGCAGCGACTCGACGACCTTCCGATCATGTACGAACTCGCCGCCGAAGAAGGCGGCGAGGACGCCCTGACCGACGTCAACGTCGAGCTGGAGAAGCTGCGCGAGGACATCGCGGCCATGGAGGTTCGCACCCTGCTCTCGGGGGAGTACGACGAACGCGAGGCCGTCGTGACGATCCGGTCCGGCGCGGGCGGCATCGACGCCGCCGACTGGGCCGAGATGCTCATGCGGATGTACATCCGCTGGGCGGAGAAGCACGACTACGGCGTCGAGGTGTTCGACACGTCCTACGCCGAAGAGGCCGGCATCAAGAGCGCGACGTTCGCCGTGCACGCGCCGTACGCCTACGGCACGCTCTCGGTCGAGCAGGGCACGCACCGCCTGGTGCGCATCAGCCCCTTCGACAACCAGAGCAGGCGGCAGACGTCCTTCGCTGACGTCGAGGTGCTGCCGGTCGTCGACACCGCCGACCACATCGACATTCCCGATGGCGACGTCCGGGTCGACGTCTACCGATCCAGCGGCCCCGGCGGCCAGTCGGTCAACACCACCGACTCGGCCGTTCGACTGACCCACATCCCCAGCGGTATCGTCGTGACTTGCCAGAACGAGAAGTCGCAGTTGCAGAACAAGGTGTCGGCAATGCGGGTTCTCCAGGCGAAGTTGCTGGAGCGCAAGCGGCTCGAAGAACGCGCGGAGATGGACGCGCTGAAGAACGACGGCGGTAGTTCGTGGGGCAACCAGATGCGCTCCTACGTCCTGCATCCCTATCAAATGGTCAAGGATTTGCGTAACGACTACGAAGTCGGCAATCCGGCCGCGGTACTCGACGGCGACATCGACGGCTTCCTGGAAGCGGGAATCCGTTGGCGCAATAGGAAAGATGACGACTAACACGTTCTTGGCAATCAGTTGGGCCACCAGTTGGCACGATTTCTGGCGCGGCGACATCGGCGAGTGGATCATCACGCGCGGTCTTCGGATCGTGATGCTGATCCTCGCCGCGATCCTGGCGGCGCGGTTCGTCCAGTGGACGGCCCGCAAGATCACCCGCCGCATCGACGCCGACTTCCGGGAGAGCGACGCCCTGGTGCGGTCGGAGACGACCAAGCACCGTCAAGCCGTCGCCTCGGTGATCTCCTGGGTGACGATCGCGCTGCTGTGCGTCGTCGTCATCGTCGAGATCACAGACATCGTCGCGATACCGGTGGGGTCGCTGGTGGCGCCGGCCGCCGTCCTCGGCGCCGCGCTGGGCTTCGGTGCGCAGCGCGTGGTGCAGGACCTGCTGTCGGGGTTCTTCATCATCACCGAGAAGCAGTACGGCTTCGGTGACCTGGTCGCCCTGACCGTCGCGGGCATCGCGCTGCCCGCCGAGGGCACGGTGGAGGACGTCACGCTGCGGGTGACCAAGCTGCGCTCCAGTGAGGGCGAGGTCTTCACCATCCCGAACGGTCAGATCGTGAAGACCGTCAACCAGTCCAAGGACTGGGCCCGGGCCGTGGTGGACATTCCGGTGCCGACCACGTCCGACCTCAACAAGGTCAACGAGGTGTTGCACCACGTCTGCGACGACGCGATGAAGGACAAGCAGATGGCGGCCCTGATGCTCGACAAGCCGCAGTTGATGGGCGTGGAGAGCATCGAGCTGGACACGGTGAACCTGCGGATGGTCGCACGTACGTTGCCCGGCAAGCAGTTCGAAGTCGGTCGGCAGCTGCGCGTGCTCGTCGTCGCCGCCCTTCGCCGGGCGGGCATCGCCAGCCCGGCCGAATCGTCGCCGACGGTCGGAGCGCTGTCGCCCACCGCGACCTCGGCCATCGCCGAGGATCCGCAGAACGGTGGTCAGGAGAAGTGAAGTTCAACGTCAAGTTCCGCAAGGCGGGCGAGGGACGCGAGTGGCCGGCGTACCTGCCGGGAGGTCGGATTCGCACGTCGACGGCGGCCCTCATCGCCGCCTTCTGCTTCACGTGGTGGCTGCACGCGACCTACGCCCCGCCACCCCCGGCCGCGTCGGAACCCACACAGGTGGTGCCGCCAGGGTTCGTACCCGATCCGGAGTACACCTGGGTGCCGCGCACCAACGTCGAGACGAGACCGAAGACGACGTACAGCACGCCGAGGACCTCCAGGACGGAAACGTCGACCACGGAGTCCACCACCCCGACGGAGACCACCAGCGGGACGGACACGCCCACCACGAGCACGCCCGAGACGGCGACGACCGTCGTGGACCCCGACGGTCCCGGGCCGCTTCCGCCGACGACGCTGACGCAGACTCCGATCACCTCGCCGGGGCAGCCGGTGCCCAACCGTTCGGGCACGTCGACCACCACGACGACGGCGATCCTGCCGGGCATCACGCTTCCCGTGCTGGTGCCCCCGCCACCCGGGTAGTCGGGGGCTCGAACTCGGCACGGCTACACTGGCGTGCCGTGATGATCACCCTCGACCACGTGAGCAAACAGTACAAATCCTCGGCACGGCCAGCTCTGGACAACGTCTCGCTCAAGATCGAAAAAGGTGAGTTCGTCTTCCTCATCGGGCCGTCCGGGTCGGGCAAGTCGACGTTCATGCGCCTGCTCCTCGCCGAGGACACCCCCACCCACGGCGACATACAGGTGTCGAAGTTCCACGTCAACAAGCTGTCCAACCGGCACATCCCCGGGCTTCGGCAGGTGCTTGGCTGCGTGTTCCAGGACTTCCGGCTGCTGCAGCAGAAGACGGTGTTCGAGAACGTCGCCTTCGCGCTCGAGGTGATCGGCAAGCGCTCCGACGTCATCAACCGGGTGGTGCCCGACGTCCTGGAGATGGTCGGGCTGTCGGGCAAGGCCAATCGCCTGCCCAGTGAGCTCTCCGGTGGTGAACAGCAGCGCGTCGCCATCGCGCGGGCGTTCGTCAACCGGCCCCTGGTGCTGCTGGCCGACGAGCCGACCGGCAACCTGGACCCCGAGACCAGCAAGGACATCATGGATCTGCTCGAGCGGATCAACCGCACCGGGACCACGGTGTTGATGGCGACCCACGACCATCACATCGTCGACTCGATGCGCCAGCGAGTCATCGAACTCGAGCTGGGACGACTGATCCGCGACGAACAGCGCGGTGTCTATGGAATGGATCGGTAAGTGCGCTTCGGCTTTCTCGTCAACGAAGTCCTGACAGGGCTGCGTCGCAACGTCACCATGACGGTCGCCATGATCTTGACGACCGCCATCTCGATCGGCCTGTTCGGCGGCGGCCTGCTCGTCGTCCGCCTCGCCGACAGCTCGAGGGGCATCTACCTGGACCGCGTCGAGAGTCAGGTCTTCCTGACCAATGACATCTCCGCCAACGACCCCACGTGCGACGGAGACCCGTGCAAGGCGGTGCGCAAGCAGATCGAGGACCGCACCGACGTGAAGTCGGTCCGGTTCCTCAACCAGAGCGACGCCTACGACGACGCAATCAAGAAGTTCCCGCAGTACAAAGACGTTGCGGGCAAGGACGCCTTTCCCGCATCATTCGTGGTGAAGCTCGACGATCCCGAGCAGCACAAGGACTTCGACAACGCCCTCAAGGCTCAGCCCGGCGTTCTCAACGTGCTGAATCAGAAGGACCTGATCGACAGGCTCTTCGCGGTGCTCGACGGGCTGAGTGCGGCGGCGTTCGCCATCGCACTGGTCCAGGCCGTCGGAGCAATCCTGCTGATAGCCAACATGGTTCAAGTCGCGGCCTACACCCGAAGAACGGAGATCGGCATCATGCGGTTGGTGGGCGCCAGTCGCTGGTACACCCAGCTGCCGTTCCTCGTCGAGGCGATGCTGGCCGCGTTCATCGGCGTGGTCATCGCGATCGGGGGTCTGATCCTGGTGCGGGCGCTGTTCCTCGAGAAGGCCTTGAAACAGTTTTACGACGCCAACCTGATCGCCCAGGTCGACTATCAGGACGTCCTCTACTTCAGCGCGCCCATCATGCTGTTCCTCGGCTTGGCGATGTCCGGTGTCACGGCGTACGTCACCCTGCGGCTGTACGTACGGCGATAGCGGTGGCCAAGAAGTCGGCCGCGGAGGTCAAGAAGCACCGGAACAACCAGGTCGTCGCGACCAATCGGAAGGCGCGGCACAATTATTCGATCCTGGAGACGTTCGAGGCCGGGGTGGCGTTGATGGGCACCGAGGTCAAGAGCCTTCGCGAGGGGCAGGCGTCGCTGGCCGACTCGTTCGCGACCGTCGACGACGGCGAAGTGTGGCTGCGCAACCTGCACATCCCCGAGTATCACCACGGGTCGTGGACCAACCACTCGCCGCGGCGCAACCGAAAGTTGCTGCTGCACCGTGGCCAGATCGACAACCTCATCGGCAAGATCAGGGACGGCAACCTCTCGCTGGTTCCGCTGTCGCTGTACTTCACCGACGGAAAGGTCAAGGTCGAACTGGCGCTGGCCCGCGGCAAGCAGGCCCATGACAAGCGTCAGGATCTGGCGAAGCGCGACGCCGACCGGGAAGTCATCCGCGAACTGGGCAGGCGCACCAAGGGCATGAGCTGATCGGGGTCCTTCTGGCCCTGGTGTCCGGAATCGGCTACGGGCTGAGCGACTTCGTCGGTGGACTCGCCTCGCGCCGGGTGGCCGCGCTTCGCGTGGTGCTGGTGTCCTATCCGGTCGCGCTGGCGCTGTTGACGGTGCTGTCGGTGGTGGTCGGCGGACACGTGTCGACGCCGGCGGTGGTGTGGGGTGGCCTGTGTGGGCTGAGCCAGGCGTTCGGCGTCTGGTGGTTCTACGCCGCGCTGGGGGCCGGTCCGATGTCGTTGGTGTCGCCGCTGACGGCCGTTCTGGTCGCGGGCGTCCCGATCGTCGCCGGCGTGACGCTGGGGGAGCGGCCAAGTGCGTTGGCCTACATCGGAATCGGGCTCGCGCTGATTGCGGTCGTCCTGGTCAGTCGCGAGGTGCACGACGAGGACTCGACCGCGCAGCGCTTCACGTCCAAGGTGGCCTGGCTGACGCTTGGTGCCGGCCTCGCCTTCGGGCTGAACTTCGTGTTGATCGACCAGGCGCCGCCGGACGCCCGGCTGTGGCCGTTGGTGTTCGCCCGGCTGTCGGCCAGCCTGATGATCCTCGTGATCGCCGCGACGTCGGGCAATCTCCGCGTCCCGTCCGGCGTGCCGCTGAAGTTGGCGCTCGCGGCCGGGGTGCTGGACACCGTCGCCAACGTCGCGGTGCTTCTGGCGCTGCACGCGTCCCTGCTGTCGCTGACCAGCGTCCTGGTCGCGCTGTACCCGGCGGGCACCGTGTTACTCGCGTTGGTGGTGCTCGGGGAGAGGGTGACGCGGTGGCAGGCGGTGGGGATGGTGCTGGCCCTTGTCGCGGTGGGGTTGATCGCCGCCGGATAGGTCCGCGCCCGCAGTCAGTAGGATCGAAAGAGCGCTGAGCGGAGGGGGTGCGGAATGGCGAGTGACGCCGTGATCCGCGAGTTGACGGCGGCCGTTCAACGAACCCCGGACGCCGTCGAACTGCGACTGCACCTCGTCGAACTCCTGATTCAGCAGGGCAGCTACACCGAGGCGCTCACCCACTGCAGCGCCGCGCTGGCGCAGGACGCCGCCAACGCCACGGCACTGACCCTGCTGCAGCGATGCACCGCCGGGCTGGCGACGGGCACGGTGCCCGCACCCGCACCCGAGTTCAACTGGTCGGCCGCCGAGGACGAGGTGTCCGACATCATCGGCCCCGCGTTCGTCGACGGCGACGCAGATACCGCCGACGCCCTCGACGACACCGACATCGACGTGGTTCGGCGCAGCACGGTGACCCTTGCCGACGTCGCGGGCATGGAAGTGGTCAAGCAGCGGCTCGAGGTGTCCCTGCTCGGACCCATCCGCAATCCAGAGCTGATGCGGGCCTTTCAGGTCAACGCCCGCGGTGGCCTGCTGATGTACGGCCCGCCGGGATGTGGCAAGACCTACTTGGCCAGGGCGGTGGCCGGCGAGCTCGGGGCGAACTTCTATGCCGTCGGCATCGCGGACGTTCTCCAACACTGGCTGGGCGACAGCGAGCGCGCGCTCGCTCGCATCTTCGACACGGCGCGACGCAACGCGCCGTGCGTGCTGTTCTTCGACGAGGTGGACGCCCTCGGACAGCGACGCGCCGCGCTGAGCAACGGCTCGGGCCTTCGCGTCGTCGTCAACGCGCTTCTGGCCGAACTCGACACCGCGACGTCGTCGAACGACGGGGTGTACGTGCTCGCGGCGACCAACATGCCCTGGGACGTCGACCCGGCGCTGCGCAGGCCCGGTCGTTTCGACCGGATGATCTTCGTCGGTCTGCCCGACGCACAGGCACGCGCCGCCATCGTGCGGATGAACCTTCGTGACCGGCCCGTCGAGCGCATCGATCCCGCGTCCGTCGCCAAGCGGACCGATGGATTCTCCGGCGCCGACATCGCCCACGTGTGCGACACCGCAACGCAACTCGCGATGGCCGACTCGTTGCGGGCGGGCGAGGTTCGGCCGGTCCGCATGACTGACGTCGACGCGGCGCTGGCGCAGATTCGTCCCAGCGCCGGTCCATGGTTCGACACCGCGCGCAACGTCGTCGAATTCGCCAACGGCGACGGCACCTACGACGAGTTGGCGACCTACCTGCGTCGCAAGAAGATGCGTTGACCGCTGCCGGTGACACCGACGGCGTCGTCGCCCTCGCCACCGCGTATGCCGACGCCCGCAACCACACCCGCGCCGAAGAGGTGCTGCGGGAGGCTCTGGTCACCGCCCCCGACAACGCCGTGCTGCTGGCGAACCTGGCCCGGGTGCAGGTGCTGACCAAACAGTACGACGCCGCTACCCGCAACGCCTATGCCGCACTGGCCATTTCGCCCGAGTACGGCTTCGCCATGCGGATATACGCCGTCGCACTCGACGCGGCGGGGTGCCTGGACCAGGCGCTGTACATGGCGTGGCGCGGTGTCGCGGCCCAGCCGGGTGACCGTCTCGCTCACTTCGTGTACGCCGAGATGTTGCTCAAGGTCGGGCGACCCGGCGACGCCCTGCTCGTCGTCGGCGAGGCGCTGCGGCTGGACCCCACCAACGCCGACAGTCACGTCTTGCGCGGCCAGATCCTCGCCAGGCTCGGCAAGTCCGAGGAGTCGACCAGCGCCTATGAGCAAGCGTTGCAACTGGATCCGGCCAACGCCTCGGCCATTCACAACATCGGTGTCAACCGCCTGGCGCACAGCAAGTGGTCGGCCGCGTTGAGCGGGTTCCTCGGCGCGGCGCGGCTCGACCCGGACCTCGGGGACCTCGCGCGCCGAAACATCGGCATCACCTTGGCCCGGCTTCTGCGGCTGGCCACCGTGGGGGTGCTGATACTGGGGTGGGTGATCGTGATCAGCATTCCCGCCATTGGGCAGGGCGCCACTCCCGATGTGGGACATCGCATTGCGGTCGGTGTGTGCACGCTGGCGTTGCTGATGTACGCGGGGTGGCTGAGCAGAGTCGTCCCGATGCGCACCTGGCGGTCGGTCATCCGGACGCAGCGGACGCTGGCACTGCGGGTGGCGCTGCTGGCCGGTGCCATCCCGCTCGGCGTGCTCGCCGTCGTGAGCGGCGGCCTGACGGTGGTCGAGATCGTCGGCCCGGTGCTGCTCTTCGGCGCCGTGATCGTCACGGTGGTCGGGCGGTTCGCGGGCGGTTAGTGCTCGCCGGGTCTACGACCCGGGGGCGCGGACGACGGTCAGGCCCGCCGCGGTGAAGGGCTGCGTCTGCTGCTCGGTCGCCGAGTCGTCGGTGACCAACGTGGTGCCCGGCGGGATCGGCGCCCAGGCGTGGAACGGCCGGCTGCCCAACTTGCCCGCGTGCGCGAGGACGTAGACGGTGCCAGCCCGCTCGATCATCATCTCCTTGAGCCGGGTCTGTTCGAGCTCGGCCTCGCAGATGCCCAGGGCGGCGTTGACCGCATCGGCGCCCAGGAAGGCGCGGTCGAACGTGAGGCGTTGCAGGCTCGCCTCGGCGATGGGTCCGACGAAGCCCTGGCTGAGGTGCCGCAGCGTGCCCCCGATGCACTCGACGCGGACATCGTCGGCGTCGGCGAGCGCTTCGAGCGCGGTGAGGCCGGCCGCCACGACCGTGAGGCCCGGTACGTCACAGAGGTATTCACCCATGGCGCCGACCGTGGTACCGGCGTCGAGCAGGATCGTCTCGCCGGGTTTCACCTGTCGAGCGGCCCACCGCGCGATGTCGTGCTTGGCCTGATAGCCCTCCAGCGCGCGTTGTCGCAGCGACGATTCCGGCTGACGGTCCAGCGCGATCGCGCCGCCGTAGGTCCTGGCGATCAGACCCTGGGACGTCAACTGGCCCAGGTCTCGTCGGATGGTGGAGGCGGTCACGCCGAACTGCGCGGAGAGCTCCTCGACGCTCGCCAGGCCGCTCGAGCGCGCAAGATGCACGATCTCGGCGCGGCGCGCCTGTGAACCACGTACCGCCATGTCGCTCGTTCCTATTCGACACTCATTGTGCTGCTTGCCATTTCAGCTGCCTGTCGCAGCGCCTCCACCATGCTACCGGCCTCGGCGATCCCCTTGCCAGCAATGTCGAAAGCCGTGCCGTGGTCGACGGACGTGCGGATCACCGGCAACCCGACGGTGATGTTGACGCCCGACTCGAGCCCGAGGACCTTGACGGGCCCGTGGCCCTGGTCGTGATACATGGCGACGATCAGGTCGTAGTCGCCGCGGCCGGCCAGGAAGAACGCGGTGTCTGCGGGCAACGGACCGTGGATGTCCATCCCCTCGGCGACGAGGAGTTCGACCGCGGGGATGATCTTCTCCTCTTCCTCGCCGTAGCCGAACAGTCCGTTCTCACCGGCGTGCGGGTTGATTCCACACACGCCAATCTTGGGCTGCGGCACGCCGGATCGCACCAACGCCTCGTGGCCGCGACGGATGGTCCGCTCGACGAGGCCGGGTTCGATGCGCGCCACGGCGTCGATGAGCCCGATGTGCGTGGTGACGTGGATGACCTTCATCTTGGGGGTCGAGAGCATCATCGACACCTCGTCGATCCCGGTGAAGTGGGCGAGGAGTTCGGTGTGTCCCGGGAACACGTGTCCCGCGGCGTGCAGCGCCTCCTTGTTCAGCGGTGCCGTGCAGATGGCCTGCACCTCGCCGCGGACTGCGAGTTCGGCTGCCACGCGGAGATATTCGTAGGCTCCGTGCCCGGCGACCGCCGACAGCTCGCCCCACGCCAGGTCGGCGGGCAGCATGTCGAGGTCGACGACGTTGATGCGACCGGGCGCCTTCTCGGCGGCGGCGACCTGGTCGACTCGGACGATCTCGACGTCGACGCCGAGCAGTTCCGCCGCCTGCGCGAGCCGGGTGGCGTCACCGATGACGATCGGGTCGCAGAAGCCCATCGCCGTGTCGTCGAGCAGGGCTCGGACGATGACCTCCGGTCCGATGCCCGCGCCGTCGCCCATGGTCACCGCGACGACGGGCAGGGGAGTGGTTCGTGTCAGGAGTGTCATGTCAAGGCCTTCGGTTGGGTGCGGACGGACGGGGTTTCGGCGAGGTAGCGCGCAACGTCGATGAGGCTGAAGGGGTCTCCGAAGCTGCCGGGCCTGGTGACGACGGTGCGTCCGTCGGATGCCACGGAGACGACGGCGCCGTGATGCACCTGGTCGACCGGCTGCAGGGTGGTCAATCCCATCGCGTCGACGACGGCACGCGCCGTGGCGCCGCCGGTGAGCACGAGGTCGGGTCGACGCTCGGCCTGTCCGGCGTCGACGAACCGGGCGAGCGCGGCGGACACGGCGGCGCCGTGATCCGGACGGAGGGCACCGCGGACGGTGAGCACCACCGAGCCGTCACCGAGGGCGCGGGCGAGGTCGGCGGGATCGGCGGTACCGTCGAGCAACGCGTCTACGTCGATGCAGAGGTGTCGGGTACCCGACCGCGTCAGTTCCGTGACCTGTTGGGCCGCGGCGGGTTCTGCAGTTCCGACGACGGTGAGTAGGCCCGGCGACCGCCGCCGCGATGCGGTGTCGCGTGGCCCTGCGGGCAGTGTCCTCGCGATCGCTGCCGTCAAGGCGGAGGTGCCCATCAGTTGGGCGCCAGGGACCGAACGGCTGGCCGCGAGGATGAGGTCGAGGTCGGCGTCGGTCGCGACGTCGCACACCGCGATCCGACCGCTGGCGGCGGCCTCGGCGAGGCGGTCGGCCAGGTCCGCGGCGACGGGCGTCGACGCCGTCGGGCGATCGAACACGTCGGCGACCGAGATCGGCGGCGTCGACCGCTCGGCGCGCCATGCCCGGGTCTCGTGCAGCGGCACCCCGTCGACGTGCAGGACGCCCGCGTGAACGGTACGACCGAGTGAGGGTAGCGCCGCGGCGACGATGACGGGGCCTCGCTCGGCGAGGACCTCCGCCCAGCCGCCGACATGGCCACGCAGCAGCGAGTCGACCTTCGCGACCACCAGTGCGTCGACGGGAACCCCGTCGAGCGCAGCACGAACGGCGTTCTGCGCGTGGGTCTTCGGCAGCGTTCTGGTGTTCAGGTCGACCACGGTGACGCCGTCGTGGCGACGGGTACCGAAGTCGAGGTGAAGGGTGGTCGATGGCCGTCGGCCCAGGAAGGTGCTCGCCGCCTCGGCGGCGCCGGAGAGGTCGTCGGCGAGCACGGCGACGACCGGGTGGTTCCCCACGTCAGTCGTCATCGTGTACGGCTCCCGTCCATCGACGTGCGCGAAGTGCGCACCCAACGATAGCAACAATGCGTGTTCTGCGCATAAGTTTCACAGTGAAGTCCCTGCGCACTGCACGATCGCCTGGCCGGTGACGTTGCGGCCGTCGGGTCCGAGCAAGAAGCCCACCAACCCGGCGACCTCGTCCGGTTCGATGAAGCGCCCAAACGGCGGCAGCCGGGGCGGCGTGTGGGCCCGCCCGGGGTCGGCGAGCATCGGCGTGTCGGTGGGCCCGGGAGCGACGACGTTGACCGTGATTCGCCGGTCGACGAGCTCGGCCGCCCAGGACCGCGCCATCCCGGTCAGTGCGGACTTGGTGGCCACGTACTGGCTCTTTCCCGGGTTGCCCGTCATCGTGCGGCTGCCGACCAGGACGACGCGGGCGCCGTCACGGAGCCGCGGCGCCAACGCGTTGACCAGAACCTCGGCCGCGCCAACGTGGACCCGCCACATTCGCAGTCCACGGTCGGGATCCAGGTCGCCGAGTGGGGCCGAGTGCTGCAGGCCCGCGGCGTGGACGACGGCGTCGACCGCCCCGAGTGCCCTGGCCTGCCGGTCGAGCCGGGCGAAGTCGTCCAGGTCGGCCTCGAGCCAGGTGAAGCCCTCGTGGTCGAAACGGGCTGCGCGCCTGCTGATCCCGACCACGTGCCAGTCGTCGGTCAGCAGGCGCCGGACGACGGCGGCACCGATCCCCGAACTCGCACCCGTGACGACCGCAGTCCTCGGCTCTGTCGTCATGACGGACCCGATTCGACCCACTCGTCGGTCAGTCGTACGTACTCGATCGCCTGCCGGAAGCGGGTGAAGGCGACGTGCAGCGTGCCGTCGGTCGCCGTGACGGTGGGATAGGAGAATTCGCGGTTCAGCCCATCGCGGGAGTTGTTCGACAGGCAGTAGCCGTCCCCGACCTCGACGTTGCGTCGCGTCGGCCAGGTCAGGCCGGCGTCGTCGGACACCGCCAACGTCATCGGCGCGCGCGGAGCGCCCCAGAAGGCGCGGCGGTCGTCGCCGTCGGACAGCTCGGCGGACTCGAATTCGGGGGCGACGCCGTCAGCCAGACCGTCGTCGTCGATTTCGTCGTAGAGCGACAGGCGGCGCGCGGTGGCGTCCGCGGCGCTCGACTCGTTGAACACCAAGGCCAGTCGGTCGTCCGGCAGCACCACGAACTGAATCGACGAGTTGTTGTTGGGCAACTCGGTGGGTGTCGGCGAGCTCCACGTGTCGCCGTCGTCGTGGGACGTGCTGCGGTAGACGTAGTCCGCCCACCGGCTGCGGTACAGCGCCACCAGGGTGCCGTCGGAGAGCCGGCCGACGTTCATGTGCACGCAACCCGTGCTGTCGGGCACCGACCTCTCCTGCCACGTGAGACCGGCGTCGTCGGAGATCATCACGCTGCTGTAGTCGCGGTCGCCCACCCAGCGACGGCCGGGCAGGCGGACGCAGTGGAAGATCGGCAGCAGCAGCCGTCCGCTTGGCAGGGCGACCATGGGTTGGCGGACGAAGACGCCGCCCTCGGCGGTCTCGGGCAGCAGGACGTCGGTCGCACCCCACGTGCGTCCGCCGTCGTCGGAGATTCTGCGCAGCACGCGGGCGGTGTCCTGGTTGCCAGCGTGCTGCGACGTCCACAGCAACCACACCCGGCCCGAAGGTTCCACGTGCAGAACGGGATTCTGCTCCGAGCGGGTGGGGTCGTCGGAGAGCTGGACCGGATCGGACCACCTCGACGCCCCGATGTCCAAGCGGGAGAACCACACACTGATGTCGGGAACGCCCTCCTGGGTTCCGGAGAACCACACGCAGGCCAGGGCCCCGTCGGGCAGGACGGCGAGATTGGCGGCGTGGTTCTGCACCCGGGGTGCGGGCAGAAGGGCATCGCGACGACCGGGCTCCAAGGCGCTGCGCAACACGCCGTCGGCGGGCATGGTGGCGGCGGAGGTGCCATGTGTGCTCATGGTCTCAACCCTTCAGGGAGATCGAGGCGAGGTCGTAGGAGTTCGTGGGGCGCAACGTCATTCCGTCGATCCGGGTACGACGCCCCAGCACGGCCTTCGGCACGAACGACCACATCATCGGGCAGGTGTCCCAGATCTTGCGCTGAGCGTCTGCCAGCAGGGCGGCGCGCCTGGCCGGGTCGGCGTCCTCGGAGGCCTGCGTGATGATCGCGGTGATGTCGGGGAACAGATAGCCGTGATAGGTGTCGCGGGTGGCCTCCTTCTCCGCGGTGCCGGCGTACATGCCCTGCATGATGGTCAGCGCCAACCCGGTGGGACTCGGGAACCCGTTGCCGAGCACGTCCCAGTCGCCTGCCTTGCCCTGGCGCCACTGGGCGATGTCGCCGCCGGGCTCGAACTGCTGAAGCGTCGCCTGGACGCCCACCGCCGAGAGCATCTGCACCACCGACTCCATGATGTCGGTGTCGGCGGCGAATTCGCCGCTCTCCCAAATGATCTTGATCTTGAGGTTGCGCAGTCCGAGCGCGTTCAGTTCCGACTTCGCGCGATCCGGGTCGTAGACGTACGCACCGGTCTCGATCGCACCGTCCAGGCTCAGCGGAATCACGCCGCGCGACGCCGTCGCCGACTTCTGCATGACGTTGTCGACCAGGGACGTGCCGTCGATGGCGTAGGTGAGCGCGCGGCGCACCTTCGCGTCGGCCATCGGGCTGTTGGGAGGCTTGCGGAAGTTGTAGAAGAGCTGGTTGAGCCGGACGCCGTCGGCGCGGTCGATGGCCACGCCGGACAGCCCGGCGATCTGATCGGTGGCGTCGGGGGTGATGGAGTCGATGACGTCGACCTCGCCGCTGCGCAGTGCGACGACGCGACTCGACTCGTCGGGCATGAACCGCACCCGCACCGATTCGACGAGGGGCGCTGCGGCCCAATACTTCTCGTTGCGGGCCAGGGTGTAGGTGCCCGAGCCGCGGTCGGACTGGGTCACCACGTAGGGGCCGGTGCCGACGCCTGTCTGGAGGTCCTCGGGGACGTTCGCCGCCGCGGGGGTGATGAGGATGTTGGACATCAGGTAGTCCAGAACCGGGATGGGCCGTTGGGTGTTGAGCGTGAAGCTGCTGTCGTCGATCTTCTCGACCGTCGGCCACTCCGGGAAGAACGTGCCGACGAACGATCCGCTGACCTGGCTGTACATCTTCAGCGCGGTCGCCACGTCCTCCACCCGAACGGCGCTGCCGTCGGAGTAGCGAGTGCCTGGCCGCAGATGCACGTACCACTGCGTGGGGGTGCGCAACTGGAAGGCGTCGGCCAGTACCAGTCGCGGCTTGAGGTTCTGGTCGATCTCCGTGAGGGCCTGGCGCACGGCCCGCTGCACGGTGAGCGCGGCGTCGTACTGGAGAAGCTTGTTGTCCAGGGTGACCAGTGACCGGTTCAGCGCGAGGCTCACCGTCGTCGGGCCGGGTCGTCCGGTGGGCGTCGCACAGCCCGCGGCCGAGCCAACGGCCAGGCCGGCGCCGAGCAGGAGGCTGGAGCGCAGGAGTGACCGCCGCGAGAACGGCTGGTGGAGAATGGGTTTGGTCACCGTCGACCTCCTGGCAGTGGTGTGGGGGCAGTCAGGACGTGACCGAGGCGGACGCTCGGTGTGACGGCTGACACACGACGACTGTAAGCCCAAATGCACACAACACGCAAGAAAGAATTGGATCTTGCGCAAATCACGCAGGAGTGACATTGTGAGCTGAGTAACAACATCGTCGACGGCGCCGCAGCGCTCGAAAGGTCATCGATGACTCAACAGCTTGCTCCGCCGCCGCCGCAGACGCCGACCCCCGTCTCCGCCGGGGTCAGGGGCGCGGGGAAGGCGCGCATCGGCGCCATGCCGCGCTACGTCCTCAAGCGACTGGGCCAGAGCGTGCTCACCGTCTTCCTGACGTTGACCACGGTGTTCGTGCTCATCCGGCTGGCCCCGGGCGATCCCGCCTACGCCATGGCGGGACCCTTGGCCAGCACCGAGGATCTGGCCCGCATCCGCGTCGACATGGGGCTCGACCAGTCCGTGTTCGTCCAATATCTGCGCTATCTGCAGGGCCTGCTCCACCTGGATCTAGGCACCTCGTACTCGTTCCAGGCGCCGGCCTTCGACGTCGTGCTCGACCGTCTGCCCTACACGATCACGCTGTCGATCGCCGCCATCGCGCTCACCACCGTCGTGGCCGTGCCGCTGGGCGTGTGGATGGCACGCCGTGCCGACACCCGCCGCGAACTCGCCGCCAACGCCGTCACGATCGCCGGACAGTCGATGCCGGACTTCTGGACCGGCCTGATGCTGATCACCCTGTTCGCCGTGCTCGTCCCGGTGTTCCCGGCCGCCGGCTTCACCACGTGGTCCAGCCTGGTGCTTCCCACGGTGACCATCGCCGTCCTGCAGATCGCCCTGATCTCGCGCATGGTTCGCCGCGAGATGGTCGGCGCGTTCGCCTCGCCCTACGTCACCGTCGGCCGCTCCCGTGGCGTGTCGGAACGGGAACTCATCTGGCGCTACTCGATGCGCAACTCGGCGATCCCGGTGCTGACGGCGCTGGGCACCCGCTTCGCCTCGATGCTCAACGGCGTCGTGGTCGTCGAGGTCGTCTTCGCCTGGCCCGGCGTCGGATCTCTGGTGGTACGCGCCCTCGAGACCCGCGACTACCCGCTGATCCAGGCCACCGTCCTGGTCACCGCGGTGCTCGCCGTCGTCGTCCAGCTGCTCGTCGACCTCTGCTATCCGCTGCTGGACCCGCGCGTCCGGCTCGGGAAGGGAACGTCCAAATGACCACCGTGATCGAGGCCCCGCAACAGCCGCGTCCCACCGCCGTCACCCCGCGTGACATCGCGAGCGCCGGCGCCACCCGCCGCGCGCGGGACAGCCGGGTGAAGATCTGGGTCGGCAGCATCGCCGCACTCGTGGTCATCGCGCCGGTCGCCCTGGCCAGGGTGCTGCCGCTGCCCTCACCCGACACCACCAACCTGGCCGCCCGCCGACTGCCGCCGTTGACCGACGGACACCTGTTCGGGACCGACCAGCTGGGCCGCGACCTGTTGGCCCGAGTCCTGTTCGGCGGCCAGGTGTCCCTGGCCATCGGCGTGCTCGCCGTCGTCGTGTCCGGCCTGATCGGACTGACGCTCGGGGCGATCGCCGGGTACCGCGGAGGATGGGCCGACACCGTCGTCAGCCGGCTGCTGGAGGCGCAGCTCTCACTGCCGCTGCTCATGATGCTGCTACTCGTGGTGGCCCTCTTCGGCCCGTCGATCCCGGTGATCACCTTCGTGATCGCGATTGCGCAATGGCCCGAGATCGCCCGACTCACCCGTTCGCTGACCCTGGTCGAACGCGAGAAGCCCTACATCGCAGCGGCTCACGTGCTGGGCCTCGGCCACACCGCCATCCTGCTTCGCCACGTGATCCCCAACATCATCAAGCAGGTGTCGCTGGTGGTTCTCCTGCTGCTCGCTCAGGCGGTGCTGCTGGAGAGTGCGCTGAGCTACCTCGGTGCCGGCCCGCAGCGCCCGTTCGCCACCTGGGGTCGCATCATCTCCGACGGGCAGGACTACGTGACGACGTCATGGTGGCTGGTCACGCTGCCCGGCTTGGTGATCGCGCTGCTCGTCGTCGGGGTCAACCTGCTCGGCGACGGACTGCGCGACCGCAGCGGCCGTCCCAAGGTCGGCCTGTTGAGCCGATTCTCGTTGCGCAAGAGGGAGATCTGACATGGCGAGCCTGCTGAGCGTCGACGAACTGCAGGTCGAACTGATCACCGCGAACGGCGTCGTCCGCGCCGTCGACGGGGTGTCCTTCCGCATCGAGGCCGGTGAGACGGTCACCATCATCGGGGAGTCGGGGTCGGGCAAGTCGACCACCGCGATGGGCGTACTGGGTCTGTTGCCCGACGACCTGGCCGTGCTGTCCGGCGCGGCCACGTTCCAGGACTGCGACATCCTCGACAAGCCCAAGGCGTTGCAGAAGGTGCGCGGCAAGCACATCGCCTTGATCCCCCAGGACCCGATGACCGCGCTGAGCCCCGTGCACACCGTCGGAGCGCAATTGCGAGACGCCATCCGCCACAGCGGAGTTCGCGGCAAGGCCAAGCAGAACGCGCGGGCGGTCGAATTGCTCGAACAGGTGAAGATCACCAATCCCGTCGGCCAACTGTCGAAGTACCCGCACCAACTCTCCGGCGGCATGCTGCAGCGCGTGCTCATCGCGGCCGCGCTGGCGGCCGGGCCCGAACTGATCGTCGCCGACGAGCCGACCAGTGCGCTGGACGTGACCGTGCAGGCCTCCATCCTGGACCTGCTCCTCGAACTTCAGGAGCGCACCGGAGTCGGAATCCTGCTCATCACGCACGATCTCGGCGTCGCGAGGCTGATGTCGGACCGCATCTTCGTGATGAAGAGCGGCCGATTCGTCGAAAGCGGAGACGCCGAGGAACTGCTGCGCCACCCACGCGACGCGTACACCAAACGACTGCTCGACGCCGTTCCGCGCCTCGAGCCCGTCCAGACCGGAGTCCCCGCATGACCTCCCCATTGCTCGAAGTAGAGAACCTTGTGGTCGAGTACCCGGTCGCCGACGGCGTGTTCCGGGCGCTTGATTCGGTGAGCTTCTCCGTCGACGCCGGGTCGACGCTGGCGGTCGTCGGAGAGTCGGGATGCGGCAAGTCGACGCTGGCCAAGTCCATCGTCCGGCTGCTCACGCCGACGTCGGGTGCCATCCGGTTCGACGGCGTCGACGTCTCGCGGATGTCGGAGAAGGCGTTGCGCCCATATCGATCCCGCATCCAGATGGTGTTCCAGGATCCGTTCGGTTCGCTGGATCCCCACCTGAGCGCGGTCGACATCGTCGGAGAACCCCTGCGGTTGCAGGGCATCCGCAACCGCGGCACGCGCGACGCGAAGGCGGCGGCGCTCATCGACCGGGTCGGCCTCCCGACGACGGCGTTGCACCGCAAGCCCGCCGAGTTCTCCGGCGGCCAACGGCAGCGCATCGGCATCGCGCGGGCACTGGCCAGTGGACCCGACCTGCTGGTGTGCGACGAGGCAACTAGCGCGCTGGACGTGTCGGTCCAAGCGCAGGTGCTCGACCTCCTTCGCGAGATCAAGCGCGACACCGGCCTGACCTACCTCTTCATCTCGCACAACCTCGGCGTCGTGCGCGAGATCAGCGACACCATCGTCGTCATGCGCGGAGGTCGCATCCTGGAACGCGGACGCACCGCCGAGGTGCTGGCCCGTCCCCGGGAGCCCTACACGCGGGCGCTGCGTGCCGCGGCGCTCGACCCGACCACCATGGTGGGAATCAAACCGCGCAGCGTCGTCGCCCAGGGAGTCGCATCGTGACCGAACTCGACCTCTCCGGACTGGTGTTGGGCACCATGACCTTTGGGGACACCGTGGACGCCGCCGGCGCGGCGGCCATGTTGGACGCCGCGCTCGACGCCGGCATCACCCACGTCGACACCGCCAACGGGTATGCCGGCGGTGAATCCGAACGCATGCTGGCCGCCCTGCTGGGCACGCGGCGTGACCGAGTCACGTTGGCCACGAAGGCGGGGATGCCGCACCCGGACGCCGACGGGCACTCGCCGCTGTCGGCCCGCGGGCTGCGCGCCAGCGTCGAGGGCAGCCTCGGCAGGCTGGGCACCGACCACGTCGAACTGTTCTACCTGCACCAACCCGATCGGGCCGCACCGCTGGCGGAGACCCTGGCCACCGTCGCGGAGTTGTTGTCCGAGGGCAAGATCGGCGCCTTCGGGGTGTCCAACTTCGCGGCCTGGCAGATCGCTCAGGTCAACCACCTCGCCGACGGCATTGGCATGGCCAGACCCGTTGTCGCACAGCAACTCTACAACTTGCTGGCCCGCCGGATCGAGGAGGAGTACGCCGAGTTCGCCACGGTGACCGGCCTGGTGACGATGGTGTACAACCCACTGGGTGGCGGCCTGCTCACCGGGCGGCACTCCTTCGACGCCGCACCCACCGACGGACGCTTCGGCGACTCGCGGCTGGCGGCGATGTACAAGGAAAGGTATTGGAACACCGCCATCTTCGACGCCGTCGAGCAGCTGTCGCTCATCGCGGAGAAGGCCGGCATTCCGCTCACCGAGCTCGCCCTGCGATGGCTGGTGTCCAAACCCGCCACCGGCCCCGTCCTGCTGGGCGGTTCGAAGGTCGAGCACCTGCGGGCCAACATCGCGGCCGTGGCCAAGGGCCCGCTGGAGGCCGACGTGCTGGAAGCCTGCGACGACGTCGGCGCCGCGCTGCGAGGCCCGATGCCGAACTACAACCGTTGATCGAGAGGTCGCCCCACATGAGTGCACGTGAATTCGCCACCCGCCTGAGGAACCGGGAACGCATCCTGGGCTACTGGTCGGTGCTGGACTGCCCGGTCGCCACCGAGTGGCTCGCCTACGTCGGTTGGGACTACCTCGCGCTGGATCTACAACACGGTTTGATCGGGTACTCCGGGATGCTCTCGGGCCTGACGGCCGTCGACGCCGCGGGCGGGCCGGTCGGCCTGGTGCGGGTCGAGGCGAACGATCCCACCCCGATCGGACGTGCGTTGGACGCCGGCGCGGCAGGGGTGATCGTGCCGCTGGTCGACGACGCGGCCGGGGCGGCCAGGGCGGTCGCCGCGGCCACCTACCCGCCGAACGGAATCCGGTCCTACGGGCCGATGCGCTCACAACTGCGCATCGGTCCGGTGCCGGCGGAGGCCGACCGGGACACCGTCGTGCTGGCGATGATCGAGACGCCCGAGGGCTTGGCCAACGTCGAGGAGATCTGCGCCGTGCCCGGCCTGGACGGGGTGTACGTGGGCCCGTCGGACCTGCGGCTGGCCGTAGGCGGGGCGCATCCCCAGGATCCCGCGGTGGCCGACGAGTTCGAGGCCGCGGTGACCCGGGTCCGGGAGGCCGCCGCGGCCGCCGGCGTAGCGGCGGGCATTCACAC
>Ga0209051_1001418_pt1 | contig 20578 bp, 11 predicted proteins | sample AraplaCvi_mMS_r2_2_FD_184286 | JGI IMG/M metagenome (GOLD analysis project Ga0209051, IMG submission 184286) | Arabidopsis root microbial communities from North Carolina, USA - plate scrape MF_Cvi_mMS_r2 (SPAdes) (version 2) | ecosystem: Host-associated > Plants > Roots > Endosphere | place...
ACCAGCCGGTGCGCCGCCGCGACGTGCAGGACGTGTTCCTGGGCACCGGCCTCGGCCCGCGCGCCTACGCCATCATCGGCCAGGGCACGATCAGCCGGATCATCGAATCCAAGCCCGAAGAGCTGCGCCTGTTCCTCGAAGAGGCGGCAGGTGTCTCCAAGTACAAGGAGCGCCGGCGCGAAACCGAGAACCGCCTGGGCGACACGCGCGAGAACCTCACGCGCGTGGAAGACATCCTGCGCGAACTCAACGCCAACCTCGAAAAGCTCGAGAAGCAGGCCGAGGTGGCCGCGCGCTACAACGCGCTGCAGGGCGAAGCCACGAAGAAGCAGCACCAGCTGTGGTTCCTCAGGCGCAGCGAAAGCGATGCCGATCAGGCCAGGATCAAGGCCGACTCGGAAAAGGCGATCAACGACCTCGAGTCGCGCACCGCCGACCTGCGCCGCATCGAATCCGAACTCGAAACCGTGCGCCAGGCCCACTACGCGGCCGGCGACCAGGTCAACCAGGCCCAGGGCAAGCTCTACGAAGCGAGTGCCGAAGTGGGCCGCCTCGAAGGCGAGATCCGCTTCGTGGTCGAAGGCCGCCAGCGCGTGGAGCAGCGGCTGGTCCAGCTGCGCGAGCAGATGGGCCAGTGGGGCCGCCGCCGCGAAGAGGCCGAGGCGGAGATCGAAACCCTGGCCGGCCAGGGCGTCGACGCGGAAGAGCAGGCCGTCCTGCTGGCCGCGCAGCTCGAGGAACACGACGCGCGCATGCCTGAGCTCGAGGAAGCCGTGCAGCGCGCGCAGGACGAGGCCAACGCCCAGCGCAGCACCGTCTCGCAGGTGCAGCAGCAGATCCAGGTGCTGGCCGCCGACCAGCGCAACATCGAAGAGCAGAGCCGCCAGCTCACGCAGCGCAGCGAACGCCTGCGTGCCGACCAGAACGCGCTGGCCGCGCCCGACGAGGCACGCCTGCAAGCCCTGCAGGAAGAGCACGCGGCCGCGCAGGAAAGCGCGAGCGAGGCCGACGCCCGCCTGCATGAGCTGCAGGAATCGGTGCCGCAGCTCGATGACGACCGCCGCGCGAAGCAGCAGGCCGTCAACACCGAAGGCGCGCGCCATGCCGAGCTCTCGGCACGGCTCGAGGCGCTGCGCGCGCTGCAGGAAAAGGTCAAGACCGACGGCAAGCTGGCGCCCTGGCTCGCCAAGCACGGGCTCGAAGGCATGCAGGGGCTGTGGAGCCGCATCCACATCGAGCAGGGCTGGGAAAACGCGCTCGAAGCGGCGCTGCGCGAGCGCCTGGGTGCGCTCGAGGTCAGCCGGCTCGACATGGTGCGCGCCTTCGGCAACGATGCACCGCCCGCCAAGCTCGCGTTCTACAGCCCGCCCGAAGCCGGCGTGCCGCAAGGCGCTGCCGCGCTGCCGCGCCTGTCGAGCCTGCTGCGCCTGAACGATGCCGGCCTGCAGGCCCTGCTGACCGACTGGCTGCACGGCTGCTACACCGCGCAGAGTTTCGAAGAGGCGCTCGCGCAGCGCGCAACGCTGCAGCCGGGCGAAGTCATCTATGTGCAGAGCGGCCACGCCGTGTTCTCGCACAGCGTCAATTTCTATGCCCCGGATTCCGAGCAGGCCGGCCTCCTGGCGCGCCAGCAGGAAATGGAAAACCTCGAGCGCCAACTGCGCGCCCAGGCCCTCATCAGCGAAGAGGCGCGCACCGCGCTGGTCCGCGCCGAAGCCGCCTACGCCGATGCCGCGCAGCGCCTCGTCACGGCACGCCGCGAAGCGGCCGAAACGCAATCTCGTGCGCATGAACTGCAGGTCGAGACGCTGCGCATGACGCAGCTCGCCGAGCAGACGCGCGCGCGCAGCCAGCAGCTGGCCGCCGACCTGGCCGAGGTCGACGCCCAGCTCGAGGAACTGCAGGAAAAGCGCATGGCCGCCGAAGGCCGCTTCGAAGAACTCGACATGCAGCTGGCCGACAGCCAGGAACGCCACGCGCAGCTCGACGAACGCGTGATCGAAGCCGGCCGCGCGCTGGCCGCGAGCCGCGAGCAGCACCGCAGCCTCGAACGGCAGGCGCAGGAGGCCACCTTCTCGCAGCGCACGCTCGAAGCCCGCCGCGGCGAGCTGAACCGCGCGATCGAGACCGCATCGCAGCAGGTGCTGTCGCTCACCGACGAAGACGAGCGCGCCCGCGCCGAACTCGGCCGCCTGTCGGACGCCGCGGCCCAGGCCGGCCTGCAGGACGCGCTGGCGCTCAAGCTCGAGCGCGAGGCCGCGCTGGGTGCGGCCCGCAGCCAGTACGACGACCTCACGCTGAAGCTGCGCGCCAGCGACGAGCGCCGGCTGCAGCTGGAGCGCGAACTCGATCCGCTGCGCCAGCGCATCACCGAATTCCAGCTCAAGGAGCAGGCCGCGCGCCTGGGTGTCGAGCAGTACCAGCAACTGCTCGACGACGCCGGCGCCGACCTCGAGGCCGTTGCCCAGTCGATCGAAGCCGACAAGGTCCGCCTCACCGGCCTGCAGGGCGAGATCGACCGCCTGAACCGCGAAGTGGTGGCGCTGGGCGCGGTCAACCTGGCCGCGCTCGACGAACTTGCCGTGGCCAGCGAGCGCAAGACCTTCCTCGATGCGCAGTCCGCCGACCTGAACGAAGCCATCGGCACGCTGGAAGACGCCATCCGCAAGATCGACGCCGAGACGCGCGACCTGCTGGGCGGCACCTTCAAGATCGTCAACGAGCACTTCAGCCGCATGTTCCCCGAGCTGTTCGGCGGCGGCAATGCACGGCTCGTGATGACCGGCGACGAGATCCTCGATGCCGGCGTGCAGGTGCTGGCGCAGCCGCCCGGCAAGAAGAACCAGACCATCCACCTGCTCTCGGGCGGCGAGAAGGCGCTCACGGCCATCGCGCTGGTGTTCGCGATCTTCCAGCTCAACCCGGCGCCTTTCTGCCTGCTGGATGAAGTGGACGCGCCGCTGGACGACGCGAACACCGAACGCTATGCCAAACTCGTGACCGCCATGAGCCGCGAAACCCAGTTCCTCTTCATCAGCCACAACAAGATCGCCATGGAAATGGCCGAGCAGCTGATCGGCGTCACCATGCAGGAGCAGGGCGTCTCGCGGATCGTCGCGGTGGACATGGAAGCGGCCGCCTCCATGGTCGAAGCTGCTTGAGCCGGGCAGCGCATGAGCAATCTCACTCTCGCCCTGGCCATCCTCGGCGGCCTCGTCCTCGCGGCCGTCGTTGCCTACAACACCGTGACCTCGCGCCGCAACGCGCCGCGCCAGCCCGACGCCGCTGAGCGCGACCCGTCCGAAGCGGACCATCGGCCATCGTCCTCGTCCTCGTCCGACGGCGTGGAGCCGACGTTGCACGTCGATCCGCACCAGTTGCCGAGCCACGAACGCCACGAGCCTCTGTTCGACCCCGACCTGCCCGCGCCCAGCGCGAGCCCGGTGCCCACGGCCGAGCGGCGCGGCGGGCTCGATCCGCTCATCGACGTGATCGCGCCGGTGTCGCTGGACGGGCTCGCGTCGGGCGATGCAGCCATTGCCGCCATGCCGCCCACGCGGCGTGCGGGCAGCAAGCCCGTGGCCATCGAAGGCCTGAACGAGCACACCGGCCAGTGGGAGCCGCCCGTGCCGGGCCAGCGCTACAGCGCCTTCCAGGTGGGTGTGCAGCTGGCCAACCGCACCGGGGCGCTCAACGAGATCGAGTATTCCGAATTCGTCGTCAAGGCGCAGGCCTTTGCCGATGCGGTCAACGGCGCGCTCGAGTTTCCCGAAATGCTCGACGAGGTGGCGCGCGCCCGCGAGCTCGACCAGTTCGCCAGTGCGCACGATGCCCAGCTGGGCTTCGTGCTGCGCGCACTGCATGCGGCCTGGAGTCCCGGCTACGTGCAGCAGAACGCCGCCCGCCTGGGTTTCGTGGCCGGCATCATTCCGGGACGCATGGTGCTGCCGACGAGCGAGGCCGGGCTGCCGCCGATCCTCGGGCTTTCGTTCGACACGCAGGCTGCGCTGGCCGACGATCCGGCGCAGTCGGCCATCCGCGAGCTCAGCCTGAGCCTGGACGTGCCGCAGGTCGACCGCGCCGAGCAGCCGTTCCGCCGCATGCGCGAAGCCGCCGCCACGCTGGCGCGCGAGATGGACGGCGTGGTCACCGACAGCGACGGCCAGCTGCTGCGCGAAGAAACCATGGACGTGATCGGCGCCGATCTCGAGCAGCTCTACGACACGCTCGAATCACGCGACCTGGCCGCCGGCTCGCCGCTGGCGCGCCGCCTTTTCAGCTGATCCGATCGTTCGGGAGACACCCATGACCACGCGCGACGAAGCGGCACGCGAAGCCGCCGCACTGAGCGAACAGCTTCACCGACACGCTCATCTCTACTACGTGCTCGATGCCCCCGAGCTGTCCGACGCCGAGTACGACCGGCTGTTCCAGCGGCTGCAGGCGCTGGAAGCCGAATACCCTGAACTGCGCACGCCCGATTCGCCCACGCAGCGCGTCGGCGGCAAGGTGCTCGAAGGCTTCGTGAAGGTGCGCCACAAGGTGCCGATGCTGTCGATCCGCACCGAGACCGACATCTCGCCCGGCGGCGCCAGTGCCTTCGATGCCCGCGTGCGCAAGGAACTGGGCCTGGCCGAGGACGGGCCGCAGGTCGAGTACGTCTGCGAACTCAAGTTCGATGGCCTGGCCATGAACCTGCGCTACGAGAACGGCGTGCTGGTGCAGGCCGCGACGCGGGGCGACGGCGAGGTCGGCGAGGAGGTCACGCAGAACATCCGCACGGTGCGCGAGATTCCGCTGCGGCTCAACGGCAAGGCGCCGCCGGTGGTCGAGGTGCGCGGCGAGATCTACATGAAGCGCGCCGACTTCGAGGCGCTCAACGAGCGCCAGCGCGAGAAGATCGCGGCCGGGCAGAAGAACGAGAAGGTCTTCGTCAACCCGCGCAATGCCGCGGCCGGCGCGGTGCGCCAGCTCGACCCGGCCATTGCGGCGGCGCGGCCGCTGAGCTTTTTTGCCTATGGCCTCGGCGAGGTCACGCCGGCCAGCGAAGGCGGGCCGGATTTTCCGACCCAGTTCGAATGGCTGCAGCAGTTCCATGCCTGGGGCTTTCCGGTGGCCACGCAGACCGCCCGCGCGACCGGTGCCATCGAACTGATTGCCTTCCACGAGAACATCGGACGCCAGCGCGATGCCTTGCCCTACGACATCGACGGCGTGGTCTACAAGGTCGACAGCATCGAGCTGCAGCGGCGGCTGGGTTTCGTGTCGCGCGAACCGCGCTGGGCCGTGGCGCACAAGTACCCGGCGCAGGAACAGATCACCGAGGTGCTGGGCATCGAGGTGCAGGTCGGGCGCACCGGCAAGCTCACACCGGTGGCCAAGCTGGCGCCGGTGTTCGTCGGCGGCGTGACCGTGACCAATGCCACGCTGCACAACGAGGACGAGGCACGCCGCAAGGACGTGCGCGTGGGCGACAAGGTCATCGTGCGGCGTGCCGGCGACGTGATCCCCGAAGTGGTCGGCGTGGTGCCCGAAAGCCTCGCCAGGCCCGACGGCGAGCGGGGCCCGCTGTTCACCATGCCGCACCAATGCCCGGTGTGCGGATCGGAGGCGCTGCGCGAAGAAGGCGAGGTCGACTACCGCTGCACCGGCGGCCTGTTCTGCGCGGCGCAGCGCAAGGAGGCCATCCTGCACTTTGCGGCGCGGCGCGCGGTCGACATCGACGGGCTCGGCGACAAGCTGGTCGAGCAGTTGGTCGACGCCAACCTGATCCGCACCTTGCCCGACCTCTACAGGCTCGGGTTCACCACGCTGGCGGGGCTGGACCGCATGGCCGACAAGTCGGCCAGGAACCTCGTCGACGCGCTCGAGGCCTCGAAAAAGACCACGCTGCCGCGCTTCCTGTTCGGGCTGGGCATCCGGCACGTGGGCGAGAGCACCGCCAAGGATCTCGCCAAGCACTTCGGCAAGCTCGACGCGATCATGGATGCGACCGAGGAGCAGCTGCTCGAGGTCAACGACGTCGGCCCGGTCGTCGCGCAAAGCCTGCGCACCTTCTTCGATCAGCCGCACAACCGTGAAGTGGTCGAGCAGCTGCGCGCATGCGGGCTGGCGTGGGAAGAGGGCGAACCCGCCGCCCGGGCGCCCAAGCCATTGGCGGGACTGACCTTCGTGATCACCGGCACCCTTCCTACGCTGAGCAGGGACGAAGCGAAGGATAAATTGGAGGCAGCCGGAGCCAAGGTGGCGGGCTCGGTCAGCAAGAAAACCAGCTACCTCGTGGCTGGCGAGGAGGCCGGCAGCAAGCTCGACAAGGCGCGCGAGATCGGTGTGGAGGTGATCGACGAGGCGCGTATGCTGGAGCTGCTCGCCAGCGGTGTGCCGGGTTGAAGGGGTGAAGCGCGGTTCTTACCGGCAGTTACGCGACTTCACACCCGCGCAGTCAACAGGGTCTACAAGCCGGCGTTGAAAACAGAAGGCTGACAAGGAGTCCCTCATGCAGAAAATTCGTGTTCTCGGTATCTGTGTCGCCGTTGGCGGCTTCGCGCTGCTCGGCGGCTGCGTGGCTGTTCCTGGCGACCCCTATTACAGTGGGGGCTATTCGCAGCCGTACTACGCGGACCCGGTGGTGGTGAATCCGGCGCCAGTCTATATCCAGGGTGGCGGCTATTACGAAGGCGGACGCCGCTATTACGACCGTCCCTACTACGACGGACGCTACTACGGGCGTCCGGGCTATCCGGCGGCGCGCCCGGTGCCAGTGCCGGTCCCTGTGCCGGTGCCTTCTCGTCCCGGCTGGGGCGGCGGTGGACGGCCGTCGGGCAATGCCGCCGGCGTGTCGCCGCTTCCGCAGTACCGGTCACAGCCGCCGCGCGGCTCGGAGCGGTTGTGGACGTCGCCGGACTCCAAGGGGCAAACCCCTCCATGACCGAACGGCGGGGCCGCTCGCGATAATCCCCGCCATGGCCATCCGCGAAATCCTGAAAATGGGCGACCCCCGGCTGCTGCGCATTGCGCAGCCGGTGGCTGCCTTCGACACCGACGAGCTGCACCTGCTGGTGCGCGACATGTTCGAGACCATGCTGGCCGCCAACGGCGCCGGCCTGGCCGCGCCGCAGATCGGTGTCGACCAGCAGCTCGTGATCTTCGGCACCGATGTCGTCAATCCCCGCTACCCCGATGCGCCGCCGGTGCCTCGCACCGTGCTGCTGAATCCGGTTATCACGCCGATCGGCGACGAGGAAGAAGAAGGCTGGGAAGGCTGCTTGTCGGTGCCGGGCCTGCGCGGCGTGGTGCCGCGCTTCGCCAACATCCGCTACACCGGCTTCGATCCCTACGGCGATCCGATCGACCGCATCGCAAGCGGCTTTCATGCGCGCGTGGTGCAGCACGAAGTCGATCACCTGCTGGGCAAGCTCTATCCGATGCGGGTGCGCGACTTCTCGCGCTTCGGCTATACCGACGTCCTGTTTCCAGGGCTGGACGCCAACGACGACGATTGACGGAAGAACCGCCGGTACACCGCCGGCCGCGTGCCTTCTTTCTTTCTTTCAGTTGTACTTGCCGCCCAGGCCGAACCGACCGCCGCCGAAGAACGCGATCGCGATCGCCGAGAACATGAACATGCCCTGCAGTTCCAGTGCCCAGCCGCCCTGGCCATTGAGCGCGCCCAGGTCCTTCTGATGCACGAGCCAGATCGCCACCAGCATGTTGAGGGCGACGATCAGCGCCGCCGGACGGGTGAACAGCCCCACGATGAGCAGCACCGGCGCAAGGATCTCTCCGACATAGACCAGGTAGGCCAAAGCCGCCGGCAAGCCATGGGACGCCAGCATGCCGCCGATGCCGTCGACGCCTTTGCCGACCTTCGCGATGCCATGCAGCAGGATGAGGATGCCGAGTGCAACGCGCAGAACGAGCTTGCCGGTGTCATCGGATTTGGTCATGTGCAGATTCCTGGTGAAGTTGTTGGAGGCCCGTATGTTAGTGAATGCAGCCGGCAAGAAAAACCCGTGGACAGCGGCGCACGCAGCATATGCATTCAACTGCTGGTTCCTTGGCAGGGCGGCGCGCAGCCTCGTACACTGCCTTTTGCTTGTTGTTGAGGAGAACACACCAATGAAGAATCGATTCCGTCCCGCGCTGGCCGCTGCCGCAACCATTGCCGCGCTTGCCACTGCCGCGCCTGCCCTTGCCGGCAAGACCCTCGATGCCGTCAAGCAGCGCGGCACAGTCAAGTGCGGCGTGACCAATGGCGTGGCCGGCTTTTCCGCGCCCGACACGCAGGGCAACTGGTCGGGCCTGGACGTCGACACCTGCCGCGCCATTGCGGCGGCCGTGCTGGGCGATCCGAAGAAGGTCGACTTCGTGCCGCTCAATTCGCAGCAGCGCTTCTCGGCCCTGCAGGCCGGCGAGATCGACATCCTCGCGCGCAACACCACCTGGACGCTCACGCGCGATGCGTCGCTGGGCTTCAACTTCACCACCATCACCTACTACGACGGTCAGGGCTTCCTGGTGCCGAAGAAGCTCAAGGTCACGAGTGCCAGGCAGCTCAAGAACGCGACCATCTGCACGCAGTCGGGCACCACCAACGAGAAGAACGTGTCCGACTACTTCCGCGCACAGAACATCCCGGTCAAGACGGTGGTGTTCGAAAGCTTCGAAGCTTCGTTCAAGGCCTTCTTCTCGGGCCGCTGCCAGGCCTTCACCACCGACGCCTCCGCGCTGGCCGGCCTGCGCAACAAGGAAGCGCCGAACCCCGACGACTACGTCATCCTGCCCGAGCTCATTTCCAAGGAACCGCTCGCGCCGCTGGTGCGCCGCGGCGACGACGAATGGTTCGCCATTGCCAAGTGGGTGCCCAACGCACTCATCGAGGCCGAAGAGTTCGGCGTGACGCAGGCCAACGCCGACGACCTCAAGGCCAACAGCAAGGACCCGGCGCAGCAGCGCCTGGTCGGCACCGGTGAAGACCTGGGCAAGCTGCTGGGCCTCGACAAGGACTGGTCGTTCCGCGCGATCAAGGCCGTGGGCAACTACGGCGAGATGTTCGAGCGCAACGTGGGCCCCAAGTCGGTGCTCAAGCTGCCGCGCGGCTCGAACAACCTCTGGAACAAGGGCGGCCTGATCTACGCACCACCGGTTCGATGAGCAGTCAAGCCTCGCGCCGCGGCGCCTGGCTGGCCTGGGTCGTCCAGGCGCTGCTGGTGCTGGCCGTCGTGGCCGGCGCGGCCTGGGTCGTGAACCATGCGCTCGAAGTGCTGCGGGCGCGGGGCGTGCGCTCGGGCTTCGACTTTCTCGCCGAGCCTGCAGGCTTCTCCATCAGCGAAGGCTGGCTCGATTTCGATGCCAGCCAGCCGTTCTGGCGCGCCTTTCTCGCGGGCCTGGTCAACACGGTGCGCGCCTCGGTGCCCGCCGCCATCTTTTCGGTCGTGCTCGGTACCCTGATCGGCATCGGCCGGCTCGCACCGCATGTGCTGCTGCGCGGCATCTGCACCGCGTATGTCGAACTGCTGCGCAACGTGCCGCTGCTCGTGCAACTGCTGATGCTGGCCTTTGCGATTGCCAACCTGCTGCCCGATCCCACCGAGCCTGTGCGGCTGCTGCCGGGCGTGTGGCTCAGCAAGGGCGGCCTCAGCGTGCCCTGGCCGGCGTCGGGGGAGGGCGGTGGCTGGTGGCCCACGCACCTCGAATGGCCCGAACGCGGCGACTTCGGCGTGAGCGGCGGCGCGGCGCTGAGCCCGGAGTACGTGACCATCGTCGCGGGTCTGTCCTTCTATTCGGCCGCGTTCGTGGCCGAGATCGTGCGCGCCGGCATCCTGTCGGTGCCGCAGGGGCAGGTGCTGGCCGGGCAGGCGCTCGGGCTCGCGCCGGTGCAGCAGCTGCGCATCGTGATCCTGCCGCAGGCGCTGCGGGTGATCGTGCCGTCGCTCACCAACCAGCTGCTGAGCCTCGTCAAGAATTCATCGCTTGCGGTGGCCGTGGGCTATCCGGAGCTGGTGTCGGTGGCCAACACCACCATCGGCTCGAACGGCCGCGCCTTCGAGTGCATTGCCATCATCATGGCGGTCTACCTGCTGCTGTCGCTGCTGATCTCCTTCGGCATGAACCGCTACAACGCGCGCGTCGCGCTCAGGGGCTGGCGATGAGGAACGCGGCCCAGGGCCCTGTTGCGTGGCGCAGCGAACTCTGGGGTTCGCCGCTGCGGGTGCTGGCCACCGTGCTGCTGCTCGCGCTGCTGGCGTGGGGCGGCTTCCACGCCATTGAATGGGGCGTGCTGCACGCGGTGTTCCGGCCCGATGCAGAAGCCTGCCGCGCGGTGCAGCATGGCGCCTGCTGGGGCGTGGTGGCCGAGAAATGGCGGCCGATGCTGTTCGGGCGCTTCCCTTATGAAGAGCAATGGCGTCCGGCCATTGCCGTGGCCGTGCTGTCCGCCGTGACCGTGCTGAGCGCCTGGCCGCGCAGCTGGCGCTGGTGGCTGGCGCCGCTCTGGCTTGCGGCGCTGCTGTTGTTCGTGCTGCTGATGCGCGGCGGCGTGGCGGGACTGGCCCCCGTGCCGACCAGCCGCTGGGGCGGTCTGCCGCTCACCATCGGCCTTGCCGTGGTGGGCTTGGCATTGGCCTTTCCGCTGGCGCTGCTGCTTGCGCTGGGGCGCCGCTCGGGCTGGCCGGTGGTTCGCACGCTCAGCGCGAGCTACATCGAACTGGTGCGCGGCGTGCCACTGATCTCGGTGCTGTTCATGGCGTCGTTCCTGCTGCCGCTGCTCTGGCCCGCGGGCTGGCAACCCGATGTGCTGGTGCGCGTGCTGGCGGGACTCACGCTGTTCGTGGCGGCCTACCTGGCCGAGATCATCCGCGGCGGGTTGCAGGCCGTGCCGCGCGGCCAGACCGAAGCGGCGATGGCGCTGGGCTTCGGCCGCTGGCCGGTGCAGCGGGACATCGTGCTGCCGCAGGCCCTGCGGCTCGTGGTGCCGGCGTTGACCAACAGTGTGGTCGGCACGCTGAAGGACACCTCGCTGGTCACGGTGGTGGGCTTGTTCGAGCTGACCGGTGCGCTCGGCCTCGCGCTCGGCGGCGACCCGACCTGGCGGCCGTTCTATCTCGAGGGCTATCTCTTCATTGCGGCCGTGTACTGGCTGCTGTGCTTCGGGCTGTCGCGCTACAGCGTGTGGCTCGAGCGGCGGCTGGGAGAGGGCGCGCGCTGAGCGCGCCGGCCCTCATCAGCCCGCCAGTGCCTTGTCGACCAGCTGCTGCGCTTCCTCGAGGATGTGGCCCAGGTGCTCGGCACCGAGAAAGCTCTCGCCGTAGATCTTGTAGATGTTCTCGGTGCCCGAGGGGCGCGCGGCGAACCAGCCGTTCTCGGTGACCACCTTCACGCCGCCGATGGCCGCGCCATTGCCGGGGGCGTGGCTCAGCACGTTCTGGATCTTCTCGCCTGCGAGCTCGGTGGACTGCACCTGCTGCGGCGAGAGGCTCGAAAGCTTCTTCTTCTGCTCGACGGTGGCCGCTGCGTCCACGCGGTTGGCCACCGGCTGGCCCAGCGCCTGGGCAAGTTCGGCAAAGCGCTCGCCGGGGTCGCGTCCGGTGCGTGCGGCGATCTCGGCCGAGAGCAGGGCGGGAACGATGCCGTCCTTGTCGGTGGTCCAGACCGAGCCGTCGCGCCGCAGGAAGGTGGCGCCCGCGCTTTCCTCGCCGCCGAAGCCCAGCGACGAATCCACCAGCCCATCGACGAACCACTTGAAGCCCACCGGCACCTCGTACAGCGTGCGGCCCAGCCTGGCGGCCACGCGGTCGATCATCTGGCTGCTGACCACCGTCTTGCCGACCGCCGCATGCGCCGCCCATTGCGGCCGGTGCGTGAAGAGGTAGTCGACCATCACGGCCAGGTAGTTGTTGGGTGGCAGCAACCCCGCGCTGCGCGTGACGATGCCGTGGCGGTCATGGTCGGTGTCGCAGGCGAAGGCGATGCCGAAGCGTTCCCGCAGGCCGATCAGCTTGTGCATGGCATCGGGCGACGACGGGTCCATGCGGATGCGGCCGTCCCAGTCGAGCGACATGAAGCGGAAGGTGGGATCGACCTCCTGGCTCAGCACGTTGAGCCGCCCGAGCTTGTAGCGCTCGGTGATGGCCGGCCAGTAGCGCACGCCCGCGCCGCCCAATGGATCGACGCCCAAATCGATCTGCACGCCGCGGATCGCATCCATGTCGAGCACCTGCGCGAGGTCTTCGACATAGGTGTTCAGGTAGTCGTGGCGGTGCGTGGTCGGGGCGTGCAGCGCCTGGGCGAGCGGCAGGCGCTTCACGCCCTTGAGATCCGCCGCAAGAAAGGCATTGGCCGCCGCTTCGACCGCCGACGTGATGTCGGTGCCCGCGGGGCCGCCGTTGGGCGGGTTGTACTTGAAGCCACCGCTTTCGGGCGGATTGTGCGAAGGCGTGATCACGATGCCGTCGGCCAGCCCCGCCGTGCGTCCGCGGTTGTAGACCAGGATGGCGTGCGAGACCGCGGGCGTGGGCGTGTACTCGTCGTCCTTCGACAGCATCAGCTCGACGCCGTTGGCCGCCAGCACTTCCACCGCGCTGTTGAAGGCGGGCGTGGAAAGCGCATGCGTGTCGATGCCGAGGAACAGCGGCCCGTCGATGCCCTTCTGGCGCCGGTAGTCGGCAATGGCCTGGCTCATGGCCAGCACATGCCATTCGTTGAATGCGTTGTCGAAGGAAGAACCGCGGTGGCCCGAGGTTCCGAAGGCCACGCGCTGCGAAGGCACCGAGGGATCGGGCCGGCCCGCGTAGTAGGCCGAGACGAGGCGCGGGACATTGACGAGCAGGTCCAGCGGTGCGGGCTGGCCCGCGAGGGGATTGGTTTTCTGGCTCATGTCGAGGGTTGCCGTTCGAGTTGAATCAAGTCGGCACCATCATGCCGCAGGATGTGCCTGCGGATGAAACAAGCAGCAAGCGTGCCTCAGTGCCTCAGGAGGCCAGCGCTTCCATCAGCTCGGTCTCGATGGCCAGCTGCGTCTTCTGGCCCTGCAGTTCCGGCCCGCTGATCAGGAAGGTGTCTTCCACGCGCTCGCCGAGCGTCGTGACCTTGGCGAGCTGCAGGTTCAGGTGATGCCGGGCGAGCACGCGCGCCACCGAATAAAGCAGCCCGGTGCGGTCGCTGGCCGAGATGTTGAGCAGCCAGCGCTGCGCCTTGTCGTCGGGCAGCAGGCTGATGCGCGGCTTGATTGGAAAGCTGCGCACGCGCCGCGACACGCGGCCCACGCTGGGTGGGGGCAGGGGGCCGGCTTCGGTCAGCGTCTGCGCCAGGCCCGACTCCACCATGCTGATGAGATCGCGGTAGTGGTCGGGCAGGAAGGTGGTCACCACCTGAAACGTGTCGAGCGCGTAGCCATTGCTCGTGGTGTGTACTTTCGCGTCAAGGATGCTGAACGACGACTGGTCGAAGTAGCCGCAGATGCGCGCGAACAGGTCGGGCTGGTCGGGCGTGTAGACCACCACCTGCAGGCCTTCGCCCACTGGCGAAAGATGCGCCCGCACGATCGGCGGCGCCTTCGGATCGACGGGAACGTTGGGCGGCGGCACGAAACGCGAGAGCTGCTTGGCATGCCAGGCGATCTCGGTGGCATCGTGGCGCATGAAGTAGCCGACGTCGAGCGTGGCCCACAGCGCCTTGTGGGCCTCGAAGGGCTGTGCGCGGAGGGCGAGTTGCACCAGCGCCTCGCGCTTGCGCGATTCCACCTCTGCGTCGGGGTCGGGCATGCGGCCGCCGAGCGCGCGCAGCGTGAAGCGGTACAGGTCTTCGAGCAGCTTGCCCTTCCAGGCATTCCACACGCGCGGTGAGGTGCCGCGAATGTCGGCCACCGTCAGCAGGTAGAGCGCCGTGAGGTAGCGCTCGTTGCCCACGCGCTTGGCGAAGGCGCCGATCACCTCGGGGTCGCTCAGGTCCTGCTTCTGCGCGACCTGGCTCATCACCAGGTGCTCCGCGACCAGGAATTCGATCAGCCTCGAATCTTCGCGCGCGATGCCGTGCTGCTTGCAGAAACGCTGCACGTCGCGTGCGCCGAGCGTGGAATGGTCGCCGCCGCGTCCCTTGGCGATGTCGTGGAACAGCGCCGCCACGTAGAGGATCCATGGCTTGTCCCAGCCGGCCGCGAGCTGCGAGCAGAACGGGTATTCATGCGCATGCTCGGCAATGAAGAAGCGCCGCACGTTGCGCAGCACCATCAGGATGTGCTGGTCCACCGTGTAGACGTGGAACAGGTCGTGCTGCATCTGTCCCACGATGCTGCGGAACACCCGCAGGTAGCGCCCCAGCACCGAGGTCTGGTTCATGAGCCGGAACGCATGCGTGATGCCGTAGGGCTGCAGCAGGATGCGCATGAAGGTCTGGTGGTTGACCGGGTCGTTGCGGAACTTGCTGTCCATCACGTGGCGCGCGTTGTAGAGCGCGCGCAGCGTGCGTGCCGACAGGCCCTTCACGCCGATGGTCTTCTGGTAGAGAAGAAAGGTCTCCAGAATGGCATGCGGCTCGCGCTCGTAGAGGTCGTCGCTCGCAATCTCGATGAGGCCCGCACGCTCGAAGAAGCGCTCGTTGATCGGCGTGTGCTGTTCGTCCACCGGCTGCAGCCGCTCCGCGATGTTCAGCAGCAGGATCTGGTTGAGCTGCGAAACCGCCTTGGCCGCCCAGTAGTAGCGCCGCATCAGCGCCTCGCTCGACTTGCGCTGCGATTCGCTTTCATAGCCGAAGCTCGCGGCCACGGCAGTCTGCAGGTCGAACACCAGGCGGTCCTCGCGCCGGTTGGCAATCACGTGCAGGCGCGCACGGATCAGCGAGAGCAGCGCTTCGTTGCGCTTGATCTGCTGCGCCTCGAAGGAGGTGGCCAGGCCGTTCTTGGCCAGATCGTCCCAGCGGCTGCCGAAGCCGGCGGCCTTGGCCATCCAGAGAATGGTTTGCAGGTCGCGCAGGCCGCCCGGCGATTCCTTGCAGTTGGGTTCGAGCGCGTAGGGCGTGTTGTCGAACTTCTGGTGGCGGTGGCGCATTTCCTGCGACTTGGCCACGAAGAAAGCCTGCGGATCGATGGCGCGAGCGAAGCGCCTGCGGAAGCCCACGAAGAGCTTCTTGTCGCCCGTGATCAGCCGCGATTCGAGCAGCGAGGTCTGGACCGTGACGTCCTTCTCGGCCTCAGCCAGGCACTCGTCGACGGTGCGCACGCTGGAGCCGATCTCGAGCCCCGCATCCCAGCAGTGGCCGATGAAGGCCTCGATGCGGGCCGGATCGATCGCGCCGGCCTCGCCCTCGGGCGGCAGCAGCAGCAGCACGTCGACATCGGAGTAGGGGAACAGTTCGCCGCGGCCGAAACCGCCCACGGCCACCAGCGCGAGCGCGTCGCCGAAATCGGCTTCGCGCCAGAGCGCGCACAGCGTCTGGTCGGCCAGCGCCGACAGCTGCCGCAGCACCGTGTGCACGCTGCGCGTGGGCGCGCGCGCAAAGCGCAGGGTGTCGAACAGCGCCAGCTTCCTGGCGCGATAGGCTTCGCGCAGGGTGGCGACATCGATCTTGGCGGGTTCGATCACGGCTGTGTCCTCGGCCGCGCGCCGCTCGCGCGGCTCACGTTTTCGTGGAAGTGACGAACGAGGGCAGGGGTGGGCTGCCTTCCGACAGCGTGAGCACCTCGTAGCCTGTTTCGGTGACCAGCACCGTGTGTTCCCACTGCGCCGACAGCGAATGGTCGCGCGTGACGATGGTCCAGCCGTCGTACTGGCCGCCCTTGAAGTCTTCCTTCACCTCGCGCTTGCCGGCGTTGATCATCGGCTCGATGGTGAAGATCATGCCGGGCTTGAGTTCTTCCAGCGTGCCCGGGCGGCCGTAGTGCAGCACCTGCGGCTCTTCGTGGAAGCGCTGGCCCACGCCGTGGCCGCAGAATTCGCGCACCACCGAATAGCCCTGGCCTTCGGCGAACTTCTGGATCGCATGGCCCACGTCGCCCAGGTGCGCGCCGGGGCGCACCTGCAGGATGCCGTGCCACATGGCTTCGAAGGTGATGCTGCACAGGCGCTTGGCGGCAATGGAGGCATCGCCGATGATGTACATGCGGCTGTTGTCGCCGAACCAGCCATCCTTGATGACGGTCACGTCGACGTTCATGATGTCGCCCTTTTTCAGCGGCTTGTCATTGGGAATGCCGTGGCAGACCACGTGGTTCACCGAGGTGCAGAGCGACTTCGGGAAGGGCACGCTGCTCGCGCCCATATAGCCCACCGTGGCCGAGGTGGTGCCCTGCTTGACCATGTACTCGGCGGCCAGGCGGTCGACATCGTTCGTGGTGATGCCGGGCTTGATGAAGGGCGTGAGGTAGTCCAGCACCTCGGAAGCCAGGCGGCAGGCGACGCGCATGGCTTCGATGCCTGCGGCGTCTTTGTAGGTAATGCTCATCCCGGAATTATCCCATTCAGCAGATGAACCTGCCCCCAACGCGGGGCACTTCGTGTCCCGCTGCCCCCCGAGGGGGTCGGCCATCTCGGGGCGGCCCGGCGATGGCCTAAAATTCAGGGCTTACGCGGATGGCCCCAGTCAGCGGCCATCCCCCTCGATTTTCTTGATTCCCAACGCGGCCCCAGGCCCCATCGACCGTGACGCAGCCCGCACCTCAAGCCCTTCCCGTCGTAACCCTTTTCGAGGGCGGCAGCGCACTCAGCGATTTCCGTGCGCGGCAGCTGCTGCCGAAGCTGCAGGCGATCGATGCGCGCATCGAGGGCATCGGTGCCCGTTTCGTGCACCTGGTGGTCACCGATGCGGCACTCGATGCGGCCGGCCGCGAGCGCTTCGCGGCGCTCCTGACCTACGGCGAGCCCTTCGAGGCCCCGGCCAAGGCGGGCGCTTCGGTGGTCGTCACGCCGCGCCTGGGCACCGTCTCGCCCTGGGCCTCCAAGGCCACCGACATCGCCCACAACTGCGGCCTGGCGCTGCGCCGGGTCGAGCGGGTCACCCAGTACCACCTGAAGCTCAAGGCCCCGCTGATCGGCAAGGCGCCCGTGCTCGAAGGCGACCTGCTGGCTGCCGTGGCCGGCCCGCTGCACGACCGCATGACCGAATCGGTGCTGGCCACGGTGGAGCAGGCCGCCAGCCTGTTCAGCGAGCTGCCGGCCCAGCCGATGGCGCTGGTCGACGTGCAGGGCGGCGGCCGCGCCGCGCTGGTGGCGGCCAACACGGGTTTCGGCCTGGCGCTGGCGGAAGACGAGATCGACTACCTGGTCGAAGCCTTCACCCGGCTCGGGCGCAACCCGAGCGACGTCGAGTTGATGATGTTCGCGCAGGCCAACAGCGAGCACTGCCGCCACAAGATCTTCAACGCCAGCTTCGCGATCGACGGCCAGGCCCAGCCGCAGAGCCTGTTCTCGATGATCCGCCACACCGAGAAGCAGAACCCGCAACACACCGTCATTGCCTATGCCGACAACGCCTCGGTGATGGAGGGCACGACGGTCGAGCGCTTCATTCCGGCTTCGGATTCGCAGAGCTATCAAAAAGATAGCGCGCTGAGCCACGTGCTGATGAAGGTCGAGACGCACAACCATCCGACGGCCATTTCGCCGTTCCCGGGCGCCTCGACCGGCGCGGGCGGCGAGATCCGCGACGAAGGCGCCACCGGCCGCGGCTCCAAGCCCAAGGCCGGCCTGACCGGCTTCACGGTGTCGAAGCTCTGGCCGGAAGAGGGCCACTACGGCAAGCCCGAGCACATCGCGAGCCCGCTGCAGATCATGACCGAGGGCCCGCTGGGCGGCGCCGCCTTCAACAACGAGTTCGGCCGGCCCAACCTGCTGGGCTATTTCCGCGAATACGAGCAGACCGTGGCGAGCGACGTCGACACGGTGCAGCGCGGCTACCACAAGCCCATCATGATCGCGGGCGGCCTCGGCAGCATCGACGCCACGCAGACGAAAAAAATCCAGTTCCCGGCCGGCTCGCTGCTGATCCAGCTCGGCGGCCCCGGCATGCGCATCGGCATGGGCGGCAGCGCCGCGAGTTCCATGGCCACGGGTGCCAACGCGGCCGAACTCGACTTCGACTCGGTGCAGCGCGGCAACCCCGAGATCGAGCGCCGCGCCCAGGAAGTCATCAACCACTGCTGGCAGCAGGGCGCGGCCAACCCGATCCTCGCGATCCACGACGTGGGCGCGGGCGGCCTGAGCAACGCCTTCCCCGAACTGACCAACGACGCCGGCCGCGGCGCGCGCTTCGACCTGCGCGCCGTGCCGCTCGAAGAGTCCGGCATGGCGCCCAAGGAAATCTGGTGCAACGAAAGCCAGGAGCGCTACGTACTGGCCATCGCGCCGGAATCGCTCGAACAGTTCAAGGCCTTCTGCGAGCGCGAGCGCTGCCCGTTCTCGGTGGTGGGCGTGGCGACCGAAGACCGCCAGCTGCTGGTGGCCGACGAGGGCGCCGAGGTACAACCCGTCGACATGCCGATGGACGTGCTGCTCGGCAAGCCGCCCAAGATGCACCGCGACGTCAAGACCGTTGCCCGCACCTTCAAGCCGCTCGACCTCACGGGCGTCGACCTGCAGAAGGCCGCCATCGACGTGCTGTCGCACCCGACCGTGGCCTCCAAGCGCTTCCTGATCACCATCGGCGACCGCACCGTGGGTGGCCTGAGCCACCGCGACCAGATGGTCGGCCCCTGGCAGGTGCCGGTGGCCGATTGCGCCGTCACGCTGGCCGACTACAAGGGCTTTGCCGGCGAGGCGATGAGCATGGGCGAGCGCACGCCGCTGGCCGCGCTCGACGCGCCGGCCTCGGGCCGCATGGCCGTGGCCGAGGCCATCACCAACCTGCTGGCCGCGCCGATCGAGCTCTCGCGCGTGAAGCTCTCGGCCAACTGGATGGCGGCCTGCGGCGAGCCCGGCGAAGACGCCGCGCTGTATGAAACCGTCAAGGCCGTGGGGCTGGAACTGTGCCCGGCGCTGGGCGTGTCGATCCCGGTCGGCAAGGATTCGCTGTCGATGCGCACGCAGTGGAAAGACGGCGACGAAGCCCGGAACGTCACCTCGCCCGTGAGCCTGATCGTGAGCGCGTTCGCCACGCTGGCCGACGTGCGCGGCACGCTCACGCCGCAGCTCGACGCCACCGAGGCCGACACCACGCTGGTGCTGATCGACCTGGGCCGCGGCCAGCACCGCATGGCCGGCAGCATCCTGGCGCAGACGCTGAACCAGAGCGGCGACACGGTGCCCGACCTCGACGACCCGGCACAACTGGTGGCGCTGGTCAATGCCGTGAACGCGCTGCGCGCCGACGGCAAGATCCTGGCCATGCACGACCGCAGCGACGGCGGCCTGTTCGCCACCGCCTGCGAAATGGCCTTTGCGGGCCACGTGGGCGTGGCGCTCAATGTCGACATGCTGGTCACCGAAGGCGACGGCATTTCCGACAGCCGCATGGAGACCGGCGACGCCAAGAACTGGGCGCAGCAGGTCAGCGCGCGGCGCGAGGAACTCACGCTCAAGGCACTGTTCAACGAAGAGCTAGGCATGGTGCTGCAGGTGCGCACGGCCGAGCGCAACGAGGTGATGCAGGTGCTGCGCGCCCACGGCCTCAGCGCGCACAGCCACTTCGTCGGCAAGACGCGGCCTGCCAGCTCCACGATGGAGGCCGGCAAGGGCAAGCTCGAGGTCTGGCGCGATGCCAGGTCGGTGTTCAGCGCGACGCTGCAGGACCTGCACCAGGTGTGGGATTCGGTCAGCTGGAAGATCGCCCGCGAGCGCGACAACCCGGCCTGCGCCGATGCCGAGCACGCCGCGGCCGGCGAGCCGGGCGACCCGGGCCTGCACTGGCATGTCTCGCCGCCGCTCGGCAAGGGCTGGGGCGAACTCGGCCCGGGGCTGCTGTCGTCGCGCCCCAAGGTCGCCATCCTGCGCGAGCAGGGCGTCAACTCGCATGTCGAGATGGCCTACGCCTTCACCGAAGCCGGCTTCGAAGCCTTCGACGTCCACATGACCGACCTGCAGGCGGGCCGGGCGGACCTCGCCGATTTCAAGGGCGTGGTGGCCTGCGGCGGCTTCAGCTATGGCGACACGCTGGGCGCCGGCATCGGCTGGGCGCGCAGCATCACCTTCAACCCGAAGCTGGCCGAACAGTTCAAGGCCTTCTTCGGCCGTACCGACACCTTCGGCCTGGGCGTGTGCAACGGCTGCCAGATGTTCGCCGAGCTGGCCGACATCATCCCGGGCGCCGAAGCCTGGCCGCGCTTCACCACCAACCAGAGCGAACGCTTCGAGGCGCGCCTGTCGATGGTCGAGGTGCTTGAATCGCCGAGCATCTTCTTCGCGGGCATGGCCGGCACGCGCCTGCCGATCGCGGTGGCGCATGGCGAGGGCTACGCCAACTTCAAGCACCGCGGCGATGCCGCCAAGGCCATTGCCGCCATGCGCTTCGTGGACAACCACGGCCAGCCGACCGAGCAGTACCCGTTCAACCCGAACGGCAGCGCCGGCGGCCTGACCTCGGTGACCACGCCCGACGGCCGCTTCACCGCCGTGATGCCGCACCCCGAGCGCGTGTTCCGCAACATCCAGATGAG
>Ga0209051_1001425_pt1 | contig 20475 bp, 15 predicted proteins | sample AraplaCvi_mMS_r2_2_FD_184286 | JGI IMG/M metagenome (GOLD analysis project Ga0209051, IMG submission 184286) | Arabidopsis root microbial communities from North Carolina, USA - plate scrape MF_Cvi_mMS_r2 (SPAdes) (version 2) | ecosystem: Host-associated > Plants > Roots > Endosphere | place...
TCCATGAAGGCCCTCTGGCGAACCATCGTCTTCAGCGGCCTGCTGCTGCTGTTGCTCGTGTACTTCCTGGTGCGCAGCAGCAGCGCCGAGCTGCGCCTTCGCACCGGCCTGCAGGCGCAGCTGCGCGAGTTCGCGCTGCGCGATGCCGAGCTCACGCGCGACGCGATGCAGGCGCGCACGGGACTGCTGCGCCACTACGATGCACTGGCCGCCGACCGGCGCCGCCTGCTCGAGACCGTCGACTCCCTGCGGGCCACGAGTCGCAGCGGCGACGCCGACGCGGCCCTGCACGCGCCGATCGACAACCTCTCGCAGGCAGTCGATGCGAAGCTCGCCGATGTCGAGCGCTTCAAGACCGACGACGCGCTGCTGCGCAACTCCGTCGCCTACCTCACCTACACGATCGCCCGGCTCGACACGCAGGCCGCCCCAGGCCAGGCGCTCGCGGGCGAGGTCGGCGCCGTGTCGAGCACGTTCCTGCGCTTCATCCAGAGCCCGACCTCGACCTCGGCGGCCGAGTTCCAGGCGGTGCTCGCCCGTCTCGCCACGCGCGAGAACCCGGACGATGACCTGCGCGTGCTGCTCGCGCACGGACGGCTCGTCGCCGAGCTCCTGCCGCGGGTGATGGCGGTATTGCACAGCATCGTCTCGGCCCCCACCGGCGACCGCCTGGAGCAGTTGCAGGCCGCGGTCGAGACCCACGCCAGCACCGCGGAGGCGCACGCCCGCGTCTTCCGCTATCTGCAATTCTTCGTCGCGCTCGTGCTGCTCGGCTACCTGCTGCGCCAGTTCGCGCGGCTGCGCGCCTACGGGCGCGACCTCCAGCGCAGCAACGCCGGCCTCAGCCGCGAGATCGCCGATCGCACCCAGGCGGAAGCGGCGCTGCGCGAGAGCGAAGAGCGCTTCCGCACCATCGCCGAATCGGCGCACGATGCGATCGTCACGGCGGACGCCGCCGGCGTCATCGTCTCCTGGAATCCGGCCGCCGAAGCCATCTTCGGCTATACGCCGGAGGAGGCTCGGAACGCATCGATCCTGCAGCTCGTGCCCGAGCGCCTGCGCGCCGCCGTCTCCCGCCAGCTCGCGCGCGCGGAAGGCGGCAAGCCGCTGCTGGCCGGTCGCACGATCGTGTCGACCGGCCTGCGCAGGGACGGGCGCGAGTTTCCCTACGAGGCCTCGATCGCCGCCTGGCACAGTGCCCAGGGCCCCTTCATGACTGCGATCGTGCGCGACATCACGGAGCGCAAGCAGCTCGAGGAGACCGCGCGGCAGCAGCACGAGAAGCTCGTGCAGGCCAACAAGCTCGCCGCGCTCGGCACGCTCGTCTCGGGCGTGGCGCACGAGATCAACAACCCCAACCAGCTCGTGCTGTTCAACTCCGGCCTGCTTGCCGACACGTGGCGCGACGCCTGCATCGCCCTCGACGAGCATCATCGGCACGACAGCGGGTTCACCCTGGCCGGCCTGCCCTACGCAGAGATGCGCGCGGCAGCCTTCACGCTCATCTCCGACATGAAGGATGGCGCGCTGCGCATCGACCGCATCGTGCAGGACCTGAAGGACTTCGCGCGCCCGCAACGCCAGGCGCTGCCCGTCGCCTTCGCTCTCGGCGAGGTCGTCGAGCGCGCCGTGCGCCTGCTGGCCCACCTGATCCGCAAGCGCACGACGCGCTTCGAGACCCATCTCGCCCCGAACCTGCCGGCCGTGCGCGGCGACCCCCAGCAGATGGAGCAGGTGGTCGTCAACCTGCTGGTCAACGCGCTCGAGGCGCTGCCGGATCCGGGGCGCGGCGTGCGCCTCGCGACGCACGCGGGCCCCGACGGCGCGGTGGTGCTCGAGGTCGCCGACGAGGGCGTCGGCATCCCGCCCGAGAACATCGATCGCCTGTGCGACCCCTTCTTCACGACCAAGCAGGATTCGGGCGGCACCGGCCTCGGCCTCTCGGTCACCTTCTCCCTGATCCAGGCGCACGGCGGCCGGCTCGACTTCGAGTCCGGGCCGGGCCGCGGCACGCGCGCGATCGTCACGCTGCCCGGCGCCGACGCCAGCCACACCGACCCCGGATGAACGACCATGCCCGATGAAGCCGCCGCCAACCCGCCCGTCCTCCTCGTCGACGACGAACCGCACCTGCTGAACAGCGCCAGCCTCGTCCTGCGAGCCGCGGGCGTGCACGACGTGATGACGCTGGACGACAGCCGGCGCGTGGCCGACGTGCTGGCGCAGCGGCCCGTGTCCGTGCTGGTGGTCGACCTGAACATGCCGCACCTGTCGGGGCAGGAGGTGCTCGACGAGGTCAACCAGAGCCATCCCGACCTGCCGGTGATCGTGATGACTGCGATCAACGACCTCGACACCGCGGTGCAGTGCATGCAGGCCGGGGCGATCGACTACCTGGTGAAGCCCGTCGAGCGAAACCGCCTGGTCTCCTCCGTGAAGCGGGCGCTGGAGCTGCGCGCCCTGCGCGAGGAGGTGATGTCGCTCAGGGACAGCCTGCTCGGCGCCGCCCCGCGCCAGCCCGAGGCCTTCGAGGAGATGGTCACGCAGCACGCGGGCATGCATGCCATCTTCCGCTACCTCGAGGCCATCGCGCCATCGCCGCAGCCGGTGCTCGTGGCCGGCGAGAGCGGCACGGGCAAGGAACTCATCGCGCGCGCGCTGCACCGGCTCTCGGGACGCAGCGGCAAGCTCGTGGCCGTGAACGTCGCGGGGCTGGACGACCAGATGTTCTCGGACACGCTGTTCGGCCACGTGCGCGGCTCCTTCACCGGCGCGGATCGCCAGCGCGAGGGCCTGATCGCGAGCGCCGCCGAGGGCACGCTGTTCCTCGACGAGATCGGCGACCTCACCACGGCCTCGCAGGTGAAGCTGCTGCGCCTGCTGCAGGACGGCAGCTACTACGCCCTGGGCGCCGACCAGGCGCGCCAGAGCCGGGCGCGCATCGTGGTCGCGACCAACGTCGACCTCGTCGCCGCCGTGGCGCAGGGCACCTTCCGGAAGGACCTGTACTACCGCCTGCGCACCCACCAGCTCACGCTGCCGCCGCTGCGCGATCGCGCCGGCGACCTGCCGCTGCTGGTGGAGACGTTCGTGAAGAAGGCCGCCCGGGCCCTGAAGAAGCCCGTCCCCGCGATCCCTCCCGCGCTCCTGCAGCTCCTGGGCACCTACGGCTTCCCCGGCAACCTGCGGGAGCTGGAGGCGATGGTGTTCGACGCGGTGGCGCGCCACCAGGGCACGGTCCTCTCCCTCCAGAGCTTCCGCGACGTCATGGCGCTGCCGCCCGGGATCGAGCCCACGCGCGGCGAGGACGACGAGGCCGACTCCTCCGGGACGTGGCTGCGCTCCGAGCAGCTGCCGACGCTGCAGCAGGCCGAGGAGCTCCTGATCGCCGAGGCCCTGCGCCGCTCCGGCGGCAACCAGGGCGTGGCCGCGGGCCTCCTCGGCATCTCGCGACAGGCCCTCAACAAGCGCCTGTCGCGGCAGCGGCAGGGCGGGGAACCGGACGACGAGTGATTCGTGCCCGGCCGGCAGGCGCAGCGACGCCGCCGGCGGCGCGTCGTCGTCCGGCGCTGCTGTCAACGCGCGTCGCGGCCCCTGCAGCGCCTCTCACTCGGGCCGGAAGGCGTCGACACCCCGCGGGCGCGCGCTCTCCGGCGCCTTCACCCGATTGGCACAGGCCTTGCGCTCCAAAGAGGGCTTGCCCTTCACGCGTCGCACGGTGCGACGCGCCGGCAAGCCCTCGACCCCCAACCGATTCAGGAGCATGAGCATGAGCCTCTCGAAACCCCCCGCCCTCGCCAAGACCTGGAAGACCAAGCGGCAGACCCGCGTCAAGCCCTCGGGCATGACCAAGCTTCTCGAGAAGTGGGACGTGCTGTGGAAGACCTACGACCCGCAGAAGTTCATCAAGGAAGTGATGGGCACCGGCGACGACGGCCTGCGCGACATCCAGCGCAACATCGACGGATTCGCGAAGGCGTCGGACGAGATCTCCGCCCTGGCGAAGACGAACGACAACATCTACGACAAGGGCGAGAAGGCCGTGATCAAGGAGCTGCTCGGCGACATCGACGAGGAGATCGCCTTCTGGAAGGAGAAGAAGAAGCGCTACGTGCTGGAGGAGGGCGGCGCCAAGGTCGCCACGGACAAGCTGGTCAGGGTCGCCGAGGCCCTCGACGCGGCGATGGACCGGACCGAGGCGCGGGCCAAACAGCTCGGTGCACTGCACGGCAAGCTCTCCGCGGCCGACAACCTCGCCGACCACCGGCCGCCGCCGGCCGTGTTGCAGGCCTTCCGCAAGGGCGTCGAGGAGTTCGGGCAGATGCTGAAGGAGGCCAGTGCCCTCGACGTCAAGCTGCAGCAGTCGGCCGCCAAGGTCGGCAACGCCTATCCGAAGGACACCGAGCTGCTCGCCAAGGTGACGCGGATGGAATCGGCGCGCGACGTGCACAGCAAGCGTCTCAAGCCGCTGTGGGGCGCCCAGGCCGTCTGGCGCCTCTGGGCCGACAGGCAGGTCGCGGCCGCCACCGTGTGACGCAACCCGCGCCCCCACCGCCGTCCACCCAACCGCATCCCAGGAGACCCACACCATGCCCATCGTCGACCCCGTTTCGCAAGCCAAGGAAATGGAAAAGGAAGTCGCGAAGTACGACAAGCTCAAGAAGGACTTCTTCGACGCGCTGTTCAGCGCTGCCAAGAAGAACGGTGACGCCTACTACCTCTGTGTCGGGATCATCACCCAGGGCGAGAAGGAGATCGCCAAGGCCCGCAAGGAACTCGCGGAGTGCATCACACGCTACGACGAGTGCGTCAAGCAGGCCAACACCAATCGCGAGGTGATGCGCCAGGTCGGCCGCGGCCTCGAGGAGGCCATGAAGCGCCTGGATCCCCTGGACAAGGACATCCGGGACGCCGCCGACGGCGGCGAGAAGATGCTCAAGATCAACAAGAACCACGCGGCGCTGACCGCGGCGCTGGCGGCCTGTGCGAAGACACGCAAGGAGGTCACCCGCGTGAGCGACAAGGCCAGCCAGGTCGCGGAGGAATGCCGGGGCCTGCGGGCCTTCGAACCGATCGGGCGCTGAACGGCGCCCGGTCTCGCCGGCCGCCGTGGGCCGGCATCGGGGTGGCGGATGTCGACGTCGTCGAGGACGACGTGCGATGCCCGCCACCTCGTTCTTTCGGGGGCCGCGGGCAGGGTGCGCTGTCATCCAGCGTCCGGCTGTCAAGCGACGTTGCACCTCCGGCAGGGGCTGCTTCGCGAGCCTTGCCCGGAGCGCCATCGAGGAGAGACGCGGTCGTGGGGCGGCGCGCAGGACGCTGGCACGCCCCATGCGAACAAGACGTGTGCAGGGAGCGGCCCGCAACCGATGGATCCCCACCGACGCCGCCCCCGATCGAGAAGCTCACACGGAGACCCACCATGGCCCTCACGATCGCCCGCACCGCCACCGCCGCCTTCGCTCCGGACAACGCCCTGCCGCCCGGTGCGCTGCTCCATGGAGACATCGACGCGACGCCCTACGAGATCCGCTTCGCGAACCTGTTCCGCGAAGGATCGGCACTCGCATTCCCGTGCGACAGCCGCGGCTGCGTGGATCTCGACGGCATGACGGACCGGGCGCGCAACAACTACCTCTTCGCTCGCGCGATGGTGGGCCGGGACTTCGCGACGCCGGTCGTGCTGGCGCGTGTTCACTAGGCGACTGGCGGCGGTCGGCGCGTCCGGCCCGCCAGTTCAGGCGGGCGCGACCGGCGCTGCTCATGTCCGGGTTCGCCCCCGCGCGCGCGACGATTCGAAAGAGACCAGCGGCCGCTTCAGCAGCGGCGATGACAGAAGGGCTAGCGAACACCCGATGCCTTGATTCGAACCACCAACGCACCCGAGCCCGCGTTTCTCACGATGAGCGACGGCCGAACCAGCACCATGCCTGCCGGACATGATGCAAGGCGGCTCAGCTTGGAATCGAGTGTTCGCTGATACCGGAACGGGTCTCCATGGCGCACGCAGATGGGCGTGTCGCGATCGCCAAAGCCGCTGAACCCGGCGTAGCCATTCTTGGAATCGTCGTAGGAAGCCGATATCGGATAAGACAGCGCCTTTCCGTTGATCGTCAGGTAGAGCACCGCACGCCCGCCGACCTTCAGCAGGTTGTCGATGTTCATGCATTCCCCGGGACGCAGATTGAACCAACCTCGTCCGATCCACTGCATGTCGGGTGAATAGACGCTCTCATAGTCCCGCTGCGTCGACAGGGACGCCATCGTCATTGACGATGAGTCGTCATTGCAAACGGACGTCGGGCCGGTGCTGGTCCAGCGAATCTTCCTGTCGAAGGACTTGTCCCGGGGCACGGCGCCTTCCTTCTCGTGAAAGATTGGCGTGTAGTTGTGAGGCGTGCAGTAGTAGCGCTCGCCGTTGGTCTCCAGGTAGGAGCCCACGTCCCCGACCGATGCCGCCAGCAGGAGGAGGTCGATCGGCGTTTCGGGGAAGCCGATGAATGCCGACGGATCCGTGGCGTAGGGAATCGGAATCACCTTGCTGCGATCGAGAACGCGGCCCGTTGAGATGGTCTGCGTCTTGAAGCCGACCTGGTCGAGGATCGTGAACTGCTCCTTGATCTGACTGGCGTCGTCCTCGGGCGGGGAGAGCGAATACGTCTCGCAGTGCATGCTCCTGGCGCAGCGCGCATCGGCTCTACCCAAGGTCAGGTCGAGGTACCGATAGTAGATCCCGCACTTGGAGGCGTTGGAGATGTTCTTCAGATCCACCAGGCCGGAATCGGACGTCGAGCTCTTCAACGCCATTCCAACGGGTGGAGCCGGCGTGTAGACGATTCCCTCCGTCGGCAGGGGCGCCTCGGCGGATCCGTGCTGTGCCTCGGCGGGGGCTTGCTTGCTTGCCAGGAAATAGTCTCGATGCCTTGGGTTCAGCGCCTGGTAGGCAGCGCCTCGCAAGAGATAGGCCGGATCGCCTGGCCTGATGCACTGCAGGCTCTGCGAGAGGGCTTTCAATTCATCGGGCGTCGTCTGAGAGTAGGTCTTTCCGAAGGCGCGCGTGAAACGCTCGTCGGCCAGGAGCAGGCGGGCGGCACGGAGTTGCTCCGCACTGGTTTGATACGGAGAACGGATTCCCAGCGGCCCGTCGTTCAGCCAGCCTCGAATGCGCTCGCAAGCGGGCCACGCCTCAGCGGTGGCCGCCGGCCGCAGCAGGGGATCCTCCGCCCCGCCCCGGATTCGGAACGTCGCTTGCGCCTGGGCTTGCGCCGCACTCAGGGCCCCGATGCACGCGATGATCTGAAGGCGCGCTTTCCAACCCACGCGAACGATCGATGAGCGCTCGGACATCGCCATGCTCCCGGATGGAGAAGGAATCAACAAGTCGCCACCAGAGCGCCAGCATATCCAACGCCTGCCATTCACGCGAATGACTGTCGAGAAAGCGGGAAGGCTCCGTCCACAGGATTGAGGAGGGACGCCTCGCGAGCCTCGTACAAACGTTGGCGGTCAATCTCCAGTCGTCCAAGCTCCGACGCCGGGAAGCGATCCGGTGCGCGGTTGCCGGCAATCGCGTCGACTCGACGACCAGGCACCCCCACTCCAGCGATGGGTTGAAAGAAGTTGCTCGACCTCGATGGAATAGCTGTAACCGCTGCGCCCTCGCGAACGAACTAGGATCAGTGAGACTGCGAAGCGCGAGGAGCGCCCATGCGACATGTCCCGAAGCCAATGGCCGCCCGCCCGCCAGCCATGCACGACGGGAGGTGGCAGGTCGACCTGGAGTCGCATCGGGAATACATGCTGCGGATCGCGCGCAGCCGTCTGCGCAATCCACGGCTGGCGGAGGAACTGGTGTACGACGTGTTCGCCTGCGAGGCCCTGGCGATCAGCGCCGGCGCGTTGAACGTGCGGCTGCATCGCGCGCGCGAACGAGTGGGTCGCGCGGTCGCGAAACGACCGCTCGCGGTACGGTCCGCGAGCGTCCATCCGCCCGAGTCCGCATGATGACGGCTCGGCACTTCCTGGGAGTTCGACATGGGCAAGACACGGATCCTGGTGTTCTTCGTGTGGCTGGCACTGGCGGCGTTTCCGGCGACGCACGCCGCGGCGGCCGAAGTGGCGTGGGGCTCGACGGTTTCGGCCCCGGCGGGCGAACGGGGCACCCTCTTCGGCGTGGCGACCACCGGCCCCGACGAGGTCTGGGCGGTTGGCGGATACAACCCAGGGCGGTTTCCCACCGCGGTGCTCACGGATCCGTACGCGGAGCGTTGGGACGGCGTTGCATGGACTGCCACCGCCGTGCCGCTCACGCCCGTCTATGCATCGCAATCCGCCGTGCTCGCGGGCGCGGCCGCCGTCGGCCCGGGAGACGCGTGGGCAGTCGGCCATGTCGACGACATTGAATCCCTGTCCAGCCAGACGCTCGCGTATCGATGGGATGGATCGAGCTGGCAGCGCGTTCCGACGCCCAATCCAGGGGGAGCCCAGCGCGGAAACCACCTGCTTGCCGTGCTCAGCGTGTCGGCGGATATCGCCTGGGCCGTGGGCGACAGCGGGTACCCGGCGCACTCCCTGGCGCTGCGCTGGGACGGCATGGCCTGGAACGTCGTCGCGCCACCCGACATCGGATCGCTGGTGGCGATCACGGCAGACGCCGGAAGCATTGCGGTCGCGAGCAGCGCACGGGTCATGCGCTTCGACGGCACTCGTTGGAAGAAGTTGCCGCCGCTGCCGTTTCCGCAGGACGACGGGCTGGTGCTGGCGGGCCTGGCCAGCAGCGGCTCGGGCCTGTGGGCCGTGGGCACCTTGGTCATTCCGTACTTCGAGGGCTACCTGTACCGGCCCTATGCCGCAATCTGGCGGGCAGGTCACTGGAGCGTCGTGCCGTCCATCCCGGGCTCGAGCGGCCTACAGGCGGTCACGGCACTGGGAAGCCGCGTGCAGGCGACCTCGGCCGACGGTCACGTGGTGGTACTGACGCCGGATGCGGGGACATTCGCGGTCACGCCCGCCGGCCCGATTCAATTGGGCGCGATCGCGGCGGATCAGAGCGGCAACTTCTGGGCTGTCGGGGGACGCGACGATCAAGGCGCCTTCTCACCCGCCATCGACAACGCTCCGGGCATCGGCCAGGGGGGCATCCGCGTGACGACGGGGGTCGCAGGCGCACTCGTGACGTGGATCGGTCCGGCGACGGGATCGGGCATCGCCGATGTCTTCGGCCAGTTCAGTGTCGGGGGGCTGCCCACCGGCCGCTATCAGATCATCGCCAGCGCCGAGGGTTGCAGCCCAGGCACGACCCGTGCCCGCGTCGCCTCAGGGTGGGTGAGATTGATTGACGACAAGGTTCGGTGCTGAGGTCATCGCTCTGGGTTCAAGGCCTGTCCAGAGCGGGCCCACTCCGCGTTCGGCTGCTTCGGGGTCAGGTCTACGACCTGACCCCGGCATTCATCCCGGTCGCTCAATGAATGCCGTTGCCGGGTCGGTGACCTGGCACCGCACTCGGCCAACAGCAGCCGCTCGCTTGAGTCGGCTCCTGGCCGGATGCCGATACCCACGAGCGGCAGCTTCGGGCAGGACGACTCCGGCTCGCGCAGCCGCGCAGGCTCTAGCCTCCGATCAGCACATTCGGCGCCCCCATCACGATCACGCCGCCGTGCGCCGTCTGGTCCGCGAGGCGGGCCGCGGGCCGGCCGCCGATCATGACGGTGGCGGATCCCCGCGCCACCATGTCGGGCGGGCCGCAGCACACGCAGGTGGTGCCGACGTTGGCCGCCGGCATCTTGCAGATCAGGACGTTGGCCGCACCGATCATCAGCGGGCCGCCCACGTGCGGGACGGGCCCGGTGGTCATCGGGCAGACATGCGGATCGCCCAGGCGGGCGGCAGGCAGGCCCATCTCAGAGATCCTTCAGCAGGGCTTCGAGCTCGGGATCGAGGCCCGAGTCGGAGTGCGACGCCGAGGCGTCCGCGGAGCCGGCATCGAGCCGGGCCAGCAAGGCGTCGAGCTCGTCATTGCCGCCCGCCGTCCCGTTCCCGTCCGTGACCGCGTCATCGCCGGCCTCCGTGGGTGCTGCATCGACGGACTCGGTGTCCTCGCCGCGCGTACGGCTCGGCGCGCCGGAAGGCGGTTCACTCGCGCACGTCGCGGCGGAGGCGGTCGGCGCGGCGGGGCGAGCCGCGGGTGCCGCCCACGGCCCCGCCAGAGCGCCACCGGCCATCGACCGGAAGCCGCCGAGGCGGACCTCGGGACGGCCCTTGATCGACAGCACGGGCGCGATGCCGCGGCCTTGCGCCTGGGCCGCCTGGCGTTCCGTGAGCAGGCGCTCGGTGCAGGGAAGCGTCGTGGCATCGCCGTCCGCATCGGCGAAGACGAACCACGGCATCTCGGGCAGGGACAGGAGCCGGCCAGGCGCCTCCAGCCGGCCGGCCGCATCGACATGGCCGGCGAGCAGTGCGGCCACGAGCATTGCCGGGTTGCCCCAGAGCAGCGCCTTGAGGCCGACGCGTGGATCGAACTCCTCGAACTCGAAGCAGTCCACCGGCTCGCCGCGCTCGCCATACGGCGCGCGCAGCAGGAAGCGTGGCGCCGCCAGCGCAAGCCAGGCAGCCGCGGGCAGGGCGCGCAGCTTCTGCCAGGCGTTCACGATCATCGGATGCAGGTCCTCGTCGCGGCCCGCCAGCGCGTCCGCGCCGACCGCGGCGATGAAGGGCGCGTTCGCGTGCGCGGCGATCTGCGCGACGCGCCCGAGCAGTTCCGCATGGGGCGGCGTCATCTCGAAGCGATAGTCCGCCACGATGGCCGAAGGCAGGCCCTGCTGCGCGTCGAGGGCGGCTTCCTCGACGAGGAGCCGGTACAGCCCGGTCTCCTCGAGTCGCTCCGCGCCGGCGAGGTCGGCCGCGAACTCCTCCGCGGAGATGTCGTGGATCACGACCTGCAGCCGCGCGTGCGTCCGCACGCGGCGCGCGACGAAGTCGAGCGATCGCCACGCCGCCTCGAGGCACTGCAGGTCGGGGTGGTGCAGCAGCGCGCGCATCGTGGCCGAGAGCGCGCGGTCGATCGCGGCCATCAGGGCGGGAGCGTCGGGCTCGGGAGCGTCCGCCAGATGCGGAGCGATCGTCGCGCGCAGCAGATCCTCCACCGTGCTTGCAGGAGCGGCCGCGGGCTGCGACTGCGCTCGCGGGCATGCGAAATCCCGCAGGCGAGCATCGACGCGCAGGCTGTTGCCGCGGGCGCGGCGCGCGCGCGGGGTGGCCGCTTCCGGGCTTGCGCCTTCGTCCTTCACGATCCAGGCACGCACCTCGTCGGACGCGGCCCGGGCGGTCTTCGGATGCGCGAGCCGGGCGCGCAGGTTCGCGAGCTCGCCGAAGACGGGCAGCTCGTAGAGCGAATCGGGATGCAGGTCGTCGAGCGAACGCGCATGCACCTCCACGCAGCCGCCATCGGCGGCGACCGGCAGGCTCAAGGTGGTCGCGAAGCCGGCGATGACCCGGTCGGACGCATCGACGTCGAGGCGGATGGGCTTCAGGCGGGCGATCTCGTCGGACGTGCGCAGCTCGCCGCGATGTGAACGGCCCGCGAAGTCGCCGAGCAGCACGATGCGCGTGCCGCGCGTGGCGGGGGCCGCGGGCGGTGGGGGAAGGTCGGGGCCGAAGCGGCCGAAGTCGGGTTCCGGGGTCATGGGAGTCTCCTTCACTTCAGGGTTCGCGTGGCGACCCGCTCCAGGCGGGATCGTTCCATTGGCCGTCCAGGAGCGACGCGAAGCCGTCTTCCGGTGGCAGGCCGGCACAGACCAGCAGGCTGGCCGGGACATCGTTCGATCCGGTCGTCATCCAGGCGCTGTGCGGCCCGAGGCCGGCACCGGCCAGGCCGTCGAGCGCCGCCGCGAAGCCCGCCAGCGTTCGCTCGCCCGCCGGCAGCGGGACGTGCCAGGCGCGGCGCCCGCCCGTCCATGCGGGCTCCGCGGGCGCCGGCAGCGCGGCGAGGTCGTCGTCGAGGCGGGCCGGATCGTGTTCCGGGTGCAGCGCCGAGAGCATCAGCGCCTCCACGGCCTCGAACCAGGCGCGCGCGTGCAGCGCGAGGCGGACGGCCACCGGGGCGGGAGGCCGCGGCACGGCGACGGTGAACGGGAACGGGCGCCCGACGCGGTCGGCGCTGGGCATGAGCACGCCGAGCCAGGCCTGCGGGCCGCACAGTCCGGGCGCGAGGGCGAAGCGCCAGAACGGGCTGGCGAGCCAGGTCTCGAGCCAGCCCGCGCCCAATTGCGCGGTGCTGGCGGCGAGCGCGCGCTGCAGCCAGGCATCCCAAGGCTGCACGAAGGAGCGGGGCAGTCGCCGCGAGACGAAATCGCCGCGGGAGGGCAGCTTGCCGTAGCAACCCGCCATGGGCTCGTGCCGGTCCATGGTCAGAATCCCTTCGGGCAGTCGAAGCGCTCCGCGGCCTGCGGCTGCAGCGGATTGATCACGCTCGTCGCGCGCAATTCCACCTGCGCGTCGCCCGAGGCCAGGTGGAAGGTCGCCAGGACGCGATCGGGCGTGACGTGATCGATCGTCGCCTGGTCCAACAGACGCATCCAGGCCCACGGGCCGTCGGCCCCGCGGCTGTCGCCCCGGGCGTCGCCGAGGGAGACGCCGGCCTGCTGCACGCCGTCGGGCGCCGGCCAGCGCCAGGTGGCGAAGCGCGCGGGCGCGGCGCGGTCGATGCGCTGCTGCTCGCCGAGCGAGAGGGCCGCGTGCAGGCCCGCCGCGTCCGGCGCGATCGGCTTCACGCCGAACTCCATCGCGGGCACCGGCGAGCCGTCGCGGAAGAACGCGTCGCGCCACATCGCGGCGATCTCGAGCGCGTGCAGCGACTCGGGCCGCGCGCCCAGGTCGATGTCATCCGCGCTGCGCCAGCGCCAGGGGTGCCGGCTCATGTCGACATACGGCTTCAGGTTGTCCTTCACGAAGGCGTCGATCAAGCCGCCCGGCGCGAACAGGCGGCCGAAATCCTTGGGCGTGGCATCGACGGCGCTCCGCCGGTCAGCGGGGTAGCGATTGGCGATCGCGGCCGTGCAGAACGGCAGCACGTCGCTCTGCCAGGTGGCGTTGATCTTCTCGCGCAGCGCCTTCGCGTCGTCGCCGAGCTTCTTGCGCTGAGCTGCCTGCTGGTGCTGCTCGCCGAGCTGGACGGCACCGTCGGCGAGCTGCATCAGCCAGGCCTTCAGGGGCTCCGGCTGCGCGAGCGCGAGCTCGCGCAGGCCGCGCGCCGCCGGGCTGTCGCCACGCGCCGGATCGGGGTCGGCGCGGGCGGAGGTGGCGTCCACCTCGGCGTAGAGCTTGCCGAGCCGCTCGATCACCGCATCGATCGGGGCGGGCCCGTCCTTGGTGGGCTGCGCGACCGCGTCCAGTTCGGCGAACGCCTGGGTGACGATCGCGGCCGGGGTAGGCGGCGGCACCGCGCGCGCGCTCGCTCCCGCCTTGCGCAACAGGCCCTGCAGATCGGACTGCGCCTGCTCGACGCGCTGGCCGATGCGGTTCGCGGCGGCCTCGCCGACCGGCGGCACGAGCATCGTGTTGCGTCGCACCGCGAGCAGCAGGGCCCGCAGCGCGGAGTTCGGCCCGGTGAGCTGCGCGAGCACGGACAGCGCGTGCGTGGGTTCGCGCAGGCTGGCCGGGGCCGTCTCGGCGAGCAGCGTCTGCCACGCCTTCACGTAGTCGGCGGCGTAGCGGCGCCCGACGTCATCGGCGAGCGTCGCGAGCTCGCCGGGGCCGAGATCGTCGCGACGGGTGCCGAGCACCCAGGTTTCGTCGCGCAGGGTCTGGGTCAGGCGCAGGGATTGCGGCAGGAATGTGTTTGTGTACCCCTCTGGTGTATAGAACGCGGGGACGGCCGCTTCCTGGCCCGTGCCGCCGCGGTGCTCGAAGGCGGCGGCCCCTGCGCCGCCCAGCGCGTCGCGCAGCCGCCAGGGCGCCTCGCCCGCCTCCAGCGCGGCGCGGCGGATGCGACCGTAGGCGAGGTCGGCCAGCGGCAGGCGGCCCAGGGTGGCGCGGGCGTCGCGCACCGCGTCCTCGTCCACCGCCACCGGCGCGCGGCTGCCGGCCAGCAGCGCGTCGAGGTGCACCTGCATGCGATCGACCTTCGCCGGCGCATCCGGCCAGGCGCGTGTCCACACGATGCGCGCCAGCGCGCGCAGCCAGGCCGCGTCGCGGCGCTCGGGCTGCGCGAGCATGACCAGCCCCTTGAGCGTCGCGTACGCGGCGTCGCCGTCGCTGTCCGCCCCGCGAAGGGCCTCGGCCAGGCCGGCCGCCAGGCGCGGGGCGAGCAGGCGCTCGAGCTCGCGCACGTAGGCGCGCTGCGCGGCCTGCTCGAGGCGCTGCGCCTGCTGCAGGCCGAACGCACGCTCGAGCCGCGAGGGCGAGGCCGCGGCGTCTTCCGACAGCGCGCGCAGGGCGTCGAGACGGTGCAGCAGGTCGTCGGGCGACGCGGTCTCCGCGCCCGGCCCGGCCTGCGCCGCCGCATAGGCGGACACGCGCACGCGCAGGCGCTCGATCGCGGCGCCGTCGCGCGCATGGCCTGCCACCCACAGCGCCAGCACCCCGAGCAGGCCGCTGGCCAGGAGCGCCAGGGCGACGCCGCGCTGCCAGGAGCGGCGGCGACCGGCGCCGCGATCGTTGTCGACCAGATCGGCCTCGGGGAAGATCACCTGCCGCAGGAGGCCGCCCAGGAAATAGCTGCGCCCCGCCGCACGCGCCGCGTGGCGAACGCTTTCCGGCAGGCCGAAGGCCTGCGTGATGGCGGCTTGCGACGGGTCGATCGGTGCGCCTTCCTGCGTGGCACTCGTGAGGTACACACCGCGCAGCCAGGGCGTGGCGTCGTACGGGGTGGCCCCGAACGCGGCGTCCACGAAGGCGCCGATCTCCGACCGCAGCGCCGCGACGCCGCGCGGGAAGCCGAACGACCGCGCGCGCCGCTCTGCATCGCGCTCTTCCTCGAGTCGGGTCAGCATGCGGTCGTTCAGTCGTGCGACGAGGGCGTCGAACGCGGGCTTGAACGCGGCGGGGGCATCGGCCTCGTCGGGCGCGAAGGTGACGCCCCAGACCTGCTCGCGCTGCACCGGCTCGAGGGAGTCGAAGAACTCGGCGAAGCCCGCGACGAGATCCGCCTTCGTCAGCACGAGGTAGACCGGGAAGCGCCGGCGAAGCGAGGCGCCGAACTCCTGGATGCGCTGCCGGATCGCCTCTGCGTGGCGGGCGCGGCGGGCCGCGTCGGCATCGAGGATGTCGGCGAGGCTGATCGCGACGATGATGCCGTTGATCGGGCGGCGCTTGCGCCAGCGGCGCAGCAGGGCGAGGAACTCGTCCCAGGACGAGGCGTCGACCTCCTCGTCGCTCTCGTGCGTCGTGTAGCGGCCTGCCGTGTCGAGCAGCACGGCGTCGTTCGTGAACCACCAGTCGCAGTGGCGCGTGCCGCCCACGCCACGCAGGGCCTCGTCGCCGAAGCGGCCGGCGAGCGGGAACCGCAGGCCCGCGTGGCGCAGCGCCGCCGTCTTGCCGGCGCCGGGTGGGCCGACCAGCACGTACAGGGGCAGCTCGCGCAGGCGCCGCCCGCCCGCGCCGGAGGATCGGCCCAGCACGCCGAGGGCCTCGCGAAACCGCGCGCGCAGCAGGTCGCTCTCGTCGAGCGATCGCCGCATCGCGTCGTCCTCGGGCCGGCCGCGACGGCGGGGCGCCTCCTGCACGAGGCCCTCGGCGAGCCGGCGGTCGGCGGTGCGCGCCGCGGCGGCGCGCCAGACCAGCGTGAGGGTCGCCAGCGCGAGCAGCAGGGCGATGACGGCCAGGCGGCGCACGTCGCTCTCGAGGATGGCCCGGCCGCCGATGGCGACGGCCGGCCCCCCGAACCACACCAGTGCGGCGCAGGCGGCCAGCGCCAGCACGACGACGATCCAGCGAAGGCGGTTCATGAGTCACTCCTCGTGTTCGACAGGGCGGGCGCGGGCGGGACGGGCGCATTCATCAGCGTGATGTCCACGCGCCGGTTCCGGGCCCGGTGCGCGGGCGTGTCGTTGGGCGCCTTGGGCTCGGCGTCGCCGCGTCCCTCGGCCACGACACGCGCCGGCTGCGCGAGGCGCTGCGACAGCACTGCCGCGACCGCTTCGGCGCGTGCCTGCGAGAGCTCGCGGTTGCTCGCCCAGCGCAGCCGGCGGCTCATCGCGAGGGGCTGGTCGTCGGTGTGGCCGGCGACACGGATGGCACCCGCGAAGGGGTCCAGCGCCGCGCCGATGCGCTCCAGCACCGGCCGCACGTCGCGGTCGACATCGGCGCTGCCGGAGGCGAAGACGCCGTCGCCGCGGATCTCGATCACGCTGCCGCCCGCCCGCTCGTCGATCTCGACGAGGCCGGCCGCGATCTCCGGGGCAAGCGCCTCGCGCAGGGTCAACGTGCGCGGCGCCGGCGCCACCGGCACGGCCAGGCGCGCGTCGCTTCCGAGGCGGCCGAGTGCCGCATAGGCCGGCTCTGCCTGGCGCGCGAGGTCCCACGACAGGCCGGCGTAGGCGGCCGCCAGCGCCACGGCGCCGAACGCCGCGAGGCTCCACAGGGGCAGCATCCGCGCGAGCGTCGGCGTGGGCGGCGCGACGCCTCGCCATTGCGGCGACAACTCCTGTGCGGGCTCGCCGCGCAGGCGGCGGATGGTGGCGAAGACCGTGCTGCGAAGGTCCCTCAATCGGCCGGCGCCGCCGTCCGCGATGCGGTAGCGGCCCTGCATGCCGAGCGCGAGGCAGACGTCCATCAACTCCAGCAGGCCGTGGTGCCGCACCGGCTCGGCCTGCAGGCGCTCGAGGATCTGGAAGAACTTCTCGCCGCCCCAGGTCTCGTTGTGGAACTCGCTGAGCAGGCTGTGCTGCGCCCACGGGCTTTCCGCGCCCCAGGCCGACGAGAGCACGAGCTCGTCGATCAGCGCGCACAGGGCGTAGCGCGCGGCGACGACCTGTTCCGAAGGCACGCCGGCGCGGCGGGCGGCGGCGTCGAAGGCGCGCAATTGAGAGCTCGCCTCGGCGCGCAGCCGGCGCAGGTCCGGCGGAGTGCGTAGCTGCGGCAGGCGGCCGCCGAGCGTGAGCAGCGTCGTCGCGGCATCGACCAGCGGATTGAGGCCCGAGCCCCGCAGGGCGGCGGCCGGTGCCGAGGCGACGGCCGTGGCCTCGGCACGCGCGGCGGGTGCGGGCGCCTCGCGGCCGGCAGGGCGCGGCCGCAGCAGGGTCCGCTCGTCGCCGGCGTGCGGCGGCGCTGTCGTCGACGGAGCGTCGGGCCGGCGCTCCGGCCCGAGCAGCTCGACGCCGGCGCGCCGCACCGCCTTCACGCGCCCGAGCGTGCCGAGGGCCTTGCCGCGCAGCAGGTTGCGGCGATACCGGCCCTCGCGCAGACGATCGCGCGCCGCGAAGGCGAACGTGCAACCGGGCATGCGGCCCAGGGTATCGAGGAAATCGATCAGCCGATCCATGGGGGACTCCTAGTGACGCACCGCCCAGAGCTCCACATCGAGCTCCGGGAACTCGCCGCTCACGTGCAGGGCGAAGCCACCCGAGCGACCCAGCGCCGCCCAGGCCTCGCCGCCGCGCTCGAGCTCGAAGTACGCCGCGCCCGCGTGATAGGGCAGCTGGCGCGGCGCCACGGCCAGGGGGCGCAGCGCGATGCCCGGGAGCTGCAGGTTGACGAGCTCGCGGATCTGCTCCACCGCGCCGACCTTGGCCTGTGCCGGCAGCCGCCGGCGCAGTTCCTCACCGGGCAGCCGCGCGCGCGCCGCGAGGACGAACGTGGCATCACCGAGCAGCGTGCGGTCGGCGATGGTGGCGACGCGCATGCCGTACTTGCGCTGCTCGAGCGGCAGCGCGATGGCGCTCTGCTCCAGCACGGTGCTGAGGGAGCGGCGCAGCTCCGTCATCAAGGGATGGAACGCCTTCTGCGGGTCATGGTGCCGGTAGGCAGGCAGCGCTGGCGCGCGCTTGTCGGGTCGCGTGTACGTTGCCAGCTCCGCGCAGAGCGAGAGCGCGAAGGCGTAGAACGCCTCGGGGTGGACGCTCCCGTGCGTGGCCAGGTGCGTGGCCTGCGCGCCGGCGCGATTCACCAGCTGCAGCAGCAGGAAGTCCGCGATCTCGCTCATGCCGCCCCGGCCCGCGGCCGAGACGCGCGCCGCCAGCGCTTCGGCGCGCTGGGCCAGAAGGCCCTGGAGCTCGCGGATGAAGCCGTGCAGGGCGGGCAGCGCACGGCAATCGAGCGCCGGCGGCAGCCAGGCGTCGTCGAGGATCACGCTGCCGTCGTCGCGGCACTCGATCACGCGCGCGACGCCGAGGCGCGCGAACTCGCCGCCGTGGCCCGGGTCGTCGAGCGCGAGGCGCAGGTCCAGCCGGCCCACCTGGATGGGCGTGCTCGCGTGTCCGGGCGTGTGCGTGTCGATGGCATCGACCTCGTCGGCGACGTAGCGCGCCACGCGGTCCTCCTCCGGGAACACGAGTTCCGGCGCGCCGCTGCGCCGCACGGGCAACCTCAGGCTGACGACCCCCCCGCCCATCCCGGCGGACGAGACGTCCAGCGGTGCCGGCGCGCGGTCGTTCTCGGGGATGTCGAACGGTGTCCCATCGGGCAGGACGCCGCTCGCCCGCGCGATCGCGACCTTGCCCAGGCGCAGCAGCGCGCCATCGAGCTCGAGCGCCGTGAAGCCCCACGGGTGCCCGTGCAGCGCGCCGCAACGTCGCTCGACCAATGCCTCGACGTAGCGGACATGCTGCTGGAAGTGGGCCGGCCGGAGGAACATGCCCTCGGACCAGACGACCTTGTCATTCCAGGCCATGGGCGGCCTCCTCGGTTTGGGTGGCCGCGGGCACGTTCGCGAGGTGCGGGGCAGCGCGGACCGGGCCCTGCAAGGCCGCCACGGCCTCGGCGTGGCGCGCTTCGTAGAGGGCCCAGCAGGCGGTCGGCGTGGCGGCCGCCCCGGGTCGCCAGCGCGATCGCGCCGAGACCTCGCAGGCCTTCGCGATCGTCGCCGGCGCGAGGCCATCGAGCACGCGCGCGGCCTGCGCACGCGCTGCCGCGAGATCTTCATCGCGCCCGGCCAGGAGGTCGTCGAGCGTCGCATGCAACGCCTCGCTCGCGCCGAGGCAGGCGGGGCCTTCGTCGAACAGCAGCGTGTCGATGGCCTGCCCGGTGCCGCGCGGGCTGAACGCGAGCGGGTTGTTCCCGCTTGCCTGCAGGATCGCGGCCGGCAGCCCGAGCTCTTGGCGAGCGCGGGCCCGCGCGAGGAGGAGCACCCGCAGCGCGTCCACGGCGTCGTGCAGCAGCCGGCCAGCGGCCACGAGCGTCGCGCGTGCATCGCGTCGCGGCGCCCGCTCGGGGTCCAGGCCTGCGGCCTGGAGGAGGGTGTCGAGCGCGGCGCGCAGCGTGTCCTCAGGGACGCAGGCCGCGGGGGCGGGCGCCGGCTTCGCGCACGGTGAGGCGGGCGAGGTCGGCGCCGGGCGCGGAGCGACGGCGATGCCCGTGCCCAGCCAATCCGCGGGCAGGGCCGATGCCGCGGCGGGCGGCTGGAACCAGGCCGCCAGCGCGGGGGCGTCGTCGCGGGCCGCGTCGGGACCGGCCCCGTGCATCACGGCGGGCGCGCCCCCGAGCAGCATCAGCGGGTCGACCACCGCGCTGGCCGACGCGGGCAGGCCGGCTGCCGGCGCCGGGGCAGCGAACCAGGCCGGCGCGGCGTCCGATGTCGGAGGCGCGACCGCGATCGCCGCCTCGCCGCCGGCGGACGCCAGCAGCTTCAGCGGATCGATGGCGGGCCTCGCCGGCGGCGGATCGGCCAGGACGGGCAGGGGCGCGCGCGCGGTGGCGATCGCCACCGCCATCTCGTAGTCGCCCAATTGCAGGCGGTCTCCATCCTCGAGGGCGGCGATGCGCGTCGGGCCGAGCGCCGCGGCGTCGTCGTTGACGAAGACGCCGTTGGTGCTGCAATCGACGAGGCGGAAGCGGCCGTCCTCGAAGTAGATCGTGGCGTGGTGCGCGGAGAGCACGCGCGACGGATCGGCGAGGACCCAGTCGTTGCCGGCCGCGCGTCCTATCGTGCCGCCACGCTCGTCGAAGACCCGGGCCTGGCCGCTTGCGGGGGGATGGGCGAGGGCGCGCGTGATGCGAAGGGAGAGGGTGGGCGTCGAGGCGTGCATGTCGGTTCGCTGCGTCGTGGTGGGTGCTTGCGAGGGACAGTGCGCAACCGCCGTGCCATGCGGCGCGCGAAGGGCAAGTTCGTTGCGGATCAAGGGCTTGGAGACGCCAGTCGACGCTCCGGGCCGCGACCGGGGGTGCGACGCCCGCTGACAGGCATCGACGAACGTCGCTGCGCCCATCGCCGTTCGCGCGCTTCTTGTATCTTCAGACCAGACCGGCGCGGTAGAGTCTGACCGCCGTTGAGACGGTCAGACCGAGCCGCGCAGCCTGGTGCGCCCTTGGGCTTCTAAGCCCGTC
>Ga0209051_1001426_pt1 | contig 20469 bp, 20 predicted proteins | sample AraplaCvi_mMS_r2_2_FD_184286 | JGI IMG/M metagenome (GOLD analysis project Ga0209051, IMG submission 184286) | Arabidopsis root microbial communities from North Carolina, USA - plate scrape MF_Cvi_mMS_r2 (SPAdes) (version 2) | ecosystem: Host-associated > Plants > Roots > Endosphere | place...
CTCACCGCGTGCTTGCGGTCATGCGTGGGGAGAAGGAGCAGATCCTGTCCCTCAACCTCGACGGCGGCGACGAGGAGGTCTACCACGGAATGGTCGCCCAGACCCTTGGCGTGGACCTGGCCGCGAAGGCTCCCGCGACCCCGTGGCTGGCGACGACGGTCAAGCTGGCGTGGCGGGTCAAGCTGATGGTGTCGGCGGCGGTCGACGCCCGCGTCAAGCTCAAGCAGCGTGCCGAACTGGACGCGGTCTCGGTGTTCGCCAAGAACCTCAAGGACTTGCTGCTCGCGGCGCCGGCGGGCACCCGCACCACCTTGGGGCTGGACCCGGGCTTCCGTACCGGCGTCAAGGTGGCGGTGGTGGACGCGACGGGAAAGGTGCTCGACCACACGGCGATCTTCCCGCACCAGCCCCAGCAGAAGTGGGACGAGTCCAAGGCGGTCCTCGGCGCGTTGATCGCGCGCCACGGCGTCGACCTGATCGCGATCGGCAACGGGACTGCATCGCGCGAAACCGACGCGCTGGCAAGCGAACTCATCGCCGACATCACCAAGTCAGGGGCCAAGGCGCCGGTGAAGGCCATGGTCAGCGAGGCCGGCGCCTCGGTCTACTCGGCGTCGGCGTACGCCGCGCACGAACTACCGAACCTCGACGTGACGATCCGCGGAGCGGTGTCGATCGCCCGGCGGTTGCAGGATCCGCTGGCCGAGCTGGTCAAGATCGACCCGAAGTCGATCGGGGTGGGGCAGTACCAGCACGACATCACCCCCGGGACCCTGGCGCGCAGCCTGGACGCGGTCGTCGAAGACGCGGTGAACGCCGTCGGGGTGGACCTCAACACCGCCTCGGTGCCGCTGCTGGCGCGGGTGTCCGGGGTGACCGACACGATGGCCGAGGCGATCGTCGCGCACCGTGAGTCGACGGGTCCGTTCCGCAACCGCTCGGCGCTGCTGAAGGTTTCCCGGTTGGGACCCAAGGCATTCGAGCAGTGCGCGGGCTTCCTGCGGATCACCGACGGCGACGATCCGCTCGACGGGTCGGGCGTGCACCCGGAGTCCTACCCGGTGGTGCGGCGCATCCTGGACCGCGCGGGCGTCACGCTGGCCGAGCTGATCGGGGACTCCCGGACGTTGAAGTCGTTGCGGCCAGCCGACTTCGCCGACGACAGATTCGGCATCCCGACGGTCTCCGACATCCTCGCGGAGCTGGAGAAGCCGGGCCGTGACCCGAGGCCGGCGTTCTCCACGGCGACGTTCGCCGCGGGGGTGGAGAAGGTGGCCGACCTGAAGGTCGGCATGGTGCTGGAGGGCGTGGTGACCAACGTGGCCGCGTTCGGGGCGTTCGTCGACGTCGGCGTGCACCAGGACGGACTGGTCCACGTCTCGGCGATGTCGGACCGCTACGTCTCCGACCCGCACGAGGTGGTCAAGTCGGGGCAGGTGGTCAAGGTCAAGGTGCTCGAGGTCGACGTGGACCGGCAACGCATCGGATTGACGTTGCGGCTCAACGACACTCCGCAACAGCGGGGTCCGGGGAAGTCCTCGGCGCCGAAGGCCAAGGGCGGCAAACCGAACCAGAGCCGGCCCCGGGATTCCCAGCGACGCGAGGCGGCGGCACCGTCGGGGTCGATGGCGGAGGCGTTGCGGAACGCCGGGTTTGGGCGCTGACCGGCGGCCTCGGGGGTGACGAGCGACTCGCCTGCTACCCGAGGACCCATCGTGAGGTGGCCACGAGGTCACCCTGGGTCAGGGCGGCCGCCCGGTGTCCGTGGATCTGCTGGTAGCCAGGATCGGTCACCATGTCGGTGAAGGCCGCAGTGGAGGGGTACTCGACGACGAGAATGGCGTCCCACCATGGGGTCTCACCGTCGCCGATGACGTTGACCGGGCTGGCGCCGGCATAGCGGACCGTTCCGCCGACGCGGTCGAGATGAGGCTGCACCGCTCGGCTGTAGTCGAGATAGTGATCTCGGCCGCCCTGCTCCTTGAACTTCAGGAGGTTGACCATCACCACCGGTTCACCGCTCGGCAGCTTCGCAAGGGCCTTGAGGTTGACGGGTCGGTCGTCGGATTCGGTTGCCATGGTGGTCTCCTGTCGGGGTCGTCGTTGACGGTAAACCCGTTCCCGCCACGTGAACCCTGCAATGGCTGGCGAAACCTCTGTTGGATACCGGGCGAGGCCCTAGTGTTCGACCATGTCGTTCGACAGCGCCGCATTCGTCGTCGGGAGCATCCGCCTCGCGTCCGGAGTCTCGTTCCTCGTCGACCCCGTTCGTGCGAACCGGTGGTGGGGTGACCGCGAGGAGCCCACGGGCGGTGCCCGGTTGCTGCTGTATTCGATGGGCTACCGCGACGCGCTGATCGGTGGGCTGCTCGCCGCCGCGGCGCTGCGGGGTCGGGACACCCGCGGGTGGTTCTTGGCCTCCGGCGGTGCGGACGCCGCGGATCTGCTCGGCGGGGTGAACGCCCACCACGAGATGGCGCGGCCACAGCAGGTGATCGGCCTCGGCGGTGCCGTCGTCGGCATCGGGGTGGGATTGTGGGGCGCGACGCGGCGCCGGGCCCGGCCCGACCGGCCGGCGGGCTAGAGGTTCGGGCACGCCGCCCGTCACAATCAGCGTCATGAGCGACGACGCGCGTGGGTTCCTCCGGTCGATCCGCAAGGAGGTGCCCCAGGCCCTGACGGGCGGATCGGTCGACGCCGACACCGAGGTCGCCGCCATGCTTCGGGAGCTGGGCATTGCACTGATCGAGTGTGAGCAGCCGACGCACCAGGTGGAGGCGCGCCTGCGGTCGATCGCCAAGAACTACACCAGCGAGACCGTCCGCGTGGTGGTGCTGCCCACGGCGCTGGTGGTCCAGGTGGGCACCGTGGCCTACGAGGTGGAGACGGTGGTCAACCCGACCACGCAGCTGAACCTGGCCGGCCGGGTCGACGCGATCGCCGAGCTCGCCGAGTTTGGCGCCATCACCGCTGCCGACGCTGCCCGGGAAGCGGCCGCCGCCCGGGCGATGAAGCCGCGGTTCGGTCCGGTCGTCACGGTGATCGGCTACACGGTCACCACGCTGGGCTTCGGCATGGTGATCAACCCGACCTGGGCGTCGCTGTGGGGATACGTGTTCCTGGGTGCGGTGGTCGGGGCGATCGTCATGCTGGGTCGGCCGTTTCCCACTCTGAACGCCATCCTGCCGACGTTGGCGGCGGCGGTGGTGACGCTGCTCGCGACGTGGTTCGTCGCGGATGCAGCCAACGACGGGTTGCTGCGGGTGATCAGCCCTCCGCTGGTGGCCCTGCTGCCCGGCTTGGCGTTGACGATCGGTGCGATGGAGCTCGCCAGCGCCCAGATGGTCAGCGGCGCCACCCGCTTGATCTACGGCGTCACGCAGTTGATGCTGCTCGTGTTCGGGGTGGGCATGGGCATCCACCTCGGCGGAGATCTCGTCCCGCAGCAGCCGTCGGCTCAGATGGGTGGCTGGTCGCTCTACGTCGCGGTGGTGGTGATCGCGATCGGGCTCTACGTCTACCTCTCGGCGCCGAGGGGCTCGTTCGCGTGGCTGGTGCTCATCGTCGGCGTCGCCCTCATCGGGCAGAAGGTGGGCGGAACGTTCCTCTCGCCCACGCATTCCGGTGCGCTGGGAGCCTTCCTGGTGGTGCCCGTCGCGATGCTCGGCGCGCGGATCAAGACCTCACCGCCGGCGATCGTCATGATGCTCGCGGCCTTCTGGGCGATGGTTCCTGGTGCGCTGAGCTTCGAAACGCTCGGCGAGGCCGTGGCCGGGGAGGGCGACGTCATGACGCTGGGTAGCACGGTCGCGGCGATCTTCTCGATCGCCCTCGGCACGCTCGTCGGCTGGAGCGTCTTCGCGACGATCAACGCGCGGTTGCGGCGCTAGCGCCGCGAGAGGCCTACCGGCTCAGCGTCCGCAACCGCCTCAGCACCCGTGACGCGTCGTCCACGTCGACGTCCAGCGCGAGTGACCCCAGGTCGACGTCGCCGGTGGCGTGCCTCAGGTACTGCGGCAGCGCCGCGACGACGTCGGACAACTCGGTGATGAACTCGTGGTAGCCCTCCAGTGGGCGGTCGAGGAGGCGGCCGCACTCGGCGAGTGCGGTGTCGAAATACGACGGCGCGGAGATGCTTCGACATCGTTCGGACAACTGGAGCAGCCGTTCGTGGTAGTCCATCAACCGATGCGCGACGTGGCTGATGGCGTCGGCGTCGCCGCCGGATCCGTCACCGCCGAATGCCGCCCTGAAGGCGGGCGCCGCCATGAAGCGATCGATCCGGCGGGCCGTCGACAGCATCTCGTCGACCAGTTCGAGGAGCATCCGTTCCAGCTCCGGGCCCGAGGACACGCGCGTCACCAACGTCGGGGTGAAGCCCAGGTGGCTGTCGCGTAGGCGGGGAAGCACCGCGTTCTCCCGTTGCACCAGAACTGACGCGAACAGCGCCCACTCCCAGCCCGAGGGCTTTTCGCGCACCAACGCGGCCACGCCGCTCTCGGTCGTCGCGAGTTGGGCGACCGCGGGCGCGTCCGAGGCCGTCGGTGGCGTCACCGGCGGTGACACCACCCGCATCTCCGCCGCGCCGTCTGCTCCGTACACCCCGCGGCTGTCCCCGGCGAGCGTCCACCGATGCTGGCGATCGGCCCGCAGCTTCAGGTCGACTTCGCGTTCGACTGCCAGCTCCCGGCGCTCCCGAACGGACCGGGCCACGGCACGGCCTACGAAGAACAATCCCACCAATGCCGCCGCGCCGACGATCCACCAGATGAACTCGACGACGAACCCGACGACCAGCAGCAGGACGAACGCGCCTGCGAGACCACCGCCGCTCACCGAATGTCCCCTGGCCATGGCGAGACGATAGGACGAGGCACCGACAACGCCCCAGCGACGACCTACACCGTCCGACGCCTCCGCAGGAACGGATCGGTCAACGCCGGCGGTTGGTAGCCCTGGTCGGCACTGGAGATGGTGACCCCCGGGGGCACGATCTCGTCGATCCTGTCGAGCACGTCGACCGACAGCGTCACGTCGGCGGCACCGAGCTGGGACTCCAGATGATCCATGGTGCGCGGGCCGATGATCGGCGCGGTCACCGCGGGATGCTGCATGACGAACGCCAGCGCCAGATGCACCAACGACAGCCCCGCGTCGTCGGCCAACCGGCCCAGCGCGTCGGCGGCGTCGAGTTTGCGCTGGTTGTCCGGGCTGTCCATGTCGAATCGCGCGGGCATTCGACTGCGGCGTTTGGACTCCGGCAGATCCTGGCCCTTGCGGTACCCGCCGGTGAGCCAGCCACCGGCCAGCGGGCTCCACGGCAGCACGCCCATGCCGAACTCCTGCGCCACGGGCAGCACATCGGCCTCGATGCCCCGCGCCAGCAGCGAATACGGCGGCTGCTCGGTGACGAAGCGGCCCAAACCCCTGCGCTCGCTGACCCATTGGGCCTGCACCATCGCGTGCGCGGGGAAGGTCGACGAGCCGAAGGCGCGAATCTTGCCCTGGCGCTGCAGGTCGGTCAGCGCGGCCAGGGTCTCCTCGACGTCGGTGTCGGCGTCGGGCCGGTGCACCTGGTAGAGGTCGATCCAGTCGGTATCGAGCCGGCGCAGGCTGTTCTCGACCTCCTGGACGATCCAGCGTCGGGAGTTGCCGCGCTGGTTCGGGTCGCCCGCGGTGCCGATCGGCGACTCCACCGGGACGCCCATCTGCCCGTGGAACTTGGTGGCGAGCACGACGTCGTCGCGCTTGCCGTTGGCCAGCGCCTTGCCGACGATGACCTCCGATTCACCTTGGGAGTACACGTCGGCGGTGTCGACGAAGTTGACGCCTGCGTCCAGCGCGCGGTGGATGACCTGGATCGACGTGTCGTGGTCGGGTTCACCCCACGCGCCGAACATCATGGCGCCCAGACAGAGCGGGCTGACATGCATTCCGGTTCGGCCGAGGCTGCGGTACTCCATTGCACCGATGCTAGGCGCGCTTCCTGGCAGCGCCGAGGATCAGCCCGCCCAGACGTCCTCGACGTAGTTGTCCGACTGGACCAACGCCTCGAGCCATTCCTTGGCCTCGGCGTCGTCGGCTCCCGTTCGCGCCCGGTAGACGTCCCGGAACGCCGCGCGCACCGCGGGCGCCATGCGGCCTCCGTCCCCGCACACGAAGACGTGGGTGTCCTTGGTGGGATCACCGAGCATCTCCCAGACGTCGTCGGCGTCGGCGGCGATCCGGTCCTGGACGTAGCGCACGCCGTTCTCCGGTGCCCGGGAGAACGCCGGCCGCATCCGCACGATGCCCTGCCGTTCACCGTCTTCGAATTCGTCACGGAAGATGTAGTCCACGTCCGGATCTCGCACGCCGAAGAAGCACAGCGCCGACGCGAACGGTTCGCCGGCCTGCTTGGCCGCCAACCGGTCACCCAGGAAGCCGCAGAAGGGGGCGACACCCGTGCCCGCGCTGACCAGGATGACGTTGCACTGCGGGTTCGCGCCGGCGCGGAACGCCTGCCGGGCCGGGTCGATCCGGGCGCGGATCATCGCACCCGGCGCGACTCCCGCCAGATGATTGGACGCGACTCCCTTGAACGGGCCGATGCCCGAACGCGCTTGCGTGTCCAGGACGCTGACGATCACGGCCACCTCGTGTGCCGACCGCCGTGACGACGACGCGATCGAATAGTGCCGCGGTGTCATGGGTTCGAGGAGTTCCAGCAGTTCGGCGCCCGTCAGCGCGCACGCCGGGAACTGGTGCAGGCATTCCAGCGGGCTCAGCACGCAGGGGTCGGGGGAGTCGGCGAGTTCGGACAGGCGCCGCCGTTCCGGGTCGCACGGGTTGGCCGCGGCGAGCTTGCGCAGCTGGCTGCGGGTCGCGGGCTTGCGCAGTTCGACGAAGTGGGTGAGCAGCTCGCGCACGCTGACCTCTCGGTCCAGCGCGATGAGCCGCCGCGAGGTGCGCCTGGGGTTGACCGACAGGCGCAGCTCGGGGTCGATCTTCAACAGGTCGAGTACCGTGTCGACCACCTCGGGCGGGTTGTCGGCCAGCACCGTCAGGTGATCACCCGTGGCGTACTCGACATCGTCGGGAAGCGCCACGCGGACATAGTGTTTGGCCTGCCCGGCCGTGCTCACCAGGTTCTCGTTGAGCGTCACGGTCATGGGCTGCACCGCGAATCGCGCGTCGATCGCCGCCGTCACCGGACCGCTGATCAGGCGTAGGTCGTAGAGCGGCTCGTCGTTGGTCGTCACCAGTGCCGCGTCGGGATCGCCGTAGTGCTCGGCCAGCGCCGACCACAGCGCGGCGGTGAACTCCTCGAGGGTCCCGTTGAGATCGCCCGAGGTGTCGGCGGCGGCGCGGGGGAGCAGCGCCCGGCCGCCCAGTTCGGTCAGCCGCTCGTCGACCCGCTTCGGGACGGCCTGATACGTGTCGGCCCAGTTGTGGTCGCCGACGCCGAGCACGGCGAACAGCGGATCGTCCGGCAGCGCAGCGTCTTCACCGAAGAGCCACGTCACGAACTCACGCGCGTCGTCGGTGGGCTGGCCGTTGTAGGACGATGCGACGATCACCACCGCGTCGGCGTCGGGCCAGTGCCCGGCGGCGGAGTCCAAGGGTGCCACCGTGGCGACGCACCCGATGTCGTCGGCCTCCTCGGCGAGCTGTTTGGCCAGCGCCCGGCACGTGCCGAGGTTGGATCCGTGCAGGACGACCACCGTCGTCCCCGCCTTCACCGGGGACACCGCCGTCGGGGCGGGTGCGGCGACGGGGACGGCGGTCGCCACGACGCGCTCGGCGGACGTGCGCCGCACCAGCTCGACGTGGAATCCAATTGGTCGGCGGCTGAGGCCTTCCCACCGCACGACGTAGTGCTGCGAGTCGACGAGCCGGTACCGGTGCACCACCCGCGCGATCAGCATCGCCGCCTCGTGCAGCGCGAACTGGCGACCGATGCACGACCGCTCGCCGGTGCCGAACGGCTTGAACGCTGCGCTGGAACGGTTTTCGGCGACGGCGGGATCGAAGCGGGCCGGGTCGAACAGCTCGGGGTTGTCGCCCCACTGCGGCTGGCGGTGAAGGGCCCCGGTCAGCACCGTGACGGCCTCACCACGCTTGACGGGGTACTGGCCGCCGATCACCGTGTCCGCCAACGCCATCCGGTCGAAGTTGAGCACCGGCGGTGACAATCGCAACGTCTCGCTGATGACCTGACGGAGGTAGGTGAGCTTGCCGATGTCGTCGTAGGTGGGCAGGTAGTCGTCGTCGGGCCCGAACACGCCGTCCACCTCGGCGCGCACTCGGGCCAGCACCTCGGGATGGTGCAGCAGGTTGTAGACGGTGTTCGGCATGAGCTCCGAGGTGGTCAGTTGCCCGGCGATGAGGAACGTCATGATCTGGTTGCGGATGTTGTCCTCGTCGAGGGCCTGCGCGCCGAGCATGACGTAGAGCAGGTCACCGGTGCCGCCGGCGGTGTGCCCGGCGATCAGCTCGTCGAAGTAGGCGTGCAGGGCCGACCGCTCGGCGTCGAACGCCGGTGTCTCGCCGTGGAGGAAGACCTCGTTGAGCGCGTTGGTGAAGCTCTGCGGGATGGGGGCCAGGCCGTCGTGGTCGTAGGAGTCGAACCGTGCCCCGAACCCGGCCAGGCCCACGGTGTCCATGGCGAGCTTCTGCAGATCGTCGGAGACGTCGACCGGGCCGACGCCCACCCGCGCGTCCCACCGGGAGAGCATCTGACAATTGATGTCGAGCATGGCGTCGTGATAATTGCGCAGCCCTGCATAGCTGAACCCGGGCAACAGGACGTCGTGGGCCTTCTGCCAGTTGGGTTCGCCGTGGAACGCGGTGAACAGTCCGTCCCCGGCCAGCGGACGGACCCGCGCCAGCGAGGCCGTGAGGTTCTTGGCGAACCTGCTCTCGTCGCACAGTTCCTCGACCAGGTCCACCGAGCACGCGTACAGCTTGCGGTCACCGCTCCAGGTCCCGTAGAAGATCGGGCCGTACGTCTCGGCGAGGACGTCGACGGGCAGGGCGTAGGGCCGGCCTACCAGCCGTGCGTCGGCGAGCAGCGGACCGTCCACCGTGGGGATGTCGGCGATCGTCGGTGGCGGTGACGGCGCGTAGTCGGACATGTCGCGCAGCATAGGCACCGGCGCATGGCGAAGTTCGAGGAATTGACGAGGCCGTCACCGGCGGGTGGCGGCGGCACACCGACTACCCTCGACCTCATGCGCATCGCCATTCTGGGCCTGGGAATCGTCGTCGCCTGCTTCGGCGCACTGTGGGCCCTGCAGGGTTTCGGTGTCGTCGGCGGCAGCCCGATGTCGAACACCACCACGTGGTCGATCATCGGGCCCATCACCGTGGTGATCGGCGTCGCCATCGCGGCCTGGGGCGCCCGCCGCCCGAAGTAGTCGTCTCAGGACGTCGTCTGGAGCTCGCCCACGAACGAGGCGAGGTCGGCCATCGCCTTCTCGAGCCGGTCCCTGACGAAGTCCGGACCGAAGGCGACGTCGGGATCAGCGGCGGCGACGTCCACGCACGCGGTCACGATCGCGGTGGCGAACATCGCCACCGCCAACTCCAGGCGCTTGTCGTCGGGCGTGACCCCCATGCGTTCGGCGAGCACCGCCATGGCCGCCGGACTGCGGTACTCCATCGCTGCTTGGCGCAACGTGTGGCACGACGACACGACGTGCAACATCATCGCGATGCGTTCGGCGGTCAGACCGGCGATCGGCCGACGCTCGGCCACCCGCGTCAGCACGGACACGTGCGCTGCTCTCAACGACTCCATGGGGCCCAGGTCCGAGGGCTGCCGCAGCAGTTCCGCGGTGATCTCGTCGGAGAGGTCGTCGACGATTGCGACGAAGACGCCCTCCTTCGAGGTGAAGTACCGGCTGAACGTGCGCGGTGACACCTCGACGGCGTGCGTGATCTGGTCCACGGTGGTGTTCTCGTAGCCCTGCTCGAGACACAGCTCGACGGCCGTGTCGATCAGCAGGCGACGGGTCTGCGCCTTCTTGCGCTCACGCAGTCCCAACGGCTGCTGGACGGGGGCATGGGCCACGGGCCGATGATAGCCGGTCTGGCAAACCACTCACGAGGAATACGTCCACCGCGACGGCCGCCGTCCCGAAAGCGTCACGACCTCTGGACCGGGGACTTGGCTTCTCCAAGGTCGTGGTGGGTCGACTTCGGACGTCGCCTAGCGATGCTCGGGGTTCGGCCCTGCAAATCTCTCGGTGAGGTGAATCAGATGGCCGTCGGCGGCAGCTCAGGTGCCGGGGGAGGCGGCACTTCGGGTCCGGGCGGCGGGGGCGGCGGCATTTCGTCGACCACACCGTCGACGGCGGGGAGGTCGGCCGGGCCGGGTGGCGGTGGTGGGGGCGGTGCAAACGGGTCGACCGGCGGGGGTGGCGCCATCGGATCCTGGACCGGGTCGTCCTGGGCCACGGGGAGGTACATGTGCCGGGTGAACTGCGGCTGGAACGCGCCTCCGCCGCCGATCTTGACGCCGCCGCCGCCCTCGCCGGACGACACCGGGGTGCCGTCGGGCAGGGTCACCGCGGTGTGTCCGGAGTTCCAGCCGATGTTGAGCGCACCTGGCTGGGTGCCGTACTTGAAACCACGCGCCAACAGCGCCTGCTCTTCGTTGCCGGTGTGAAAGCGGTCGCCGTAGATCGGGCGGCCGGTGGCGGCGTTGGCCACCCACGACGCCAGGCCCGAGCAGTCGGTGCCCGAGGGCGAGTCGCCCCCCGTGCGGTACGGCGTGCCCGAAACCTGGTTGACCAACGTCAAGATGGCCGTGGTCGCAATAGCATCGATCATGACGTCGGACCGTAGCAACGGATTTTTGGCGCCGCCAAAATCTGTGGCAGCCATCACGTCTCGTCTCGACGACGGACTATCTCTCAAATGTCCTTGCCGCAGAGCCGATCTCGCGTACCTCATTGCACCGGAACGGGTTTGACGCACACGCGGTGACACTCGTGAAAGCCCATGTCAGGGGCCATTCTTGGACCGCGGGGCGCCACCCGTCGGTTGGCGTCGGACCATCGGCAGGTCCCGGCCAACTGTATCGGTCAAGCAACCGATGCCGTTCCGTGACTGGCAGTTTCACGAGTGTCGGCTGCCATCAGCGAAAGACGCCCGCGCCGCCGTCGACCATGATCGTTTGACCGGTGATGTAGCCGGCGTCCTCGCCCACCAGGAACGCCACGACGGCCCCGATGTCCTCGTGAATGCGTCCCACCCGTTTCAGTGGTACCTGCCGCACCGCCCGTTCGTAGTCCTTGGGGGCGATCTCCTGCCAGAACTGAACCCCGGGGGAGTCGGCGAATGGGCAGATCACGTTGACCCTGACGTTGTCGCGGCCCCATTCGAGGGCCGCGGCCTTCGACATGCCGCGGATGGCCTCCTTGGCGCCGGCATACGCCGCGAACTGGGCCTGCCCGGCCGTGCCCGAGGCGGACCCGAGGTTGACGATCACCCCCGCGCCGGCGGCCTTCATCACCGGGTACACCGCCTGCATCAGGAAGAAGGTGGCCCGAGGGCCCACGTCGAACACCAGGTCGTAGTCCTCGACGGTGATGTCCGCCAACGGCTTTGGCTCATTGGTGGCGATCGCGTCGTTGACCAACGCGTCGATCCCGCCGAGGCGCGTCACCGCCGCGTCCACGATGGCCCCTGGGCTGACCGGGTCGCGCAGATCGGCGACCAGGAATTCCGAAGGCCAACCCGCCCTGGCGAATTCGCCCACCGTCCGGGCCAGCAGATCGGGCTCGCGGTCGACCAGCAGCACCGAGGCGCCGCGCTCCAGGATGGCACCGGCGATGCCCTTGCCCACGCCGCGGGCGGCGCCGGTCACGATCACCGATCGGCCCGACAGCGCACGCGGGTGCGAGTACGTGCTCGGAATCATTTGTCTCCCAGCGCCTTCATGACCGAAGCGTCGCTGCGACGCGCGGACTTACATGTGCGTGCGTCAATTTACCGACCGGCAGGCATCGACGGGCGGGTTTGGCGAGGGGATGGCGGCCCATGTTTGCCGCCGCGCCGCAGTGGGCACCGTTTGCTGGAACCCCGATCGACCCGCGTAGCCTTGCTGCGGGGTAACAGAGGAGGCACCGTGCCCAACAGGCGTATCAGGTCGGACATGACACCGGCCTTCGAGGACATTCAGGCGCACTACGACCTGTCCGACGAGTTCTTCCGGCTGTTCCTCGACGAGACGCAGACCTACAGCTGCGCCTACTTCGAACGCGACGACATGACGCTGTACGAGGCGCAGCTGGCCAAGATCGACCTGTCGCTGGGCAAGCTGGGGCTCGAACCCGGCATGACCTTGCTCGACATCGGCTGCGGGTGGGGGGCCACCATCAAGCGCGCGATCGAGAAATACGACGTCAACGTCATCGGCCTGACCCTGAGCCGCAACCAGGCCGCGCACGTCGAGAACGTCTTGGCTGGCGTCGACACCACCCGCAGCCACCGCGTCGAACTGCGCGGGTGGGAGGAATTCGACGGCAAGGTCGACCGCATCGTCTCCATCGGCGCGTTCGAGCACTTCGGCTTCGACCGCTACGCGCGCTTCTTCGAGATGGCCTACGGGGCGCTGCCCTCAGACGGCGCCATGCTGCTGCACACGATCACCCGTTGCAGCCCGGAGGAGCGGGTGGCCAAGAACCTGCCCGTGACCATGACCCTGCTCAAGTTCACCAAGTTCATTGCCGACGAGATCTTCCCCGGCGGTCAGATCCCGATCGTGCCCGAGGTGGAGAAGTTCAGCACCGAGGCCGGCTTCACGATCGACCGCATTCACCGCCTGGGTGAGCACTACGCCAAGACCCTCGACATCTGGTCGGCGACGCTGGAGTCCAAGCACGACGAGGCCGTCGCGCTGCAGGGCGAGGAGATGTACGAGCGCTACATGAAGTACCTGACGGGGTGCGCCAACTTCTTCCACAAGGGCTACACCGACCTGTGTCAGTTCACGCTGACGAAGTAGCGACGTCCTTGGCCCACCGGTAGTCCGCCTTGCCTGCCGGGGATCGCACGACCTTCGGCACCCGGACGAACGCCTTGGGGATCTTGTAGCGCGCGATCGCCGTGCGGCACACCTCGACGAGTTCGTCGTCGGTGGCGTCGGCGCCCTCGGCGAACTGGACCACCGCGACCACCTCGCTGCCCCAACGTTCCGACGGACGTCCGACCACCACCACGTCGTACACGCTGGGGTGCGCGGCGATGGCCCGCTCGACCTCCTCGACGAAGATCTTCTCCCCACCGGAGTTGATGGTCACCGAATCGCGGCCCAACAACTGAATCCGCCCGTCGGGCAACACGTTTGCCCGGTCGCCCGGCACCGACCACCGCACGCCGTCGATCGTGGGGAACGTCTTGGCGGTCTTGGCCTCGTCACCCAGGTATCCCAGCGGAATGAGATCCCGGCGGGCCAGCCAGCCCTGGCCCTCACCTGGTGCCAGCACCCGGTCGAGGTCGGCCGAGACGACCGCCGTGTCGTACTGCGGGGTGAACGTGGCCGGCTGCACCTCTGCGCCGGCCGTCGTCGAGGTGCTCATCTGCGCACCCGACTCCGAGGCGCCGACCGCGTCGAGCAGCATCAGGTGGGGTAGCGCGGCCAGAAGGCGTTCCCGGACCGTCGGGGACAGCGGCGCACCACCGTTGGTGATGGTGAACAGCCCGGACAAGTCGTAGTCGCCGGCCTCGATCTCGTCGAGCAACGGGCGGGCGATCGCGTCCCCGACCACGGGCATGCTCAGCACCCTCTCCTGCGCGGCCAGCCGCAGCACCTCGGCGGGGCGCATGCGCTCGACGTCGTCGGGGATGACGATGCGACCCCCCATGGTCACCGCGTTGAACGCCGCCCACTGGGCGGCGCCGTGCATGAACGGCGGGATCATCATCATCGACACCGCGCCCGCGGACGCCCGGGCCTTCTCGGCGAGCTCCTCGTGGGACGCCAGCGGCTGGTCACTGCCCCAGGGCCGCCCACCCATCGAGGACAGGAAGATGTCGTGCTGTCGCCACAGCACGCCCTTGGGCATGCCGGTGGTGCCACCGGTGTAGAGGACGTAGAGGTCGTCGCCCGACGGCGTGGGCTTGCCACCGGCCGGTTCGGGTGTGTCGAGGATGCTCTCGAAGTCCACGGCACCGGGCAACAGTTCGTGGCCGGAATGGTCGGCGACCTGGATCAGCACCCGCAGGTGTGGCAACCGGTCGAGGATCTCGGCGACGCGTGGCGCGAACTCCGCGGGATAGACCAGGGCCTTGGCCTTGGAATCGGTGAGCAGATAGAGCAGCTCGTCCTCCACGTAGCGGTAGCTGACGTTGAACGGGGCCACCCGGGACCGGAAGGCCCCGATCATCGACTCGAGGTACTCGTTGCCGTTGCGCAGGTAGATGCCCAGGTGGTCCTGGCCGGACTCGTGGCCCGCCAGCCCGTCGCGTTCGGTGTGGCAACCAAGTCCCGTCGACGTCAGGTAGTTGGCGACACCGTCGACCCGGCGATTCACCTCGGCGTAGGACAACCGCCTACCGCGCCACACCAGAAACGTCTGCTCCGGGATCGCCGCGGCGACCGTGCCGAACACGTCGGACAGATTGAAGGAGGTCCCACTAACCATGAGAGCCGACCATACAGGTGTGCAGGCCCCGTATGGTCGCCGTCGGGCGTCTAGCCGGGGAAGAAGCCGGCCCCGGTCAGCGTGCCGGGCTGCCAGCCCTGGTCGCCGAGGCACACCATCGGGCGGCCGTCCGGAGCTTGGGCCGCACCCTTGGGTCCGTCGCACGGCGCACCGATCTGCTGCACGCCCTTCAGCGGGTACGACGAGACCCAGAAGCCGGTGTACACGGGCGGCCATTGATTCGGAATGTAGTGGCACACCACCGTCGACCCACCGCGACTGCGCCCGAAGGTGAACAGCTGGTAGTTGTCGCAGGGCGCGCCCAGGGAGGCCTGGTAGTTCATCCCGGGCACGTCGGTGGCCGACGTGTCGTAGTGGCTCGGATCGTCCGGGAACATCGGACCCGGGTCGGCGGCCGCCGACGGTGCCATCGCGACGGCGGCTCCGGCGATCGCGGCGGCGACCGTCAGTTCACGGATCATGGTGGGGAGCCTCCTGGAGAACACGGCGAACGACGTCGAGGGCAAAGCGTAGCCGGTCTAGAGGAGCAGGCGCGTGCTTTCGGTCGAGCCCTTAGTCGTGCCCGCCGGCGTCCAGCACGCTGACCGCGATGCCGTACGGCAGGAAACGGACCTTGCGCGCCGGATCGGTGTTGTTCTTGTTGGCGCGCAAGGCGTCCAGTTCGGTCGGGTACACCTCTTCGATGTGGGCACCACCGGATTCGTCGACGGTGTAGATCGACCACACGCCGTCACCCGTCTCACCCGTGGTCTCGGGTTCGGTCTTCGGTCGCGTGCCCTTGGTGAACTCGTCGAGCAACGTCGCCCACCCTGCCTGCCTGCCCACGCGGCCCAACGCGTCGCGCAGACCGTCACCGGCCTCCCGCATCACGCGGTCGAGATCCTCGGGGTCGATTCCGAACGGATTCTGGCTCATGGCGGACTCCTCATCCGCGTCGGCCGGGAACGGCGCGACGCTCCCACCAGTGTGCAGGTCTGCGCCCGAGTTCGCCACGACCTCCACCACGGGGGACGCGGGAGTGGTAAGTGAAGGGGCATGGTCTGCTCGAGTGCCGAGATGATCGCCGCCGTCGAACGCTCACCGCAGGCCGCGGGTGCCCACGACCGGGACGGGTGGATCGCCCTGTTCGCCGTCGACGGACGCATCGAGGATCCGGTGGGCTCGCGGCCCCACGTCGGGCGCGCCCAGATCGGGCGGTTCTACGACACCTTCATCGGCCCGCGCGACATCACCTTCCGCCGCGGTGCCGACCTGGTCTGCGGGCGGGCCGTCATCCGGGATCTGACCCTCGAGGTCCGCATGGGCCCGTCGGTGACGATGACGATCCCCGCCGTCCTGCGCTACGACCTGGACGACGCGCTGGAGATCGTGCGCCTGCAAGCCTTCTGGGAGCTGCCCGCCATGATGTGGCAGTTCGCGGGCAACGGGGCCGGCGCCCTGCCCGTCGGCGCGCAGCTGGCCCGGGCCCTGCTGGTCAACCAGCGGCTCGCCGGCACGGTGGGCTTCCTGGCCGGCTTTCGCGGTGTGACCGCCCGCGGCAAGGCGCACGTCAGCGCGCTCCTGGACGACGCGCGCGCCGGCGACGAGCTCGCGGTGAAGCGCCGCCTCGGCGACGCGGCGACCCTGACCCGGGGCGACGACGACCGCATCGGCACCTCCGAGTTGGTCGGCCTGCTGCGCGGCGCCCGCACGGAGGCCGTGATCCGGGCCGGTGCCTCAGTCGTCGCGCGTCTGCTCCACGACGATCGCCGGCTGCTGCTCTTCGCCGACCTGGAGACCCGACCGACGCGCATCCGTGCCGTGCGGGTGTTCACCGACGACCAACGGGCGTGACAAGGTAGTCGAACCATGCCTGACTACGACTCCATGACGTACGAGGAATTCGGCCGCCGGTTCTTCGAGATCGCCGTCACCGAGGAGCGCGTCGCCGCGGCGATCGGTCAGATCGCCGGCGACGAGTTCACCATGGGGCCCATGGCGCAGGGACCCGGCAAGTTCGCCAAGGTCACGGCGAAGGTCAACGTGCAAGATCCGGCGGTGACGCGCCATCAGGGCGAGCAGCTGACCTTCGACATCCAGATCCCGCTGGAGATCGAGCTGATCATCGATCTGCGCATCGACAAGCCCCGCTTCAAGGTCTTCGGTGAGATCGCGCTGCGCGCCACCGCCATCGCCGCGCACCCGCTGGCGTTGATCCTCGACGTCGGCAAGCCCCGCCCCAGCGACATCTCCATCCACATCACCTCCACGACGCTGCGTGCCGAGCTGGTGCGCATCGTCGGCGGCGTCGACGCCGAGATCAAGCGCTTCATCTCCCAGCACGTCGCCGGGGAAATCGACAGCCCCGAGTCGGCGAAGGCCAAGGTCATCGACATCGGCGGGCAAATCGCCGAGGTGTGGACCGGCATCTGATTGGGCCGATCGTCGCGATCGGCCGTAGGCTTCGGGCGTGCACACGACTCCGAAGACCGCCAGGATCGCGCTCGTGACCGGCGGAGCCATCTGCGCCGCCCTGGTCGCCGCCGCCCCCGCCTCGGCGGACCCGACCTCGGACTTCATCAACTCGATCGACAGCGCCGGCATCAGCAGCGTCGACCCGGCGCAGGCCGCCGACCTCGGTCGCTCGGTGTGCCCGATGCTGTCTCAGCCCGGCCAGGACATGGCCGACACCGCCTCCCGCGTCGCCGATGCCGGCGGCATGTCGCTGGGGCCGGCCACGATGTTCACCGGGCTCGCGATCTCCGCGTTCTGCCCCTCGGCGATGTCCTCGCTGGCCAACGGCGAGTCCCCGATCCCGCTGGGTCTACTCGGCGGGCTCGGCGGCTTCGGCAACTAGGGCCACCGGCGTCAGCGCGGGGCGCTTCGCCACCCGCCCGTTGCCGCTGGACAGCCCCCGCAGGTGCCGCCAGATCCACGGCATCAGCAGATTCTGCGTCCACAACACCTGCGAGTACATCCGCGACTGCACGCTCGGCCTGACCACCTCGGTCTTGGACACGGCCCAAACATGGTCGGCGCCAGGCAAACCGAGCGCTTCCGCCGCTGCCTCGGCGAACAGGGCGTGGCCCGCCGGGGAACCGTGTACGCGGTCAGGGCTCCACACGCCGGGGTCGCCCATCGACTCCGCCTCGTAGAGGTCGACCAGCCGGAAGCCGTGTCGCGCCGCCGCGGCCCGCACCACCGCGTTCATCTGCCGCACCCGCGTTCCCAGGAAGCGTCCCACCGGCAGGATCTGCTCGAGGTCGGGGAAGGTGGTGGTGACCACGGTGGCGCCGGTCTCGGCGAGCCGGTCGTGCAGCAGGTCGACGTCGGCCAGCGCGGTGGCGAAGGACTTTCCCGGCCGGGTGACGTCGTTCATCCCGATGCAGCTGGTGATCAGGTCGGGCGCCATCGCCAGGGCGGCGGGCAGCTGGTCGTCCAGTACGTCGCGGACACGGCGGCCCCGGACGGCGAGGTTGGCGTACAGGACGCCGGGATGCAACTCCTCCAGGCGCACCGCGAGCCTGTCGGCGAAGCCCGCGACCCCCGTGTCGTCGTCGCCGTCCCAGAGGCCCTCGGTCTGACTGTCGCCGAGGGCGACGTATCGCCGGTAGGACTGACTCGCCACGAGGGCACTCTAGCGGCGTCCCCGCTCGGCGGCAGCGCGCGCTCGTGAAAGGCTGAGGCATGCCTGACGCACCTCGCCCCGACTCCGTCGCGGGTTTTCTTGACGCACAGCGATTTACACGCGAGCAGGTGTTCGCCGAGCCCAGCCCCGTCCCCAAGGCCCCCGGCGCCTACGGCTGGTGGTTCCGCACGCTGCCCGGCGCGGTCGACGGGGCGGGATGCGAGGTGCGCGACGGCATGACCCTGCTGCACGTCGGCATCAGCCCGACGCCCCCGCCGCCCAGCGGCAAGCGGCCCGCCAGTCAAGACCTGCACAAGCGGATCCGCTACCACTTCGGCGGCGCCCGCGGCACCGCCGACGGCTCGTCACTGCGCAAGTCCCTGGGAGTGTTGCTCGCCGCCGAACTGGGCCTCGAGTTGCGGCGCGTCGGCGCGGGCAAGCAGATCACCCTGGCCGGTGGCGAGGCCGTCCTCAACCAGTGGATGTCCGAGCACACCGAGGTGTCCTGGGTGGTGCAGCCCGAGCCGTGGGTGTTCGAAGAAGAGCTGACCTCGCACCTAGTGTTGCCGCTGAACCTGCAGGGCGACACCGAGTTTCACCACGAGCTCAAACGTCTGCGGCGGGACGCCATGGCCAAGGCCAACAAGCTGCGCATCCTCAAGGAGTGGTAGCGCCATGCCCAGGATGAGCGCGGGTCTGCTGCTCTACCGGCGCGGCGCCGACGGGTACGAGGTGCTCATCGGCCACCCGGGCGGCCCGTTCTGGGCGCGCAAGGACGAGGCGGCCTGGTCGATCCCCAAGGGCGAGTACACCGACGACGAGGACCCGTGGGTCGCCGCCCAACGCGAATTCGTCGAGGAGATCGGCCTCGGGGTCCCCGACGGGCCGCGGGTGGCCCTGCCGCCGGTCAAGCAATCCGGCGGCAAGATCGTCACCGCGTTCGCCGTCGGCGCCGACCTCGACGTCACCGACAGCGTCAGCAACACCTTCGAGATGGAGTGGCCCAGGGGATCCGGCGTCGTCAAGGAGTTTCCCGAGATCGACCGGGTCGGGTGGTTTCCCGTCGAGCAGGCTCGGGTGAAGCTGCTCAAGGGACAGCGGCCGCTGTTGGAGCACCTGATTGCCCACCTCGAGGGCGCCTGACCCTCAGAGGTCCAGGATCAGGCCCGTCTCGGTGGCCGCCCTGGACACGCACACCAGCATCATTCCGGCCTCGCGTTCGGGGCCGGTGAGCAGCGTGTCCCGGTGGTCCACCTCGCCGCCGAGCACGCGGACCCGACAGGTACCGCAGAAGCCCTGCTGGCACGAGTACGACGCGTGCACGCCGTCGCGTCGCAACGCCGTCAGCAGCGTCTCGTCGGCCCCGACCCGGATGGCGTCCGCCCGGGAGCCCACCGACACGGAGAACGCGGCGCCGTCGACGACCGGGGGAGCGGCGAAGCGCTCGAAGTGCAGTTCGACGTCGTCGCGACCGGCCAGGGCCGCCCGCAAACCGGTCAGCACCGGGGCGGGTCCGCACGCGTACACCGTGGTGCCGTCGGGGCAGTCCCCGAGGAGCTCCGCGGGCGTGGGCAGGCCGGCCTCGTCGTCGGTGCGGATCTGGATGCGGTCACCGAATCGGGCGAGTTCGTCGAGGAACGGCAAGGTGTCGCGGCGGCGACCGGTGTAGACCATCGACCACTCCACGCCGAGACTGTCGGCTTGCGCGAGCATCGGCAGGATCGGCGTGATGCCGATGCCGCCGGCGATGAACCGAAACCGTTGCGCCGGTGAGCCGTACCCCGGCACGGTGAGCGGGAAAGCGTTGCGGGGCCCGCTGGTGGTGATCGTGGACCCGACGGTCAGATCGTCGTGCACCTCCACCGATCCGCCGCCGCCGGTGGGGATGCGGCGCACCGCGATTCGGTAGGACGAGGTGACGCCGGGATCGCCGCACAGTGAGTACTGCCGTACCCGGCCGCTGGGCAGGTGCACGTCGAGGTGTGCCCCGGGATGCCAGCGCGGCAGGTCACCGCCGGCGGGCGCGGTGAGCGTCAGGGCGATCACGTCCTGATCGTGCGCGACCACTTCACGCATGGACACCTCGAGCGGAAAGTCGCGTGCGACCTCGGGGAGCGGAGCCGGATTGCGCAGGGCCGCAGACAGATTGAAGAACCCGGTCAAGACGCTGGCCGCCAAGCCCAGCGGCAGGTCGTGGCGAAGCCGGCC
>Ga0209051_1001429_pt1 | contig 20447 bp, 19 predicted proteins | sample AraplaCvi_mMS_r2_2_FD_184286 | JGI IMG/M metagenome (GOLD analysis project Ga0209051, IMG submission 184286) | Arabidopsis root microbial communities from North Carolina, USA - plate scrape MF_Cvi_mMS_r2 (SPAdes) (version 2) | ecosystem: Host-associated > Plants > Roots > Endosphere | place...
TGACGTGCGGCATGGTGCGCTCGCGGCTCGTCGCGGCGTTCTGGACGCACAGCACGTCGAGGCCGTTGTACTGGCGGTCGATGCAGTAGTTCGCGCCGACGCACTGCTTGATCTGGTCCTCGCGCCCGTCGCGGATCTTGATGACCATGTGCGGGTCGGCGATCTGCGCGCGCGTCATGCCCACCATGTCCACGGTACCGGCGGCCAGCAGGCGCTCGGCCTGCTGCGCGTCGCGGATGCTCTGCGCGTGCATGACCGGGATCTTGACGACGCTCTTGATGCCGCCGGCGAGGTGCACGAAGGGTTCCGGCGGCAGCGCCATCGGCGGCATGCAGTTCGCCAGCGTGTTGTGCGTGTCGGCGCCCGAGCCGACGACGCTCAGGTAGTCGATCAGGCCGGTCTCGCTCATGGCCTGCGCGATCTCCTTCAGCGCCTCGTGGTCCAGGCCGTCCTCGTGGAACTCGTCGCCGCACATGCGCAGCCCCACGCAGAAGTCGCGGCCGACCTCCTCGCGCACGGCCGTGAGCACCTCCAGGCCGAAGCGCATCCGGTTCGCGAGCGAGCCGCCGTACTCGTCCGCGCGATGGTTGGTGCGCGGGCTCCAGAACTGGTCGATGAGGTGCTGGTGCGCGGCCGAGATCTCGATGCCGTCCATGCCCGAGGCCTTCACCCGGCGCGCGGCGCGCGCGTAGTCCTGCACGATGCGGCGGATCTCCTCGATCTCGATCGTCTTCGCGTTGCCGCGGTGCACGGGCTCGCGCACGCCCGAGGGGCTGACCAGGTGCGGCCAGTCGAAGCCGTGCCAAGCGCTGCGACGCCCCATGTGCGTGGCCTGGATCATGATCTTCGCGCCGTGCGAGTGCATGGTCTCGGCCAGCTTCGCCAGGCCCTCCATGGTCTCGTCGCGCGAGAGGTTGACGGAGCTCCACCACGCGCCCGGGCTGTCCTTGGCGACCGGGCTCGAGCCGCCGCAGATGGCCAGGCCCACGCCGCCCCTGGCCTTCTCCTCGTAGTAGCGGATGTAGCGTTCCCCGGGGATGCCGTCCTCGGCATAGACCTCGGCGTGGGCCGTGCTCACGATCCGGTTGCGGATCTTCAGCTTGTTGAGCTGGATGGGTTCGAACAGGTGGGGATAACGCATGGTCTGGCTCCGACGTCGATGTGTCAGGCAGGAATCGGCGACACGGAGAACACGCAGTGCGCGTGCCCTTCGGCCGCGCAGCAGCTCTCTTCGCTGTGCGTCTTCCACGACTGGCCCGTGTCCTGCCCGACCCAGTCCATGGCGCCGGAGAACCAGCCGGCGAACAGGTAGCAGACCTTGTCCCGGCTCACCGGCACGCCGGCGATGCCCTGCGCGAGCACGAACACCGAGTGGTCGAGGCGGATGCGGGCGTTGCCCGAGGCGGCGTCCACCTCCTCGAACCGGAACAGCCCCCAGCCGCGCTGGGAGAGGCGCTTCAGGTAGTGCTCGTAGACCGCGATGCCCTTCAGCCCGTGCGTCCTCGACTCCTGCTCGCACCAGAAGTACGCGGATCGGTAGCCCGCCTTGTAGAGACTCTGCGCGTAGGCCTCGCGGCCGATGGCGGCCTCCGCCTCCACGTGGTTGTTCACGAAGAAGTGCCGCGGCACGTAGATCATCGGCAGGCCGTCGGTGCGCCAGATGCCGGTGTGCTCGTCGACCTCGATGGGAAGTTGCGGTTGCATGGCTTCAGGCTCCCCACACGTCCTTGAACACCCGCAGCCAGTTGGCGCCGATGACCTTCTCGATCCTCGCCGCCTTCCATCCGGCATGCGCCATCGCGTCCGTGAGGTTCGGCATCTCCCCGATCGTGCGGATGCCGACCGGGTTCTGGACGGTGCCGAAGTCGGTCAGCCTCCGGTGGCGGCCCTTGTCGTGCGTGAGGTGGTCGAAGAACTCCTGGCCGTAGCCCTGGGTGTGGTCGGTGCCCACGCCCACGCAGTCCTCGCCGACGAGATCGATCACGTAGTCGATCGCCTCGACGTAGTCCTCGACGTTCGCGTCGATGCCGCGCCGCAGGAAGGGCGGGAACATGGTCACGCCGATGAAGCCGCCGTGGTCGGCGATGAAGCGCAGTTGCTCGTCGCTCTTGTTGCGCGGGTGCTCCTTGAGGCCCGCGGGCAGGCAGTGGCTGTAGGTGACGGGCTTCTTCGAGGCGAGGATCGCCTCCTCGCTCGTCTTCGCGCCGACGTGGGACAGGTCCACCATGATGCCCACGCGGTTCATCTCGGCGATGACCTCGTGCCCGTAGCCGGAGAGGCCGCCGTCGCGCTCGTAGCAGCCGGTGCCGATCAGGTTCTGCGTGTTGTAGCAGAGCTGGACCACGCGCACGCCCATGTCGGCGAACGCCTCGATGTTGCCGAGGTGGTCCTCGAAGGCGTGGGCGTTCTGGAAGCCGAGGATGATCCCCGTCCTGCCGTCGCGCTTCGCCTGCTCGATGTCCGCGGTGGTGCGGACGAGGCTGAGCAGGTCCGCGTTGGCGCGGATGTGCGACTTCATCTGCGCGATGTTGTGCACCGTGTCCTGGAAGCCCTCCCAGACGGAGACGGTGCAGTTGGCGGCCGTGAGGCCGCCGCGGCGCATGTCCTCGAACACGGGCCGATCCCATTTCGAGATGATCAGGCCGTCGATGACGATGGCGTTGGCGTGGAGGGGGTTCATGTCTGCGGGGCCTCGTGTCGGGTTCGGATGGCGCTCATTCTTCGAGGCGCCGACCGGGCGGTCTTGTGCGGCGCGGACGCGCACTTGCGCAAATCCGACATCGGGGAGGTCCGCGCGCCCCGCTGCCGGCGCGCGAAAGGTGCGTGTCGATTCCAGACAAGTCCGCGTCCGACCTGCGCAAGGTGGGCGTGACGGTGCGCCGAACAATCCGCTCACCCAAGGAGCCAGGTCATGCACACCCAGTCCACCGTCACCCTGCATCCGCGCGCCGGCGCGGCGAACGCCGCGCTGGGCGCGCTGCTGGAGCAGCGCCGCCCCGGCTACAGCCTGGAGGCGCCCTTCTATCTCAGCGAGGAGGTCTTCCAGGCCGACATGGAGCACATCTTCCGGCGCCACTGGATCTTCGTCGGCGTGGCGCCCGAGGTGCCGGAGCCGGGCGACTACATCACCGTGGACGTGGGCGAGGACTCGGCGCTGATCGTGCGCGACGACGACATGAACCTGCGCGCCTTCCACAACGTCTGCCGCCACCGCGGCTCGCGCCTGTGCCAGGAGCACCAGGGCAGCCTCGGCAACATCGTGTGCCCGTACCACCAGTGGACCTACGACCTCGAGGGCCGGCTGATCCACGCCGATCACATGGGCGAGACCTTCCTGCGCGAGCAGCACGGCCTTCACAAGGTGCACCTGCGCAACCTCGAGGGCCTGATCTTCATCTGCCTGGCCGACGAGCCGCCGGCGGATTTCGACGAGATGGCGGCGCGGATGCGCCCCTACCTCGCGCCGCACTGCCTCGAGGACTGCAAGGTCGCGGCCCAGGTCGACATCGTCGAGGACGGCAACTGGAAGCTCACGCTGGAGAACAACCGCGAGTGCTACCACTGCGTGACCAACCATCCGGAGCTCACCGCCTCGATCTACGAGCACGGCTTCGGCTACCAGCCCGGCCCGCAGAACGCCGAGGGCCTCGCGCGCTTCGAGCGGATCGTGGAGGAGAGCCACGCCCGCTGGGAGGCGATGGGGCTGCCCAGCGCCCGGCTCGAGGAGCTGGACACCCGCGTCACGGGCTTCCGCACCCAGCGCCTGCCGCTCGACGGCGCCGGCCAGTCGCAGACCATGAACGCCGAGGTGGCGTGCCGGCGGCTGCTCGGGGATTTCTCGGACAAGGCCCTCGGCGGCCTCTCGTTCTGGACGCAGCCGAACTCCTGGCACCACTTCATGAGCGACCACGTGGTCAGCTTCTCCACCATCCCGCTCGGGGCCGGCAAGACGCTGGTGCGCACGACCTGGTGCGTGCACAAGGATGCCGTGGAAGGCGTCGACTACGACGTGGCCAACCTGACGGCCGTCTGGAACGCCACCAACGCGCAGGACCGGCGCCTGGTCGAGCTGGCCCACGCCGGCGTGGCCAGCAGCGCCTACCGGCCGGGGCCCTACTCGCCCTACACGGAGGCGCTTGTCGAAGCCTTCAGCAAGTGGTATGTGGATCGCATGCGCGCGGGCTTGAGCGCCCCGCGCTGAAGGCGTTGCCCACCGAGCGGACCGTGTCGCTGGCCTTGAACCGGAGCGCCGACCCCATGACCGTTGACTATCAAGACCTGGCGGACGCCCCGGCCCCGGCCTGGGGCCCCGACGACGAGTGGCTCGAGTGCGTGCGGGTGCGCGACGAGACCCACGACGTGCGCAGCTTCGTGCTGCGGCCCGTGCAGGCGCGCAGCTTCCGCTACCGGCCCGGCCAGTTCATCACGCTGAGCCTGGACATCGACGGCGAGCGCGTCAACCGCTGCTACACGCTCTGCTCCACGCCGACCCGCCCCGACACGCTGACCATCACCGTCAAGCGCGTGCCCGGCGGCCAGGTCTCGAACTGGCTGCACGAGACGGTGCGCCCCGGGACGCGGCTCTCCGTCGCCGGGCCGTCCGGGAACTTCTGCTTCCCGCCGGGGCCCGTGACGGTGCCGGCGCGCGGCCAGCTCTACCTGAGCGGCGGCAGCGGCATCACGCCGCTGATGTCGATGTCGCGCGCGTGGGCCGACCTGGGCCTGGACGCGGACGTGCAGTTCATCCACGCCGCCCGCACGCCGCAGGACATCGTCTTCGACGACGAGCTGAAGCTCCTGGCCCGCGCCCTGCCGCGCTGGCGCGCCACCATGGTCTGCGAGGGCCGCGGCGCCACGCCGGGCTACAGCGGCCTGATCGGACGTCTCTCGTTGCCCCTGCTGCGAACGCAGGTGCCGGACTTCATGGAGCGCGAAGTCTGGTGCTGCGGCCCCGCGCCGTTCATGGCCGCGGTGCGCGCGATGCTGGCCGAGGCCGGTTTCGACATGGCGCGCTACCACGAGGAGAGCTTCTCCTTCCAGGCGCCCCCCGACGATGCCGCCGCGACGGCCGGGTCGGCGCCCGGCGCGGCCGCGGGCAGCGCCCAGCGCTTCGCCATCACGCTCAAGACTCGCAACGAGCGCTTCGAGTGCGGCGCGGACGAGACCATCCTGAAAGCCGCGCAGCGCGCGGGCGTCCGCTGGCCGTTCTCCTGCGCCAGCGGCGTGTGCGGCACCTGCCGCACGCGCAAGATCGCCGGCGAGATCGAGATGAACCAGGGCGGCGGCCTGCGTCCCCGCGAGGTGGCGCAAGGCTGGATGCTGCCCTGCTGCAGCAAGCCGCGCAGCGACCTCGAGCTCGATCGATAGCGGCCGGCTCGCGCCGGCGCCGTTCCCCTCTTCATCACTGTCCCAGGAAGCGAACATGTCCACACCGAAGATCCAGATTCGCGACTTGACCAAGGTCTTCGGGGCCAGGCCCGAGCCGGCACTGGCACTGCTGCGCGAAGGCTGGTCCAAGGACGAGATCTTCCAGCGCACCGGCCAGGTGGTCGGCCTCAACCGCGTCGGCTTCGACGTGCAGGCCGGCGAGATCTACGTGCTGATGGGCCTGTCCGGCTCCGGCAAGTCGACCCTGATCCGGCTGATCAACCGCCTCGTCGAGCCCACTTCCGGCTCCGTCGTCATCGACGGGCAGGACGTGGTCAGGATGCGCGACGCGGAGCTCGTGCGATGGCGTCGCCGTCACGTCGCGATGGTCTTCCAGAGCTTCGCGCTGATGCCCCATCGCACCGTGTTCGACAACGCCGCCTTCGGCCTCGAGATCGCCGGCGAGAAGGCACGCAAGTACCGCGACAAGGTCATGGGCGTGCTGGAGCAGGTCGGCCTGAAGGCCTATGCGCAGAAGTACCCCAGCCAGCTCTCGGGCGGCATGCAGCAGCGCGTGGGCCTCGCGCGCGCGCTGGCCGTCGACCCCGACATCCTGCTGATGGACGAGGCCTTCTCCGCGCTGGATCCGCTCAAGCGCACCGAGATGCAGGACCTGATGCTCGAGCTGCAGCGCGAGCAGCGGCGCACGATCTTCTTCGTCTCGCACGACCTGGAGGAGGCGCTCAGGATCGGCTCGCGCATCGGCATCATGGAGGGCGGCATGCTCGTGCAGGAGGGCACGCCGCACGAGATCGTCACGCGCCCGGCCAACGACTACGTCCGCCGCTTCTTCAAGGGCGTGGACACCTCGCGCTACCTCACCGCCGCCGACCTCGTCGACAGCGTGCCGCCCCTCGCGGATCTCGTCGAGCGCAGCAACGGGAACAGGATTGCGGCCACGACCACTTTGCCCGAGGCCCTGCTCACCGTCCTTGGCCTGGATCAACCCGTGAGCGTCTTCGACGACACCGAGCGCCTCGTCGGTTGCATCACCCCCAAGAGCCTCCTCATCAAGATCGCGAGCACCCGCCATGCAAATTGACCTCATCCAGGCCCTCATGGGCCACGACAAGGGCGCGCTGCCGTTGGGCGCCGTGGTCAACGACGCCGTCAAGTTCCTCCTGAACCGCTGCGCGGGAGCGTTCGACGCCGTGGGCAACGTCGTCGAGGGCTTCGCGGGCCGCGTCGAGACCTTCTTCGTCGCCCTGCCGTTCTGGCTCGTGCTCGCGGTGGTGGTCGCCGTCGGCACCTGGCGACTGAAGTGGCGCTTCGGCCTCTTCGCGCTGGCCAGCCTGCTGGTGATCCGCCTCACCGGCTTCTGGGACCAGACGATGGTGACGCTCGCGCTCGTGTTCTCCGCGACGCTCATCAGCCTCATCCTGGGCGTGCCGCTGGGCATCCTGTGCGCGCGCAGCAATCGCTTCAACGCTCTCATGCGCCCGGTGCTGGACTTCATGCAGACGATGCCCGCCTTCGTCTACCTGATCCCGGCGGCCATGCTGTTCGGCCTCGGCCGCGTGCCGGGCATCCTCGCCACGGTCGTGTTCGCCATGCCGCCGGTGGTGCGCCTGACGTGCCTCGGCATCCGCCAGGTGAACCCGGAGCAGGTCGAGGCGGGCCAGGCCTTCGGCTGCACGTCGCTGCAACTGCTGTGGAAGGTGCAGCTCCCGATCGCGCTGCCCACGCTGATGGCCGGCGTCAACCAGACCATCATGATGGCCCTGTCCATGGTGATCATCGCGTCGATGGTCGGCGCGGGCGGGCTGGGCAACGACGTGCTCTCGAGCATCCAGCGCCTCGACATCGGGCTCGGCTTCGAGAGCGGGCTGTCGGTGGTGCTCCTGGCGATCATCCTGGATCGGCTGACCGAGAGCTTCGGAAGGCGGCGGATCGAAGGGTGAGGACGATCGGCGGCCCCTGGGACAGTGTCTGGCGGAAGGTGGCCAGACGAGGACGCGCGAAGGCATCGCTCGCAGGGAATCGGACTCGCGATTCCGATTCCCTTCGCGACTCCAGGCGCGTCGCGAACACTAGGACGCTGTCAGGCGATCAGTTGGCGTCGCGCGTGTAGTGCATGTAGTAGCTGCCACCACCGGACTGGGTGAAGCTGCCGCCGCCGGTCTGCGTGAAATTGCCGCCGGTCTGGGTGAAGCTGCCACCTTGGCTGTGGCCGTCGCCGCCGGCGACCTGATCCCATTCAGCCGGTGTCAGCAACCGGCTCACGAGATCTTCCGAGCCGACCGCCACCGATTGCTCGTCATCGAGTGCGGCGACGAGTTGTTCCTTCTTGCTCATGGATGCAATTACTCCTTGGGTTACGTGCCTTTGACGCAGGCACTTGGCGTCATGATCGGTTGCTCGTGCTGACGACGAGCTCCCCACCATTGCGTGAAGCCGCTGCGGCTTCGTGTCCGATGCGATCGCGCGACGCGGCGACATGCGCGCCGGTCGTGCGATCGCCGATGGTTTCCGAGACGGTGCCGCCATCGATGACGAGGACGCGGTCCGCGCAGGCGATCGTGCTAGGGCGGTGCGCCACGATGATTCGAGTGAGTGCCAGCGACGAGATCGACGCGTTGACGCCCGCCTCGTTCTCCGCGTCCAGGTGGCTCGTCGCCTCGTCCAGCACGAGCATCTGGGGCGCCTTGTACAGCGCTCGTGCCAGCAGCAGGCGCTGTTTCTGGCCTCCCGAAAGGCCGGCGCCCAGATCTCCGATCAGCGTCTGGAAACCCATCGGCATGGTGCGGATGGTGGGCGCGATCTGGGCGAGTTCCGCCGCCCTTTCGATCATCGGCGTCGAGGCGTCGCGATCGAAGAAGGCGATGTTCTCGCGTATCGTGCCAGTCAACAGGGCATCGTCCTGCATCACGGTACCGATGACACGCCGCACGTTCTTCGCACCGAGAATCTCGATGCGCACGCCGCCGTACAGGATCTCGCCTTCGCAAGGCGTCAGCAGGCCGAGCAGGAGCTTCACGAACGTCGTCTTGCCGCCGCCGCTGGGGCCGGTCAGCGCGACGCTCTCCCCGGCCTCGATCCGGCAGTCCAGGTTCCGGAAGATCCAGGGTTCGTCCGGGCCGTATCGGAAGCCGAGGTTGCGGCATTCGATCGTGGCGGGCAGGTGGCTGAGGTCGACCTCCTCGCAGGCCGGCTCGGGGCTCGCCAAGACGATGTCCGACAGCCGCTCGGCATGGATGCGGATCATCTTGAAGCTCACCCAGAACTTCGCGAGATTGTTGGTTCGCGAGAAGAACTGCATCTTGTACGCGATGAAGACCACCAGCATCCCGATCGTGAAGGCCGGCCCGGTCGAGTCCGCGAAGGCGAGCCGCGCGCCCGCCCAGACGATGACGATGTTCTCGAGCGCCGCGATGTACGTTGCCGCCGACTCCAGCAGGACGTCCAGCCGGCCCTTCTCGAGATCGAGCGCCTGGACTCCCAGCATCTGGGTCTGCCACGTCTGCCGGCGTTCGAATTCGTTGTCGAACAGCTTGATCGGCAGCATGCCGCGAATCGTCTCGAGGAAGTAGTTGGTCTGCCTCGACGAAGCGACCATGCGCTCACGGCTGAGCGTCTCCAGCCGTCGGTAGGCACCGATCCGAAGCAATCCCTGGAGAGCCACGGCGGTGACCGAGATCGCTGTCAGCAGTGGCGCGTAGAGCAGCATCATCGCCAGCGAGGCGACGGCCATGACGCCATCCAGGACGGCTTCCACCGCGCTCACCGTCAGCACCTGCTGGATCGAACCGATGGAGCCGAACCTCGAGAGGACATCGCCGAGCCGGCGCTGCTCGAAGAACTCCAGTGGCAGCTTGGTCAGGTGGAAGAAGATGTTCGTCGTCCATTGCACGCTGACATCCTGGGTCAACCCCAGGATCAGCCTCGACCGCAGCCAACCAAGCAGCGATTGCATGGAGACCAGCAGGCCGAAGCCGATCGCCAGCACGGTCAGGAGCCCGAAGTCGGAGGAAGACGCGACGTCGTCGATGACGAACTGCGTGTACAGGGGGACGAGCAAGGTGCAGATCTCGATCGCCAGCGCGACCGCGCCGATGCCGGCGAGGCTCTGCAGAAGCCCGCGCGTCTGCTCGAAGAACTGCGAGGCCTTCGGCAGCACCTTCACCTCCGGCGGGTCAAAGGAGGTGGCCTTCTCGAACTCGACGGCGACGCCCGTGAAGTGCCTGGAGAACTCGGACTCATCGAGCCGGCGAATGCCGACGGCCGGATCGTGGATCTCGAACTTTCCGAGCCGGAACCGCCGGAGAACGACGAAGTGGTTGAAATCCCAATGCAGGATGCAGGGGCGACGCACGCCCTTCAGGTGACTCGGCTCGAGCCGCTTGGGCGTCGCGATCAGCGAAAGCTTGTCGGCGGCGCTGACGAGGCGGCGCAGGTTCATGCCGCGCGACGTCGATCCGACCTCCGCCCTCACTGTCGAGAGATCGACGTGCGCGCCCTGCGAAGAGAGAATCATCGCCAGGCAGGCGATGCCGCACTCGGAGGCCTCCGACTGGAAGATCAGCTTCATGACGACCCGTCGGCGCGACGCGCGGAGCTCGATTCGGGCACCCAGGTCGTGATTGCCGACAGGGGATCGTCCGCGCAACGAAGGGCGATCTTCTCGTCGTCGCGGCCCTGGAAATGGAGTTCCTGTCCCGCGGCGCATTGCGCCAAGGCACGGCGGGCGGCCAGGCCCGGCTGCGTATTCATGGCGTGGCCTTCGAGCGCGGTGAGGGTCATGGATGCCCGGATGCGCTCGCATTCCGGCAGGCTGCCGACCTGGTACACCTGGTTCTCGTAGCCGACACTCGCCGAGCCATGGCAATCCTTCTCCACGGCATGAATCACGATGGCGTCGAGCAGGTTGCGGGCGAATATGGCGTTGTCGATGTCTTCGATGCCGGCCCGCCGCAGGCGCCAGGTCTCTCGCCCCTTCTCGAGCACCTGGTTCCAGGGGCGATCGGATTGCACGAGATCCTGGAGCAGCGTGCCCGCGGCCGTCGAGGCGCTGTCCGCAGGCATCGTGCCGCGCACGGCTTCGATGAAGCGCGTCGTTGCGGCGCTCTTCGCGAGGGACGGTCGGGACTCGGCATGGCCCGGGGCGAGAAGCGCCGACCAGATTGTCAGCGCATCCACGACATCGCCTGACTTGGTGGGCAGGCTCGACGCCAGGAAGAAGACCGCGGCCCCGCAATCGTAGTAGGAGCGCCCGCCGTTCGCGAGCTTCTGGCCCAGGGTATCGCCGGGAGTCGCGGCGCACTTGATGAAGGCGTCCTCGACCCACGCCTCGCCCTCCGCGGCATCTTCCAGGCGCGACTCGCGCAGGGCGACACGGGCGGCCGCGTCCGCCCCGCCCTCGAGCAACCAGGGTTCGGCATCGTCGACGAGTTCTCGCCGCTGCCCATTCCAGAGGTGAAACAGCTCGTGCGCCACGAGACGGTCCAGATCCACGCGTCGCTCCGGCGAAGGCGCCGCCCAGTCTCGTCCAACGAGGTTCAGTCGCACCATGCCGGGATTCGTATCGCCTCGGAAGGTCGCCCCAGGCCGATCGGTTCCGGTATGGCTCACGAGCAGCCAGGGCCTCGGGGTGGGCAACGCGCCCAGTCGCCGCGCATAGAAGGTCTCCGCGGCCGTGGCGACCTGCTCGATCCGCCGGGCTGCCCAGACCGGCGTCGCCGCGTCGAATGTCACGCTGAAGTGCGGGCGATCCTGCAGTGCTTGCGGTCCGACCAGGAGATAGGTCGCTGAATCGTTCGCACGCCATGCGACCGTCCGCTTCGGCATCCGCCGGCCGAATGCCGTGCCCTCGTCGTCGAACCGGACGAGTCCACCCGCCTTTGGAAGCAGATATTCGCTGTAGACCTCGGCGCCCCGGCCGTCGCCAAGGAGGATGACGGGCGAATAGACGCGGTCGATCTCGCCGTCACGAGCGAATTCACGCAGTTCGACGGAAAACGATTTCGTGGGCGTGCCGAACTCGATCGACTCGCCGTTCGCGCCGAGCCTGGCGAGCCCCCGCGGCTTCCAGGTCTTCCGGCGGACCGTGCCGCCACCCGGGAAGCGCAACGTCGTCACGGGCTCGGACAGCACGTAGTGGGCGATGACCGACTCCGCTCCTGGTACGAGAGACAGCGTCACTTCGGCCGATTGGGCCGAAGCCGTGGAAACGGCGACCAGGCCCGCCAGGGCCGAGAGCGTTCGACGAGCCAACCTCGTCCCTGCTCCCCGAGCGATGGAACGAACGAGCTGCATCACGCCACTTCCTCACCCAGGATGACCTTCATCGCCTCCTGCTCCGGATAGCCGTTGGTGATGAGGTGCTTCGTGACGTGGGCGTAGAACTTCTTGAGCCCATCGCAGAAGACGCTCGGATTGTCGAAGCCGTTCTCCCGCGAATAGCGGTTCTCGAGATCCCCACCGCCGCACACCCGATTCCAGCAGCAGGACTCGCATTGCTTCGGCGTCGTGGCGTAGAAGCGGTCGATGTCCGCGAAGACGGGCCGCGCCAGGTGCTCGTCCAAGGACGTGCTGGCGACATTGGGCGTTGCCTGGGACTGGCGCCAGTCCAATGCCAGCATGTAGGTGTCATCGATCGCGAGGTCGCCGTCGCTCTGGATCACGATCACCTGCGTGCGACGGGACTTGCCACTCTTGCCCACCGGGATCGTCGCCACGTCCATCTTCTGGAAATAGCTCAGGAAGCGATCGATCTGCCGGACCTGCGCCTTGCCGCCGCTCTCGACCCAGGCGTCGAAGATGTCGCACAGGATTTCGCCATAGCGGAGCGCCGGAATTCCGAGCGGCAGGCCGGTATCGTGCTGGCAATCCGGCAGCAGGAACGAGACCGCATTGACGCCGAGATCGAGATGCAGGTGGTTGAAGATGCGCCGATAGTCGTACGTGGGATTGACGACGGATATCGTGCCGGGCTCGACGAAACCCTGCTCGCTGGAACCACGCTGGAGACGGCGCAGGCCATCGATGACAGCACGGTAGGAGCCGCTGCCATCATTCATGATGCGGAACTTGTCGTTCTCGGCCTCGGGTCCGTCGATGCTCACGCCGACATTGACATCGAACTCCTTGATGGCCGCGATCCAGGCATCGTCGATCAGCACGCCGTTGGTCTGCATCTGGAAGCCGACCTTCGGCAGCGCTTCCCGGAAGATCCGGCAGAACTCGCGGAATCTCTCGACCTTCAGCAAGGTCGGCTCACCGCCGTGGAAGGCGATCAGGACGCGATCGATGTTGGACATGCGCGCCACGCCCTCGCGGAGGAATGTCGCGATCTCGCTCGCCGTGCTTTCCTTCATCACCGGAGGGCGACCTTGATAGCTCTCGTCGCCGGCGTAGAAGTAATAGCAATAGGTGCACGAAAGATTGCAGCGCTCGGCGACCTTGAGGATGACTTGCAGCGTATCGAACTTCACGGCGTCAAAGACCTTTCGATGATGGAATCCGGAGCATCGGGCGCACGCTCAGAGCAGGCTGCGCGAGCGCATGAGAGGGTCGAAGATGATTTCCCAGACCTTTCGTTCGTCCTGCAGGACGTCCGCTTCGAGCGTCATTCCCGGTTTGCGGGTCGTGGGCGCGCCGGAGCGGCCAACCATTCGTTGACTCACGCTGGCGACGATCTTGTAGTAGTTCTCCGAATCCGCGCCGCGCTGCGCCGCCAGGCGCTGGTACATCTCCGGCAGATCGCGCAGTGCGACCGGCGCTTCGCTGACGGACAGAATCTCGCCCGAGTCGGTGCCGTATTTCTCGTAGGGAAAGGCCGGGTAGCGAATGGTCAGTCGCAGGCCCTTGCGAAGAAATCCGACACTGCGACTCGGCGCATACAGCGTGGCCACCAGGCTGGTGCTTCCATCCGCCCGCAGGTCGCTCGCCGGGATGAGCGTCGCCAGGGATTCATCGGGCTGGACGCTTTCGCCCACGCTTCGGCGACGCAGGAAGACGCGTCCCGCCACCGGCGCGGAGACCGTGATGCCGCGGCGCAGTGTGGCCTCGATGGCGGCCTGATCGGTCGAGGCGAGGTTGCGCTCGAGTTCCTCGATGTCCGATTGATCCTTCGTCCGCAATGCCTCCAGATCCGAGCGCGTCGTCTGGATATCGAGCTCGATGGAAGCGATCGACCGTTCCGCGGCGGCGACACGGGAGCGGGCATCGAGCTTGGCGAGTTCCTTGTCCAGGACCTGGCTCTGGACGACGAGGCCGTTGGCGCGAAGCTCCTGCGTGCGCTCCAGGTCGGCGGCAGTGACTTCGAGGCGCTTGCGGGCGAGCACGAGATCGTCCGAGAGATTGGCCTTCTGCAGGCTCAGCGTGTCGAGACGATGATTGAGGGTTTCCCTTCTTTCTTCCTGCTGCGCCCGACGCAGGCCGATCTCGTGTTCGAGGTTCATTCGCTGCGCCGCGATGGAGTCGTGCAGCTTCGTCATGGCGGAACCGTCGCCGATGTTCTTGTCGGTGGCGATGCGAAACAAGGCCGCCCCTCGCTTCACATCGGCGCCATCGGCCGCCTCCACGGAGAGAAGTGTTCCTTGCACGCCGCCGTGGATGCCGACCAGGCCGGAAGGCGGTTCCAGGTGTCCCGAGACAAGGATCTTGCGCGGTACCGTGAAGAAGAGGCAGAAAAGAACGAGCGACAGCGTCAACGATCCTGCGACGAGACCGGGAATCAGATAGCCGGTGCGATTCTGAACCCGGACGGGATCGATCCAACTCGTTCGCTGTGCCTCGATGGCCTCACGCCTGAATAACATGAATTTCAATCGGCAAGACGAAATCCTGGCACCGACCCGCGGTGCCAAAACATTGACGATAGAATTTTCCGGCGCGATGCGCCGGTGCACGAACGCTTCCTCCGAGAAGCGTCTCAGCGGGTGTCTTGCTCGATCATTCGACTTTCTCTTCTTTTCAGCGGCCCCTGGCCGCACTCCCTGTCGAGCAGTCTTCCAGATCATGGAAAGCGATGCAATGGCGTTCACAATCTGTTGCCTGCCGCTGGAAGGCTCTCATGCACCCAGGAGGAAATCGTGAATCATTGGGCCGTGCTCGTTGCCGCTCTTTCGAGCTTTCTCCTGGGTGGGCTGGTACTCCCCGGCGATGTTCGGTCGCCTGTGGGACGCGGAGAACGGCGGGGTCAAGCAGTCCGGCCACCCGGCAAGAGTCTTCGGAGTCAGCTTCGTCTTCTCGCTCATCTCCGCCGCGGCGTTCTCCCTCTGGCTCGGAGCCAGCCCTCCCCTCGACGTCGCGCTCAAGGCCGGTGCCCTGGTGGGTATCTGCTTCGTCGCGGCGAGCTTCGGCATCAACTACCAGTTCGCGCAACGCTCGTTCAAGCTGTGGCTCATCGACGGCGGATATCACACCATCCAGTTCGTCTTGTTCGGCCTCATCCTTGGCCTGTGGCACTGAAGTGGATCGGGCCGATGGAGGCAAAGGAGATCACATGAACCGGGTTTGCCAGACTCGAATTGCGCTCGCCGCGGCGTGCGTCTTCATCGCGCCCGGCGTCTGGGCCAATAGCTACACGATCGTCGACCTGGGCGACTGCGATTGCCGTCCCGCGGCAATCAGCGCGGGCGGAGTCATTGTCGCCAGCAAGGTGGCCGCTCCCCTGCGCGGCCAGGAATACCGAGGCGGCAAGTGGCACAACTTTCCGCCACGCAGCCAGCTGACGGCGATCAACAAGGAAGGGGTGGTCGGCGGCTACTTCGAGGGCGGCGAGAACGACGGCAAGGCGGCGATCTGGCCTCGCGCGGGCGCGGCCACCCTCATCGACCCGCCCGCGGGAGGCCGGGACGCGAGAGTTCAGGGATTGGACGCGAACCAGACGGCGGTCGGCACGTACGTGTTGGACGGCCACGACCGCTGTTTCATCCATTCCCCCGGCCACGACGCCGTCGACCTCGGGCTGCCGGCAGGAGCCCTGGATTGCGTGGCGCACAGCGTCACCGACTACTCGGCAGCCGGCACGGCGACCCTGTCGAATGGGCACAAGCGCGGGTTCTACAAGAACTTCTTCACGGGGCTGTTCTACGACATCGGGGTGCTTCCCGGTGCCGACTACACCGAGGCCCGCCAGCACGATCGGGACGGCGCGATCGTCGGCACGTCGGGCTGGGACAGCGGCGGCGCCCACGCCATCTGGTGGCCGGGGGTGCTGGTCGATCTCGATCCCGAAGGTCGGTACTACGAGTCGGTCGCGCTTTCCATTTCGCCGAACAAGGAGGCGTTCGTCGTCGGACTCGCGAGGGAATGCGAAGGGTGCCCGTCGATCGCGGTGCGCTTCGACGTCACGAGCAGGCCCCACGTCGTCGTCCCCTTGATTGCCGAGGTCTCCAATCCCGGCACCTGGAAATCCCTGTCGAGGGCGACCTCCGTCAACGGCAAGGGGATCATCGTCGGATGGGGGGACAACGGCGTGCGCAGCGACGAACCCTTCATGCTGGTTCCGGAGGCGGACGCTCCGATCAGCAGCCCCTGACGTCGAGACGGCCGCCCGTCACGGTCTTCCCGGCGAGATCCGCCTGCGGGATCGTGTGCGCGCCGGCGCGTCCGCATCGACGCGCGGACTACGTCTGGTCAATGCCGGCGGGCGGCAAGGGCGGCTCGGGCCGCAGGGGGCCCACGGGCACGGTCTACCAGATGCTCGCCACCGGCGAGGTCACCGTGCTGCACCAGTTCGTCGCACGCGAGAGAGCCGGTGGCTACGTCGACGGCGGCAAGCCGCTCGCGACGCTGACGCAGGTGGGCAGCGACACGCTGCTCGGCGTCACGGAGCAAGGCGGCGACGAGCGCGTGGGCACCCTCTTCAAGCTGACGGCGCCCTGAGGATTCCGGTTGCGGGAGCTCGACGGAACGGCCCGAACCGCCCCTCTCTCGACGCGTCGCTCGGCGGCCGGTACCGATCAGTACCCGCTGACGTCGAGACGGCCGCCCGTCACGGTCTTCCCGGCGAGGTCCGCCGTCGGGATCGTGTGCGACAGGATCGCCTTCTTGATCTTCGCGGCGCTCGCGCCGGGGTGCAGCGCGGCGTAGAGCGCCGCCGCGCCCGTCACGTGCGCCGTGGCCATCGACGTGCCGCTGTAGGACGAATAGCCGCCCACGACCTGCCCGCCCTGCAGCACGGGCACGGTCGACCAGATGCCCACGCCCGGAGCACCGAGATCCACGGACGCGAGCCCCCAGTTCGCGAAGCTGGCCTTCGTGCCCGCCTCGGTGATCGCCGTGACGGCGATGATGTTCCTGTTCGGGTAGCTCGAGGGATATTGCGGCGTCCGGTCGTTGTCCGAGCTCTCGCTGCCGGCCGTCGCGATGAACAGGATGCCGGCATCGTTCGCGCGTTCTATCGCATCCTCCATCGCCTGCGAGAAGCCGCCGCCGCCCCAGGAATTGTTCGTCGCGACGATGTTCATGCCGTGGCGTGTCTTCAGGTCGGTGATGTAGTCGATCGCACGCACCGCGTCGGCCGTGCTGCCGCCCGCCGGGCCGAGGAACTTGGCGGTGACGATCTGCAGCCGGGTGCAGACGCCCATGACGCCCGTCGCGTTGTGGCCGATCGCCCCGAGGGTGCCGGAGACGTGCGTCCCGTGGTCGTCGTCGACGCCATCGAAGACGGAATTGTCGTCGTCGTGGAAGTCCCAGCCGTGGACGTCGTCGATGAATCCGTTGCCGTCGTCGTCGATGCCGTTGCCCGGGATCTCGAACGGGTTGGTCCAGATGTTGTCCTCGAGGTCGGGGTGCCCGGTCATCACGCCTTCGTCGATGACGCCGACGACGACGCTCCCCTTGCAGCGCCTGCCGGCCTTGAAGGCCGTGCCGGCGCCGCTGCCGAACTCGTTCTGGTGGATCGGGGAATCGGCGCCGTACATGCCCCACAGGCGGCCGTCCGCGTAGTACGGATCGACACCCTTGGCCTGGGCGGCATGGATCCAGTTCGGCTCGGCGAACACCAGTGCCGGATGCGCGCGCAACTTGCGCATGGCCTCCGTCACCGACAGCGTGGCCGGCAGGCTCACCAGCCGCAGGTCGCCGAGGCCGTCGGTGAGGCGGGACTCCGCGCGCAGCAGGCCGATCGACCTGGCGCCGATCGCCGCGAGCGCCGCGTCCGCGCCGGGTTCGCCGGCGCGCAGCTGCACGATCAGCTGGCCGGGCTCGTAGTGCAGCGCCCGATCGCGCAGGCTGGCGTCCACCAACGCGGCGGAAGGATGGATGGCCTCGGCGCCAGCGGCGAACATCGAGGCGAGCGCGAGCGCGAGCGAGCAGAGTCTCGGGACGAAGGGCATGGCGCCTCCGGGAGTGGCGAAACGACCGTGCGCCCACTCTGCGGCGGCGGCGTCGGGCGCGCAAGACGATGCGAACCCGAACGGGCGCCCTCCTGCCGGTCAGCAGCCGAACTCGGGGTCAGGCCTGAAGACCTGACCCCACCGCTCACGACCGAGATCGATGCCTGCCCGCCGGGCGTCCCCTTCCCTCCGCCTGCATCAGGGCGATGACCAGCCGGATCTGCCGCCTCGTCTCGTGCCGGAGGTGGGCCGGCGAGTTGCGCCGGGGGATCAGGATCCGCAGCGCGGATTCGGAGGTGATGGTCATGATTCGGCTCCTGGTCCAAGCGGCCGCTTCAAAAGGATCAACGCAAGACGACGGTTCGCAAGCCGTTGACGAAAACGCGATGCTCGAGCACGTAGCGGATCGCGCGCCCCAGCACGAGGCACTCGACGTGGCGGCCGGCGCTCATCAGCTGCTCCGGGTCGAACGCGTGGTCGACCCGCTCCACCGCCTGCTCGATGATCGGCCCCTCGTCGAGGTCGGTCGTCGCGAAGTGCGCGGTGGCGCCGATCAGCTTCACGCCGCGCGCATGGGCCTGCGCATAGGGACGCGCGCCCTTGAAGCCGGGCAGGAAGGAGTGGTGGATGTTGACGACGCGGCCCTCGAGCTCGCGGCACAGGTCGGCCGAGAGCACCTGCATGTAGCGCGCGAGCACGACGAGCTCGGCGCCCGTCTCGCGGATGCAGCGCAGCACCTGCGCCTCCTGCTGCGCCTTCGTCTCCGCCGTGATGGGGAGGTGGTGGAACGGGACGCCCTCGGCCCGCGCGAGCGGCGCGAGGTCGGCATGGTTGGACACCACGGCGACGAGATCCATGTCCAGCTCGCCGCGCCGGCGCTGCGCGAGCAGGTCCTGCAGGCAGTGATCGGCCTTCGAGACCATGATCAGCACGCGCGTCGGGCGCCGCAGGTCGTGGATCGCGCCCTCGGCGTCGGCGAAGCCCGCCTTGAGCGACTCGTAGCCGGCACGCAGCGCGTCGACGTCGTGCCCGGCCGCGCCGCGGATCCGGAAGACCGTGCGCAGGTGGAAACGCTCGCTCGGCGCGTCGTCGAAGACCGCGAACTCCTCGATGTAGGCGCCGTGGCGCTCGAGCAGCGCGGTCACCGCCGCGACCTGTCCCTGCGCGCTGCGGCAGGCCAGGGTCAGGCAATGGCGGCCGGCGTCAGGCGGGGAGGCATTCATCGGAGCTCCTTTCGACGGGCGCGGACGCGATCGCCCGGCCGGCCAGGTGCCGCGCCTGCGCGGCGAACTCGTGGCGCAGGACGCAGCGCTCGACGCCGACCTGGCCCCACGAGCGGCCCATGCGCTCCTTGAAGAGCCCGACGCGTACCTCCTGCACGCGCTCGTCCAGGTCGAAGGCCATCGCGAGCAGCTCGTTGACCCGCGTCTCCAGCAGCGGCACGTGCGGCGTCCGCGACCACCCCTCGGCGATCCAGCGGCACAGCGGCGTGTAGTCGATGCAATCGGCCAGGGTCGACGGGCAGGCCGCCGACACGCCGCGCAGGTGCAGCATCACCCGGACGGGCTGCGGCGCGCGCTCGTCGGGGTCGAGCCCGACGCGCAGCTGCGTGCGCAGCGCGTCGATCTTCACCCACCAGGTCGCGTTCATGCGAACCGCCGCGTCACGAGGCCGCACTCCGCGGTGCCGCGCTCCAGCATCAGCCAGACGTAGTCCGCGAAGCTGCGGCGCACCAGCAGCTCGTACACGGGCGCATCGTCGACCTGCCACAGCCACACCGAGGCCTTGTGGAAGTGCGAGCCGGCACAGGCGCCGCGCGCGAACGCGCGGGGATGCAGGTCGAGCGGGCAGCCCTGGGCGAGCACGTCTCGCGCCAGCATGCCGCCCAGCTGCAGCACCGTGTAGCCGCTGCTGACGTCGGTCACCGCATGGTGCTGGCCCGCCAGCGCGTCGCGCAGGCTGGCGATCACCGCGTCGGCCGGGCCCTTGGGGCCGATGACGAACCAGTCGTCCGGCCCCGCCCACACCACGCGGACGACGCCGTTGTCGGCGGTGGTGCCCGCCGCGGTCGGCAGCGGCACGCCGAGGGCCCTGGCCGCGGCCTGGCGGAACGCCGCGTCCTCGGCGTTGCCGCGCAGGTTGACGATGGCGAGGCCTTCGCGCCATCCGGCGATCAGGCTGCGGGTGGCCGTGGCGCTGCCGGCAGAGGGGGCGCGGACGGGATCGGCCTTGCGCTGGAGAACCTCAAGCATTTTGACGCTCCGAAGTCGGGTCGAAGAACACGGGATTCGCGATGGTTGCGGTGACCACCTGGCCGCCGCGCATGGAGACGTGCACGCGCTCGCCCATGCGGGCGGCGCCGCCGCGCACCAGCGCCAGCGCGATGGAGCGGCCCAGCGTCGGGCTCGCGTAGCTGGACGTGACGTGGCCCGACGAGCGCACCGGGATGGTCGGGTTCGCCTCCTCCATGACCTGCGCGCCCTCCTCCAGCACGATCCGCGGGTCGTCGGCGAGCAGGCCGACGAACTGCTTGCGATCGGCGCGCGAGGTGTCGCTGCGCGCCAGGGAGCGCTTGCCGAGGCAGTCCTTGGTCTTGGCCACCATGCCGCCCATGCCGAGGTCGACGGGCGTGACGGAGCCGTCGGTGTCCTGGCCCACGATGATGTAGCCCTTCTCGGCGCGCAGCACGTGCATCGTCTCGGTGCCGTAGGGCGTGATGCCGTACGGCGCGCCCGC
>Ga0209051_1001430_pt1 | contig 20445 bp, 23 predicted proteins | sample AraplaCvi_mMS_r2_2_FD_184286 | JGI IMG/M metagenome (GOLD analysis project Ga0209051, IMG submission 184286) | Arabidopsis root microbial communities from North Carolina, USA - plate scrape MF_Cvi_mMS_r2 (SPAdes) (version 2) | ecosystem: Host-associated > Plants > Roots > Endosphere | place...
CCGGCCGCAGTATCGGGAGTTGTTGCAGCAGTTCCTCTTCGGTCTCGACCTCGACGAGGACACCCGTCGCCGCGCCGAGATCAACCCGCTGCGCGTACTCGACGACAAGCGCCCGCACGTACGTGAAATGACGGCCGCGGCACCCCTGATGCTCGACCACCTCTCCGACGTCGCCAAGCAGCACTTCGACACCGTGCTCAGCCACCTCGACGCGTTGGGCGTGCCGTACGTGATCAACCCGCGGATGGTGCGCGGCCTGGACTACTACACCAAGACGACCTTCGAATTCGTTCACGACGGGCTCGGCGCACAGTCGGGCATCGGCGGCGGTGGTCGTTACGACGGGCTGATGAAACAGCTTGGTGGTCAAGATCTCTCGGGCATCGGCTTCGGTCTCGGCGTCGACCGTACGGTGTTGGCGCTGGCCGCCGAGGGCAAGACGGTCGGGGAGACCGCCCGCGTCGAGGTGTTCTGCGTGCCACTCGGCGACGCGGCGAAGCTGGCGTTGGCGACGGTGGCCGGTGAATTGCGCGCGGCAGGGCTACGGGTCGACGTCGCCTACGGGGACCGGGGACTCAAGGGCGCGATGCGCGCGGCCGACCGTTCCGGTGCGCGGATCGCGTTGGTGGCGGGCGATCGAGACGTCGAGGCCGGCACCGTGGGTGTGAAGGACCTCGCAACGGGGGAGCAGGTCGACGTTCGATCCGACGCCGTCGCGGCCGAGGTTCGCTCCCGGCTGACCTGACCCGCAGGAGCGAGCGTGCGAGTTCTGGTGCAGCGGGTGACGTCGGCTCGGGTCGTGGTGGACGGCGTGTCGGTCGGGGAGATTCATCCCGACCGACAGGGACTGGTCGCGTTGGTGGGCGTCACGCACGACGACGACGCGGACGTCGCCTCGCGGATGGCCGACAAGCTGTGGCGGCTGCGCATCCTCGACGGCGAATTGTCGGCCGCCGACGTAGGTGCGCCGATCCTCGTCGTCAGTCAGTTCACCCTCTACGCCAACACCGTCAAGGGCAGGCGGCCGTCGTGGAACGCCGCCGCGCCCCGGGCGGTCGCCGAACCGGTGGTGTCGGCCTTCGCCGACGCGCTACGAAGTCTTGGAGCGCACGTCGAGACCGGCGTCTTCGGCGCCGACATGGCCGTGGACCTCGTCAACGACGGTCCGGTAACGCTGATGCTGGAGCTCTGACCGCCCTCGCGGTGTAACGGTCCGGTACCGTTCGACGATGTGACGATCATGCGAAAAGCGACAAGCAAGATCGGGGCAGCCTTCGGAATGGCGGCACTGGTGGCCGCCGCAGGGCTGGCCTCACCGGCCACTTCGAACGCCGAACCCGCAGGTCATCAGGTTCGATACACGCTGGTCTCGGCGGGCGACGCGGACTTCGACCTCTTCTATCTGGTCAATCAGCCGGCGGACAAGGCGGCGTACAACGCCGATTCCTACGCCTATCTGAAGAAGGAAGAAGTCACCTTGGCAGCCGGCGTGCCGTGGGTGTTCGAAACCACGCTCGCCGACCCGCAGTGGGCGATCCTCACGGTCAGCAGCACCACTCACGGCGGTCGCGCGGCACCGAATCCGCACTGCGACATCGCAGTCGACGGCCAGGTCGCCGTGCAGCAGGACGCACCGTACAACCTGCAGTGCCAGCTCGGTCAGTGGTAAACCGCTCCTAGCAATTCGGACGCGACGGCCCACACGGGTGGCCGTCGCGTCCGAATTGCGTTGAGGCAGTTCATCGTTCAGGCTGCGAATCTTCACGGGGCCTAGAACGGACTATGGGCTGGCAAGGTTTGCACCTTGCCAGCCCATAGAAGGAAGTTCTTAGATCGCGGTAACTCCGGTGGCCTGGGGGCCCTTCGCACCTTGTCCGACATCGAACTGAACCCGCTGAGCCTCTTCCAGCGAGCGGTAGCCGCCGCCTTGGATCTCAGAGTAGTGGACGAAGACATCCGGGGAGCCGTCGTCGGGGGCGATAAAGCCGAAGCCCTTTTCGCTGTTGAACCATTTCACAGTTCCCTGTGCCATACTATTTTACTTCTTTCATCAGGAGCGGATGTGTCTTACACCCGTAGGAAAGTCTACTGCACAAACGGCCGCGTATCTCACTAAAGATCGCCAAATTCGTGGATTGACTTTCGGATCGAACATATGTTCGCATTGAACATGCGTTGGGACGGTCAAGGTGTCAAGGTCGACGACGGGGCGTTGCCAGGTCTGCAACGCATCGGTTTCACGCGATCCGTGCGAACGCCGCAGTTCGAGGGCCTGACCTTCCACGAAATCGTGTGCAAGTCCGCGCTGAACAAGGTGCCGAACGCCAGCAAGCTGCCCTTCAAGTACACCGTCAACGGTTACCGCGGGTGTAGCCACGCGTGTCGGTACTGCTTCGCCAGACCCACCCACGAATACCTCGACTTCGACAGTGGCAGGGACTTCGACACCCAGGTCGTAGTCAAGACCAACGTCGTCGAGGTACTGCGCAGGGAGTTGGCACGTCCGTCGTGGACACGTGAAACGGTGGCGCTTGGTACCAACACCGACCCCTACCAACGTGCCGAGGGACGCTACGCCCTGATGCCGGGAATCATTGGTGCCCTTGCTCATTCCGGGACGCCGTTCTCGATTCTCACCAAGGGCACGTTGCTTCGGCGCGACTTGGCGCTGATCGTGGACGCCGCCAACTCCGTCGAGGTCAGCGTGGCGGTCTCGCTGGCCGTCGGAGACCCCGACCTGCACGCGGACCTGGAACCGGGCACGCCGTCACCGCGCGCTCGACTCGAGTTGATCCGCGCGATTAGCGACGCCGGCCTGAACTGTCACGTGATGATTGCCCCGGTATTGCCGATGATGACCGATTCCGTCGAGCACCTCGACGTATTGCTGGGGCGCGTCGCCTCGGCGGGCGCCGCCAGCGCAACGGTGTTCGGGCTACATCTGCGCGGGTCGACCCGCGGCTGGTTCATGGATTGGCTGGCTCAGTCGCGGCCGGACCTGGTCGGGCAGTACCGCCAGTTGTACGGCCGCGGCGCCTACCTGCCGAAGAGCTACCGCGACGAACTTCGTGAGCGCGCCGCGCCACTGCTCGCCAGACACCGGTTGGCAGGTGACCACCGGTCCTTCCGGCTGGCGACCACGCCGACACTGAATCCGCCCCCGGTCGTGGCGGAACTGCAGCCCACCCTGTTCTGACCGCGCCTCCATCCAATCTCCACGAGTTCTTCAAGCAATCATGCTGTCCGAGCGGCAAATTGGTGCGCACGCCCCACTGTGGTGCGACGCCCGATACCGACAGGAACGCGTGTGGATTCTCTCGACCCAGCTTCGACGACGTCACCCCGGCCCGTTACGGGCCCCCGCACTCGGTCATGGCTGGCCGAGGCCGCGCCGACGATCGCCGCCGCGGTCGAAATCGGCGGAATCGCCACGTCACCGGTGATTGCCGCATGGCTGGCCGACGATTACGGGCTCGTCGTCGTCGGCGTGTACTTCGTCTTGGCCGTCTGCGTGAGTGTCGTAGTGTCGCTGATCACCTGAACCACCACGACCCCGGAGTGCGCCTCCGCGCTCAAGACTCGTCACACGCGGACGCTTGCCTCCGGCCCGCAGTCGGCCTCCTCGCTGAACGTGGTCGTTCCATTTACGTCCCACTGCCGGAAGGCTACGAACGCGCCCGGCCTGGCCGGGGCGTTTCGCGTGCACTGAAATGCACCAGCCAACCCTAGGCGGCGCGTCGTGGCACGTTTCCCGCGGCGCCGTCGCTCTTGGTGAGTGCGCGGCGTAGGGCATGCCGGCTGCGGTGCATTCTGGTGAGCACCGTGTTGGTCGACACCCCGAGAAGTTCGGCGGCGTCTCGGCACAACATGTCGCCGACGACGACGTGAAACACGGTGGCGCGCATCTCTTCCGACAGCCCGGTCAGCGCCGTCATCAGTTCGGGATCCATCTCCTCGCGCAGCAGTTCGTCTTCGGCGGACGAGCTGGTGTGCGCGTCGGCGACCGTCGGACGGTGGTCGACGTCGGTCATGTCGGCCAACAGCACCTCGGGACGAAGCTTCGCCGTCCGGCAGGTGCTGAACCACGTGTTCCTCATGATGGTGAACAACCAAGCCTTTAGGAACGTCTCCGGCCGAAGCCTGCCATAGGCCTTGAAGGCCTTGAGCATCGTGTCTTGGACGAGATCTTCGGCGTCTGGTGAGTTCCTGGTGAGACTCACCGCGTATCGGTGCAACTCCGCCCGCAACGGCGCCACGTCTGCGTCGAATGATCCGGTGAGGTGATCCGGGGCCCCTGCGGTGGATGTCATGACTTCAATAGTGGTCGTCAGCGTAGGGCCGCACGTGAAGATTCCATGGAGATCTCATAAAGGTCGACGTGCTTGCCGCCCAGCCAATTGACAGCTTGATGTGACCCGGATTACGTTTCGGTGCAACGCAATTGAGTCAGCGGTGCTTTCCATCACGACGAGCTCTTGCCCCGGAGTGGAACGAACGTCGAACGCCTGCATCGTCGGGGCGGTACGGCCGATGTTCGCATGTTGGAAACGCCTCTCGCGCAAACTCTTTCCCCGAACGTCATGGCCCTGCCACAGGTCGGCGACCCTGGGGGGACTCGGTCAGCAGGGTCACGAGGGCGGGGTCGACTGCGTCCAGGGAGCCAGCGCTGCGCGTGCTGGGCAGGACTACTCTTCGGGCATGGTGATGCAACGATGACCGTCGTCTTGGTCCACGGCGTGCCGGAGAACGCCGCGGTGTGGGATCTGCTCGTCGACGAGTTGGCCGCGCTGGGCGAGTCCGGCGTCCGCCGGCTGTCGCCGCCGGGATTCGGGGCGCCGGTTCCCGACGGCTTCGCGGCCACGATGGACGGCTACCGCGAGTGGCTGAAAGCCGAACTCGAATCGGCGGACGGGCCCGTCGACCTCGTGGGGCACGACTGGGGCGGCGGCCACGTCCTGAACGTCGTCATGGCCCGGCCCGAGCTGGTGCGGACCTGGGTGTCGGACGTGCCCGGCGTATTCGACGCCGAGTACGTCTGGCACGACCTGGCGCAGGCGTGGCAGACGCCAGAGGTCGGTGAGGCGGCGGTGGCCGACTTCACGTCGATGTCCGACGCCGACCGCGCCGAGTTCCTCGTCGGCTCGGGCATGTCGGCCGACATTGCCAGCCGGGTCTCGCCAGGCATCGACGAGGCGATGGGCCAGTCGATCCTGACGCTGTACCGGTCGGCGGCCCAGCCGGCCGCGGCCACGGCGGGGCGGAACCTCGAGGCCGCCGCCGCCCGACCCGGGCTCGCGTTGCTGCCGTCCGAGGACCACTTCGTCGGCACCGACGAGCAGCGGCGGCGCGCCGCAGCCCGCGCGGGTGCCCGGGTCGAGGTTCTGCAAGGGCTGGGCCATTGGTGGATGACGCAAGACCCGGCCGCCGCCGCGCGGGCGCTCGTCGACTTCTGGGCGGCGCACCGCTAGATCTTCAAGTAGCCCTTGTCCGCCGGGATTTGGGCGGCCGTCACCAGTGACGACGCGTCGCTCGCGAGCCACACGACGACGTCGGAGATCAGGTTCGGCGCGGCAAGCGAGTCGGTCGGCAGGGCGCCGGGGGAGTAACTGTGGATGAAGTTCGGGTGCGCGGCGAACATCTCGTACATCGAGACGTCGTTGCCCATCGGGGTGTCGGTGCCGTAGGGATGCACCGAGTTCACCCGGATGCCGAACTCGCCCAGCTCGACGGCGAGTGAATTGGTGAGACCGACGACACCGAACTTGGACGCGCAGTAGTGCCCGCAGCCGGGGACGGCCTTGATGCCGGCCGCCGAGCTGACGTTGACGATCGACCCGCCGTTGCCCGCCGCGATCATCGCGGGCACGGTGGCTCGGATGGTGTTCCACACTCCGGTGAGATTGGTGTCGATGGTCTCCTGCCACTGCTGGGCCGAGATCTCCCACAGCCGGCCCCAATTCAGCACGCCCGCGTTGGCCACCACCACGTCGAGGCGGCCGAACTGCTCGACGCCCTCGGCCACGACGCGCTGCTGTCCCTCGGCGTCGCGGACGTCGACCTCCTTGGCCAGGATCTTGCGGCCCTCACCCTCGACCAAGCTGACGGTCTCCGCGAGATCCTGCGGCGTCGCCGGTTCGTATCCGTTGCTCGCGGCGACCGGTCCGCAGGCGTCGATCGCGATGACGTCGGCCCCGGCCCGGGCCAACCGCACGCAGTGCGACCGTCCCTGGCCGCGGGCGGCGCCGGTGACGTAGGCGACCTTGCCCGCCAACGGCTGATCGGAACTGCTCATGCGGGTTGCTCCTTCGGTGACGTGCTCATCCGATAGTCGCTCAGCGGTGACCGCCGCGCGAAGCGCCTCGAGCCGGTGATGGTCTGGGGCCGGTGGTACACGGTGTCGCGCTGGGAGTTCACGAAGTAGGTGTTGAGTGTGGGGTTGCACTCGGTGAAGTACAGCCGCGCGGTCTTGCCGCGGCGTTCCATCAGGGCGTTCCATCGGTTGAACGCGTCCTGGCCGACTTCGGCGACCTGCTTGCCCCGCCTGCGGGTCTCGTCGATGATCCGGACTGCGTGCAGTGCCGTCGTCTCGACGAAGTCCGGCCAGGCAAAGCCGACGAAGCCGAGCGGCCCGACGATCTCCCACCGGTTGGGCAACCGGGGGTGCGCCGTCCCGGCGTACGCCCGAAGCCCGTGGCTGCGGTAGTACTCGGCGAGGTCGAACCCGTTGGCGCCCAGCACCGTTCCGGTTCGGTAGGTCTCGGGGTCGGTCCACAACTCGTAGCCGGTAGCCACCACGATCAGGTCCGCGGGGTGGTCGACGCCGTCGGCCGTGCGGATGCCGTCGGCGGTGACGCGCTCGATGGGGGTGGTGATCAGATGCGTCGTCGGATCGTTGAGTGCGGTGAGGAACGCACTGGAGATGACGGGTCGCTTGGCCATGATGCCGTAGCGCGGCACCAGCGCCCGCCGGGTCCGGGGGTCCTTCACGACCGCGCGGAGTAGCAGCCGGTACAACGCCCGGCAGTAAGCGTCGTAGCAGGGCATCAGGCGGACCAGCACGCGATCGGGAAGACGGGCGAACACGTGCACGATGGGCGCGACCATCGCGACGTCCATCAGGGCGCGGCCCGCGGCGTTGACCGCGGCGACGACACCGGGCACGCGCAGCGCTCGCCGCATCAGCGGCGGGATGTCGAAGTCGACCTTGGGAAGCACCCACGCCGGGGTGCGTTGGTACACGTCGAGATTCGCGGCTTCGGCGGACAGTGCGGCGGCGATCTGCACTCCGCTGGATCCGGTTCCGACGACGGCGATGCGCTTGCCGCGGGTGTCGTAGGAGTCGTCCCAGGCGTTGGGCCGCAGAACGGTTCCGGTGAAGTCCTCGAGACCCTCCAGGTCGACGGTGGCCTTCGCGTTGACGTAGCCCCCGACCGAACTGATCAAGAAGCGGGCAGTGAGCTGCGGTTGGTCGCGGATGGACAGTCGCCACAGGCCTGCGACGTCGTCCCATTGCTGGCACACCACCTCGGTGCCCGTTTGCAACCTCGGATGGAGGTTCAGCCGGGTCGCGGTGTCACGCAGGTACTCCTGGATCTCCGGGCCGGGTGCGAACAGGCGCGACCAGTTCGAATTGGGTGCGAATGACAGCTGGTACCACAGGATCGGGATGTCCACGGCGAGGCCGGGGTAGTGGTTGTCCCGCCAGGTCCCGCCGACGTCGTCACCGCGCTCGAGGATGACGAAGTCGTCGATTCCCTTGCGCTGCAACTGGTGTGCCGCGGCGATCCCGCCCGGTCCCGCACCGATCACGACGACCTCGAAGTCGGGCTCACTCACTGGGCACCTCCCGTCAGTCCGGCCACCACGTGGTCGGTGACGAAACGTCTTACGGCTCTTGGGTTGTCGAGGTTGACGCCCATGGGTGGCAGGAGTTCGAAGCTGAACAGGATGCGTACGATCCACTCGCCGGCCCGCGCGGGATCCGTCGAGGGGGCGATCTCGCCGTTGCCGCGTGCGGCCTTCACCAGCGGCTTCCACAGGTCGACGGCCCGCCGCATCAGGTCGTCACCGCTGTTGCGGAGCAGCAGTAGCAGGATGCTCTCGTTGAACCCGCGCGGCGTGACGTGGTCCGAGCGTTGGCGGTGCGCGCAGATCGACACCGCGGCCGCCCCGACCTGCTCGGCGAGGGTGTGGTGGCGGTCCACCTCGGTGGCCATGGCGTCGACGAACGTCGACGCGAGGTAGTCGAGGGCGGTTCTGATGGCGTTGTCGCGGCTGCCGAGGGCGTTGTGGACCGTGCCGCGGGACACCTCGGCGGCCTCCGCAACCGCCGTGAGGCTGAACTGGCGCGGACCCAGGCGGCGCAACGTGTCGGCGTTGGCGGCCAACAGCGCCGCGGACACCGACCGAGCAGGTGCCGCCCCGTCGCGCATTTGAACACATTAACGACATGTGTTCAACGCGGTCAATGGTGTCAGTGGCGCGGGGTGACGTCCCAGGTGTGGTGCACCACGTCGTGCAGGTGGTAGAGCGCGATGGTCGCGACCGTGAATTCGCTTCCGTTGCTGCGCAGTCCACGCCGAGACCAGGCGTCGGGCGGGACGGAGTCGTACACGTCGGCGACGTCTGCCGCCGCCCGCGCCAACTCGTCGGCCACGGCCGAGGGATCCTGGGAGGCGTAGTCGTCGGCCACGGCGGTCTCGTCCTGATCCCAATTGGGGAACTGGGGATCGATCTCGGTGAGCATCAAGCGGACGCGCTCGGCGAAGATCCGGTGCACGTCGCGAATGTGACAGCCGTACTCGAGCACCGACCACACGCCTACGGTCGGACGTTCGGTGACCGACGCACCGGCCAGCCTCGCCACCCAGCCGTCGGTATCGCGGCGAATCCGCCCGGCGACGTCATCCGGACGGGTCGCTCCGGCGTCGTAGCCGCAGTCCGGGCACGGTTCGCCGAGGACCCAGGTCCAGTCCTTGGTGTCGGGTTCGATCCCGGTCACTCGTGCAGATCCGTTGCCGAGAAGGTGTCGCACTTCTGCGGATCACCGGTGCGGTACCCCTCGGTGAACCAGTACTGCCGAGCCGCCGACGACCCGTGCGTCCACGACTCCGGATTCACCCGGCCGCCCGAGGACTGCTGGATGCGGTCGTCGCCCACCGACGACGCGGCCGACAGGGCGTCCTCAATGTCTTTGTCGGTCAAGGGCTGCAGGAAGGTCACGTCGGTGCCCTCCTGCTTGGTGATCGCCGCGTAGTGCGCCCAGACCCCCGCGTAGCAGTCGGCCTGCAATTCGGTGCGCACCCCGTTGCCCTCGGCTCCGCCCGGACCTTGCTGCGCGCGCGCCAGCGTGCCCTGCAGATCCTGTACGTGGTGCCCGAATTCGTGCGCGACGACGTACTCCTGCGCGAGCGGGCCACCGCTGGAACCGAACTGCTGCACCAGCACGTCGAAGAACGACGTGTCGAAGTAGGCGGTTTGGTCACCCGGGCAATAGAACGGACCCACGTCGGTGGTGGCCGGGCCGCACGCGGTGCTCACGTTGTCGCTGAACAGCCGGATCTTGGGCCGGGTGTAGTCGGGCATCAACTGCGACCACACGCCGTCGACGGAGTTGCCCGTCGCGATGATGCGGCACCCGAGGATGTCGTTGGCGTCCTTGCCCGTCTTGCACTGGCTGGTGTCGAAGCCGGGCGACTCCGCACCCTGGGAGCCGTACTGACCGGTGCCCTCCTGCGGCAACACCGTCCCCGGGTCGACGCCGAGGAACAACGCGATGACCACGATGACCAGACCACCGAGGCCGCCGCCAACCGCGAGGCCGCGGCCACCGCCACTCCCACCGCCGCTGGACGACGTGGTGCTCGTGTCGATCCGCATACCCTCGTTGAAGGTCATCCTCACCCCGTCCGTCGACACCGCCGATGGCTCCCGTTTCAGCCGGGTTCAGCTTCCCACACTACGATTCGTGCGGTGGCCGCCCAGCGCGAAACCGTCGACGATCCGACCGTCGCGCACACCGTCCACGGAACGTTGCGCGGCACCACCGAGGGTGGCGTCAACGTGTGGCGGGGCGTCGCGTACGCCGAGCAACCCGTCGGGCAGCGGCGCTTCCAAGCACCGGCCCCGCTCGTGCCGTGGAGTGACATCCGCGACGCCGTCGACCACGGGCCGCTGCCACCGCAGGGGCGGTCGTTCGTCGGCGGCGGACGCGACGACCCGAAGATCCGCGACGAGGCGTGTCTGACGCTGACGGTCTGGTCGCCCGAACCCGGAGCCAGCCTGCCGGTGATGGTCTGGATCCCCGGCGGCGCGTTCGTCTACGGGGCCGGGCAACTGCAGCTGTACAACGGAAACAGGTTGGCGGCCAACGGGAACGTCGTCGTGGTGAACGTGACCTACCGCCTCGGCGTCTTCGGCGGCTTCGAACTCGGTGACCTCGGCCCCGGCTTCGACGACAACCTTGCGCTGCGCGATCAGGTGGCGGCCCTGCAGTGGGTGCGCGACAACATCGCGTCGTTCGGCGGCGATCCCGACCGCGTCACCGTCTTCGGCGAGTCGGCAGGCGCGACGTCGGTGTTGGCGTTGTTGGCCAGCCCGTTGGCCGACGGGCTGTTCTCCCGCGCGATCGCGCAAAGTCCGGCACTGCCGCTGATCGCCGACCGGGAGACCCGCGCCCGGCAGGCCCGCACGTTCGTCGAGCGGTTGGGGGTGCCGGTCGACGAGGTGAAGTCGTTGCCGCAGCGCCGACTTCGTCGTGCCGCCGGACAGTTGCAGGGCGAGAGCGCGGCGAACACGCCGACGTTGGCGTACGGGCTGACCCACGGTGTGGACTCACTGCCATGGCATCCGGTCGACGCCGCGCGGCGGGGCGCGGCGTCGACGATCCCGCTGATCGTGGGAACCAACAGCCACGAGGCGTCGATGTTCGCCTGGGGAAAGCCGCCGATGCTGCCGACGACGCCGCCCATGGTGGAGGCGTACGTCGCCAGGGCGGCGCCGGAGGCGAGGGATCGGCTGCTCGCCGCCTATCCGGACTATCCGCGCCGCCGCGCCTTGATCGCCTTCGGTTCCGACACGATGTTCTGTGCTCCCACTTGGGCATTCGCCGACGCGTACAGCGCGCATGCGCCGACCTACGTCTACCGCTTCGACCACGCCGCGTGGAGCCTGCGGTTGCTGGGACTCGGCGCCACGCACGGCAGCGAGATCGTGCACATCCAGCACAGCTACGGCTCGTACCTGGGCCGCAAGGTGCACCCGTTGGGCAGGCGCGTGCAACCGTCGGTCGGACGTCGCATGCAGCGGACGTGGCTCGACTTCGCGACGACCGAACTCGACGACGACTGGCCGCGCTACGACGCGACCTCGCGTCGCACCCGCGTGATCAGGTCGACCAGGGACGACACCGTCGCCGACCCCGACGCGATCAGGCGGACGGCGTGGGAGGGGCTGTACTGAAACGCCTTTGGGCGTAGCGGTCGAGGTTGTGCAGGAACCGCTGGAACATCCACGCCATCACCGGCCTGCCGGCCAAAGTGCCGATCCGTGCCGCGATGCCGTTGGGCTTCATCGCCATCACCCAGGTGACGTGGCACCCCCGTGGCGTGCGCACCACCCGGTAGTCCTCGGCGAATGCCGAGATCGAGCCGGAAGTGCTCTCGTTGAACCGAAAGGCCATGCGGGAGTGAGGTTCCCAGGCCAGGAACTCCTCGTGGCCGCTGATGCCGCCGCGCATGTCGACCGTGCGTGTCGTGCCGACGCCGCGTGGCTCCGGGCTGGTCCACCTCACCTTGGTGATCACGGTCGCCCACTGCGGCCACGACTCGGCGTCCCCGAGCACCTCGAAGAGTTGTTCTGGGGTGATCGCGAGGTCGACGGTGCTGACGAACCGGAACGGAGCGTCGTCGAGGAAGGTCAGGTCGACCCGTTCGCAGGGGTAGGTCTTGGCCATGGGTAGACACTCTAGGGCGAGGTGTCTACCCGGTGGGTCACCCGGGTCCGTCGCTCGCGGCGGCGAGCAGCGGCACCACCAGGTCGCTGATGGGCGTGGCCACCCCGTGCACAGCGCCCTTGCGCGCCACGACGCCGTTGCGTACGTCCCACTCCAGCGGCCTGCCCTGTTCGCGGTCGGTGAGGATCGAGGTCGTCAGATCCTCGGGCATGCCGACGAAGAGTCCCGTGGTCTCCTCGATCACCTCGTCGTCGAGTCGGGCGCCTTCCGCCCGCGCCACGGCCAGGCATTCGGTCAGGTAGGCGCGGCCCAGTGCGGCGACGTCGTCGCGTCGGAACATCCCCGAGCGTCGACCCGTCAGGACCATCAACCCGGCAACGGCGTTGGTCAGCAGCTTGCGCCAGGCGTCGTCGAGGAACGACGGGCTGCACTCCACCGTCAGCGACGGCCCCCGCAACACCTCGGCCAGCGCACGGGCCGCCGCGTCGTCGGGCAGCACCAACCGCACCGGGGTGCGAAGCCGGATCCAGCCTTCGGGCTGGGACTGGGCCGAGAACCACACCGCGCAGGGGACGACGGTCCCCGCCGGGCAGTAGCGGCCGACGTGCTCCACCTGCTCGACGCCGTTCTGCATGACGCACACGATCGTGTCGTCGCCGCACAGCCGCTCGAGCCAGGCCGCCGCAGCCTCGTTCTGGGTGTCCTTGACAGCGAGAACGACAACGTCGAACGGCCCGTCGACGGAGGCGGGGTCGGTGCGCACCGGGTCGGGGACGACGACGGGCTCACCACCGAGGACGCCGGGGTCCGGCCTGACCTCGACCGACGCCCGCGCAGTGCGGCCGCACACCACCACGCGGTGACCGGCGGCGTGCAACAACGCCGCGACCGTCGAGCCGATGGCGCCTGGACCCACGACTGCAATGGAAGGGCTCATTTCCGCCAGGCTAGCCACCACTACACTGTGGCAGTCCTCTCGTCAGGCAATTCCCAGGGAGTTTTCGTGTTGCGCAGTCATGCCGCCGGTTCGTTGCGGTCCTCCGATACCGGCCAGAAGGTCACTTTGGCCGGATGGGTTGCACGTCGGCGTGATCATGGGGGAGTCATCTTCATCGATCTGCGAGACGATTCGGGCGTCGCCCAGGTCGTGTTCCGCGACACCGAGGTTCTCGAGCAGGCCCACCGGCTGCGTTCGGAGTTCTGCGTCCTGGTCGAAGGCGTCGTCGAGGGCAGGCCCGAGGGCAACGCCAACGCCGACATCGCCACCGGTGACATCGAAGTCAACGCCACGGTGCTGACCGTGCTCAGCGAGTGCGCGCCGCTACCGTTCCAGCTCGACGAGACTCCCGGTGAGGAGGCCAGGCTCAAGTACCGCTACCTCGACCTACGCCGCGAGGGACCTGGCAACGCGCTTCGCCTGCGCTCCAAGGTCAACGCGGCCGCGCGCGCGGTGCTCGCCGGCCACGACTTCGTCGAGATCGAGACGCCGACGCTGACCAGGTCGACGCCGGAGGGGGCCCGCGACTTTCTGGTCCCGGCGCGGCTTCAGCCCGGCTCGTTCTACGCGTTGCCGCAGAGCCCGCAGCTGTTCAAGCAGTTGCTGATGGTGGCGGGCATGGAGCGCTACTACCAAATCGCGCGTTGCTACCGCGACGAGGACTTCCGCGCCGACCGGCAGCCCGAGTTCACCCAGCTCGACGTGGAGATGAGCTTCGTCGACCCCGACGACGTGATGGCCGTGTCCGAAGAGGTGCTCAAGGCACTCTGGGCGCTGGTCGGCTACGACCTGCCGACGCCGATTCCGCGCATCACCTATGCCGAGGCGATGCGCCGGTTTGGTTCCGACAAGCCCGACCTGAGGTTCGGTCTCGAGCTCGTCGACTGCACGGAGTACTTCTCCGACACCACCTTTCGGGTCTTCCAGGCACCCCACGTCGGTGCCGTCGTCATGCCGGGCGGCGCGTCACAGCCGCGTCGCACCCTCGACGGATGGCAGGAATTCGCCAAGCAGCGCGGCCACAAGGGACTGGCCTACGTGCTGCTCGCCGAGGACGGCACGCTCGGTGGTCCGGTGGCCAAGAACCTCACCGACGCCGAGCGGGACGGCCTGGCCGCATTCGTCGGCGCCAAGCCGGGGGACTGCATCTTCTTCGCCGCAGGCCCGGTCAAGTCGGCCCGGGCGCTACTGGGTGCGACGCGCATCGAGATCGCCAAGCGACTGGACATGATCGACCCCAAGGCGTGGGCCTTCACCTGGGTCGTGGACTGGCCCCTGTTCGAAGCCGCGGACGACGCCACCGCGTCCGGTGACGTCGCCGTCGGATCGGGCGCTTGGACGGCGGTGCACCACGCGTTCACCTCGCCGAAGCCCGAGTCGGAGGCGACCTTCGACACCGATCCTGGCAGCGCCCTGGCCAACGCCTACGACATCGTCTGCAACGGCAACGAGATCGGCGGCGGGTCGATCCGCATCCATCGTCGTGACGTGCAGGAGCGGGTGTTCGCGATGATGGGCATTGACCACGCAGAGGCGCAGGACAAGTTCGGATTTTTGTTGGACGCCTTCACCTTTGGCGCACCCCCGCACGGCGGCATCGCGTTCGGCTGGGATCGCATCACGGCGCTGCTCGCCGGCACCGACTCGATCCGCGAAGTCATCGCGTTCCCCAAGTCCGGCGGCGGCGTCGACCCGCTGACCGACGCACCCGCGCCGATCACCGCGCAGCAGCGCAAGGAATCGGGAATAGACGCCAAGCCCAAGAAGTCTGAAGAGGCATGACCGAAGAAATCGACAAGAGCAAACTCGTCTCCGACACCGCGGCCCTCGACGAATTCAACCGCGGCGTGGTGGAGGAATTCCGCGCCAACGGCGGCAAGGTCGGCGGCCCCTTCGAGGGCGGCGACCTGCTGCTCCTGCACACCACGGGCGCGAAGTCGGGACAGCCGCGGCTGTCCCCGCTGGCGTACCTGACGGTCGACGGGAAGATGCTGATCGTGGGGTCCTATGCGGGTGCCCCGAAGGATCCGGCGTGGGTGCACAACCTGCGGGCCAACCCGCGTGCGCACATAGAGGTGGGCACCGAGGCCTACGACGTCGACGTGCGGGAGCTGCCCGACGACGAGCGGGATGAAACCTATCCGAAGATCACCGCGCTGGCACCGGTCTTCGCCGAGTACCAGGCGAACACCACCCGCGCCATTCCGCTGTTCGAACTGACGCGCGCCTGACGCGACTTCGGCGCGCCCATCCGCGGTGATCGCGAATGGGCGCGCCGAAGTCGTCGCCGTTGATCAGTTGCGGCCGGGGCTACCCGGATTGCCCTGCGGTCCTGCATTGTCGCCCGGCATCGAGTCGCCGGTCGGCGGGCTGGGCGTACGCACGGTGGTCTCGGCAGCCGAGTTGCCGCCGCTGACCGTCTGACTCGGACCGCCGCTCTCGGGCGCCGTCGTCGGAGCGATGCTGGCCGGCGCCCCACCAGCGCCTGCACCACCTGCACTGCCGCCGCTCGTCGTCGTGGGTGCCGGTGAGACCGACGTGCTGGCGCCGACGGACGGCGGCGAGGTGCTCGCCGGAGTGCTGCTGGCGGGGGTGGTGGCCGAGACGCTGGTCTCGGTGGTCTTGTCGTCGCTGCCGCAGCCCGACAGAAGGGCGATCGTGGCGGCGGAGGACAGGACGAATAGGCCGAGGCGGCCCGCGCGTTGAGAGTTGTTCACAGCGGCGGGCTTTCCCGAACCTCGTGGTCTCAAAACTCCGGGGCCACCGACGTCACGAATGCGTCAGCGGTCAGAGCCGTTCGATGATGGTCGCATTGGCCATGCCGCCGCCCTCGCACATCGTCTGCAGCGCGTACCGCCCGCCACGCTGCTCCAAGGCGTTGACCATGGTGGTCATGATGCGGGCGCCGCTGGCGCCCAGTGGGTGGCCGATGGCGATGGCACCGCCGTTGACGTTGGTCTTGGCGAGATCGGCTCCGGTGTCGCGAGCCCAGGCGAGCACGACCGGCGCGAAGGCCTCGTTGACTTCGAACAGGTCGATGTCGGCCAGCGTCAAACCTGCGCGCGCCAGCACCTTCTCGGTCGCCGGGATGACGCCGGTCAACATGTACAGCGGGTCCGATCCGACCACCGTCGTGGTGTGGATCCTGGCCAGCGGGCGAAGGCCGAGCCTGCGGGCGGCGGCCCCGCTGGTGATCATCACTGCGGCGCTGCCGTCGGACAGCGGCGACGAGTTGCCAGGCGTGATCTCCCAGTTGATCTGTGGGAAGCGCTGCGAGTAGCCCTCGTTGAAGAATGCGGGTCGTAGTCCGGCCAGGGTGTCGACCGTGGTCCCGGGCCGGATGATCTCGTCGGTCGCCAAGCCGGCGATCGGCGCCAGCTCGTTGTCGAAGAGCCCGTCCTTGGTGGCCCGCGCGGCCTTCTCGTGGCTGCTCGCGGAGAATTCGTCGAGCTCGGTGCGCGAGAGCCCCCACTTGGCGGCGATCAGTTCGGCGCTGATGCCCTGTGGCACCAGGCCTTCCGGATACCGCTCACCCATTCCGACGCCGAAGGGGTCGCTGCCGGGGAGGATCGAGCTGCCCATGACCACCCGCGACATCGACTCGACGCCGGCGGCGATCACGACGTCGTAGGCCCCGGCGAGAACGCCTTGAGCCGCGAAACTGATTGCCTGCTGGCTACTTCCGCATTGGCGGTCGACCGTCGTGCCTGGCACGCTCTCCGGAAACCCGGCCCCGAGGAGGGCGTTGCGGGCGATGTTCATCGACTGGTCGCCGACCTGGGTGACGGCTCCCGCGATGACGTCGTCGACCTGGGCGGGGTCGACGCCGGTGCGTTCGACCATTTCGCGAAGGCTGTGGGCGAGCAGGTCGACGGGAAGCACGCCGTGGAGCGCTCCGTTGGCCTTGCCCTTGCCGACGGGGGTGCGGACGGCACCGACGATGACGGCGTCGCGATCCGAATAAGCAGACATGGTGTTCTCCTCGATGACTCGTCGCTGAGTACTACTATCTATACTTAGATCTAACACCTCGGTATAGTTCAAACAACCCAGCTAGGGAGTGACGTCCATGACAGTCCTGCAAGGCCGGCTCGCCGACCGCGACTCGTGGTCACCGGTCGGGCGCTGCCCGATCGAGAAGACGATGGGCCTGGTGGGCACCAAGTCGGCGATGCTCATCATGCGGGAGGCCTTCTACGGCACCACCCGCTTCGACGACTTCGCCCGCCGCGTCGGCATCACCAAGGCGGCCACGTCCGCAAGGCTGTCGGAACTCGTCGACGCCGGACTGCTCGCCAAGCAGCCGTACCAGGAACCCGGCCAGCGCAGCCGGGACGAATACGTCCTCACCGAACAGGGAACCGCGTTCATGCCCGTCGTCTGGGCGATGTTCGAATGGGGCCGGGGTTATTTCGAGGACACCCGGCTACGGCTGTCCCACCAGGGCTGCGGCGCCGAGGCAACCGTCGAAATCCGGTGTGCCGACGGTCACCACGTCCCGCCCGAGGAGCTGGCGGTGCGTGTCGCGGGGCGCCGCACCTGACCGGCGAGCAGACGCAAACGGCCCTCGACTACGCCGATCGAGGGCCGTTTGCGTCTGCTCGCAAGGTGGGTCAGACGAGCTGCCCCCGGAACTTCTTGGCCTCACCCATGAGCTCCTCGACCCGCGTGCGATCGGCCCGGTTCTCGAAGACGCCGTCCTTCTTGAAGTAGGTGCCGACGATCGCCCCGTCGGCGATGTCGAGCTGGCTGCCCACGTTCTCGGCCCGCACGCCCGTGTTCACGAACACGGGTACCGTGCCGGCGGCTGCCTTCACCACCTTCAGCGACTCGGCATCGGTCGGCGCGCCGGCGGTCGCACCGGAGACGCAGATCGCATCGGGCAGCGTCGCGAACACGGTCGTGCGCGTGATGGCGGCGAGGTCGCGTGCGGCAAGATAGGTCGCCGACTCGGGGACGATGTTGAAGAAGAGCTTCACGTCGGCGCCCCCAACCCGCGCGCGGTGGCGTGCGACCTCGCCGACGTTGGTGTCCCAGAGGCCGAAGTCGCTGGCGTAGACGCCGGTGAAGATTTCGCGGACGAACTTCGCGCCGGTCGCGACGGCGAGGTCGATCGAGGCCCGGCCGTCCCACAGCACGTTCACGCCGTAGGGAACTTCGAACGCCGGCAACAGCTCTCCGATGATCCTGGCCATCGTGATAGCGGTGATGGGTTCGGTCTTGGTGAGGTACGGCAGGCTGAACTCGTTGGACACCATCACGCCGTCGACGCCTCCGGCCTGCAACTCGTCGAGTTCTTCGCGGGCCCGTCGGACGACGGCGGCGATGCCGCCCGCGCTGTCGTATGCGGGGTCGCCGGGCAGGGCGGAGAGATGAAGCATGGCGATGACGGGCTTCTTCGTGGTGAAGACGTCGTCGAGCCAGGTGGTGCTCACTGAGATACCTCTTTCATTCGAGTTGTCGTTCGGGTGTGGTTGCTAATCCATGTAGGCGCCGCCGTTCACGGCGAGTGCCTCACCGGTGATGAAGCGGGCGTCGGGGGACAGGAGGAACGCGACCGACTTGGCCACGTCCTCGGGCTGCTCGAGTCGCCGCAGCGGGGTGTCGGCGAGCATCATGGCGCGGACGCCGTCGGTCGTGGTGCCGCGGAGCTGGGCCTCCCACTCCAATTCCCTTGACTGCATGGGCGTTTCGACGTAACCGGGGCAGACGCAGTTCACGGTGATCCCGTGTTCCCCAAGTTCGTACGCCATCGCCTGGGTGAGTCCCACCACGCCGAACTTGGATGCGACGTAGTCGGAGAGGAACGGCACCCGGCCCTGCTTGCCCGCCATCGACGCGGTGTTGACGATGGCCCCCGCCGTCCCGCTGCGGACCATCGCCCGGGCGGCCGCCTGACCGCAGACGAAGACGCCCTTGAGGTTGACGTCCATCGTCTGGTCGTACCGGGCGATGGGTGCGTCGAGGAAGCTGTGCATGAACGAGATGCCGGCGTTGCTCACCCAGGCGTCGAGCCCGATGCGGTCGGTCACGTCGAACGCGACCGCGGCCGCGTCCGCCGGCGAGCTGACGTTCAGCACCGCCGACTCGTGCCGCACGCCCTCGTCGGAGGGGAGCGCGGCGGCGACCTCTGCGGCCGAGTCGCCGTCTACGTCCGTCACCACCACCTGCCAGGACCGCTCGGCGAGGGTGAACGCGATGGCTCGGCCGATTCCGCTGCCTGCGCCGGTGACTACGACTGTCTTGCTCATCAGTGACGTCTCTCTCGGTGGGTGTCGTCGCCGACGATTCGTCGGCCGGTCTGTGTGTCGAAGACGTGGACGGCGCCCGGTCGGGCCGACAGCGAGACCGTGGCCCCCTCGGTGATCCCCGACATTCGGGCGGTCTCGACGACGCTCGTGAGCTCGGTCCCCCTGGCGTTGATCGTCACGATCGCCCGGGGTCCGAGCAGTTCGACCAACGTCACCGTGGCGTCGCCGTCGAGGGTGGCCGTCGGGATCAGGTCGTCGGGCCGCACCCCGAGGGTGACGTCGCCGCTGGCGACGCTCTGCGTGACCGAGAAGACGAATCCGCTTGGCAGGGTGAAGCTCCCGTCGGTGAGCTGGCCGTCGAGCAGATTCATCTTGGGACTGCCCACGAACGAGGCGACGAAGGTGTCGACCGGGGCGTCGTACACCTCGAGTGGGGTGCCGACCTGAGCGGCGCACCCGTCGCGCATCACCACCATGCGGTCTGAGAGCGTCATCGCCTCCTCCTGGTCGTGGGTGACGTAGAGGCAGGTGATGCCGAGCCGACGCTGGATCTGTAGCAGCTCGGTGCGGGTTTCGACGCGCAGCTTCGCGTCGAGGTTGCTCAGCGGTTCGTCGAAGAGGAAGACAGACGGTTCGCGAATGATCGCCCGGCCGATCGCCACCCGCTGCTGCTGACCGCCGCTGAGATCCTTTGGTTTGCGCGCCATCAACTGGCCCAGGCCGAGGGACTCCGCCACCGCGTCGGCCTTGGCGAGCGCGTCGGCGCGCGGCACCTTCGAGGCCCGCAGGGGAAAGGCGATGTTCTCCCGCACGCTGAGGTGGGGGTAGAGCGCGTAGTTCTGGAAGACCATGGCGATGTCGCGATCGCGCGGCTGAAGATTGGTGACGTCGCGATCACCGATGGTGATGGTGCCCGAGGTGACGGATTCCAGGCCGGCGAGCATGCGCAGCGACGTTGACTTGCCGCAGCCGGACGGGCCGACGAGGACGGTGAACGACCCGTCGGGCAGCTCCAGGTTCAGATCGCTGACCACGGAGATCGAACCGTAGGACTTGGTGAGGTGTGCGAATCGGACGACTGCCATGAGTGGTGGGCTACCTACCTTCTAGAACTTCACCGCGCCACCGCTGATCCCCTGCACCAGCTTGCGCTGAATGAAGAAGCTCGCGACGACGACGGGGACGACGGCGATCAGGATGGCGGCACTCATGGAGCCGATCTGAACGCCACGGAACGTGTTGAA
>Ga0209051_1001433_pt1 | contig 20390 bp, 16 predicted proteins | sample AraplaCvi_mMS_r2_2_FD_184286 | JGI IMG/M metagenome (GOLD analysis project Ga0209051, IMG submission 184286) | Arabidopsis root microbial communities from North Carolina, USA - plate scrape MF_Cvi_mMS_r2 (SPAdes) (version 2) | ecosystem: Host-associated > Plants > Roots > Endosphere | place...
TCCTGCGCGGCGTTCGGCCGCGATCCGAACGCCGTCGCCCTGGGAACCATCGCGACCTCCGTGAGGTCGGCTTCCTGAATGTCCGTCATGTCTCCATCGTCGTTCGGCTGCTCGTGGTGACTGTTTGCGCAAGCTATGCGTCGGCTATGAGTGATTGGGCACCTCGGTCAGGTCGTAGAGGACGACGCCGTCGACCGTCTTCGGCGCGTAGTGCGCTTCGACCCATTCGCCGATGTCAGCGGCTTCACGACTGCCCGTCGTGCCGCGTCCCACCGGCATGCCGAACATCGAGTGCGCACGGATGAAGTAGTGGATCCGACCGTCGGCGACGTCGCGCTGGAACTCGGCGAGCGTCGGCGCGGGATCGGTGCCGTTGAATCCGCCGACGGCCATCACCGGGGCGCCGGTGGCGAGTTGATAGCCCGCCGCGTTGCTCGAGCCCACCACCGCGGCCGTCCACCGGAATCCGTCGGCGCCCTCGGACAGCAGCTCCGTCAGCCCCGGCCCTGGGGTGGGGATGTCCAGGAAGCCGCCGCCGGGACCGCCGGGACCGCCGAATGAACCGTGGGCTCGGGCCGGTCCGACGGACGGGATCGCTCCCGAGTGCGGGGTGGCGGCCGTGGCCAGCGAGTAGGCCGCCGGTGCCGCCAGACACGCGAGGACGGCGAGCCCGGCCACACCCGTGGCGACCCGCCGCGGCAGTCGCCCGACGACCAAGAGCAGCACCGCCGCCGCGACGCCGGCGATCGCGATCGCCGTGCCGAGCCACGGTAGCCAGTCGTGCCGGCGGGCCAACAGCACCGCGGCGAGGACGACCGTCACCAGGACGGTGCCCGACATTGCGATGGCGGCCCGCACGTCGGTTCGCTTGCGCCACAACAGGACCGCACCGATGCCGATGCTCCCGCCGATCGCAGGGGCGAGGGCGACCGTGTAGTACTGATGCAGGATGCCGTTGGCGTAACTGAAGACCACCGCGGTGACGATCAGCCAGCCGCCCCAGATGACCAACCCGGCCCTCGCCGGATCGGTCCGGGGAGCACGGCGCGTGATGATCACCCCGGCGGCGAGACAGATGACCGCGGCGGGGATCAGCCACGCGCTGTACGTGCCCATCGAGATGCCGAACAGCCTGCCCCAGCCGACGTCGAAGTTCATGTTGCCGAGGCCACCGGTCTCCTCGCCGGTGAGCCGGCCGATTCCGTTGTACCCCAGGGCGAGTTCGACGATGCTGTCGTCCTGCGAGCCACCGACGTACGGACGCGAGGACGCCGGCCACAGCTCGACGAGCAACAGGTACCAGCCGCCGCTGACCACCATCGCCGCCACCGCGCCGACCAACCGGAACAACCGCGCGCGCAGCGGAACGGCCGCAGCGATCAGGTAGGCCACGCCGAACGCGGGCAGCACCAGGAACGCTTGCATCATCTTGGCCAGGAACCCGAGGCCGACCGCCGCGCCCGCACCCACCAGCCACCAGCGGTTGGCATCCCGCTCACAGGCGCGCTGAACGCAGTACGCGCCGGCCACCAGGGCGAGCACCAGCAGGGAGTCGGGGTTGTTGAAGCGAAACATCAGCGCCGCGACGGGCGTCAACGCGAACACCGCGCCGGCGAGCAACGCGGCCGACGGACCCGCCGCCCGGCGCACCGCGGCGTAGAGCAGCGCGACCGCGGCGACCCCCTCCAAGGCCTGCGGCACCAGGACGCTCCACGCGTTGAGCCCGAACAGCCGGACCGAGACGTCCATCACCCACAGCGCGGCGGGCGTCTTGTCCACGGTGATCGCGTTTCCGGCGTCGCTGGACCCGAACAGCATGGCCGTCCAGTTCTCGGCACCGGCCTGCACGGCCGCCGAGTAGAAGCCGTTGGCCCACTCGTTGATTGACAGGTTCCACAGGTAGAGCAGCGCCGTGGCCACCAACAGCACTGCGAATGACACCCGCTCACTCAGCGTCAAGCGCTGACGGTGCAGGTCGTCGGGGTCGGTGGCGCCGTCGTCGGCGTGCGCTGGGCGCGTGAGAACGGCGGTCACTCCATCGATCTTCGATGAGTGGGCTATGTGCTCGATTGGCTCGCCCTGTGCGTCACCTGTGAAGCTTCGGTGTGGGCGGGCAGGCGGACGACGAACTCGGTTCGACCGGGCTCGCTTCGCACGTCGATCGTTCCGCCGTGCGCCTTCACCACCGCCGCGACGATGGCGAGGCCCAGCCCGGTGCTGCCGCTCGGACTCGACGTCACCGCCGGGGCGGCTCCGGTACCGCGCCGCGAGCGCGACGAATCACCCCTGGCGAATCTCTCGAAGATCTCCGGCAGCAGGTCGGCGGCGATGCCGGGACCGCCGTCGGCCACGGTCAGTACCGCCGTGTCACCCTCCTGGGACAGTGACGTGGTGACCGCTGTTCCCGCCGGGGTGTGAATCCGCGCGTTGGCCAACAGGTTCACCAGCACCTGCTGCAGCCGGGCTTCGTCGCCGACCACGACGACCGGTTCCTCGGGCAGGTCCAGCGCCCAATCGTGGTCCAGACCCGCGATGTGGGCGTCGCTGACGGCGTCGACGACGAGCCTCGACACGTCGACTGGTTCCCGGACCAGTGCCCGCCCCGAATCGAGCCGGGCCAGCAAGAGCAGGTCCTCGACGAGGTGGGTCATGCGACCGGTCTCGGACTCGACGCGGCTCATCGCGTGGGCGACGTCGTCGGGTAGCTCGTGTCGCTTTCGTTGCGCCAGTTCGGTATACCCGCGGATCGCGGCGAGCGGGGTGCGCAGTTCGTGACTGGCGTCGGCGACGAACTGGCGGACGCGCGTCTCGCTGGCGTGGCGTGCGGACAACGCCCCGGCGACGCGGTCGAGCATGGTGTTCAACGCCGTGCCGAGCTGTCCCACTTCGGTGTGCACGCCCTCCGGGTCGACGTCGACGATTCGGCTGGGGAGGTTGACCTCGCCCTTGTCGAGTTCGAGGGCCGCGACGTCCCTGGCGGCCGTGGTGACCCTGGACAGCGGTGCCAGTTGCCGCCGGATGACGAGCAGCCCCGCGGTGGCGGCAGCGATCAGGGCGATCACGGCCAGCACGCAGAACATGCCCACGACCCACAGCAGGGTGTCGTCGACGACCGCGGTCGGCAACCCCGTCACGATCGTCTCGTCGCCGTGGCGCGCGTGCAGTGCGATCACCCGGTACTTGCCCTGACCGTCGAGCTCGATCGTCACCGGCGTGCGGGTCGGCGGCACCTTCGCCAAGGCCGCCGCGGCGGCGGCGCTGATCTCGGCCCGGCCCCCGTCGGTGGTGATGACGCCGGCGTCGACGTCCCCCGAGGGTGAGACGACGGCCCCGACCGTCCGGGTGGCCTGCCCCGGCGCGTTGAGGAAGCCGGGCCCGGGGCCCGCCTCCGGATCGAAGAATCGATCTCGGGGTGCGTAGTCGTCGCCGCCCCTGTCCGAGTCCCGGGACGCGTCGAACGGGAATGGCGGCATCGGCCGCGGCAAGTCGAAGATGGCCGCCGAGCGCTTGCCCGCCTCGACCACCTGGTTGTCGAGCTGGCGCACCAGAAATCGTTGGAGCGCAAACTCGGTCGCGAGACCGATGCTCGCGCACACCACCGCGAGCAACACCACCTGGGTGAACAGGAGCCGCATTCGCAGCGACCACGTCCGCGGGGCCAGGATGCGACTGTGGGACCCCGTCCTCGAACCCGGCCCGCCGGCACCCGGGCTCATCGCGGTGGCTTGAGCACGTACCCGGCGCCACGCAGCGTGTGGATCATCGGCTCACGACCGCTGTCGATCTTCTTGCGGAGGTACGACACGTACAGCTCGACGATGTTGGACCGGCCACCGAAATCGTAGCTCCACACCCTGTCGAGGATCTGCGCCTTGCTCAGTACCCGCTTGGCGTTGCGCATCATGAAGCGCAACAGTTCGAATTCGGTCGCGGTCAACGTGATTGGCTCCCCCGCCCGGGTGACCTCGTGGCTGTCCTCGTCGAGAACCAGGTCGCCGACCACGATCTGTGCGCCGCCCGTCTCGTCGGCCACCCCGGTACGCCGCAGCAACGCCCGCAGCCGCAGCACGACCTCTTCGAGGCTGAACGGCTTGGTGACGTAGTCGTCGCCGCCGGCGGTCAGGCCGGCGATGCGGTCTTCGACGGAGTCCTTCGCCGTCAACAGCAACAGCGGAAGGCCGGGGATCTGGGCGCGCAGCTCGTGCAGGACGTCCAACCCGCTCATGTCGGGCAGCATCACGTCCAGCACGACGACGTCGGGCGGGTTCTCCTTGGCGACGGCGATCGCGGTTTCCCCGTCGCCTGCGGTGGAGATGTCCCAGCCCTCGTAGCGCAGCGCCATGGACACCAGCTCGGCGAGCACCGGCTCGTCGTCGACGACCAGCACGTTGATCGGCTTGCCGTCCGATCTGCGCATGACGAGCCGGGCGGGATCGGCGTGCTCGCGGTCGGCGCCGTTCATGGTGGTCACGTCCTCAGTGTGGGCCCGTGCGATGGGCACGTCCTGTGCCAAACCTATGCGCGGGCTGTGAAGAGCGTTTCACAGCCGGCGCATAGCTCGGCCCGGCAGACTGAACCCGTGACTACGTCGGGCACGAGGAAGACGATCGGCGCCGTCGCCGTGGCTGCCGCGGTGGCCGGCGTCGGAGGTGCGGCCATCGCCGCGGCCACCGAGACGCCCTCCCACGGCGGCGGCTTCGGCGGCTTCGCGGGATTTGGCGGTTTCGAGGGTCCGCCGGGCGCACCGCCCGCGGCTCGGCACGCCGCGTCCGAGCCCGACTCGCTGCACGGTGAATACGTCGTCGCCGACGCGCACGGCGGCTTCTCGACTCTGATCACCCAGACCGGCACCATCACGGCGATCTCGCCGACCTCGGTGACGGCCCGCAGTGCCGACGGCTACACCCAGACCTACGTCATCCGAGAGGTCCCGGACACCGGTGCTCCGCCGTTCGCCGTGGGCGACACCATCGACGTCAAGGCCACGCGACAAGGGATGACCGCCACGGTAACCACCATGGGGCCTCCCCTGTCACCAGGTCATTAGGCGAGGGTCTACAGGGCGTCCTCTTGCTCCGGCGGAAGTGCCGCGGGGCCCTCGATCGGAGGCACCGCCGAGGACGTCGTAGGCGTCTCGGGCGCCACCGTCTCGGTGGTGGTCTCGCCGATGGTCGCTTCCTCCGTCGGCACGGGGCCCGGAGTCGACGGCTCCGCCGAGCTCGACGTCGCCACGGTCAACGCGCCGCCGGCGATCAAAGCTCCCGCACCGACGCTCGCGGCCACTAGTTTCATGCTCTTGCCGTTCATGGTGGTCCCTCCCAATCGGGGCTGTTCGGGCTGTCGAGGGTGTTACCGGCCCCCGCTGCTCCACCGGGTAACCGAAGCAGACGCGCATCAAACACGAAGCGGACTCCCAGTCAAGACTTCCGTGGGCCGGAGAACGGCAATCGGCGGTTCATCTCCTACCCTGTGGCCATGCAGTTTCCGACGGGCGCGCCATGACGCGCTTCCTCGCCCGCCGGGCGCTGAACTACGTCGTGCTGCTCCTGTTGGCGTCGTTCCTGACCTTCGCGCTCGCCTCGTGGTCGTTCAAACCGCTCGACAGCCTCGAGGGCCGCAACCCCCGGCCACCTCAGGCCGTCATCGACGCCAAGGCCGCCGAACTCGCACTCGACAAGCCAATCCCGCTGCGTTACGTCCACTGGGTGTCCGAAGCCGTGCAGGGCGACTTCGGCACGACCGTCGCCGGGCAGCCGGTGTCCGATGAATTGGGGCGGCGCATCGGCGTGAGCCTGCGCCTGGTGTTCCTCGGCTCGGTGCTCGGCACCGTGATCGGGGTGGTGGTCGGGGCGTGGGGCGCCGTCCGGCAGTACCGCGTGTCCGACCGAGTCATCACGGTGTTGTCGCTGCTGCTGATCAGCATGCCGACCTTCGTCGTGGCGAACCTGCTGATCCTCGGCGCGCTGCGTGCCAACACGGCGCTGGGGTTCAACGTCTTCGAATACACCGGTGAGACGTCCGGGACGGCGACCGGCGGGGCCGGCAGCCAGTTCGTCGACCGCCTGCAGCACCTGGTCCTCCCGACGACCACGCTGGCGTTGTTCTCCATCGCCGGCTTCAGCCGTTATCAGCGCAACGCCATGCTGGACGTACTGGGCCAAGACTTCATCCGCACCGCACGCGCGAAGGGTCTCACCCGGCGGCAGGCGTTGTTCAAACACGGCTTGCGCACGGCGCTCATCCCGATGGCCACCCTGTTCGCCTACGGCGTCGGCGGTCTGGTGACCGGCGCCGTCTTCGTCGAGAAGATCTTCGGCTGGCATGGCATGGGCGAGTGGGTGGTTCAGGGCATCGCCACTCAGGACACCAACATCATCGCCGCGATCACCGTCTTCACGGGAGCCACCATTCTGCTGGCCGGCCTGCTGTCCGACGTCATCTACGCGGCGCTGGACCCGAGGGTGAGGGTGGCCTGAGATGACCGAACCGGTCACGACCGAAGCGTCGTCGACGGCGCAATCCGGCGTGGACGCAGGGCGATTCGCGTCTCGGCGCACCTTGACGACGCGACGGTTCCTTCGCAACCGGCTCGCCGTGGCTGCGTCGGTCATCCTGGCCGTGATGTTCATCGGCTGTTACGCCCTGCCGCCGTTGTTGCCGTGGAGCTACACCGATCTGGACTTCCTGGCCCTGCAGCAGCCACCGAGTGCCAGCCACTGGTTCGGCACCAACGGTCTCGGCCAGGACCTGCTGGCGCAGATCCTGCGCGGCATGCAGAAGTCGCTGCTCATCGGTGTCTGCGTGGCCTTCCTCTCGACCATCATCGCGGCGACCGTCGGCGCGGTGGCCGGCTACTTCGGCGGGTGGCGGGACCGCACGGCGATGTGGGTGGTCGACCTGCTGCTGGTCGTGCCCAGCTTCATCCTGATCGCGATCGTCACACCACGCCTTGGCGATTCGGGCCGCGTGTTCTCGTTGATCCTGCTGCTGGCGGCGTTCAGCTGGATGATCAGCGCACGCATCGTGCGCGGGATGACGATGAGCTTGCGGGAACGCGAGTTCGTCACCGCCGCGAGGTACATGGGCGTGTCGAACCGGAAGATCATCGTGCGTCACGTCTTGCCGAACGTCGCCTCCATCCTCATCATCGACACCACGCTCAACGTGGGTGTTGCGATCCTCGCCGAGACCGGGCTGTCCTTCCTGGGCTTCGGCATCCAGCCGCCCGACGTCTCGCTCGGCACACTGATCGCCGACGGCACGCCGTCGGTCACGACGTTTCCCTGGGTGTTCCTCTTTCCGGCCGGCATCCTGGTGCTGATCGTGCTGTGCGCCAACGTGATCGGTGACGGACTGCGCGACGCGATCGATCCCGGTTCCAAACCCCGTCGGCGGCGGCGCCCGTGACCGAACTACTCCAGGTGAAGGATCTGCGCGTCGGTTTCACCACCGACGCCGAGGACGTCGAGGCCGTGCGCGGCATGACGTTCGACGTCGGGCCCCGCGAAGTCGTCGCGCTCGTCGGTGAATCCGGCGCAGGCAAGTCGGCCACCGCGATGGCCGTCGTCGGACTGCTTCCGGAATACGCCCAAGTGTCCGGCTCGGTACGACTGCACGGCGACGAGCTCGTCGGGCTCGACGATCAACGGATGTCCCGCATTCGAGGGCGGGTGGTCGGCACCGTCTTTCAGGATCCGATGTCGGCGCTGACCCCCGTCTACCCCGTCGGCCAGCAGATCGCGGAGGCACTTCGCGTGCACCAGCGCAACCTCGGCCGGTCGGCCGCCGCGGCCCGGGCGGTGGAACTCCTCGACCTGGTGGGCATCTCGCAGCCGCAGCGCCGCGCCAAGTCATTCCCGCACGAACTGTCCGGTGGCGAGCGTCAGCGCGTGGTGATCGCGATCGCCATCGCCAACGACCCGGACCTCATCATCTGCGACGAACCGACCACCGCGCTCGACGTGACGGTGCAGGCGCAGATCCTCGACGTGCTGCGCACCGCGCGCGACGTGACGGGCGCCGGCGTGCTGATCATCACCCACGACCTTGGCGTGGTCTCCGAGTTCGCCGACCGCGCACTGGTGATGTACGCCGGCAGGGCCGTCGAGACCGCGCCGGTGGCCGGACTGGCCGACAGCCGGGTCATGCCGTACACCGTCGGACTGCTGGGTTCGGTGCCGCGTCTCGACGCCGCCCAGGGGTCACGGCTGGTCCCGATCCCCGGTGCCCCACCGTCGATGGCGGCCCTCCCGCCGGGATGTCCCTTCGCGCCGCGGTGCCCGATGGCCGTCGAGGCCTGCCGCACCGCCGAACCGGAGTTGATCTCCGTCGGGCCTCACCACACCGCGGCCTGCATCCGCACCGAAGACGTCGCGGGCCGCTCGGCCGCCGACGTCTACGGCGTGTCGACGGCGCCGCCCGACGCCGAGGCCGACCCCGACGCGCCCGTCGTGCTCCGCGTCGAGAACCTCGTCAAGACCTTCACCCTCACCAAGGGCGCGGTGTTCCGTCGCCGGATCGGCGAGGTGCGGGCCGTCGACGGTGTCAGCTTCGAGCTGCGGCAGGGCCAAACCCTGGGCATCGTCGGCGAATCCGGGTCGGGGAAGTCGACCACGCTGCATCAGGTTCTGGAACTCACTGCGCCACAGGGCGGTTCCATCGAAGTCCTGGGCCATGACGTCGCCGCCCTCGACCACCGTTCGCGTCGGGCCCTCCGAGGCGACCTGCAGGTCGTCTTCCAAGACCCCGTCGCGTCCCTCGACCCGCGGCTGCCCGTCTTCGACGCGCTTGCAGAACCGTTGACCGCCAACGGTTTCGACAAGAAGGGCGTCGACGAGCGGGTCGCCGAGCTGTTGAGCACCGTGGGGCTGCGGCGCGAGGACGCCGGCCGCTACCCAGCCGAGTTCTCCGGCGGCCAGAAGCAGCGCATCGGCATCGCGCGAGCACTGGCGCTGCAACCGAAGATCCTCGCACTCGACGAACCCGTCTCGGCCCTCGACGTGTCGATTCAGGCCGGCATCGTCAACCTCCTGCTGGACCTGCAGGAGCGGTTCGGATTGTCGTATCTGTTCGTCTCCCACGACCTGTCGGTGGTCAAGCACCTCGCCGACCGACTGGTGGTGATGTTCCAGGGGTCGATCGTCGAGTCCGGCGACGCCGAGGAGATCTTCGCTCGGCCGCAACACGAGTACACCCGTCAGTTGCTGGCCGCCGTGCCTCGACCGTGAGCGGTTAGAGTCTCTCCCATGCAGATTCGACGCCTCGCCAGCGCACTCCTCGTCGCCGGACTCGTGCTGACCGCGTGCTCCGGCGGCAGCCAGGAGGCCCCGACGGCGGGAGGCAAGGCCGAGATCGGCTCCACCAACGACATGAATCCGCAGGATCCCGCCACGTTGCAGGAGGGTGGCAACCTCCGCATCCCGTTGACGAACTTCCCGGACAACTTCAACACGATGCACATCAACGGACCCACCGCCGACGCGGCCGCGATCTCCCGGGCGACCATGCCCCGGGCGTTCCGGATCGCCGCCGACGGCACGGCGTCGGTGAACACCGACTACTTCACCAGCGTCGAGCTGACCGGGACCAATCCTCAGGTCGTCACGTACACGATCAACCCGAAGGCGGTGTGGAGTGACGGCACCCCCATCACGTGGGAGGACATCAAGTCCCAGGTCGACGCGACGAGCGGCAAGAACAAGGACTTCGCGATCTCGGCGCCCAACGGCAGCGACCGGGTCGCGTCGGTAACCCGCGGCGTCGACGACCGGCAGGCGATCATGACCTTCGCCAAGCCCTACGCCGAGTGGAGGGGCATGCTGGCCGGCAACACCGTGCTCTCCCCCAAGAGCATGACCGCCACTCCGGAGGCCTTCAACACCGCTCAACTGAACGGCCCCGGGCCGTCGGCCGGACCGTTCATCGTGACTGCACTCGATCGCACGGCGCAGCGAATCACGTTGAGCCGCAATCCGAAGTGGTGGGGCACGGCGCCCCGCCTCGATACGATCACGTTCCTGGTCCTCGACGACGCGGCCCGCTTGCCTGCGCTGCAGAACAATGCCATCGACGCCGCGGGACTCGCGTCCCTGGACGACGTGACGATCGCGCGGCGGACGGCCGGCGTCTCGATCCGGCGGGCACCGAGCACCAGCTGGTATCACTTCACCTTCAACGGCGCGCCCGGGTCGATCCTGGCCGACCCCGCCCTGCGCAGGGCGATCTCCAAGGGCATCGACCGTCAGACCATCGCGAACGTGGCCCAACGCGGACTCGCCGACGACCCGGCACCGCTGAACAACCACGTCTACGTCGCGGGCCAGAAGGGTTACCAGGACAACAGCGCCGTGGTGGCCTTCGACCCCGAGGCGGCGAAGAAGGAACTCGACGACCTGGGCTGGCGGATGAACGGTCAGTTCCGCGAGAAGGACGGCAAGCAACTCGTCGTCCGTGACCTGTTCTACGACGCTGCCAGCACGCGCCAGGTCGCGCAGATCGCCCAGAACAGCCTGGCGCAGATCGGAGTCAAGTTCGACCTGCAGGCCAAGGGCGGCAGCGGCTTCTTCACCAACTACGTCACGGTCGGAAACTTCGACGTGGCTCAGTTCAGCTGGGTCGCGGACGCCTTCCCGCTGTCGGGGCTCCCGCAGATCTACGCCTCCACCGGCGACAGCAACTTCGGCAAGATCGGCACTCCGGAGATCGACGCCAAGATCGAACAGACGCTGTCCGAGCTCGACCCCGACAAGGCGCGTGGCCTGGCCAACGAGGTCGACGAGCTGGTCTGGGCCGAGGGCGCCAGCCTGCCGCTGTTCCAGTCGGCCGGCAACGTGGCCGTACGCAGCAACCTGGCGAACTTCGGCGCCGCGGGGCTGGCCGACGTGGACTACACCGCGATCGGCTTCATGAAGTCGTGACGTTGCGGACCGCGCGCGGTACCGCCGACGGCACCACCGACTCCGCGACCGCGGCTGCGGTGATGGCCCGCTTGAGCAGGCGGACGCTGAGCTGACTGGGCACGGCGTCGAGTTCTGCTGAGCGGCCGGGCAATTCGGCGGCTTCGCCGGCGTAGACGGCCTTCACGACGTCGAGCGCCGAGCGCTCCTTGGTGTCGACGACGCTGTGCCCGCTGGTGGGCATCTCGACGAGCACCGAGTCGGGAATCAGCTCGGCGATCCGGCGCGCCACCGCCCGCGGTGTGGTCAGGTCCCGACCCCCGGAGAGGATGACCGTCGGCCAGGTGAACCCGGGCATCTCGGCGATCAGGTCGAACGGCTCGGCGACGAAGTCGACCTCGCCGGTGGCCATGTCACGCAGTGCCACGGCCGGGTCGAGCGGCTTGCCGTCGGGCACCGCTCCGTAGTTGAGCTCGCGGTAGCCGATGCGGCCGACGAGATCGGGTTCGTTGTGGAAGGGCGTCTTGCGCTCGACGAGCAGGCGCGTACCCAACCCCACCGCACCCCACACCCAGTCGTGATCCTTGAGCAGCAGGTCGAGCTGGCGGCCCAGCAGATCCGCTCCCCCGAGGCCGTACATGTCGGCCGCCAGCTGGGTGGCTGCCGGCGTCAGCACCCCGTCGTCGACCAGTTGACGTACCTTGGCGGCCAGTTCGGCCGTCTCCCCGGGCACGCCGTCCCACAGCACCCGGCGGATGGCCTCGCGGACCACGTCGACGTCATCGGCCGACAACAGCGGCGAGTCGAGGATCATCGCGTGGATCCGATCCGGGTGCCGGACGCCGAGCCCAGAAGCCAGATACGTTCCGTACGAGGTGCCGTAGACGACGGCCGACTCGATCTCGGCGTGGTCGAGCACCGCGGCGAGGTCGGCCACCACCGCCTCCACGGTCATCGCCTCCAGCGGCAGGTCGGCACCGTCGTCGTCGTGACGCGACATCCCGACGCCGCGATGCTCGACCATGACGACGTCGAGCCCCTCGGCGACCGCGTGCTTGCGCAGTCCGCGATACAGGGCGATCGAGGCCGCACCCGGCCCGCCGGGGATGAACAGCAATGGATGATCCGACTTCTCGCCCACCCGGACGTAGAACAGGTCGAACTCGCCCGTCCCGTCGTCGAGGATGGGCCTGCGCACCGAGCTCACCCCGGGCAGCGCGGCCAACCTGTCATGCACTCGCCGGCGCCCGGCATTCATCGTCATCGGCTCCCATTGTGCCCTGGTCCGGTGACTCTTAGGTTCGGGGTGAGCCAAAGCAGTGTCGCCGCATCCGGGCATGCGTAGAAACGACGACATGACCACCGTCGAGAACAACGCCCGCATACTCCCAGGCTCGCCACAGTGGGACGAGCTACTCGGCCGCATCGCGGCAGGCGCCAAGGACCGAGACATCAACGACGAGAACCCGTTTGACGAAGTCGCCGCTCTCAAACGCGCCGGCTTCGGCACCTTGCGCCTACCGCAGGACCTTGGCGGGGCAGGACTCACTGTGCCACAACTGTTCTCCGCTGTCATCGACGTCAGCCGCGCGGATCCCGTTGTGGCCCACATCTTCCGAACGCACTTCTGGTTCACCGAGGAACGGCTGCGCACCGCCTCGGGTGATCCCGCGTCGCTGCACTGGCTGCGCAAGGTGGCCGACGGTCAGCTCTTCGGCAACGCCTTCAGCGAGAAGGGGTCCAACGCCGTGGGCAGCCTGGTGTTCAACACGCGGCTGCTGCCCGATCCGACGGGCGGCTACCGGCTCGAAGGTGAGAAGTTCTACAGCACCGGCACGCTGTTCTCGGACTACCTGACGGTCACCGCCACCACCGACCACGACTCCGTGGCGACGGTCGTGGTGCCCGCCGACCGCACCGGGGTCAAGCTGATCGACGACTGGGACGGTTTCGGCCAGCGGCGCACCGGCACCGGGACCACCGTCTTCAAGAACGTCGCGGTCACCACCGACGAGATCCTCGCCGATGCGCCGTACGACGCCGCGGCCGTCCCATCGGTCCAGTACGCCTCGCTGCAACTCTTCATCCACGCGGTGGTGGCCGGCATCCTCGCCGGCGTCGTCGACGACGGGGTCGCCCTGCTGCGGTCGCGAGACCGCAGCTTCAGCCACGCCCCCACCGACCGGCCCACCGACGACCCGCTGCTGCAGCGGCTCCTCGGCGAGCTGGCCAGCACGGCCTACGTCGCGAAGGCCGCGGTGCTCGACGCCGCCGAGGCCATCGCGGCGGCCACCACCTCCGCCGCGACGACACCCGACGCCAACCCCGACGCCCAGTTGGCTCAGGACGCCCAGATCAAGGTGGCCCAGGTCAAGGTGCACCTCGACGCCATCGCCCCAGAGGCCGCAACGCGCCTGCTCGAACTGGGCGGCGCCAGCGCGGCGAGCCGACAGAAGGGCCTGGACCGGCACTGGCGCAACATCCGCACCATCACGCTGCACAACCCGGTGGCCTACAAGGCCGTCGCGATTGGCGCGAACCTGCTGCACGACACCCCGCTGCCCGCCAACGCTTACTTCTAACACGCGTTTTGTGGCGTTTCAGGAGCGCTGAGCGCTCCTGAACGCACACAAATCGCAAAGAAAGAGAACACGATGACGCGTCAACTCCACCTGGGCGGATTCCAGATCGCCTCCCAGGTCACGCACTCCCACGCCGCGTGGCGGCACCCCGGCAGCGACACCGCCTTCACCACGCCCGACTACTACCACCGCATCGGGCGGATCCTCGAACGCGGCAAGTTCGACTTCGTCTTCTTCGCCGACCTGCTGGCCGCCCCGGCCCGTTACGGTGACGACGTCGCCGAACCGCTGCGCCGCGGCACGCAGGCCACCGCGACGCTGGACCCGTCGATCGTCGCCGCCAGCATTGCGGCGGTGACGTCGAAGCTGGGCATCGCGATCACCAAGTCGGCCACCTACTTTCACCCGTATGAGCTGGCCCGCATCTTCGCCAGCCTCGACCACGTCAGCAACGGCCGGGTGGCGTGGAACATCGTGACCTCGCTGACGCAAAGCGAGGCGCAGAACTTCGGCCACGACGAACACCTCGGACACGACTACCGCTACGAACGCGCCGAGGAATTCGTTCGGACCGCGCTGGAACTGTGGTCCAGCTGGGACGCCGACGCGCTGGTGCTCGACAAGGAGGCCGGGGTGTTCGCCGACCCGGACAAGGTCCGGCGGGTGAACCACGACGGCGAATACTTCCGCACCCGCGGACCGCTCAACGTGCCTCGCTCGCCGCAGGGGCGCCCGGTGCTGATCCAGGCCGGATCGTCGAACACCGGGCGGGACTTCGCCGCACGGTGGGCCGAGGCGATCTTCGAGATCGACCCGACGCCCGAGGGCAGGAAGGCCTACTACGACGACATCAAGAGCCGTGCCTCGGACTACGGCCGCGACCCCGACGGCATCCTGATCTTCCCGGCGTTCATCCCGTTCATCGGGGAGACGGAGTCCATTGCCCGGGAGAAGCAGGCCTTCCACAACGAACTCGCCGATCCGATCTCGGGGCTGATCACCCTGTCGGTGCACACCGATCACGACTTCTCGCGCTACGACCTGGACGCGCCCGTCGAGGACATCGCCGTGACCGGCACCCAGGGTCTGTTCGACACCGCCCGCCGGGTCGCCCAGCGCGACAACCTCACGCTGCGCGACATCGGCAAGTGGTACGCCCAGGGTGTGCTGCTGCCGCAGTTCGTCGGCACGGCCAAGCAGGTCGCCGACCAGGTCGAGGAGTCGTTCACCGCGGGCGAGGCCGACGGCTTCATGGTCTCGGCCGCCCAGTCACCGGGCACCTTCAACGACTTCGTCGACTCGGTGGTACCGGAACTGCAGCGGCGCAAGCTCTTTCGAGAGCAGTACACCGGCAACACCCTGCGCGAGCACCTCGGGTTGCCGGCGGCGACGTTCGAGTCCCCCCGGCCGCAGAACGTCTCGGTGGCGAGCTAGCCGCTCAGGGCGAGGTGTCGAGCGTCGACGATGCCGGCGTACCGGTCCGGGCTGCAGGTCAGCACGATGACCTGTCCGTCGCCTCCGACGGCGTCGAACACCTCGCCCATCCTGGCCAGTCGGTCGGGGTCGCTGAAGCCCAAGGCGTCGTCGATGACCACGGGGACACCGTCCTCCTTGGCCACGAGCGCCGCACTGGCCAGCCGGGCGACGATGCCCAGCTGCTCCTTGGCGCCGCCGGACAGTGAATCGAACGGCACCGTGCACCCGTGCAGGGTCCGACTGAGGATGCGAAGGTCGCCGTCGATCCGAACCTCGAAGTCGGGGCCGAACACGATGCGACCCAAGCGCTCGACCTCGGTGCGGAACGGGTCGACGTAGCGCAGTCGCGACGCGTCGCGGTGCCGCGTCATCACCGACTGCAGCAGCTGGGCCGCGGTCGCCCGGCGCTGAACCCGGTCGTGCTCGGTCGCCGCGTGCTCGCATTCGATCTGGGCCGCGTCCAGCCGCCCCTGGCGGCCCTCGGACCCGTACACCCGCAGTTGTGCCGCCACCTCGCGGAGGTCACCGCTCACCGCGGCGTGGCGCGCGTCGAGTGCGGCCGCGTTGGCCTCGGCCGCCGCCAGCTCCGCCGCCACCGCCACCGGTCCCGCGGCGGCGAGCTCGGCCTCGACGGCCACCACGCGGGCTGCCACCGCCCGGGCCCTCTCGACGTCGGCCTCGGCCTGGATCACCAGTTGGTCGTCGGATTGCGACTCACGCTGCCGCGCAAGCCGTTCCGACGCGCCGGCGACCTCCTCGCGCGCGGTCTCCAGCTTGGACCGTAGAACCGTCACCGCACCCGTGGCACGCATCGCCTGCGAGCTGGCCGCCGCGGCGGCCTCGCGGCTCGCGACCTCGGCCGCCCGCGCCAGCCGGTAGGCCTCGGTGGCCGCCTCGAGCTCGGCCCGGACGACGTCGACGCCGGGATCGTCGGTGCCGCCGGCCGTGGCCAGCTCCCCACTCAGTTCCGCCAGGCGGGCCCGCAGGTCGACCACGGAGTCGTCGCCGATCAGGGCGTCACCGATCGCGCGCAAGCGATCCACCGACCCCGACAGCTCGCGCCGCCTGGCGTCGAGGGCCCGCGCCTGCGTCACGTCGGCGACACCGGCCTCGTCCAGCAGCGCGGTCAGCATCTCTCGGGCCTTGTCCAGCCGGCCTTGCGAGTCCGCCGCGGGCGCGCCGGGAACGAGCCGAACCGTCATCACGCCCGGCAGGTCGAGCGTGGCCGACGTCGTCACGTTCTGGGTCCAGGCGACGCCTGGCGAGAGCTCCACCGGCTGACCGTCGACCACGACGTTCAGGTCGACCGCCGCCTCGACTTCCACTCGCGCCGACGCGAGCTCGGCCTGGAACGCCGCCCGTTCGGTGGCCAGGGCGGCCATCTCGACGTCCCGCATCACGTCGTCGGTCAAGGCGATTCCCGCCAACTCCGCCTCGACACCCGCCAGCTCTGCCGTGGTGGCGTCGAGCTTGGCCAGCGTGGCCTCCAGTCGCGCCAGCTCGCCGCGGCGGGCGATCCGCTCCACCGTCTCGCGCACGGCCTCCACCCGGGCCACGGCGTCGACGGCACCGACCCGCGCGATCTCGGCCGTCGCGGCGGCCGCCACGGCGGTCTGGTTCGCCACGGCCTCGTCGTCGGCGGCGGCCGACACCGCCGCCTCGAGTCCGGCGATGGTGGTGGTCCGCTCCGTCAGCTCGGCGCGCAGCCGACGGCGCTCGCCGAGCGCGGATTCCGATGCCGCCCGGGCCATTTCGGCGGGTTCGGCCAGGGTGCGTGCGTGTGTCAGCCGGTCGTCGAGGTGCTTGACGGCGGCTGCGGCGGCCGTGGCGCCCCGCAGTCGCTCGACGGCCGTGGCGCGCTGCCCGGAGAGCCCGGCGAGTTCGTCGGAGAGTTCGGCGTGCCGGACGACGGCCTCGTCGACCTCGGACACCGCGGCGCGACACTGCTCGACCCGCAGCCGTGCGTCCCGCAATCGGGCCACCGCCGCCGCCAGGGGACCCGTCGCGCGACCCATCGCGGTGAAGTATTGGCGGAACTCCGCGTCGATCCGGTCGACCAGCAAGGGCTCCGAACCCGACAGGTTGACCGCTTGACCGGCAGCCGCGTCGAGCGCGCGCGCCAACGCGTCGCACCCCGAAAGATCTACCGAGGCAGTTGATCCCGACTGCAGGACGCGCTGCGCCTGCCACAGTTCGGTGTCGACTGTCTCTGCGAGGATCGCCAGCACTCGCTCGTGTGCCTCGTCACCGGTGAGCTGCTCTCGTTGCGGCGCCGACACGGTCAGCCGGGTTTCCGGCTTCTTGTGGAACCGCTTGAAGTACTCGAAGCGATACGGACCCGTGGAGATGACGGCCGTGATCTCAGCACCCTCGTCGGCGTGCGTTGGCTTGACCTGCTTGACCTCCTTCTTGGTCGAGCGGTCCTTGGCCTCCAGCAGCAGGTCGAGCGCCTCGATCATCGACGACTTGCCGATCTCGTTGGCACCGGACACCACCACGACACCGCGGTCGGGAAATTCGACGTCGCGGTGGGCGACACCGCGATAGTTACGCAGGACCAACCGGTGCAGCTTCATGCCACCCCCCGATCGGTGAGTCGCAGCAGCAGCGCCAACGCCGCCCTCGCGTGGTCGGCCTCCGCCGTGTCGGTGCGGGCGGTCGCCACCAATTCGTCGACGGCGGCGGCCGCAAAGCCGCCGATGCCCAGATCGTCGAACTCGCCGTCGGCGGGCAGCACGGCCAGGTCGGTCTCCTTGTCCCACGTGGCGAGGGCCGCGAACAACCGGGCGTACTTGTCCAGGCAGGCGTCGAGCGCCGCCTTGTCGGTGACCGTCAGCGTGCCCGTCAGCGCGATCTGCACCACCGTGCGTTCCTTGTCGGGCAGTTGATCGAGGTTGATGTCGAGATCCGCGACCTCCCTCGTGGAGTCGACCGATCGACGCAACGTGACGAACTTCCAGCGGCCGACCCGCCGGCTCTCGACGTGCACGGGCCGGGCCGGGTCCTGCTCGTCGACGTCGACGACCAGTACGTGGCCGGGGTCGGGTTCGATGTGGTCGTAGTTGGTGACCTCAGGAGAACCCGAGTACCAGATCCGGCCCGTGGAACCGACTCGAGTACGAGAGTGCTTGTCGCCCAGGGCGACGTAGTGCACGGCACCCCTGGACAGTGCCGCCTCGACGGTGGCCAACCGGATCAGGGACGGCTTGTCGTGGTCGGGCTCGAAGAGATCCGTCCCACCGTGACCGACGGCGATGCGGGTGACGCCGTCGTCGGCGATCCCGTCGAGCACCCCTCCAAGCAGATCGGTGGTCGGCTTCTTGGAACGCCAAGGCGCCGCGACGATCTCGACACCTGGACGCACCTCGGTGACACCGGCACGGTCGAGCACGACGACGTTGTCCGGCCGTTCCGCGGCGAACAGGGCACTCGTGTAGACCGACGACGCGTCGAGCGGATCATGGTTGCCGGGAAGCAGATACACCGGCACTCCGATCGCACGCATGGCCTCCAGGGACTGACTGACGTCGCGCGGCGCCAGCTGGTTGTGCTCGAAGACGTCGCCGGCCACGACGACGAACTCGGCGCCCGTCTCCGCCGCGACGGCACCGAGGCTGGCCACGGCGTCGCGTCGCGCGGCCGAATATCGCGGCTGCGCCTCGCCGTTCAGGAAGTGGCGGGTCATCCCGAGCTGCCAGTCGGCGGTGTGCAGGAAACGCATGCGGCGAGTGTAGGTCCGCACTCCGACAAGTCAGCGGACCTGGGTCGGCATGTGGGTAACGTGATGTCGATGACCAGACCCGTACGCACCCTGGTGCTGCTGCGCCACGCGAAGTCCGACTATCCCAACGGAGTAGCCGACCACGACCGGCCGCTGGCCCCGCGGGGCGTCGCGGAGGCCGCCCTGGCCGGTGACTGGATCAGGGCCCACGTCGGGACGGTCGACGCCGTGCTGTGCTCGACGGCCACCCGCACCCGCGAGACGCTGGCGCGCAGCGAGATCGAGGCCGACGTCCGTTACGAGGACTCCCTCTACGACTCCCGGCCCGGCATCGTGGTCGACCTCGTCAACGGCGTCGACGAGGACGTGACGACGCTTCTGGTGATCGGCCACGAACCGACGACGTCGAGCCTGGCGTTCGCCCTCGCCGGCCCCGACTCCGACGCCGACGCACTCGAACGGATGACGCAGAAGTATCCGACGTCGGCGATCGCGGTGCTCACCACTGATCGACCGTGGCGCCACCTCGGCCCCGGCGATGCGACCCTGGTCGACTTCCACGTGCCGCGCTGACGACTCCTCGCGGACGCGCTCGTCGGTGGTGGCCGGACCTAGTTGTTGGTGTTGAGCGTCAGCTCCATCAACTTGATCGCCATGCCGCAGGCGTCGACGCCGGGGACCTGTGGGTTGACCCACCACCCGACCACGCCCGCTGCGTCGCTCGCCACGCCGCACGCACCGCTGGCGTCGTTGGGCTTCATGACGATCGACTGCACGCCCGCCACCGAACGGCTCTCGACCTGGTACTTCAGGAAGTCGGCCACCTTGCGCTCGTTGTCCAGGCTGCCCTGCTCGAACCAGAACCTGGTGATGTCGATCAGGCCGGCCGGGTTGAGCGCCTGCCAGCGACACAGCGCGCCGACGAAGGTGCTCTGAATGTCCAGCGGATCGGCGCCCACCGTCTTGGCGAGGACGTCGGTGGTCAGGACGTCGCACTCCTTGAGCAGGTTGGGATAGGTCTTGGCCGAGTTGTCGTTGCGGGGTGTGTTGCCCCCGGAACCGGCCTTGACGGCCTGGCCGGACACGTCACGCGAACAGCCGACGAGCATCGTCACCGTCGCCAGGATGGCGACCAGCGCCGCCATCACGCGTCGCCCGCGACTCACCGCGCTCACTTCGAGTTCACGATCGACTGGCGGGTGAGTTCCTTGGCGACGTCGCAAGCGTCGGGGAACGGCTTCTCGGTGAAGTTGACCGACCACTCGATGAAGTCGTCGTCGAACTGGATGCCGATCTCGCACAGCGAGGTGCCCAGCGTCGGGTCGGCGTTCATGGCGATGAACCCGTCATGACCTTCGATGTTGATGTCCTCCACGCTGGTGCGCGACAGTTCCTCGGTCTTGCGCTCACGGCCGATTGGGCTGCCGCGGTACCAGTTGAACGAGAAGTGGGGTCCCAGGATGCCGCCGCCCAGCAGCCATTGGCAGCCGACGGACGTCTTGGCGGTGTTGACCAGTCCGTTGATTTGGGTCAGCTGCGCCATCGTCTGATCGGTGATGCCGCCACACTCGGGAATCATGGGCCCGTGCTTGGCGTCGGCGGCGGGCGCGGGCTCCGAGGAACTGCCGGGACCGGCGGGCTCCTCGGAGCTGCCGGAGCAGGCCGCAACCAGTGGAATCACGGCGGCGGCCAACACCGCGAACGCCTTCGTCGTGC
>Ga0209051_1001435_pt1 | contig 20329 bp, 18 predicted proteins | sample AraplaCvi_mMS_r2_2_FD_184286 | JGI IMG/M metagenome (GOLD analysis project Ga0209051, IMG submission 184286) | Arabidopsis root microbial communities from North Carolina, USA - plate scrape MF_Cvi_mMS_r2 (SPAdes) (version 2) | ecosystem: Host-associated > Plants > Roots > Endosphere | place...
ACGACACACCGACCGGTCTTGCGCACCGACGCCACGACCGTCGCATCGTCGAACGGAGTGAGTGAGCGCAGGTCGACCACCTCGACGCTGCGGCCGTCTTCGGCGGCCATGTCCGCGGCTTGCATCGCCACCGACACCGTCGGGCCGTAGGCGATCAGGGTGACATCCTTTCCAGGACGTCGAATGACGGCGGTGCCCAGGGGTTCGGTACGGGCGAGTTCGACATCGGCCTTGGAGAAGTACAGCCGTTTGGGTTCTAAGAAGATGACGGGGTCCGGATCCTCGATGGCGTCGCGCAGCAGGGAGTACGCGTCTGCCACCGTGGCCGGCGAAACGACCTTGAGCCCGGGCGTATGTGCGTAATACGCCTCGCTGGAATCACAGTGGTGTTCCACGCCGCCGATGCCTCCGGCGAAGGGAACGCGGATGACCATTGGCACGGTGAGGGCGCCGCGGGTGCGGTTCCGCACTTTCGCGACGTGGGAGACGATTTGTTCGAAGGCTGGGTAGGCGAACGCGTCGAATTGCATTTCTACGACGGGCTTGTAGCCCGACATCGCCATGCCAACGGCAAATCCGACGATGCCGCTTTCAGCGAGGGGGGTGTCGAAGCAACGATCCTCGCCGAAGTCACGGGTCAGTCCGTCGGTCACGCGGAACACCCCGCCCAGCGCGCCAACGTCCTCGCCGAAGACCACCACCTTCTCGTCCTCCGTCAACGCGTCCCGCAGGGCGGCGTTGAGGGCGCCGGCCATTGTCACCCAAGCCATCTCAGTTCTCCTCAGCTGAAAGTTCGGCCATGACCACGTCACGTTGCCGACTCAACGCCGGACCAGCAGTGGCGTAGACGTACTCGAACAGGTCTTTGGGGTCGACGTCGCGCTCGACGTTCATGCCGGCGCGCAGTTCGGCGGCCCGATTCTCGGCAACAACGGTGAAGTCGGCCCGTAGTTCGGCGGTGAGACATCCAGTCGTGCTCAGGTACTTTTCGAGGCGGGTCACGGGATCGCGAGCGAGCCACCCCGCCACGTCGTCCGCGTTGCGATAACGGGTCGCGTCGTCGGCATTGGTGTGAGCCTCGATCCGGTATGTGTGGGCCTCGACCACGACGGGGCCCTTGCCGGCTCGGACGTATCTCACGGCTTCGTCCATCACGGCCATCATCGCCATCGGGTCGTTGCCGTCGACCTGTTCGCTTCCGATTCCGTACCCGACGCCCTTGTGGGACAACGAGGGTGCCGCACTCTGCCGGGCAAGCGGGACGCTGATCGCAAAACCGTTGTTCTGCACCAGGAATATCACCGGCGCTCGAAACACCGCCGCGAAGTTGAGGGCTTCGTGGAAGTCGCCCTCACTGGTCGCCCCGTCGCCGCAGAATGCCAGGGCGACGGTGTCGCGGCCTTGCTTGTTCTCGGCGTGGGCGAAGCCGGCGGCGTGCAACAGCTGAGTGGCCAACGGTGTGCACTGAGGCGCGACGCGGTAGGCGACGGGGTCGTAACCGCAGTGCCAGTAGCCAGCCAGCATGCCCAGAAGTTCCACCTGGTCGACCCCGCGAACAGCGAGTGACATCGAGTCGCGGTAAGTCGGGAACATCCAGTCGCGCTGTTCCAGACACATCGCCGCGGCGATCTGACAGGCTTCCTGTCCACGCGCGGATGGGTAGACCGCCAGGCGCCCTTGCTTGGTCAACGCCGTTGCCTGCTCGTCGAATCGACGCCCGAGCACCATCTCGCGGTACATCGCGAGCAGGCGGTCGTCGCTTGGCCGAGGGTAGGTGGCAGCGCTGACCACCTCGGTGCCGTCCGCCGCGAGATACTGCACGGGGTGGTCCGCCGGCATGAATCGCTGGTAAGCCGTTTCGACCAATTCCTGAGCGGTCAACGCCGTCTCCTTCCTACAGCCAACTTGGTCCGACTATCGTCCGCCAAAGAACCCATTTATCTCTGTGGCAGGGCTAGGATCGAGACAAATTGCGGACTTTGCGCGCCAATGGCGACCATGTGTCCAAACGGACGCGAAGGGGCTGGATTTCGGTGGACACATGGCAACGCGAGTCCGGACAGGGAGTTGCGGTCGACGATGTGGACCGCCAGATTCTGCGTGAGCTGACGGTCGACGGCCGGTTGCCGATGCGCGAGCTCGCCGAACGCATCCACATTTCTCGCGCGAACGCCTACACGCGCGTGGACCGATTGAAGTCGTTGGGCGTAATCGAACGGTTCACCGTGCAGATCGACCGTGGGGCAACCGGATTGGGGACGTCGGCGTACGTTGCACTGTCAATCCGGCAGGACTCCTGGCGAGCGGTGTCGGACCAGTTGCGCGACATGCAGTTCGTGGATCACTTCAGTTTGCTGGGCGGCGACTTCGACGTCCTCGTACTCCTGCGCACACCTGACAACGAAAAGCTGCGCCAGGTTGTCCTGGAGGGGCTGCAAAGCATGGACGGCGTGCGTTCGACCCGCACCTGGCTGGTGTTCGAGGAAGGACGAGGCCAACTCGACGGTGAGAGCGGCCGCTAGCACCTCGCCACTTGCTGCACCGGGCGCAAGCACGACGCCGAGGTCCCTCCGCGTCGATAGACCATGGCAGCCGCTCCGAGCGCCGATGTTAACGGTAGATGTCGGTCTCGTAAGAACCTTGAGGCGGTAGCTCCCTGGCGTTGACCAGCCCTTTTCATCGTTGTTGAATGTATCTTCAACAACGGCTACCGCTGCCGATCGCCCGCGGACATGCCGATGAAGACGGACGACCAGAGGGATGTCACATGCCAAACCAACTGCTATCTGGGCCCGTCCACGTTGGTGCTCCGCAGACCACGGCCGAGCTGAACGACGGCCTCGGAGGATCCGGTGAGCTCACCACCGACCTACGGCTCGAGACGGTCACCGGTTTGTGGGCGCGAAAGGGTCTGTGGATCGCCGATGAACCCACCGGCGATGACGTCGACGTCCGCTGGCTCCAGGGACCGTCGCGGTTCGTCGACCTCCGCCGTCCAATTCGGCGCCCCAGTTTAGACGGGGTCGAATGCTGGAACGACCTGCAGCCGGAGCATCACCTCTGGATCGCCACTCAGGACGGCTTCGCCGGAACCCTGCAACGCGCGGGGAACCACTTCCGGTGGAATCGACTCGTCGAGTTACACCCCGTCAGTCAGGCCGACGAAGCAGTGATGACCGGCGATTGGACCACCTTGGTGGAAACCGGCATCCACGCGGATTTCGTCGAACACTGGCAGCGGACCTACTCGTCGTCAGAGCACTGCGGGGCACTCGATTTGGACGACGGCGCGAAGGGCCGGGCCTTGTTGGTCCGGTGCGGCTCACTCTTCGGATGGGCCAAGTCTGCGCCGGAAATGGAAAACGGTCTCGAAATCGCGCTGGGTGAAGTGGACGACGGACGGTGGACCGTCCGGGTGTCCTCTCTCCCTTACCGCGAAGGCGACGATCTTTCTCCCACGCGGTCCCAGGACAACCTGAGAACACAAGATTCGGACGCTTCCGGAAATACCGTCGTCCACCAATGGAACATCAGCCATACGGAAGGAAACCTAGACCTGTGACGGAACTTTCAGCCTTTTCCTCAGTGCCGGTGATCGACATCAGCGGATTGCGCTCACCTCACGCCGAAGACAAGGACCAAGTCATCGATGCACTTCGATCCGCGGCCCGCGACGTCGGATTCTTCTATATTGGCGGCGCCAGCTTCGATTGGTCACTCTTCGACGACTTGCTCGACATGTCGAAGACGTTTTTCGCCCTGTCGAGCGAAGAGAAGATGCGGTACTACATCGGACATTCGAAAAACCACCGGGGCTACGTGCCCATCGGCGAAGAGGGGCTGGCGAACGCCGCCGTGCCCGACCTCAAGGAAGCCTTCGACACCGCATTGGACCTGCCGGTCGATGATCCGGACTACGTCGGGGGCAATCCGCTCCTCGGTCCGAATGTCTGGCCCGAGATTCCAGGTTTCGCGGAGGTGGTTACTTCCTACTACCAAGCGATCGACCAGCTTGGGCACGAATTACTAAGGGCCTTCGCGGTCGGGCTTGGGCAAGATGCCGACACCTTCAGTCGGCATGCGACGAAGGCTACGAGCCAGTTGCGCCTGATCCACTACTGGCCCGACGTGAATGCGGTCGATGCGGTCGGCATCGGGGCGCACACCGACATGGAGTGCTTCACGCTGCTGAAACCTACGGCGCCAGGACTGGAGGTCATGAACGGTGCTGGTGAGTGGATCGATGTTCCGCCGATACCGGGCACGTTCGTCGTCAACATCGGCGACATGCTCGAGTTGTGGACGAACGGTCAGTTCGTCGCCACCACGCATCGTGTCCGAAAGGTCAACGACGAGCGGTACTCATTCCCGTTCTTCTTCGCGCTCGACTATGACACGGTCGTGGAACCGCTGCCTGAGTTCAAGGACGGAAACAACTACGAGAGGGTGATTTCCGGCGATCACCTCTATTCCGTGACAATGCAAAGTTTCGAGTACCTTCGCCAGCGCCGCAGAAACGGTGAGATCGAATTGCCGGCGGGAACCTACGAATTCGATCCCGACAACCCGGTCCCCTTGTTCGGGCAGGGCGCTCGGCACGTCGAGAACATAGGAGTGTCGTCGTGACCGTTGGCCGCGTCGAGCAAGCCGGGGTGGAATTCCTTCCCGAAGAAGCACGCGACTCCTCGCCGCGCAACGTGACAGTGGTGTTCGTGGGCGCTGGCTTCACCTTGACCACCGCGGTGGCCGGCTGGCTCTTCATCGGCTTCGGGCTCAATTTCTGGCAGGCGGTCTCGGCAGGCGCAGTGGGTCTGGCGATCGGAACCGCGGTGGTCGTGCCGACGGCGTTGATCGGTCCACGGACCGGCACCAATATGACAGTGGCCAGCGGTGCCGACTTCGGCATCCGCGGTCGGTTCATCGGCTCAGTGCTGTCGCTGCTGATCGCGTTGCTCTTCGCCGCGGTGACCGTGTGGACCAGTGGTGACGCTCTGGTAGCCGCAGCCTCCCGACTCTTCGGCACCCCGGACACCCCCGCGACGCACGCAACCAGCTACGCAATAGTCGCAGCCGGGATGGCGGTAGTGGCCTTATACGGCCACGCGACCATCTTGGCCGCCCAGAAGGTGGTGGCGCCCGTGGTGGGAGTCGTCATGCTCGTCGGCTTCTTCGTGTTCTACGGTTCGTTCGACCCTCTGGCGTCGACCGGCGAGTATGCCCTCGACGGATTCTGGCGGACCTGGATTCTCGCCGTCGTATTCACCGCGGCGGCGCCGATCTCCTACGCACCTACGATCGGTGATTACACCCGCCGAATCTCCCAGAACACCTATGAGGATCGGTCGATCGTCGCGGCACTGGCGATCGGTCTCTTGGGCGGCGGTTTCATTCCGATGGTATTCGGCGCCTACACCGCCTCGGCGACCATTGACTCCACCAGCGGTGGCTATGTCAGCGATCTGATCGCGAATGCACCCACGTGGTATGTCGCCGGCATCGTGCTGATGGCGGTCCTCGGTGGTGTCGGGCAAGGCGTGCTGTGCATCTACGCCAGCGGCCTCGACATGGAAGGACTTCTCCCGAAACTGAAGAGAGTGCACACGACGAGTATGACTGCGGCGCTGGCTGTTTCACTGCTGTACGTCGGTGTGTTCGTGTTCGACGCAGCCGACTCGGTCTCGACCATGTCGGTCATCCTCAACACAATGGTGACCCCGTGGGCCGTGATCATGATCATCGGATTGGTGCGGCGGCGGCGCACAGGATATGACACCGAAGATCTGCAAGCATTCGCAACAGGTCGCACCGGTGGGAGGTACTGGTATTCCCGCGGTTGGAAAATCAGCGCCGTGCTGGCATGGACTGCCGGCTCCCTGTTCGGAGTGCTGACGGTAACCACTCCGACCTACGTCGGTCCCTTGGCTGGGATCGCGAGGGGAATCGATCTGAGCACCCTCGGTTCAGGCTGCGTCGCGGCGCTGTGTCTGATTGCGATCTCAGCTGGAATGCACCGACGGCGCGACGGTGTCGGGCGGCCGGAGTCCCAACTCGGCGTCGACGAAGGTGGTGGCCATCTCGATCAGAGTGTTCGCCTCAGCGGCGTGGGTCAATCGCTGAGTTGACAGCCCGTCCACCGCGACAATCAGTTTGAAGGCACTCCCCGCGGGATCTGCCAGCCGGAAGACACCGGCCCGCAATCCGTCACTCAGCACTTCGGTCAGTGCTGCCGCCCACGAGGCGTTCTGCCGATGCAGCTCGGCAAGGAGTGCTTCATTACTCCTACCGAGCCGCCACACATCCATCCAGATTGCGGCGCTACCAACTTCGGGGGTCTCCAAAATCCGTAGGAACTGGGCGATCTTGGCGGCAGGCGCGTCAACAGCCGCCATCGCCTCCGCCAAGTCGTCCAGTGCTGCTTCGCTGTAGCAGCGAAATGCGGAGGTCACCAACTGGTCAAGCGATGAAAAGTAGTGACTGGACAAGCTCGGGGTGATGCCTAGCTCGGTGGCGACTCGTCGCAGTGTGACCGCACCCAAACCGTCTGTCTTGGCAACGCGCACTGCGCAATTCAAGATTTCCGTGCGACGAGCGTCGGGATCCTTGCGCCGTGCGCCGACCGCGGGGCGCGGCGCAGGCGTCGTTCGGGACACGTTCAGCTTCTACACACTCTCAGCGATCTGGCCGGCAGACTTGGCAACGGAGCCAATCCTATCGGGTGCCGACTGCCACGACGTCATCATGGCAGTTTTCGTGGACTCCAGTGGTTCGCATGAATCCGCGGTCACACGCATGACATCCCTATCAGGGTGTTGCTTGGACCAGAGTTGCGCGAAGCTCTTCGCGACCGGTGCGCGGCGTCCAATTCAGAGCCTGCCGTGCTGCGGTGGTGTCGAAGGCGCTCGCACGTGCTGTTTTGCGAAAGTACGCATGCTCGACCGCCTTTGGCAGCACACCAAGCGATTCCGACAGGAAGGTGAGGGTGTCGCGAGTGGACAGAGTGTCATCTGCGGCGATGAGGTAGGGTCCAAACCCTGGTGCGGCCGCATCCACCGCTGCTAGGAACGCCTCGGCGCAGTCGGTGGCAGCGATGTACTCGCCGAGGAAGATCTGGCCGCCCTCCCCCAGCAGCTCATCCACGTTTCCCGCTGTCACCACCGTGCACGGCCGCAGGCAGACCACCTCCAACTGGTGGCCATCCTGGAACGAGCGGGCGATCGTTTCGGCCAGGGCCTTGCTGACGCTGTACGGCTCGACCGGGGATGAGGGATGGCCTTCGGTGATGGGCAGCTGAAGCGGCTTCCAGTCGTCGCGCATCTCGTGCAGACCCATCGCCGCCACGCTCGAGCACACCACCACGCGCCGAACGCCCGCCTCAGAACTGGCTTGAAGAACGTTCCAGGTACCGAGCGCGTTGATCCGGATGGTGTCGTCGGCCCGAGTGTGAAAGTCGTAATCCACCCCGGCCAGGTGAATGACGGCGTCTGCCGCCGCGAACGCAACTCGCAGCGAGTCTAGGTCGAGGACGTCGATCCTGACCTCGTCCTCGGAGCCCGCGGTAACGCGGTCTGCGACCAGTACGTCGTGGTGGCGTCTGACGGCGGAACACACGTACCGGCCCAGCCGTCCGGCGCCGCCGGTAACGACTACTCGGGTCCTCCCCCGCCGATGACCGGCTTCTCGGTGATCCGTCTGAAGGGTGCTCATGACTGCTCCGACACATCCGAGCTCAGGGGGGTCACCGCTTGTGGCTTCTCGAACTCCTCACTGCGCGTCAACCATTCGGTGTCACCGCGGATCGACCGGACCACGAGGACGAGGATGCCGATGACGAACCAGGCGGTCACGACGGGCAGCGCCCAGTTCAACGGGGCTGCGGGCAGAGGATTGAGCGACATGTAGGAAACTGCGATCAGCGCCACGGAACCGACGAATGGGATGACGGCGTGCTTGAACACGTTGAACTCCGTCAGCGCTCGAGTGCGGTAGAGGCGCCAGACCGCGAAGTTCGCCAGCACGTAGACGAAATTCAGGGCGAAGACGAACAACAAGCCGGTGAAGGCAAAGATCTCTGACAGCCCAACCGTTGCCACCAGCACGAGACCGATGGCGACGTTGAGGAAGGTCTGCAAGGCTACTGCGTTGCCAGGTGTGCGGTTGCGGTTGAGACGGCCCAGAACGCTCGGCAGGGTGCCGGTGCGGCCCATTTCGTAGAGGATGCGGATCGACGCGTTCATGCACGCCAGGCAAGCAGCGGTAATCGCGGTGACCATGGCGATGGGCGCCAGGACCCATGCCGCACCCCAGTGCCGTTCGGCCAAGACGAAGATTGGCGGAATCTCCGAATCTGCCATCGTTGCAAGTTGATTGGTTCCCCAGCCGGTGATCTCACCCCAGGTGGTGATGACGACGAAGACCCCCATGATGAGAATCGATCCAAGGACGGCCCGCGGGACGTTCTTCAACGGGTTCGACGTCTCCTCGCCCAGGGTGGCGGCGTTGTCCCACCCGGTGAGGTTGTAGATGCTGAAGATGAAGCCCAAGAAGAAGCCGCTGATCCCGGGGCTGTTGTCTCCCCAGATCCACGAGATGCTGGTGCCACCGTCGCCCGGTACGAACAGGCACCAGATGCTCAGGGCCAACATGATGAGGATCTCGGCGAGTCCGAGGACGATCACGACGCTGACGGCCATCTCGACGCCACGATGCGCCAGCACCGCGACCGTCGCAATCAAGACGAGCATCGGCAACCACCAGGCGATGTCGATCCCGTAGTGCTGCAACAAGATGTCGTGCAGTGTCGACCCGAGGATCACGGTCAGCATTGCCGTGGCTACGGGGTAGAACAAGAGGTAGACCCAGCTGACCATGAAGGCGGCGCGGGGCCCGATGAGCTGACGGGTGAACGATCCGTAGGAGCCCGCGGAGCGCAAGTGGCGTGTCAACTGCGCCAGTGAATAGCCCAGGAGATACGACACCACCGCTGCCAAGAACACTGCCAGAGGGCTCAAATAGCCTGCTGTGACTGCCAGAAAGGGGACTGAGAAGATCACGCTGACAGCGGGTGACATCGTCGCGATCGACTGCATGATGGCGCCCGGGAGTGTGACGGCGCCGGCGCGCAGCCCCTCCGGTGGTGCTGTGACGTTATCCATGGTGGTGCTCCTTCATTTGACGGAATGCTTGGGGATGACGCCGATGGACCCCCGTTTGGCCTGACAAGGTGTGGCTCAGATCCGCGTGCGTAATGTCGCGGCGTTGCACGCAACGATCTGGCCGGTCAGATGATCGAGTTCGGCGTCTGCGAGGAACGTGATTGTCTCGGCCACCTCCATGGGATACGACCCGTCGGGGTGCTCGAGCAGGTGGGATTGAACAGCGACCGCGTTCACCGCGACCCCCAGCGGACTGAATTCCCGCGCAAGAGATTTGGTCATGGCGATCGCCGCACCCCCGAGAGCAGATCCCGTCGATCTGTCCGCGGTGCCGCAGACTCCCGCGTCGTCGACGACCAGAACCAGGCGACCGCCGCCGTGGGCCGCCATGGCCGAGACGCGCTCAAGCCGTTCGAATACCGAGACCAGGGCCGTTTCGATCCGGTCCCACCACGCAGCCGGGTCCGAATCGAGAAAGCTCTCGGCCTTCAGCGGTGTGCCCAGGACGCCAAGGACGAGAACCTTGGGAACGGTGTCGGCGTGGACGTCCTCGGATCGGACACAACGTCCCAGTCCTGCGGCTGCGAGTGCCTCGCGAACCGGCGTTTCCAGCGTCTCAGGGAGAAGCGCGAACTCGACGTCAACGGTCTTCACAACACAGTCCCAGCGTTGGGCGAAATGACTTGTCCGGAAACATTGGCGCGTCCTCCGAGAAGGAACGCGATCGTCCGCGCGATCTCGGATGGTCGGACGAGGCCCCGTGACGGCAGCGTCGAAAGGTAGGATTCGTTGCGCCACAGCGTGTCCGGCGCAATCATCGCCGTGTCCGTCGGTCCGGGGGCGACGCAGTTGACGGCAACTCTGTCCGGGGCAAATTCCGCGGCCAATGCTCGGGTCAGTCCGAGGAGGGCGCCCTTGGCGGCGACGTAGTGCAACGCGTCGTCGCCGCCTGCCAGCGCCATTTCAGATGAGACGGAGACGATGTGTCCGCCACCGCGTTGGCGCATATCTGGCGCCGCCAATCTGCACCACCAGCCGAATGCTCGCAGGTGCGTCCGGAGCATGGACTTCAACTGCAAAGTGCTGATGTCGGCGAGCGGGATCTCCTCGACGTATCCCGCGGCGCTGACCACACCGGTCACCGGACCTAGTTCACGGCAGATTTCGTGGAACGCTGCACGCATGCTCTCGAGGTCGGTGACGTCGACGATGATGTCGAGGTCGACGTCCGGCGACGGCGACCGATCCAGACCGGCGACCAACCAACCGCGTCGTCTCAATTCCCCGGTGGTCGAGGCGCCGATGCCACCGGCGCTGCCGGTTACCAGCGCGACCTGTTGACTAGGGTGTGTCACTGTTCACGAACTCCTTTCGGAGGGCAGCCGTCATCGCGTCCATCGCGACCTCGAACATCGCTCGACCGAGCTCGGGGGAGCTGCCTCGTGCCGTGCGAAGAACACCTGATGCGTCGACCATCCCCGGCGGTTCTGGAAGAACGGTGTAGGTAGGAGCGAATGTGGTCGCGGTGTGCGGTGAAATGAGCTCGGACCGAACACGTTCCGGATCGAGATGCCACACCAGCGACGTCTCTATGACTCCGGCGTGCTCGGCTTCCCAGCCGGGGAAGGCGCCGTCGAAGATGTCGTCGAGCTGCTGCTGGGTGATCTGCTCCCACCAGTTCAGGACGACCACCTTGGCGGCAGCACCACGTTCCAGCGCGAGGTTGACGCCTTCGATGATGAACATCGTGTTCTCGAAGTGCCCGTTGACGACTGCGATGCGCGACATTCCGTGGCGGGCCCACCCGTAGACGATGTCGGCGACGATTGCGCTGAGGGTGGCGCCCTGCAGGCTGACCGTCCCAGGGAAGAGCTCGCCCCCGCCGCTTCCCGGTTGCGACCTGTAGCCGTAATTGAACCCCGGAAGCACCACACCGCCCAGCCGCTCGGCCAGCGCGTCGGAGAACGTCCTAGCCAAGAAGACGTCCGTGTCGAGGCCCATGTGTGGGCCGTGTTGCTCTATCGCGCCCACGGGTATCAGGCCGATGGCGTCCGCAGCGCGGCGGGCAATGTCCGGTCCGCTGAGGAGTCCCGCCGACGTTTCACGAGATTCAGACACTCTGGGAACCTCCACTTTTGGGGTCTTGACGACGATCGGTGCTCGATCCCGTGCGCGGTATGCCTACGTCGGATCCGAGATGGGTGGGTGCGAACATCTTCAACAGCGCCGGAAGGACGACGACGGCCGGGCCGCTGGTGGCGAAGGTGGCGGCGATGGTCTCGCGAAGGTTCTCCAGCGTCGCCGCATGAGACGGCACGCCGAAACTGTCTGCCAGGGCGCAAAAGTCGGTTCTTGACAACTCCGTGGCGGTGGCTTGACCGAAGGTGTCGGTCATGTACTCGCGCAGGATGCCGTAGCCACCGTCGTCGACTATCAGCCACGTGACGTCGGCATCGTGCTGGCGGGCGGTGGCAAGCTCTGCAATGGAGTACATCGCGCCACCATCTCCGGACACCGCGAAGGTGCGTTGTTCGGTGCCGATTGCCGCGGCCAGTGCGGCGGGGAAGGCGAACCCAAGTCCACCCGCACCCTGTGCCGAATGGAATTGCCCGTCTTGGGGATCCCATACCGACCACGCCCAGTAGGCGGCGATGGTCATGTCCCAGAACGTCTGTGCGGCAGAGGGAATCGCACTGCGCAAATCGCGCATCAGTGTCAGCTCCGTGCTCAAGTCCTGGCTTTCCAGCCGCGCGATGACGGCGGACTGCAACCCCTGCGCAATTGCCGCACCGCCGGCTCCGCGAGGGGGTATCTGCTCGCCGAGCGCCGTCAGCGCCACGGCGGCATCGGCGTGAATGGCCAGTCCCGGATGGTTGGCCTCCAGCACCCGTATCTCGGCGTCGATCTGGATCAGCTGACCCTGCGGCGCGAAGGTGAAGTAGTTGCTCGTCACTTCGCCCATCGAGGTGCCGACGGCGAGCAGCACGTCTGCGTGCTCCATGAGTGAAGTGGTGTAACGGTCTTCGATCCATGACCCGGCCGACAACGGGTGATCGAATGCGATCGCACCTTTGCCGCCAACCGTCGAGATCACCGGCGCATCGAGTGTCTCCGCGAGGGCAACCAAGGCTTCGCGTCCGCCCGGCGAACGTCGCACGCCACCGCCGGCAAGAATCACCGGACGCTCGGCTGCATGCAGTCGAGCGGCGGCGGCGTCGACGAGTTCCACGCGCGGCGCCCTGGACTGAACGTGGGTGAGGACCGATCGCACCGGTGGCACAGATGTCGGTTCTTGGAGAACGTCCTGCGGGATCTCCACCCATACCGGACCGGCGGGTGCGGACTGGGCCAGGGACCACGCATCGCAGATCAGACTGGGTATCTCCGCCGAAGTACGCGCCACCGCAGTGCTTTTCGTGACGTTGGAGGCACTGCGCTGCTGGTCGTCGAGTTGGTGCAACATGCCACGTCGCAGCCCGAGCCCGGCGCGGGGTACCTGACTGACGATCACCAGCAGTGGTACCGAGGTGGCGTAGGCCTCTTGTAGCGCCCCCAATGCGAGTAAGGCCCCGGGGCCAGTGGACAGGAAGAGCACACCGACCTCGCCGGTCGCTCTGGCATAGCCGTCGGCGCCGAAGGCTGAATTGTTCTCCGTGCGCGAGCTGACGAATGTCAGGTCGCTGCGGCGGATCGCGTCAAACAGTGCGAGCGCGTTCTGCCCGGGGATGCCGAAGACGTGCGAAACGCACAGCGCGGTCAGGGTTTCGACCGCGACGTCACCGCCGTTTCGCGCCCCGTCGCTGCGCTCGTCCAGGTCGTTTCGGGTCACGTCGCACTCGTACGGTGCCGCATCGCCAGCAGCGACACGAGATCGTAGGCGATGTGTGACGCGGCCACACTGGTGATCTCGGCATGGTCATAGGCCGGGGCGACCTCGACGACGTCGGCGCCGACGACGTTCAATCCGCGGAAGCCGCGCACGATTTCGAGCAGTTCGCGACTGGTGATCCCGCCGGCTTCTGGGGTGCCAGTGCCCGGCGCGTGTGCGGGGTCCAGGACGTCGATGTCGATCGACACGTAGACCGGGCGGTTGCCGAGGCGCTGCCGGAGCTTGTCGACCACTTCGCGCACGCCTTGGTAGTAGATGTCGGATGAGGTGACGATGCCGAATCCGAATCGACGGTCGTCCTCGAGATCCTTCTTGCCGTAGAGAGGCCCTCTGGTGCCGACGTGTGACAGCGCTTCGGTGTCGAGGATGCCCTCCTCGACGGCGCGGCGGAACGGGGTGCCATGGGTGTATTCAGCGCCGAAGTAGGTGTCCCAGGTGTCCAGGTGAGCGTCGAAGTGCACCAAGGCTACTGGGCCGTGCTTGGCTGCGGTCGCACGCAGAAGGGGCAGCGCAATCGTGTGGTCGCCGCCGATGGTGACGAGGCTCGCGCCGTCTTTGATCAGGTCGCCGGCAGCGGCCTCGATCGTCTCGATCGCTTCGTGGATGTCGAAGGGGTTGACGGCGATGTCGCCCGCGTCCGCCACCTGGGCGATGTCGAACGGGGATACGTCCAGAGCCGGGTTGTAGGGACGGAGTAGACGCGATGCCTCGCGGATCTGCGTGGGTCCGAACCGGGCGCCGGGCCGATAGGACACCCCGGAATCGAAGGGAACCCCGACCACCGCGATGTCGGCCTTTGCCACCTGGTCGAGACGGGGCAGTCGGGCGAACGATGACGGTCCGGCGAATCTCGGCGTCTTCGACGCGTCCACCGGGCCTATGGGGGTACTCATGCGGTCACTTCCCTGATCCTCGATGCTGCGATATGCGTCGACTCGCACAAAGGTGCAGGACGTACCTGCAGCTCAGCGCGTGATGCGGCTCACCGTAAGTCCGTCGCGGACGCCCCGCAAGCGCTACGATCACGGTTCCTCCACCCACTATGACGATGTGGGCAACAGCACCGGAATACCTGTTGAAATGCGACTTCTACGCATGCCTTTCGTTCGGATATGACGGCGAGCCTGGGCGAAAGATCTTTCTACGCAATTCGAGAGGAAGAAGTATGGACGAAGTCGACGAGGTCATCGCGGAGCTGCTAGAAGCCGATGGTCGGCTCACTCATCGCGAGATTGCCAGCAGAGTGGGGTTGTCCCGGTCGACCGCCGCAACCCGGGTGCAGCGGCTCATTGCGAGCAAGCAGGTGGTGATCCGCGGAGCCGTTCACCCCGCTGTGCTGGGGCGTCCTGCGCTGGCTCACGTCAGCGTGCTGGTGCAGGGGCCCGCAACGCCAGTGGCGGCGATGATCGCCCGTCGCGACGACGTGCCCTTCCTGTCGTTGACGAGTGGCCAACACGGCATCGTCGCGGAGTTGCGCTCTCCGTCGGCCCATGCGATCGACCTTGCGGTGTCGGAACTTCGTGCAATCGAGGGTGTTTCGGCAGTGGATACGCTGACCTACGTCGAGGTGGTACGCGACGTCATAGGCCCGGTGGGCGACGTGATCATTGCCATCGACGAGATCGACCGGGCTCTGCTCGTGGGGCTACAGGAAGACGGTCGGGCGTCCTATGTCAACCTTGCGGAGAAGGTGGGTCTGTCTGCCGGCGGAGCGCGTAGACGTGTCGTCCGGTTGATCGACGAAAGCGTGGTGCGCATCGGCGCTGTGGTCCGGCACTCCGGTCGAGATCGACAGAGTGCCATGGGATTCGGCATACGTCTCACCGGAGGCCACCAGGACGTCGTGGAGTCACTCAAGGACATGTCGTCGGTCATCTTCGTCGCGCGAACCCTCGGCCACTTCGACGTCATCGTGACGGTGCGCGCGTTCGCCGCGGCTCAGTTGATTGACGCTTTGGATGCCGTTCGCGCGCTACCCGGAGTCCGCGCAGTGGAAAGCTGGACGCACCTCGACGTCGTCAAGGAAACCTACGCCTCCGGCCTGGAGTCGCCGGGGCAGCCCTAGTTGGCCACGGTTCCGCCCGGCCGTTGAGTTGCGACGGACCAGTTCGTGAGGTGGCGCCTTCTTCGTTGCCGAGGGGCGACTCTACAACCGGCACGCCGGCCAACTTGGCAGTGGACTGGCCCGCCACACCATCATTCGAGGCGCGTTGTTGGTCAGTAGCTTTCGCGCATGCGACTCCCCCCGTGGGATCCATGATCGCGCCGCCATGACCCGTGCGGTCCTATCCGTAGGCGGTCTCGTTCAGCTGCACGAACGACGGTGCTGCCGCAACGAGTTTGCGTGTGTACTCGTGCTGCGGTGCGGCAAGAACGTCCTGGACGGCACCCGTCTCGCAGATGATCCCGTTCCGGAGGACGAGAACGCGATCGGCGACCACCGACACCACACCCAGGTCGTGCGTGATGAGAAGCATCGAGAGCCCGAGATCGTTTCGTAGGTCCGTGAGCATCTCCAGGACCGCTGCCTGCACCGAAACGTCGAGGGCTGAGGTGATCTCGTCACAGATCAGCACCTCCGGTTTGGATGCGAGCGCGCGCGCGATCGCGACCCGCTGACGCTCGCCACCGGACAGTTGGCGGGGGTACCGGCTTGCCGTGGCCTTCGGTAGACGTACTCGGTCGAGGAGCGCGTCCACCTCCCGGCTGGCGTCACGTCTGGACTGCCGGCGGAACGCTCGGATCGTGTGCGACAGTTCATCGCCCACCTGGCGTCGCGGATTGAGAGCGTCGAACGGATCCTGGAAGATGTACTGGATGCCTTGCCGCTGAGCCGGAGTGCGGCGCCGAACCCGGGTGGGAACGGGCTCACCGTGGAATCGGATCGACCCGCTGTCGGGGATCTTCAGCCCGACGAGTGATCGCGAGATCGTGGTCTTCCCGCTCCCGGACTCGCCGACGAGGGCGACGCATTCTCCCTTGTAAAGTTCGAAGTTGATGTCCGACGCGACCACAACGGTCTCACCGCGACTCCGATGGGAGGCGGACAATCCGTGAACCTCTAGAACCGGTGCGTCACAAGGCCGTTCGTCGACCTGGATCGGAACTCGGGGACGAACGGTTGCCGTCTCACTGGCATGGTGGCATGCGACGGCACGGCCCCACTGCTGGACTAGCGCCGGCTGCTCGACCGTACATTCAGTCGTCGACTGCTCACAGCGTGGAGCGAACGAACAACCAGTAGGACGCTCCCCTATCTGGGCGACGGTGCCCGCCATCGGCACCAACCTGCTGGGCCGGGTGTGGTCTGGGGTGGCCTCGACCAATCCACGGGTGTAGGGGTGCCGCGGCCGGGCCAGGATCTGTTCTGCTGGGCCCACTTCCACGATGCGTCCGGCGTACATCACCGCAATGCGGTCCGCCAGCTGCGACACCACAGCCAGGTCGTGGGAGACGTACACGATGGCGATGGAGCGGGATGTACGCAGTCGGCGTATCTCTTCGATGACCGATGCCTGTGTCACGACGTCAAGGCCAGTGGTGGGTTCGTCCATGACCACGACCGAAGGTTCGCCGCTCAACGCCATCGCGATGGTGACTCGTTGCTGCTGCCCACCGGAGAGCTGATGGGGCATGCGCCTCAGGAACTCGTCCCCCGTCGGAAGGTCTACGGCAGCTAATGAGCTGGAGGCCTTGTCCTTTGACGCACCCGCGGGCGATCGCACCACATCGGCGAAAGACGTCGAGATGCGAAAGGACGGGTTGAGTGCCCGGCCGGCGTTCTGGGGGACGTACGAGACTCGGTCACCTCGGAAGGCCCGAAGCTCGCGGTCGGTCATGTCCAGGACGGACGCCCCGTCGACGGCGATCGTGCCTGCGTCGATGGCGGCACCAGATGAGGCATAGCCCAGAACGGCAAGGGCCGTCGTGGTCTTGCCGCTTCCCGATTCACCCACGATGCCGAGGACTTCGTCTCTGTGCACGTCGAAGTCGACGCCGTCCACGATCGGTAGGCCGCTCTCGGCGACTACCACCCTTAGTCCGCGAACTGACAGTGCCACTTTGTCGTGTTCGCTCATATGCCCTTGTCCGCCCAGGCGTCGCTGATCACGTTGATCGACACGGTCAGTGCCCCCAATATCGCCGCCGGGGCGAGTACCGCCAACGGATTCAGGTCCATCCCGCCGCGGTTCTCGGAGATCATCAGCCCCCAGTCGGCGGTAGGTGGCTGCAGCCCGAGACCGAGGAAGTTCACCGATGCAAGCAAGAGCACCGACCAGGTGAAGCGAAGCCCCACATCAGCTGCCAGGGTCGGCGCGATGTTCGGCAGGATCTCGCGAATTAGGACGGTGTGGGTGCGTTCCCCCCGGGCGACGGCGGCTTCGACGAACCCGCGAACGGATTGTTCGAGGGTCGCTGTTCGGATGATTCGGGCGACTGCGGTCGCTTGGATCAACGCCGTGGCGAACACGATGGACGGCATCCCCCTGCCGAAGGCTGCGGCAAGGAGCAGGACGAAGACGAGGGTCGGGAAGGCGAGGAGGACGTCGACGATGCGCATCACGACGTTGTCGACCGAACCTCGAACGAATCCCGCGAGCATGCCCAAAGCCAAGCCGGCAATGTAGGCCAGCACGGTGGCCACCGCGGCGTACATCAGAACGGTCTGGCCCCCGGTCAACACACGGGACGTCACGTCCCGGCCGAGCGCGTCGGTGCCCAGCAGGAACTCCTTGCTGGACTGCATGTAGGTAGAGCCCAAGGTGGTGTTCGGGTCGTACGGTGCGATCATCGGACCGAAGATCACCAGCCCGATGATGGAGCCGAGTACGACGACTGCGATCGCGGTTGCCCAGCTCTTCGGTCGCCTCAGTCGCCTGCTCGTCAACTTGCGCAACATGACTCGCGAGGGCACTGCCGCGACGCCGGTCATGCGGCTTCCGTTCTGAGCTTCGGCACGACCAGCATGACGAGTAGGTCGGCGAGCACCGTCGTCGCGATCACCACGATCGCCAACAACATCGTGACGGATTGCACTTCGATGCTGTCACGGATGGCTAGAGCTTCCACGAGTTCCTTCCCGATCCCTGGATAGCCATAGAGGTACTCGACGACGATGAGTCCGCCGATGAGGTACTGGGCGATCAGGGCGAAGACTTGAATGCTTGGAGCGAGGGCGTTGCGCAATGCGTAGCCGGTGAGGACGCGCCGTTCTGCCACGCCGTTCAAGCGGGCGGCCAGCACCCAATCCGACCGAAGCGCTTCGACCATCCCGGCGCGGATCATCCGAGATGCGGGTCCAACGGTCACGGCGATCAGAGTCAGGACCGGTAGGACCAGCAGCTCTGGAGTGAGGAGCGGGTTTTGGCCGGGCGGGATGAGCGACACTGCCGGCAACACGTCGAGCCATGACGCGCAGAGCGCAATGAGTAGGGCCCCGACGACGAACTCGGGCAGCGCGGCCGGCACGAGTGTCAGCACGGAGATCAGCTGATCCACCCATTTTCCCGATCGGACGGCACTCAAGGTCCCGAACAGGAGCGAAACGCCGACTATGGGGACGAACGCGACCAATCCGAGCACCAACGAATTGTTGAGTGGTCCCTTGACCTGACTCCACACGGAGATTTCGGTTCCGGACGAGTAGCCACCGACGGTGTTGCCCAGATCCCCGTGAAGGAATCCAGTCATCCAGGCTCCGTACCGTTCCCACACGGGCCGGTCGAGACCCATGAGTGCCCGCATGTGCTCGAGAGCCTCGCCAGAAGCGTGCTTGCCGAGGACTTGCGAGGCGGCGTCACCCGGTATTACGGAGCAGGCGAGGAACACCAAGAGCGACAGGGCGAATAGCGTCACCACTCCGGCGAACACCCGGCCTGCGACGAACCGGACCAACGGGGACCTGCGCAGCTTCTGCCGCGTTGTGATCACCCCGCTCGGCGGCGCTTGCTCCAGCGACGTCACGGTCACGAGACGAAGTAGGCGTCAGCAAGTCCCCACGGGAGCCCGAGGGGAAGATTCTTGCTGGGTGTGATGCCGGCGACGTTGCCCGCCGTTGCGTCGACGAAATCCGGGATGCCCCACCAGATGTATCCCCCCTCGTCGTATTGCTCCTTTTGTACTTGATTCCAGAGCGGCCCGGCCTCCTGAGGAGAGATGGACTGGGATGCCTGCTCGATGAGCGCGGTGGTCTTGGCGTTGTCCCAGTGGGTCTCGTTGGAAATGGCGCCGGGCAGCAATGCCAGCTGGAAGAAGCTGACGATCTCCGTCGTGCCGGCCCAATACGTCTGCGCGAACGGCATTTTCAGGAACTTCTGGCTCGGATCGAAGTAGGCCGAGGCATCGACGTTCACGATGTTGATCTCGACTCCGCCGGCCTTGGCTTGCTGCTGGAACAGCGTCGCGGCTTCCACCATGCCCGGAACGACGTTGCTGGTTTGGAGCTCCACAGTCAGACCGGAGGCAAAGCCAGCCTCGGCGAGGAGCGCCTTCGCCTTGTCCACGTCCACTGTCCGTTGCGGCAGGGAGTCGTCGTAGAACTGCAGCCCCTTGCCGTAGAGGTCGTTGCCAACGGTGCCAAACCCGTTGAGCGCCACGTTCACCAGCTGCTCACGATCGGCGAGCAGACGGAACGCCTGACGCACCCGGGGATCGGAGAAGGGCGCCTGGTCCACTGCCATGTAGAACGCGTGCCCGGCAGTGGACGGCCCACTGAGTAGTTTGAGGCCTTGGCTGTCGATCGTCTTGGCCTGGGAAAGTGGAACTTGGCCCATGACGTCGATCTGCCCGCCCTGCAAGGCGTTCAGACGCGCCGTGTCATCGGTGATCGACTGGATGACCAACTTGTCGACGTACGGCTTCTCCGGAATCCAATAACTGGGGTTGCGCCCGAAGGTGCCCTGCTGTCCAGGGGTCAACGACTCGAAGACGAATGGTCCCGTTCCGACGGGTTGGTCGAACTTCGTCGTTCCGTTCTTGATGACGAACAGTGCCGACAGCTTGTGCATGAAGAACATGTCCGGTTCGTTCAAGGGAACGACGAGCACCGAAGGACTTTGGGCGCGAAGCCCTTCGATGTTGATGCCGGACGTGTAGTCGCTCAGATTGCTATCGGGCTCGTTGGACCACTTCAACGTGTAGATCACGTCTTCTGCGGTGAACGGGTCACCGTTGTGCCACTTCACGTCGTTGCGAAGGTCGATCGTCCACGTCTTGGCCGCCGCGTCGGAACTCCACTTCGTCGCCAGGCTCGGATCCAGCTTCAGATCGGGTGTGATCTGTACGAGGG
>Ga0209051_1001436_pt1 | contig 20324 bp, 9 predicted proteins | sample AraplaCvi_mMS_r2_2_FD_184286 | JGI IMG/M metagenome (GOLD analysis project Ga0209051, IMG submission 184286) | Arabidopsis root microbial communities from North Carolina, USA - plate scrape MF_Cvi_mMS_r2 (SPAdes) (version 2) | ecosystem: Host-associated > Plants > Roots > Endosphere | place: USA...
CAACCTGATCGGCGACGCAGCCAAGCTGAAGAAGCTTTATCGGGTGGCAATCGCCGACCTGAAGCCGGCCAAGATCGGCAGCGAGCTGCCGGTGGTCAAGAAGCAGGAAGCCCATGATTTCCTGGTCGACCTGAAGAACGCATCGAACGGCTACATCGCCGACAAGCTCGAAGGCTTCACCTTCGACAAGTCCGGCAAGGCCTTCGCCGTCACTGATAACGACGGCGTGGACGACAGCTCCGGCGAGACCCTGTTCTTCGCGGTCGATCTCAAGGGCACCAACTGAGCCTTCATGGATGCCGAATAAGGAAAGGCCGGGTTTTTACGCCCGGCTTTTTGATTTCGGGCGGGGCCGCCCCTCATCCCCCTGCCGGGACCTTCTCCCCGCATGCGGAGAGAAGGAGGAGGGAGCGCGGCGGTGCCACAAGTCCCTTCTCCCCGTTTCTACGGGGAGAAGGTGGCGGCAGCCGGATGAGGGGCAAGCCGCAGACAGCTGATGCCGGCTCCAATCCTACCAGCGCTGGTGCACATGCGGAGCAACCAGCCGCGCATAGATTTCCTTAGTCGCCGTCATCACCTCGGCCGAGATCGCCGCGAGGTCGGCAGCCGCCGCATTGCTCTTGGCCTGCGCCTCGTTGCGGGCGCCGGGGATGACGACGGTGACCGCCTCGTTCATCAGGATCCATTTCAGCGCAAACGCCGCCATCGAAGCGCCCGCCGGCACCAGCTTGCGGACTTCCTCGACCGCCTGCAGGCCGACTTCGAACGGCACGCCGGCAAAGGTTTCGCCGACGTCGAAGGATTCACCGTGCCGGTTGAAGTTACGGTGGTCGTCCTTGGCAAAGGCGGTATCGCGGGTGATCTTGCCGGACAGCAGCCCGCTTGCCAGCGGCACGCGGACGATGACCGCGACGTTCTTCTGCTTGGCCTGCCTGAAGAACAGGTCGGCCGGGCGCTGCCGGAAGATGTTGTAGATGATCTGGATGCTGGTGACGTCGGGATATTCGATCGCCTTCAGCGCTTCTTCGACCTTCTCGACGCTGACGCCGTAGTTCTTGATCTTGCCGGCCTTGCGAAGGTCATCGAGCGCGCCAAAAACTTCCGGGCGGTAGAGGACTTCGGTCGGCGGGCAGTGGAGCTGCACGAGGTCGAGGCTGTCGATTTCGAGGTTCTTGAGGCTGCGGTCGATGAAGCCTTCGAGATTGGCCTTGGTGTAACCGTCGGCGATATGCGGGCTGAGACGCCGTCCGGCCTTGGTCGCGACCATCGGACGAACGCCCCCGCGCGATTTCAGGACGCCGGCGATGATCTTTTCCGAGCGTCCATCGCCATAGACGTCGGCGGTGTCGATGAAGGTGACGCCGGCGTCGAGCGCCGCTTCCAGCGCCTTTGCACCATCCGTCTCGCTGACGTCGCCCCAGGCGCCGCCGATCTGCCAGGCGCCGAACCCGATCTCGCTGACGGTGAAGGATGTGCGCCCGAACGCATGGTTTCTCATGATGTCCTCCGAATGGAATTGGGCTATCCACAGGCTGCGGAGCCCTGAGCTTTCTTCGTGCCCGGCATTTGCCTAAAACACCTGATCAGCTCCGGCAACCGAAACAAGCGATTCGATGACCTCCTTCCGATTCATTCACGCCGCCGACCTGCATCTCGGCAGTCCCTTCCAGGGGCTGGCGCTGAAGGATGCGGCGATTGCCGAACTGTTCATCGAGGCGAGCCGCCGGGCTTTTTCGGCGCTGGTGGATCAGGCCATTGAACGCAAGGTGGACTTCTTCATCGTCGCCGGCGACGTTTATGACGGCGACTGGAAGGACAACAAGATCGGTCTGTTCTTCAACCGCGAAGTGGCGCGGCTGGAGCGCGCGGGCATCCCGGTCTTCCTTCTCAAAGGCAACCACGATGCCGAAAGCGTCATCACCAAAACGATCACGCTGCCGAAGAATGTCAGCGAATTCCCGGTCAACAAGCCGGGCAGCTTCAAGCTCGATCATTTGAAGGTGGCGCTGCACGGCCAGGGTTTCGCCGAGCGTTCGGCCGTCGACAACCTGGCGCTTGCCTATCCGAGGCCGGAAACGGGCTGGTTCAACATCGGCGTGCTGCATACGTCGCTGACCGGTCGCGAGCCGCACGCGCCCTATGCGCCGTGCTCGGTCGAGGACCTGCGCTCGCGCGGCTACGATTACTGGGCCCTCGGCCATGTGCATGATTTCGAGATCGTCGCCGAAGATCCGCTGGTTGTTTTCCCAGGCAATCTCCAGGGCCGCTCGATCCGGGAACAGGGGGCGAAAGGCGCCGTGCTGGTGACTGTGGAAGACGGCCGTATCACTCATGAACGGATCATCACCGACAGCGCCCGCTTCGCCGAACTCGTCGTCGCGGTCGAACCGGATGACAACATCCCGGCGATCCTGCGCCGCATCGAGAGCGCCTTGGAAGAGGCAACCGAACGCATGGAGGGCCGGCCGCTGGCGCTGCGTATCCGTCTCACCGGCAAAAGCCGCTTCCGCAACGAAGTCATGGCCCGCGCCGAGGATTTTCGCGACGAGGTACAGGCCGCCTGCCATCGCTCCCACGAGGATATCTGGCTCGAAAAGCTGGAACTGCGGCTTGAGCCGGCAACGAACGGGACGAGCGTCGCGACCGACATGCTCGGCCTCGAAGGCCTGATCCCCATCGATGGCTTTCCCGCGGAACTGCTCGCCGATGCGAACGCCAAGATCGCCGAGATCACCGCACGCCTGCCGGGCGGCATCGGCGCCGGCGATCTGGCGCTCGGCGATGACGCCGAAGCGCTTTTGGCGGAGGCCCGCGATCTTCTGCTCGCGCGCGCCGCAAAGGCTGGCTGATCCATGCGTTTCAACCGCCTCGACATCCTGCGCTACGGCGCGCTCACCGACCGGACACTGACCTTTCGCCCGGACGCCAGACTGCACGTGATCTACGGACCGAATGAGGCCGGAAAATCCTCGGCGCTGTCGGCGATCTCGGACCTGCTGTTCGGTTTCCCGGCAGCCGCTGAATATAGTTTCCTCCACGATGCGACGTCGCTCCGCGTCGGTGCGGCGATCACCAGCCGCGACGGCCAGGCGCTCGAATTCCGCCGCCGCCGCGGCCGCAAGAATACGCTGCTCGCTGCCACCGAGGCGGAAGAAGCCTTGCCCGAAGATTCGCTGGCACCGTTCCTCGGCACCCTGTCCCGCGACGTGTTTGAACGCGCCTTCGGCCTCGATTCCGCATCGCTGCGGGCCGGCGGCGAGACGATGCTGAAAAGCGGCGGCGAGATCGGCAGCCTCCTTTTCTCCGCCGCCTCGGGCCTGACCGGTCTTTCCGACCTGCGCAAGTCGTTCGAAACGGAGGCCGACGGCATCTATGCGCCGCGCCGCTCCAAGGACCGTCTGTTCTATCAGGTGCTCGACAGCCACGACGAGGCCCGCAAGGCTGAGCGTGACAATGAGCTGAAATCCGGCGACTGGAAGAAGCTGCTTGCCGAGCAGGCCGAGATCGAGGCGGACCTTGTCGCGGTGCAGACCGAACGGCAGGAAACCAGACGGGCCCTCGACCGGTTCAGGACGCTGCTGCGGCTGGAGCCGGTGCTGCGGGAGATCGACCGCGAGCGGGAAATGCTCGTGCAATATCGGGCGCTGGCTGCGCTGCCGGCCGGGTTCGAGGAGCGCCTGGCCGCCGCTCTGGAGGCGGGGCACCGGAACGGAGTGGCGCTGAAGGCTGCGGGGGCCGAGCTATCACGTCTGCGCGACGAGGTCAGCGCCGTGCATGTCGACGAGGCGCTGATAGCCGCAGCGCCAAAAATCCTGGCCGCCCATGCGGAGAAGGGCGCCTATCTCAAGGCGCGCGAAGACATCGCCCGGGTGCGCGGCGAAGTTGACGATTTCGACCAGCGTATCGCCCAATCGGCCCGCCGGCTCGGCTTCGGCAAGCTGGAGGAACTCCAGCGCGCCCAGCCGGCCGATGCCGACCTGGTGCGCCTGCGCAAACTGGTCGAGGAGGGCGGCGAGCTCGACCGCAATGCCCGGCAGCTTCGCCAGCAGATCGAGGACGCCCAGGATGTTCTGCGCCGGCTGGGCGATCAAGGCCCAGACAGCCGGGTGATCGACCCGAAACCCTGGGCAGAGCAGCTCGCGGCACTGCGTCCCGACATCGGCGAGCTCTCCGGCATCGAAACCCTGCAGGTGCGTGTCGCCCGTGCGCAAAGCGATCTCGCCGCGGCTGCGGCTCGCCTCGACCCGCCGGTCAGGGATATCGAACGCCTTCTCTCGGTGCCGCTGCCCGATATCGCGACGCTTGCCACGCATCGCCGCCTGATTGAGGCCGCGAAGGCGGAAAGCGGGCAGGCAGATCAGAAACTCGCCGGCCTCAGGGACGAAGCCGGCGCAATCGCCAGCCAGCTTGCGGCCCTGGAAGGGCAGGGCGGGATCGTCTCCCGCGAGCATATCGCGGCGGCAAGAGCGGGCCGCGACGAGAAGATCGACACGCTTGGGACAAAGCCATCGGCTGAAAAACTCGGTGAACTGAAGATCGCCGTCGCGGAGGCCGACCGGCTTGCCGATGCGGCGCTTGCCGATGCCGAGCGCGTGTCGCGCCATGCCCAGCTCACCCTGCGGCAGCGGGAACTGCAACAGGCGATCGCCGCCGCCGAGATTGCCGCAAAGGAAAGCGGCATTGCCGCCGCTGACGCCGTCACCGAATTCGAAGACCTTTTCCATGCCGCGCCGGTAACGCCGTCGACCCCTGAGCGGATGATCGACTGGCGCCGCGCCGTCGACGGGCTTTCGCTGCTGTCGGGCGCATTGAACGAGGCGCGCGACGAGCTCGAGGCGCTGCGCCTCAGGGAAGAGAAGCTAAAGCCGGCACTGCTGGCGCTGGCCGACGCGATCGGTCTGGCTTCGGTGGCCCTGCCGCCGCCCGCTCTCGCCCGCGGGCTCGAACGCCGGATCGGAGAACTCGCCGAGCGCTGGAGCGAAAGCCGGTCGATGGAAGGCAAGCGTCATTCCGCCGAAGAAGCTTTGGAAAAGCTGGAGGAGCGCGAGACGGCCCTCCGCCGCGATATCGAGCGCTGGCGTACCACGTTTTCCCATGCGGCAGTCCTGGCGGGTTTGCCGGAAGATGCGACCGTCGATATGGCTCTGGCGGCGCTGGAGGTGTGGCGGATCGTCCCGGATCTCCTGTCCGAGCGGGAAAACCGCGACCGCCGCGTGCGCGGCATGGCCCGCGACATGGAGGATTTCGAGACGGAGGTGCGCCGGATCGCCGCCGAGGTTTCGCCGGATCTGGCTTTGCTCCCCGCAGATGCCGCGGCCGGCATGCTCAACGACCGCGCCATGGGCGCCCGTACCGCCGCGAACCAGCGGGCCACGCTTTCGTCGGCGCTGGAGCGGGCGGAACTTGCCGTCGCCCGCCATTCGGCGGAGGCACAGGCGCTTTTGGCGGAAATCCAGGAGCTGGCCTCGGCCGCATCCAAGGACATCGAGGAGGCCGATGGCCTTCTCCGCGATCTCCAGGAGCGCAACAGGCTGGAGGCGAGCCTCGCGCAATGCCGCGTCCGCTTTGCCGAACAGGCGGATGGTGCCAGCGAGGACGAGGCGCGCGCAGCGCTCGTGGGTTTCGACAGGATCGCCGCAGGGCTGGAAATCGAGCGTCTGGATGCAGAGGATGCCCGCCAGGTCGAGCGGATGAAGGCGCTCGGTATCGCCCAGGCGGATGGCGAACGCCGTCGCCGCGAGCTCGAAACCGGCATCGGTGCCGAACGCGCCGTCTTCCAGAAGCTCGCCGCCGAAACGGAGGCCAAGGAACTGGCGCGGCGCTGGGTGGTCCTGAAACTCGCCGCCGGCCTTCTGGCAAGTTCGATGGAGGCCTATCGCGAGCGCCAGGCCGATCCGGTCATGCAGCGGGCAGGGCAGGTTTTTGCCGATCTGACCGGCGGCCGCTTTGCGCGCCTCGTCCAGGTCTATGACGAAAAGGACGAGCTGCAGCTTGCCGTCGAGCGCAGAACCGGCGAGCAGGTGCGCCTCGACGGACTGAGCGAAGGCACCGGCGACCAGCTGTACATGGCTTTGCGGCTCGCCTTCCTCGAGGATTATTGCAGCCGCAACGAACCGGCGCCGCTGATCCTCGACGATATTTTCCAGACCTTCGATGACGAGCGCACCGCGGCCGGTATCCGGACGCTGGCGGCGGCAGGCGAAAAATTCCAGACCGTGCTCTTTACCCATCAGATGAGCCTGGTCGAAGCGGCCCGTCGCGAGCTGGGGGACGGTCTCGATCTCGTCCAGCTTGAGCGAGCCTAGGAAGCGGATTGCGGGGAAGGCGGGCTGCGCAGTGCCAGGCAGCCGACCGGCATGCGGTAGATTGGCGTGGCCCATCTGTCCGGCGGCGGCGACGGGTGCTCGCCGCAGCTCGCCATCTGCCGTCGCGGCAGGATCAACAGATTGTAGCGCCGCGCGTCGGTGATCTCCCGGCCGAACGTCATCCGGTAGTTTTCGACGATCGAGCTAAATTCGGTGCGGCCCGCCAGTTTTTCGATCAGGTAGCTGCGTGTCTCGGGCGTCATCGGCAGGCCGAACCGCTCCGTGGCGCCGATCGCCTTGCTGAGCACCGCAAGCTCCGTGGTGAGGTCGGTCAGGCTGACCTTGATGCGAAAGCTGCTGACGATGTCGCGCTCGGTGCCGCGGGCCTGGATGAAGAGCGCTGCCGGTTCCGGCGCATTGCCGAATGTCTCGAAGAACAGGCATTCCCAGCCGTCGCCCGAGCGAGTGAAGGTGGGAGCCGTGCCCCTGTCGTCCCGCAGCAGCTCGCAACGATCCTCGGCGGAAGGCGCCTCGATTTTCTCGAACACCGCGCTCCGCTCAAGCCCTGCGTTGAGAAGCCAGGGCGGATAATGCTCCGCCGGCGGCAGCGGTCTCGGCCTGTCGATCCGCAGGGGCGGAGGGGGTGGTGCCGGAAGAAGATACTGTTCCAGCGCGAATTGCCTGACGAGCCGCTTGTAGTTCCGGCCATTGTTGACGGCGAGCACGGTCGTCGCGAGTGCCGCCAGAACGATGCAAAGGAAGAGACCGAAGACAAGGATAGCCGAGCGCTGCCTGCGGCGCCGATCGGCTGGTGTCAGTATGTCTGCCTTGCCCTCTTCCGGCATGAGCTCCAATTTCCGATCGGGGATGGTCCGGCGGTTGGCCCCGCGCATACCATGATACGGGACAAGCTCAAACCGCTCGATCTCCATGCGGTAAGCGGGAGTTTATGCGGATCGGACGGCCTTGCAAAGAAAGTGATTCCGGCCGCCGCTCCCGGTTCCAGGCGAAGCCCGTCGCCGGCCGCATTAACCACGTTGATTAGAAGGCATTTAACTCAACTTGTTTAGATTCCCCTCCCGGTACTAGTCTATCGCCGGACAATGGCCATAAAAGCGCACAGGATTTTTATTTCCCGCGGCTTTGCGCAATCCGGCTTGTTGTTCAAGGCTCGGTGTGCTTTTGAGGGTCAGTCGGATTCAAACAGGTATTCGTGCAACCTCCCGTGTACGTAATGCCGGCGTTGATTTTGGAGTATCGAATTGGTTCGAATGACCGCGATGATGATCTGTGCGGCCTTGGCTGGTTGCCAGGCCGTACCCGGCGAAGGACCATTGGCCTCGGCAATCAACGCCGACAGCGGTCGATCAGCGGCAGAGATCGGACGTTTGAATGCTGCGGTATTCGAGGTTGTCGATGTGGACAGCCGTTCGGCCCGCCTGGTATCCGACTATGTATCCACCGCTCTGAAACGGCGTTTCGGGTTCGGCAATGGCGGTGTGGGCCGGGCCGTGATCGGTGTTGGCGATCTCTTGAAGATCACGATTTTCGAAGCCGGCGCCGACGGCCTGTTTTCCACCAGCGAGTCGAAGCAGACCAGCCTCGACGTCGTCGTGCAGCCGGACGGCAAGGCTGCCATTCCTTACGTCGGCTCCGTGCGATTTGTCGGAAAGACGCTCGAGGAAGCGCGACAGGCGATTCTATCCGCCCTGGCGAGCAAGGCCGTTGAGCCCGACGTCATCGTTTCCAGCATGAACACCCCTTCACGGACCGTCACGGTATCGGGCGCCGTAGCAAAGTCGTCGCAGGTTCCGCTCGATCTGACCGGCGAGCAGATCACCGGCGTGATTGCAAAGGCCGGTGGTCCTGTCGCGCAGCCCTATGAAACCTACGTCACCCTTGTGCGCGGCCAGCGCACCGGCACGGCGCTGCTGAAGTCCATCATCGACAACCCGTCCGAAAACATCTACGTCCAGCCGGGTGACCAGATTTTCGTGACCCGGGACCCTCGCACCTTTACTCTCCTTGGGGCCGTAAAGGGCAATGCGCGTATCGAATTCGGTGCCAACGACCTCAATCTGCTGGAAGCGGTGGCGCTCGGCGGAGGCGGTGTCGATGCCGCGGTCGATGCGAAAGGCTATTTCCTCTTCCGTTATGAAGAGCCGGATGTCTTTGCCGGTCTGGTCGGACAGCAGCGCATGAATGAACTCCTGCGCAAGGGCATGAAGCCGAACAGGGACGGTCGTTACCCGATCGTCTATCGCTTCGATATGAGCCACCCCGACAGCCTGATCGTCGGCCAGACTTTCCCGATCAAGAGCCGCGACGTGATCTATGCGTCGCGTCATATGGCGGTGGATTTCACCAAGTTCCTGAGCATTATCGGAACGCCTGTCGGAGTTGTCGCCCAGGGCGCCGGCGCCGTTACGCTCGTCGGAAGGGTCGGTGACTAGCCGCGGCTGTCGTCGAAGCCTCTGATAACTGATGGTAGCGGCAACGGTTGCGGAAAAGACAAGCGAGGGACGCCCGGGGCTTTTTTGGGGTGACAACCTACAATAAGTGTGGTGTTAAAAGTTAAGAGGCGAACTGTTGGTGCGTGTGCCTTGGCAGCTTTGACAATTTTGGGTGACCATGACGATCGAGATCATCGGCAGGGCCAGCGTTGCCCCAGGCGCAAGTTCTGTACGGGAGTTACAGAGGGTTCTGAGCGAGGGATTGTGCACGATCACTCGGATACCCGACGATCGGTGGGATAGCGCCCGTTTCTGGCATCCCGCGCAGGGCGTTCCCGGAAAGACCTATACGTTCGCCGCCGGCGTGCTGGACGATATCCACGCGTTCGATCCGGCGGTTTTCGGACTGTCGCAGCGTGAAGCGATGCAGATGGATCCGCAGCAGCGCATCCTGCTCACTCTGGTCTGGCAGGCGCTCGAAGATGCCAATCTGCCGGTCGGCAAGCTCGCGAACGAGCGGGTCGGCGTCTATATCGGCGCATCGAGCCTGGAAAGCGGCAATCTCATATCCGAGGATCCGGCCGCCGGCAGCCCCTATTTCATGACCGGCAACACGCTGTCGATCGTTTCCAACCGCATTTCGCATGTCTTCGGCCTCAAGGGGCCGAGCATGACGATCGACACGGCCTGCTCCTCCTCGCTGGTCGCTCTCGATCAGGCGGTCGCTGCTCTTGAAAAGGGCGATATCGACACGGCGATCGTCGGCGGCATCAATCTGCTGGTCCATCCGTTGTCCTTCGTGGGTTTTGCCCAGGCGCGCATGCTGTCGCCGGAAGGGCTCTGCCGCGCATACGATACGAACGGCCACGGTTACGTGCGTTCCGAAGGCGGCGTGGCGATCGTTCTGCGCCGTTCCGATCGGGCGCGGCAGGAACAGGACCGCAGTCATGCCCGGCTGCATGCCGTTGCGGTCAATTCCTCCGGCCGCACCAATTTCATCAGCCTTCCGTCACGGGAAGCCCAGGCGGCGTTGCTGCGCTCGATCTATGAAAACGGCACGATCGACGTCAACCGGCTTGCCTTCGTCGAAGGCCATGGCACCGGCACGCGCGTCGGCGATCCGGCGGAAGTCTGGGCGATCGGTACGGTTATCGGCAAGAGGCGCCGGGCGCCGGTGCCGATCGGCTCGATCAAGACCAATATCGGGCATACCGAACCGGCTTCCGGCCTGTTCGGCCTCCTGAAGGCGATGATCGCCCTCGAAGACAATTACCTGCCGGCATCGCTCCATATCGAAAGGGTCAACGAGGATATCGATTTCGATAACCTCAACGTCCGGGTGACGACCTCGCCGGTCAAGCTGCTTCCCGCCAAGGAGCCACGGTTCGCGGGCATCAATTCCTTCGGTTTCGGCGGCACCAATGCGCATGTGGTGATCAGCGATCCCGAGCGGGTTGCGCCTGTCGATCCGCCAAAGGGCGAGGGCACGCTGTTCGTCGCGAGCGCCCACACGACCGGGGCTCTGTCGCGGCTGCTCGAAGATTACCGCAACCGGCTCTCGGCCTCGGCGCCGCAGGAGGCTGCTCGGATCATCGGTTCGACCGCCGCCAACCGGGAAGCGCTGCGTCACCGGTTCGCGGTCGAGGCCAAGGACAGCGAAGGCGTCCTGAAGGCGATCGAAACGCATCTTGCCGGCGAGGTTTCGCAGGGCGAGCGTGGCGAAGCGCCGGCTCAGTCCGCCCGGATTGCCTTCGTTTTTTCCGGAAACGGTGCCCAATGGGCGGGCATGGGTGTCGAGGCCTACCGGGAGAACCGGCATTTCCGCCAGTGTTTCCAGTCGTTCAGCGCGCTTTTCGAATATCATCTCGGTGAGAAGCTGACGGATGTGCTCGTCTCGCCCGACCTTGCGTTGCGTCTCGGCGATACCAAGATCGCCCAGCCCCTGCTTTTTGCGGTCCAGGCGTCTCTCTCGGATTGCCTCGTGGCGCTCGGCGTGCGGCCGGACGTGGTGTTCGGTCATTCGGTCGGGGAAATTGCTGCGGCCTATGTGGCAAAGGCTCTGACGGCGGCTGAGGCCGTGGCGATCGTCGCCAAGCGCTCCCGTTATCAGGACCTGTTCGCCGGCCAGGGGAAGATGGCCGCCGTCGTCATGAACGAGGATGCGGCGCTCGCTTTCGCTAAATCGAACGGCCTCGACGAAATCTGCGTGGCGGCGATCAACGCGCCGAACTCGGTGACCATTTCCGGCCCGGCCGACGAGATCCAGGCATTCCGCGATGCGGCCCGCAAGGCGCAGATCGTCGCCCATGTCCTCGACATCAATTATCCCTTTCACCACCCGATCATCGACAAGGCGAAGGACGCCTTCCTTGCCGATTTGCCGCAGATCGAGCCGGAAACCGGCACCTGCGCCTTCGTCTCGACGGTCACCGGCGCCGTTCAGGATGGGCGGGGGCTGGATGCCGAATACTGGTGGCACAATGTCCGCGAACCGGTGATGTTCAAGGCCGCCGCGCAGGTGGCGATGGACATGGGCTGCAACCTGTTCATCGAGATATCGCCGCGCCCTATCCTGTCGAACTATGTCAGCGATATCGCCAAGCAGAATTCCGTCCCGGCGGTCGTCACCGCGACTCTGCAGCGTGAGACGCCGGTGCCGGGCAGGGATCCGGTCGCCCAGTCTTTTGCCCGCGCGGTCGCCCACGGCGCGTCGCCGCTCCTGTCGCGTCACAGCGGCAAGCGCAACGCTTTTGTCGACCTGCCGAGCCTGCCCTTCGAGCCGGTCGAGTTGCAGAGCCTGCCGACGTCAGATGAAATCGACGTGTTCGGTCGCAATGCCAAACAGCCCTATACGCTGCTCGGCTGGCGCGCCGATCCCAATGCGGCCCATTGGAAGAACCATATCGACGCGCGGCTTTTTCCGGATCTCGCCGAGCACGTCGTGGATTCGCGCGCCATCCTGCCGGGCAGTGGTTTCATCGAAATCGTCGTGACGGCGGCACAGCGCTTTTACGGTTCCGACGAAGTCGAGATCTCCAACCTCGAAATCGTCCGGCCGCTGGAACTGCGCCAGGATCGCATTGTCGAGCTGTCGACGCTGCTGTCGCCGGAAACCGGCTATATCGAGATCCGCTCGCGCGAGCGGCTGAGCCACGACGACTGGACGGTCCACGCCGTCGCCCGCAGCCGCCGTCCGATCGAGGCCGAGGCCGAAGCACCGATGGCAAGGCCTGCGGGGGCGCAGGGCTCGGTGGTGACGTCGGACGATGCTTACGAGACGGCCCAGCGTTTCGGTCTTCAATATGGTCCTTGCTTCCGGCTCCTGTCCAAGGCGACGTCCTTCGGACGCACCGTCATCGAGGTTGACCTGAAGCCGGCGGAAAAGCCGGCTCACCCGTTTGTCGAATACAATCTCAATCCCTTCTCCGTCGATGCGGCCTTCCACGGCCTGGTCGCCCTTTTCGGTGAGCTTTCCGGCAATGAGACCGGCGCGCCCTATATTCCGGTTCGCTTCGGTTCGATCCGGGTGTCTGGCAAAGGTGGCCCGATCGCCGGGGCGCGGATCGAGATCGAGCGGTTCAGCGGATATTCGATCAAGGTTCGCTTCCAGATGTTCGATGCGGCCGGCAACCGTGTCGCGACCTTTGACGATTGTCGCTTCCGGCGCACGTCGCTGCGCCGTCATCACACGCTGGCATCCGTCGCGTTCCATTATGAAAGCATTCCTGCCGCCTTCGCCGCCCCATTCGACGGGCAGAGGCTCGATGCGGCGGGGATATTCGCGTCCGCCCAATCCCGGCCGTCCGATAACGCGACCTTGCTGATCGACGCGGCCATTTACCGGGCCTGTCACGAGATCGCGGCGACGATCGCCGACCATCGCGGCGTCGTCTCCGCCCGCCGTCTTCCGGGCGATGCGCAGTTCCGTTCCTTCCTCGCCAATTGCCTGTTCATCCTGGAAGATGCCGGCATTGCGACGTCGGACGAGGGCGAATGGACCGTTCCGCGCGAATTCACCCTGCCGCCGGTCGGCGAAATCCTGCAGGAAGTCTACCGCGAGGATGCGGGCCGCGTCGCCGAAGCGGTGCTCGTCAACAATGCCTATTGCGATGCCCTCGATCGCCTGTCCTCGGCCTTTCTTCACGATCGCGATGAGAAGGTCGCAAGAGCCGATACCGTCAGTGAAGCGACGCTCGACCATGTGCTCGTCCATTCGCCGCTGGCCGGCCGCCGCCTGTCGGCCGTGATCGAGGCCGTCGAGGCGGCCGTCGCTGCGGCCAGGGGTGAGGTTCGCCATATCCTGAAGGCCGGTTCGACATCAGTGGCGCTGAGCCGCCGTCTCGCGACGATTGCCGCCGAAAACGGAGCGACCCTGACGATCGCCGAACCCCGCGAAAGCATCCGCCGCACCCTCGAACTCGCCTTCGAGCACGATGTGCATGTGATGCTGCCGGAAATGGACAAGCTCAAGGTGTCGCCGTCCGCCGACCTGGTGGTTGCCGGCGGCACCCACAGCCAGAAGCTTCTGTCGGGCCATAACGAGATCCGGGCAGCGATCCGCTCTGCCGCCGCCAATGGCGCCGCTCTGATCTTTGCCGATCGTGCGCCGTCGGCCTTCAACGATTTCGTCTTCGGCCAGTCCGAAGGCTGGTTCGAGAACAGCCAGTCGTCGGAATTCCCTATCGGCCAGCTCGGCACCGGACCTCAGATCGAGGACCTGATCGGTGATCTCGATTTCGTCAGGCCGCATGTGGAGGAGCGAGACTATCCGGAAGGTGCGTTGCTTCTCGCGACGGCTTCCGCCGCCGTTACACCCCATGAGGCCGCCTTTGGACCCGGCAATCCGGTTCTGCTGCTTGCCGAGCGCGCTGATCCCGCGATTTCCTTTGGCGCCGCAAAGGTCGAAGCGCTCGATGCCGATTGCGGCGAGACGGGGTTTGGCGAAGCCTTCGCTCGTTTCGAAGGCCAGCCGCTTCGGCTGATCTATGCGGCGGAACGCAAGGGCGCCCGGGATGTCTCGGTGCTGGCTCAGGACCGCTTGCGGCGCTTTGGCCTGCTGGCGGAGGCCCTGTCCGCCTATCTCCGCGAGGCCGGAGCATCGGCAGCAAGGCCGAAACTCCTTGTCGTCGCGCCTGGCGGATCGCCGCTGGCAGGCGAGGGGACGGATGAGGCCAATGCCGGTCTCTGGACCTTTGCGCGGGTGCTGCAGAACGAATACGACCTGTTCGATGTGCATCTGGTGGATGCCGAAGCCGATGATCCGGCCACATCCGCGGCTGTGGCCGAGATATTCGCCGCCTCCACGAACAATCGCGAATGGCTGATCGACGATGGCAGGCTTCGGGAAATCCGCGCCGCCACCGGCCCGTTCCCGTCGTCCGACGTTCTGGTCTCGGATTTCCAGGCGGCGACGATCCGGCAGCTGGTCAGCAGCCGTGTCGACAGCATCGCCTGGGAAGCCTGCGACCTCCCCGTACCGGACAAGAACGAGGTGGTGATTGCCGTCGAGGCGACCGGCCTCAATTTCCGCGACGTCATGTGGGCCATGGGCCTGCTCCCGGAAGAAGCCCTGGAAGACGGCTTTGCCGGCGCGACCATCGGCATGGAACTGGCGGGACGCGTCGTTGAGGTCGGATCTGATGTCGATGACCTCTCTGCGGGCGACCGGGTCATGGGCATCGCGCCGGCGGCGTTTTCGACCCATGTCCGGGTTCGCCGCGACGGCGTGACGAAATTCCCCGACCGGCTGAATTTTGCCGCCGCCGCCACCGTTCCGGTGGCCTTCCTGACCGCCTATTACGCCATGGTCCAGCTCGGCCATATCGAAAAAGGCGAAACGATCCTCATTCACGGCGCGGCCGGCGGTGTCGGTCTCGCGGCGCTGCAGATCGCCAAGCTGAAGGGCGCGACGGTCATCGCCACGGCCGGCACCGTCGAGAAGCGTCGCTTCCTCGAAGCGCTCGGCGCCGACCATATCTTCGATTCCCGCTCGCTCGATTTCGTTTCCCGCGTCCGTGGCGTGACGAACGGCGAGGGCGTCGATCTGGTCCTCAATTCGCTGTTCTCCGAAGCTATGGAGCGCAGCATCGAACTGGTGAAGCCGTTCGGGCGCTTCCTGGAACTCGGCAAGCGGGACTACTATTCCGACCGCAAGATCGGGCTCCGTCCGTTCCGCCGCAATATCAGCTATTTCGGTATCGATGCCGACCAGCTTCTGGTCAATCTGCCGGCGGTGACCAAGAGGATCTTCACCGAGATCGGCCGCCTGTTCGCCGAGGGCAAGCTGACGCCGCTCCCCTACCGCGCCTTCAGTCATGACGAGATCGGCAGCGCCTTCCGGCTGATGCAGAATTCCGGCCATATCGGCAAGATCGTCGTCCGCCCGCCTGTGGCCGGAAAGGACAAGGTTCTGGCCGCGCCGGGCAAGCCGCTGCGTTTCTCCGAAGACGGTATCTTCCTGGTCGCCGGCGGCATCGGCGGTTTCGGCCTTGCGGCAGCGGAATGGCTGGTCGCCAAGGGCGTGCGCCGCATCGCGCTCTGCTCGCGCCGTGGCATGGCCGACGATGCGACGCTTGCGGCGATCGCCGCCTGGCATAAAAAGGGCGTCCATGCGACGGTCCATGCCTGCGACATCACCGACGAGGCCGCGACCGCCCTGCTGCTCGAACTCCTGCGCAGCGAAGGCCCTGTAAAGGGCATCGTCCACGCGGCCATGGTGCTCGATGATGCGCTCATGTCCAACCTGACGCCGGAGCGCAACAAGCCGGTCGTCGACGTGAAGGTGAGGGGCGCCGAAGTCCTCCACCGCCTGACCTTGGAGGACGATCTCGAGCTGTTCCTGCTCTTCTCCTCGGCAACGACGATGATCGGCAATCCTGGCCAATCGAATTACGTCATCGCCAACGGTTATCTCGAGGGCCTGGCCCGCGCTCGCCGTGCTGCGGGTCTTGCCGCCCTGGCCGTCGGTTTCGGCGCAATCGCCGACACCGGTTTCCTGGCCCGCAACACCGAGGTCAACGAGCTTCTGTCTAAGCGCATCGGCAAGACGGCAATGAAGGCGCGCGAAGCGCTTGAACAGGTCGAGCGCTACATGGTTGCCGATACCGGCAGCGTCGATGCGGCGGCGGTGATGATCGCGGAAGTCGATTGGAATGCGGTGCGGATGCTGCCGATTTCCCGGGGTGCGCTGTTCGAGACGGCGCTGCGCCATGCCGGTACCGGCAATGCGGCGGCCGAAGGCGATACGATCGATCTGGAAGAGCTGATCCGCGGCAAGTCGGCGGAAGAGGCGCAGCAGATCCTCCATACGCTGGTTGCCGGCGAGATCGCCGCGATCCTGCGCGTCACCGAGGATACGATCACCCCGGACAAGATCCTGAAGGAGATCGGTCTCGACAGCCTGATGGCGATGGAGCTCGGCATGGGCTTCCAGCAGAAGACGGGATTCGACATCCCCTTGAGCGGTGTCGGCGACGATACCACCGTCGGCGACGTCGTCACGCGCTTGCGCGAGCGCGTATCGACGCATAGTGATGAGACGGAAGAGGCGGCGCCGGCCGAGAACGGCGTTGTCGACAAGCTCGTGAAGAGCCATTCCGTCGCAAAGCAGCAGAAAGCGGCAGCGCATTGATGAACAAAGGTCCGGATGACGAAACAACCCCGGGGCTGGGCACCGAGGGAAAGCGTGGTTTGCTGGACAAGATGCGCCGGACGAGCGAAGCCTCCGGCCGCAATCGCGCCGCGCGGCTGAACCGCCAACCGCCGGCGCCGGTCCGTCAGGCGCTGCGCTTCGATGAGCTGCCGGAATATCAGCGTGTCCAGCTTCAGCGCATGGCGGGCGAGATGATCGGCGTCGCCAATCCGTTCTACCGCTCCCACGACCGCGCCGCCGGTGCGACGACCGCGATGGGCGGGCGCGAACTGATCAATTTCGCCTCCTACGACTATCTCGCCACCAATACCGATCCGCAGACGGTGGAAAAGGCGAAAGCCGCGATCGACCGGTTCGGCATCTCCGCCTCGGCAAGCCGCCTCGTCGCCGGCGAACGGCCGGTACACACGGACCTCGAAACGGATCTTGCCTCGGTTTATGGGGTCGATGCCTCGGTCTGTTTCGTCAGCGGATACCTGACCAATGTCGCGGCGATCAGCTGCCTGATGGGGCCGCAGGATCTCGTCATCCATGACGAGTTTATCCACAACAGCGCGCTCGCCGGCATCAAGCAGTCGGGCGCGACGCGACGCCTGTTCCGGCACAACGATATCGAAAACCTGGAATCCGTGCTCAGAACGCTGTCGGCCGAATTCCGGCGCATCCTCGTCATCGTCGAGGGCGTCTATTCTATGGACGGCGACATCGCCGACCTGCCGGCGCTGATCGAACTGCGCTCGCGCTACGGTTTCTGGCTGATGGTGGACGAGGCCCATGCGCTCGGCGTGCTGGGCAAGAGCGGCCGCGGCACGTTCGAACATTTCGGGCTCGATCCGCGCGATGTCGATATCTGGATGGGAACCCTCTCCAAGACCACGTCGAGCTGCGGCGGTTATATCGCCGGTTCGCAGGCGCTCGTCGATATCCTTAAGGCGGAAGCCGGCGGGTTTGTCTACAGCGTCGGTCTCGCGCCGGTTCTCGCGGCGGCGGCGCGTTGCGGGCTGCATATCCTGCGTACTGAACCGGAACGGACCGAAAAGCTGCATAAAAACGGTGCGCTTTTCCTCGAATGCGCCAGGGCGGCCGGCCTCGATACGGGCTTGAGCGTCGGCTTTTCGGTGGTGCCGGTCATCGTCGGCGATTCCCTTCGCGCCGTGCAGCTTTCCAACGACCTGCTGGAAGAAGGGGTCAATGTCCTGCCGATCATCCACCCCGCGGTACCGGAAGGCATGGCCCGGCTTCGGTTCTTCATCACCTGCGACCATACGGAGGAACAGATCCGCCATTCGGTCGAGATTACCGCCCACAAGTTGAAAGATTTACAGGAGCGCAATTTCGGCCTAGCCTCGCTCGACATGGAAAAGGTCCTGCAGCTGCAGCCGCTGCTGCAGGCAACAGGCAAGCTCTGAGCCGCGAGCCAGGTCGGGACGGACGAGATCATGCATGTCATCGTCACCGGCGGATCGAGCGGTATCGGCCTGGAGGTCGCAAGGCTCTATGCCGCGCGTGGCGCGCGGCTGACGCTGATCGCCCGCGATGTCCCAAGGCTTGAAAAAGCCCGCGAGGAACTTCTGTCGGCGGCGCAGATTTCGGACGCCGACATTCATATTGCAGCGGTCGACGTCGGCCACGAGGCCGATCTGTCGGCAGCCGTCGCCGCAGCGGAAGCGGCGCTCGGACCCTGCGACGTGCTGGTGACGTGCGCAGGCATTGTCGAGCCCGGCAGCTTCGAAACGCTGTCGAGCGAGGCGTTTGCCGCGCAGGTGACAACCAACTTCATGGGCACCGCCAATGCCGTCCGCGCCGTCTACAAGGGTATGAAAGCGCGCGGAGAAGGCCGGATCATGATGGTGTCGTCAGGCGCGGCCCTGATCGGTATCTATGGTTATGCCGCCTATTGCGCTTCCAAATCGGCGTTGACGGGGTTTGCCGAAGCGCTTGGCATGGAGGCCGCAGGCTCCGGCGTCCACATTTCGATCTGTTACCCACCGGATACGATCACGCCGCAGTTCGAGAGGGAATTGCTGACCCGGCCACGGGAAGCGAAAATCGTCATGGGAACGGTCCTGCCCTGGACCGCGACGGCGGTGGCGGAACGGATCGTCCGCGCGATCGATGGCGGCAGGCCACGGGTTTATTTCGGCTTTTCGATCACGGGGCTCGGGCTTTTCGGCTCGTCGATCAAGCCGCTGTTGTTCTGGTGGTACCGGCGCCGGTTCTGAAATCCTCGGCGTCTTACAGGAACGAGAACCGCCCGCCGTCGATCTTGAGGACCGTCAGCCGGCCGGAATAATAAGCTCCCGTGTCTATGCCGATCCGGCCGGGCCCGAGGTCAGGCTCCGGGTGTGGCGTATGGCCGTGGACGACCAGAAGCGGCAGTTGCGGTCCCGTGGCGAGAAACGCCTCGCGAATCCACAGCATGTCCTCATCGCTCTGCTGCAGCAGCGGGATGCCCGGTCTCAGGCCCGCATGGACGAAAACGAGTTTGCCGACCGTGAGGCTGACGGGAAGATTGGCGAGGAACTTCCGGTGCGGCACCGGCACGGTTTCCAGCAGCAGATCGCCGAGTTTGGCGCGTTGCCTCTTGCTGCGGGTACCCAGACCATACGGGTCCAGGCCATAGGAAAGCAGCGTCTGTTCGCCGCCCATTCCCAGCCATTCCGAATAACGTTCCGGGTCGTCCACGAACTTCGAAAAAATGTCGTCATGGTTGCCGCAAAGCGGAACCCGCCTCAGGCCGTGTTGGCTGGGTCTGATCAGGTGCTCGAGGACATGGGCCGAAGCGGGGCCCCGGTCGACATAGTCGCCGAGCAGGACCACCATTCCGGGACGATGGTTCACCGCCATGTCATGGGCGATGCGCGCCTCGGCATCCCTGAGTTCGTCGAGGCAGCCGTGCACGTCGCCGATCGCATAGATCGGGTAGGGCGGCGGGTTCTGGCCGAGATCGATCCGGCGGCGGCGAGGCCTGACCGGTTCGGCCCGGCGGCGCCTCGAAAACCAGTCCTTCAAATTTCGCATGCTTTCCGCCATCCGCCTGCTATGGACGATCCCGCCGACAATGAGAAGTGGATGACCGATGGAGTGTTAACAACGTCCGAAGCCTCCGGATTTTTGAACGGGATCGCTGGGGCCATATGTGAGGGGGTTTCGGAATTGAACAAGACCGTGCGACAGCTGCAGCGGCGTCCCGCATGTATTCTGTGGACGAAAATTGATTAACCATCCATGTGGTTGATTTGCCACACTATCGCGGATTTTGATTCGCCGGGTATTTACCCCCAAGAATCACCGGGTTCGCTTGCCGGCTAAACCGATACCATACTTTGGGTTGTGTGGCGGGGCGTATGTTGAGTTCTTTGAGTGTGGTTCTAGCGCTTGCTACTGTTGCGTTTCTGTCCGGCTGCACAGGGATTCCGCGGTCCGGCCCGGATCCACGCGCCGTTGAAGCCAATGCAACCGTGAAGGCTTTTGCAACAACCGGCAACAAGGCCGGTATCGACTACGCGCTTGTCGATATCAATCACAATGTCCTGGCCCATCTGCCGAAATCCGCGATGCCGAGCCTGAGCACCGGTTTCGGCGTCGGCGGTGCTGCACCCCCGCCGCTGACCCTCGGCATCGGCGATGTCGTTCAGGTCTCGGTGTTCGAGGCGCAAAGCGGCGGCCTGTTCATCCCCGCGGATGCGGGTGCCCGCCCGGGCAATTACATCACCCTGCCCAACCAGACGATCGGTCGCGATGGCATGCTGAGCGTTCCATACGCGAACAAGGTGAGGGCGGCAGGAGTCGACGTCAGTCGCTTCAAGGGCCGCGAGGTGCCGGTGATCTTTCGCGCCAATCTGCGCGATCCGGCCGCCTTCTTCGCCGTCCAGCAGTTCCCCATGCAGGACAAGGACGTACTCTATGTATCGA
>Ga0209051_1001438_pt1 | contig 20303 bp, 22 predicted proteins | sample AraplaCvi_mMS_r2_2_FD_184286 | JGI IMG/M metagenome (GOLD analysis project Ga0209051, IMG submission 184286) | Arabidopsis root microbial communities from North Carolina, USA - plate scrape MF_Cvi_mMS_r2 (SPAdes) (version 2) | ecosystem: Host-associated > Plants > Roots > Endosphere | place...
CCCGAAACCTAGAGCCTGACCGCGTGCGCGTCCTACATTTCCTCAACTCGCCGGTGAACCCGTTGCACGGCAACACAAAACGACCCCGACCAGCACAAAGACGCCCACTAGAACACTAGGAGCGCCATGCATGTTCGAATCGTTGGTGGCTGCTACGACTGGTACCTCGGGTGCCGGTGCGGCGTCGGCGTGGGCGCGGGTGGAGAACGCCGCCTGCGCCCGCCGCGTCGCCGCGATGGCCGCCATGCTCGATGCCGCCTACGCCGCCGACGGGTCCGCCAGTCGGGATCAGTGGTGTCTGGACAACTTCGACGCCGTCGCCGCTCACGTCGGGGCGGCCCTGTGCATCACCCCGGGGGCGGCGGCGCACCGATTGTTGATCGCGGTGTCGCTGCACGAACGGTTCCCGAAGGTGGCGGCGGTGTTCGCCGACGGACTGATCACCTACGAGGTGGTGCGGACGGTGGTGCAACGCGGGGCGCTGGTGATCGACCCCGACGCGCTGCGCACGTTGGACGCGGCTCTAGCCGAGGCTCTGAGTGCGGGTGAGCCCATGTCGGTGAACGCCCTGGAGCGCACCGTCGACGCCGTCGTGGCGTCGGTGGATCCGCACGCGGTGCACCGGACCCAGACCAAGGCCCGCGACCGCAGTGTGGAGGTGACGGTCGAGGACGGTAGCGGGTTGGCCAACATGTACGCGTCGTTGTTCCTCACCGACGCCAAGGCCTTCAACGCCCGCCTGGACTCCTACGCCGCCACGGTGTGTCCGAACGATCCACGGACCAAGGCTCAACGCCGCGCGGATGCGTTCGGCGCCGTGGGCCGCGAGTGGGACCGCCTGCCGTGTCTCTGCGGTCTCGACGACTGCCCGGCGGCGCAGAACCCACCGGCAGCCGGGGTGGTGGTGTACGTGATCGCGAGTGCAGAGACGCTCGAGGAGCGGCCTGCGCCTGAGCAGATGCCCGACGGTGTCCCTGACGTGCCGGGCGGTGTGGACGGGCCGGACGGTGTGGACGACTGCCAGGACACCGAGGACGTCGACTGCGATGCCGCATGCGTCGACGAAGCCACCGACCACTCAGCCATCCCCAACGAGGCTGCTGCCCAGCAGGAGTCCGCCGGCGACTCTGACTGTGCCGAGGACCCCACGGTTCCCCACGAGGCTTCCACGGAGCGCGAGTCGATCAATATCCCCGCGAACCCCGGCTCTTCCCACGTGCCCGCGAGTGCCGACCGATCGAACCAGCCTGCGTCGCAATCGGAGTCGCCCGAGAACATCGGCTCGGGTGCCCTCGACGACCGCACCGCCCTCGACGGCAAACCCCCGAAACTGTTCACCAAGCCCTTGCGCGAACTCACCCTCACCGAAGCCCTCACTCCCGCCCCGGGGCGGGGGGCCAACCTGCGGCCCGCGGCGCTGATGGGCGGACAATTCCTGCCCGGGGCCATCGCCTGCCGCGCCACCATCGGAGCGACGATCACCCGGATCGTCCACCCCGGGCAAGCACCACCCGAACCCCGCTACCGGCCATCGAAGAAACTGGCCGACTTCATCCGATGCCGCGACCTCACCTGCCGCTTCCCGGGCTGCCGCGTACCCGCCACCCACTGCGACGTCGACCACAGCATTCCGTGGCCCTGCGGGCCCACGGCAGCGTCCAACCTGAAATGCCTATGCCGACGACATCACTTGCTCAAGACGTTCTGGGGCGGCCAGAACGGTTGGCGGGATCAACAATTCGACGACGGCACCATCGTGTGGACCGCACCCGACGACCGCACTCACGTCACCATCCCGGGCAGCCGACTGCTGTTCCCCGAACTATCCGAACCCACCGCACCCGTGACCGCGAGCAGCGTGCCAGCACGCCACGCGTCAGGCCTGACCATGCCCCGCCGCACGACCACCCGCGCACAGGACCGCGCCAACCGAATCCACCGCGAACGCGAACTCAACGCGCTAGGCGTCGATCACACCGGCACACGCTCTGGCGATGGCCAGTTCCTCGTCGGTGGGGATGACGAGGACCGTCGTGGGCGAGGTCTCGAAGGAGATCCGCCGGGGTGAGCGCGCGGGACTGTCGTTGAGGTGCTCGTCGAGTTCGATGCCGAGCGGCGCGAGACCGCTGAGCGCATCCCTGCGGACAGCGGCGTCGTTCTCGCCGACGCCGGCAGTGAAGGTGATGACGTCGGTGTTGCCCAGCAGCACCAGATAGGAACCGATGTACTTCCGCAGTCGGTGGATGTAGACCTCATAGGCCAATTGGGCGCCCTCGTCACCGGCGTCGATGCGACGGTGCAGCTGCCGGAAGTCGATCTCCCCGCCGAGACCCAAGACACCGGACTGACGGTTGAGCATCGTCTCGATGTCGGCCATGCTCATGCCGGCAGTCCGGTTCAGATACATGATGACGCCGGGATCCACGTCGCCCGATCGGGTGCCCATCACCAGGCCCTCCATCGGCGTCAACCCCATGGACGTGTCCTGTGGCCGACCACCGACGATCGCCGACGCCGACGCGCCGTTGCCCAGATGCAGCACGATCTGATTCAGCGATTGCAACGGCACCTGCAGGAACTCGGCGGCCTGCTCACTGACGTACTGGTGCGAGGTGCCGTGGAACCCGTACCGCCGAATGTGCCACTGCTCGGCCACGTCTCGCGCAATGGCGTAGTTCGCGGCGGCGGCGGGCAGGTCGTGGAAGTACGCCGTGTCGAACACCGCCACGTGCGGCAGGTCCGGCAGCACCTTGCGAGCCACCTCGATGCCCAGGATCGCCGGCGGATTGTGCAGCGGCGCCAGCGGGGCCAGCGTCTCGAGTGTGTCGATCAGAGCATCGTCGACGACCGTCGGCCGGTACAGGTCCGGCCCACCGTGCACGACGCGGTGACCCACGGCCACCAGTCCCAGCGCGTCGAGATCCAGGCCGGCCTCGGACAGCTCGTCGAACGCCGCTCGCAGCGCCGCCTCGTGGTCGGCGATCGGCCCGGCACCGATCCGTTCGACGATCCCGTCGGCGACCTGGCGCCCCGAATCCGGCTCGACGACCGCGTATTTCAGCGACGACGACCCGCAGTTCAGCACCAACACGGTGCGCTCGGCGCTCACTTGCCCTGCGCCTGGATCGCAGTGATGGCCACCGTGTTCACGATGTCCTCGACGAGCGCGCCCCGGGACAGATCGTTCACCGGTTTGTTGAGCCCCTGCAGCACCGGCCCGATGGCGATCGCGCCCGCACTGCGCTGCACCGCCTTGTAGGTGTTGTTACCGGTGTTGAGGTCCGGGAAGATCAGCACCGTCGCCCGGCCGGCGACCAACGAGTCGGGCATCTTGGTGGCCGCCACGGACGGCTCTACCGCGGCGTCGTACTGAATGGGTCCCTCGACCAACAGGTCAGGCTCGCGGGAGCGGACCAATTCCGTTGCCGCCCTCACCTTGTCGACGTCGGCGCCCGTGCCCGACGTGCCCGTCGAGTAGGACAGCATGGCCACCCGGGGCTCGATGTCGAACTGCGCGGCGGTGCGCGCCGACGAGATCGCGATGTCGGCGAGCTGCTCGGCCGTCGGGTCGGGCACGATGGCGCAGTCGCCGTAGGCGAGCACCTCGTCGGCCAGGCACATCAGGAAGATGCTCGACACCGTCGACACGTCGGGGAGCGTCTTGATGATCTCGAACGAGGGCCGAACCGTGTGCGCAGTGGTGTGTTTCGCCCCGGAGACCATTCCGTCGACCATGTCGTTGTGCACCAGCATCGTGCCGAAGTACGACACGTCGTGAATGACCTCGCGCGCCTGCTCCACCGTGACGCCCTTGCGTTTGCGCAGTTCGGCGTACTGCTCGGCGAACTGGTCGCACAACTCGCTGGTCTGCGGGTCGATGACGGTGGCCGCGGCGAGGTCGACGCCCAACTCGGCCGCGCGGGCGCGAATCGCCGACTCCTCGCCGAGGATCGTCAGGTCGGCCACCGACCGCTGCAGCAGCCGGCCCGCCGCCTTGAGGATGCGGTCGTCGTCGCCCTCCGGCAACACGATTCGCTTGCGGTCCGATCGCGCCCGGTCCTGCAGCTGATAGGTGAACATCTGTGGCGTCACCACCGTCGGCACGGAAATCGACAGCTGCGCAAGCAGATCCGCGGTGTCGACGTAGGTGTCCATCAACATCAGCGCCGTGTCGATCTTGCGATGCGAATCGGCCGTCACGCGACCCCGAGCCGACGCCACCGCGCGGGCCGTGTCGTAGGTGCCCAGGTCGGTGGTGACGACCGGCAGCCGCAATCCGAGCCCCGAGACCAGCGCCGCGATCGACGGGTGCAGCGGCAGGCCACCGTTGAGGATCATGCACGACAGCGACGGAAAGCCCTCTGCCGCATGGGCACTCGCGACCGCCAACACGACGTCGGAGCGGTCCCCCGGCGTGATCACGGCCATGCCCTCGCGAAGGCGTTCCAGCACGTGCTCGGCCGTCATCCCCGCGACGAGGACGCCGAGCGCCTCGCGCTGCAGCAGATCCTCGTCACCGCTCATCACCGCCCCGTGGACGGCCTCGGTCAGCTCGGTCACCGACGGCGCCACCAGCAGCGGCTCCTCGGGCAACACGTAGCTCTTCGGGGCGACGCGCTTGAGCGCCTCGGCGACGGCGGTCAGCTCCGCCGGGTCACACCGGTTGGCCACCACGGCGGCGGTGTGGGCGTGCTGGCCGGCGATCTCGGCCAGACACAGCTCCACGACGTGTGCGACGTCCTCGGGGGTGCGGTCGGCGGCGCGCACGGCCAACACGATCGGAGCGCCGAGGTTCACGGCGATGCGCGCGTTGACCGACAGCTCGCTGGGCGACGCGACGTCGGTGTAGTCACTGCCGACGACCAGGACGGCGTCACAGCGCTCGGCCACCTGGTGATAGCGGTCGACGATCTCCGAGAGCGCCGAGTCGGGATCGTCGTGCAGCTGCTGATACCCCACGCCGACGCACTCGTCGTAGCTCAGCCCGGCGGTGGTGTGCGCCAGGAGCAGCTCGAGGATGTAGTCGCGTTCCTCGCCCATCCTGGTGATCGGGCGGAAGACGCCGACTTTGGCGACGGTCGCGGCCAGGCGATGCAGAATGCCCAGCGCGATCGTCGACTTTCCGGTGTCCCCCTCGGGCGACGCGATGTAAATGGCCGACGCACTCGTTGAGGTCACGAGTGCCAGCCTGCCAAATCAGCCGAGCTTGCGCAGCCGCGGCTCCAGGTCACGCTGGAACAGCTCCAGGAACCGGCGCTGGTCGTGGCCCGGGGCGTGGAAGACGAGGTGGTTGAGTCCGTAGTCGACGTAGTCCTTGACCTTGGCGACGGCCTCGTCGGGATCCGACGCGACGATCCAGCGCTTGGCGACCTGCTCGATGGGCAGCTCGTCGGCGGCCTTCTCCATCTCCAGCGGGTCGTGGATGTTCGTCTTCTGCTCGGCGGTCAGCGACAGCGGCGCCCAGAACCGGGTGTTCTCCAGCGCGAGCTCGGGATCGGTGTCGTAGGAGATCTTGATCTCGATCATCCGGTCGATCGCGTCGGGGGCCTTGCCTGCGGCCTCCTCGCCCTCCTTGACCGCGGGGATGAGCTTGTCCTTGTACAGCTCCTCGCCCTTGCCGGAGGTGCAGATGAACCCGTCACCCGCGCGCCCGGCGTACTTGGCCACCTGGGGCCCGCCGGCGGCGATGTAGATCGGGATGCCGCCCTCGGGGACGTCGTAGATCGACGCGCCCTTGGTCTTGTAGTACTCGCCGTCGAAGTCGACGCGGTCGCCCAGCCACAGCTCGCGCATCAGCCGGACGGATTCGCGTAGGCGCGCGTAGCGCTCCTTGAACTCCGGCCATTCGCCTTCGAACCCGGTGGCGATCTCGTTGAGGGACTCGCCGGTGCCGACGCCGAGGAAGATCCGGTCGGGGTAGAGACAACCCATCGTGGCGAACGCCTGCGCGATCACCGCCGGGTTGTATCGGAAGGTCGGGGTCAGCACCGAGGTGCCGAGCACCAACCGCTTGGTGCGCTCGCCGACAGCCGTCATCCACGCCAGCGAGAACGGCGCGTGCCCGCCCTCGTGGCGCCACGGCTGGAAGTGATCGCTGACCGTCGCGCTGTCCATGCCGTGCGCTTCGGCCTCGACGGCCAGCTCGACGAGTTCCCGCGGGGCGAACTGTTCCGCCGACGCCTTGTATCCCAACTTGAGTTCAGCCACGCTTCTTTTCTACTCCTGGGGCGGACGAGATATTCCACCCGTCTCGTTACACTCGTCCGCGTGGCGACTCTCTCGGCCATCACCGACTCCGTGCACTTCGCCCAGACCGACCTGGTCAACTGGACGCTGGTCACCGATGGCAGTGGTGTGATCATCATCGACGCCGGCTTTCCCGGCCAACGCGACGAGGTCCTCGGCTCGGTGCGCCAGCTGGGCTTCGACGTCGACGACATTCACGCGATCCTGCTCACCCACGCCCACGTCGACCATCTGGGCTCGGCCATCTGGTTCGCGAAAACCCATGGCACACCGGTGTTCTGCCACGCCAGCGAGGTCGGGCACGCCCATCGTGACTACCTCGAGCAGGTGTCGCCGATCGCGCTCGCCGCGAAGGCCTGGCAGCCGCGCTATCTGACGTGGTCGCTCGACATCGCCCGCGTCGGCGCGCTCACCCGCGACGCCATCCCCACCGCGCGCGCCCTGACCGAGGAGGTCGCGGCCGCGCTCCCCGGCACGCCGACGGCCATTGCGACGCCCGGCCACACCGGCGGGCACTGCTCGTATCTGGTCGACGGCGTGCTCGTCAGCGGGGACGCGCTGGTGACCGGTCACCCGGTGTCGACGCACCGGGGGCCGCAGCTGTTGCCCGGTCTGTTCAACCACGACCAGGCCGCCTGCGTCCGCAGCCTGTCGGCGTTGGGGGCGCTGGACACCGAGGTGCTGCTGCCCGGTCACGGGCCGGTGTGGCGCGGCTCGGTTCGCGAGGCGGCGACGCAAGCCGCCGCTAGGTGAGCAGTCCGTAGCCGAGCAGGAAGATGCCGGTCAGCAGGAAGCCGCACCCCAGCACGATCGTCGGCATCAGGACCGTCTGGTCGAGTTCTTCGGGGTCGCGGGCATCCGAGGCGACGGGCCCGTAGAGCGCGCTGCCGACCGAGGACTCCCGAAACTTGCTCAGCGCCCGGCCTACTCGTTCGTTGGGCCGTCGGCCGACGTGGGACCGCAGCCCGACACCGGCGACGAAGGTCAGCAGACCGGCGGCCATGATCAGCCAGCCCACCGTCAGCTCTGACAGCACGGCTCGAGCGTAGCCGTCCCTACAACCCCCAGCGCGTCGCGATCAACTCGTGGGACCGCAGCCGGTCGGCGTGGCCGTGCGTGACGGAGGTGATCACCAGTTCGTCGGCGCCGCTGAGCCGTTGCAACGCGTCCAGGCGATGAGCCACCTCGTCGGGGTCCCCGACGAACTGCGTTGCGGTGCGATCCTCGACCACTTCCAACTGTTCGGCGGTCAGCGGTCGCACCGAGGCCGGGTCGGGGTACGGCACCGCGCCGTCGCCCGCTCGGATGGCGTAGACCCAGTGCCCGTAGCTCGACGCCAGCTGCCGGGCGGTGGCGGTGTCGTCGGCCACCACGACGTCGGCGGAGACGACCACGTAGGGCTCGGACAGGGCGGTCGAGGGTTGGAAGTTCTCGCGGTAGACGTCGACGGCCTCGAGCGCCGTCGCGGGCGTGATGTGGTAGCTCGCGACGAACGGAAGTCCGAACTTCGCCGCCACTCGGGCACTCTGGCCCTTGCTGCTGCCGAACACCCACGGCCGCAACGCAGCTCCCTCGCCCGGCACGGCGTGCACTTCCACGTCGCCGACGCGGTAGGTGCCGTCGACCATGGCGAGGATGTCGGCGACCTGGTCGGCGAAGTCGGGGGCGTTGGCCTCGGGTTGCTGAAGCACCGACGCCCGGGCCTTGAGCCGCGGGTTGCGCATCATCGCGCTGAGGTCGAAGGGCGTGGGGACGACGACGCCCTCGACCTCGCGCCACGCCCGGGGAGCCGCGGCGGGCCGCGATGACGGCGTCGCCGAGATCGCCTCGCGACGGCGCTGACCGGAGCGACCGACTCCGAGGTCGATGCGGCCGGGATACAACGCGTCGAGGATGCCAAAGCTCTCCACGACGGCCACGGCGGTGGTGTACCCGAGCTGAACGGCGGCCGCGCCCACCTGGATGCGCTCCGTCGCCGCGGCCAGTTGGCCGATCAGCACCGCGGGTGACGAACTCGCCACGGACACGAAGTGGTGCTCGGCGAGCCAATAGCGGCGGTAGCCCCACCGTTCGGCGTGCCGAGCCAGGTCGACGGTGTTGCGCAGCGCCGAGGCGGCGTCACCGCCCTCGGTGAGCGGGGACAGGTCGAGGATGGACAGCGGCACGGTCACGGCTGCAACTCCTTCGAGAAGGCGATCGGGTAGACCTCGCCGTCGGCCGGCAGCGGATCGGTGAGCCTGGTGTAGCCGGCCGCAAGGTAGAGGGCCTCGGCCTCCGGCTGACGGTCACCGGTGGTGAGGTACACGCGCCGGTAGCCGCGTTCGGTGATCTCGGCTTCGAGTTGGAGCAGGAGCGTCCGCGCCAGCCCGCGCCTACGGTGCCCGCTGTCGGTCCAGATCCGCTTGAGCTCGGCGGTGTGCTCGTCGAAGCGCCGGAATGCGCCGCCGGTGACCGGCGTGCCGTCGAGTACGCCGATCAGCATGCCGCCCGCGGGCGCCTCGAACTCGGCGGCCGGGTAGCCCCGCAGCCAGGCGGCCACCTCGTGGGGCGTGCCGCCGTAGCGGGTCGCGTACTCGACGGTCAGCTCCGCCATCAGCGGTTCGGCGAGGGCGTCGTGTTGACCGACGGTGACGAATCGCAGTCCGTCGACGGTGGGCAGAGTCATCACCTCCATGTCTACCGCGAACTGGCCGTCCGCATTCCTCTCAGTGGCCTTCGCCTCGTGCTGATCGAAAACATCCACTCTTGGGATCCAAACTTGACACGTGTAAAGTTTCCTTCCATGGACAACATCAAGGGCAGAACGATCGCCATCACCGGAGCCGCCCGCGGCATTGGCCACGCCACCGCACGAGCTCTCCTCAACCGCGGCGCACGGGTCGTCATCGGTGATCGCGACGTCGCGGTCCTCGAATCCGCCGTCAGCGGTCTGGCTCGCTACGGCCAGGTCACCGGTTACCCGCTCGACGTGACCGACCGCGAATCGTTCGAGATGTTCCTCGACAAGGCCCGCACCGACGGTGACGGCCACATCGACGTGCTGATCAACAACGCCGGCGTGATGCCCGTCGGCCCGTTCCTCGACCAGTCCGAGCAGTCGATCCGCTCCTCGATCGAGGTCAACTTCTACGGGGTGCTCACCGGCTGCCAGCTGGTGCTGCCCGAGATGGTGCGCCGCCGCCGTGGGCACATCGTCAACATCGCCTCGATGGCGGGCATGGTCGCGGTCCCCGGCCAGGTCGTCTACGCCGGCACCAAGTTCGCCGTGGTGGGTCTGACCACCGCGATGGCCGACGAGTTCGCGCCCCAGGGCGTCGAGGTCACCTGCATCCTGCCGACCTTCACCAACACCGAGCTGATCTCGGGCACCAAGAACACCGGCGCACAGAAGCCGGTCGAGCCCGAGGACATCGCGGCGGCCATCGTGAAGTCACTCGACAAGCCGAAGACCCACGTGTCGGTGCCCAGCGCGCTGCGGTTCGTCGGCGCCGTCACCTCGATGCTGGGGCCGCGCGGCAGGCGCTGGCTGTCCAAGCAGATGGGCAACGACCACGTCTTCCTCCAGTTCGACACCACGGCGCGCAAGTCCTACGAGGACCGGGCCCAGGCCGCCATCGGCGTGCTGGAGAAGTCGGACTAACCCGCGCGCTCCTAGAACAGGGGCTCGGTCACGTACACGTCGAGCGGACGCACCAGCAGTTCCGAGCACACCGGCGTGAAGCGGAAGAACGAGTAGTCGATCGAGCACGTCGGCCGACACGTCTCGATGCTGAACTGTCCCAACATGTTTCGTTGCCACGGCAAGCGCGCACGGTGGGCTCGACGCTGCTCGATCTCGCAGAGGAACGGTTCCCAGTCGAAGGCGTCGAGCAGCTCGTCCCAGCCGCCCGCGAGCGGATAGACGGTGTCGCCCAGTAGGTATCCGTGGAACACCTGCTCCTCGTCGACGGCCGGCGGGCTGGCCACGTCGGCAGTCTGCAGGTACCAGCTCGCCGAGTCGGCGACGGCGTCGCCGTGCACCATCCGACTCAGCGTCATGACGACGCTCAACTCGGCCCGCGCCTCCGCCTCGGACTCGTACACGCGGGGGATCTCGATCGCGTCGGGCCCGTCGCCGAACCTCTCCGGGACACCCCGCAGGTAGTACACGAGACGATCGGGACCCGACATGGGACGAGAGTACGTCCGGCCCCCGACACGACGGGGCCAGGATCAGGCCGCCCGGTGGCCCTCGAACTCGTCGAGCCGGGCGAACAGCTCCTCGACGGTGAGCGTGACGTCGCCGTCGTCCTCGCCCGATCCGACCAGGATGACATGCGGCTCGTCGGGGTCGGTCAGCCAAATCCGGGTCACCGGCTCGGAGTCCTCGTCGACGGTGTCGTCGGCCGCCGAGGGTGGGTAGTACCAGGTGACGAAGTCGTCGGTCGAGAAGTCGGTGTCGAATTCCCAACCGCGCGGGATGATCTCGTTGGCGATTCGCGCCACGCCCTTGATCTCGGCGTGCACCTCGTCGGGCAGCCAACTGTCGTTGCGGGCGACGACGCGCTTCCGGCGTCGCGCCTTCTTGGCCGCACTGGAACGCGACACCTAGCTCAGCGCCTGATCCAGGTCCGCGATGAGGTCCTCGGTGCCCTCGAGCCCGATCGACACCCGCACCACCGCGTCGCCGAGCCCGATGGCCGCCCGACCCTCCGGACCCATCGCCCGGTGGGTCGTCGTGGCGGGGTGGGTGATCAGCGACTTGGCGTCGCCCAGGTTGTTCGAGATGTCGATCACCCGCAGCTTGTCGAGCACGTCGAAGGCGCTCTGCTTGGTGCCCCCGGCCAGCTCGAAGGTGACCACGGTGCCGCCGCCGCGCATCTGGCGCTTGGCCAGGTCGTACTGCGGATGGCTCTCCAGGAACGGGTACTTCACCCACGACACCGACGGGTGGTCCTGCAGGAACTCCGCGACCCGCTGCGCCGAGGCGTTCGAGTGATTCACCCGCACCGCCATCGTCTCGAGGCCCTTGAGCATGGTCCACGCGTTGAACGCGCTGATCGCCGGTCCGGTGTGCCGCATCAGCTTCTGTACCGGCCCGTCGACGAACTCCTCGTCTCCGAGGATGGCCCCGCCCAGCACGCGGCCCTGTCCGTCGATGTGCTTGGTGCCGGAGTAGACGACGACGTCAGCCCCCAGCGGCATGCCCTGCTGCAGCAGCGGCGTGGCGAAGACGTTGTCCAGCACCACCTTTGCACCGGCGGCGTGCGCGAGGTCGCACACCGCGGCGATGTCGACCAGCGACTGCATCGGGTTGGACGGCGTCTCGAAGAACACCGCCTGAGTCGGGACGGACAGCGCCTGCTCCCACTGCGCGAGGTCCTCACCGTCGACGAAGACGACCTCGACGCCCCACCGCGGCAGGATCTCGCTGCACACCACGAAGCACGAGCCGAACAGGCTGCGGGCGGCGACCAGCCGGTCACCCGCGCCGAGCAGGGCGCCCAGCGCGGTGAAGACCGCGGCCATGCCGGTGGCCGTCGCGAACGCCGCGGGCGCGTCCTCGATCAGCCGCAGCCGCTCCTCGAACATCGAGATGGTCGGGTTGCCGTAGCGCGAGTAGACGTACCGGTCGATCTCGCCGGTGAACGCCTTCTCCGCGTCGGACGCCGAGGCGTAGACGTAACCCGAGGTGAGATACAGGGCCTCGGAGGTCTCCTCGAACTCCGACCGCAGCAGCCCGCCGCGCACCCCGATGGTCGCCTGACTGACGCCCTCGGGCAACGGCTTCGGAATGCGGACGCTGGGCACCGGTTCGCTCATGACTGCCTCCACGGCAGGCCGACGGCCTTCCAGCCGCTCGCCCCACGATGGCCCGCCTCGTCGAGGTTGCCCTCGAAACCGTCGAGCACGTTGTAGGACGGTGTCATCCCCGCGCCGGTGGCGGCCTCGGCCGCACCGATGGAACGATTCCCCGAGCGGCACAGGAAGACCACGGGGCGCTCGCCCGGAGTCACCCCGGCGGAGACCAGGTCGTCGACGAAGCCGTCGTTGTGCGAGCCGTCGGAGCGATTCCACTCGACGTAGACGACCTCACGCCGCAGCGACGACATGTCGGGCACGCCGACGAAGCGCCACTCTGCCTCGGTACGACAGTCGACGAGCACGGCCTCGGGGTCGTCCGCCAACAGCTTCCAGGCCTCTTCGGGGGTGATGTCTCCGGCATAACTCACGACCGCGAGTGTCCCACAGCCAGCTGGGACGGACCTAGCTTGGGCAGACCTTCCAGGCCCCGTCCTCCTGGACGAAGCTCACCTCCACCGGGGTCTTCGTCTCGGCGGTCTTGTCGAAGTGATAGGTGACCGTCGCCGAGCCCCGGCCACCGTCGACGGCGATGTCGGTGACGTCGTCGAGGTAGCGTTCGCCGTTCTTGGCCACCGAATCACGTTGGCGAGCCAGGAAGTCGGCTTCCGAGCCTTGCGCGGCGCGGCAGGTGAAGGTGCGGAACTTGCCGTAGTCCTGGCGTTGCAGCGCGTCGTTCTGGCCGACGGCCGCCTTCGCCACCTGGTCTCCCGGCGTGGTGGTCTCCGACCCGAACACGTTGAACAGGATGATTCCGAGCACGACGAGAGCGAACAGCGCGAACGCGCCGAGAAACGGGGCGATCGTCGGACGGTCGGGATCGGGTTCGGGCTCGCTCACGTCCCGAGTCCGTGCACGACGGTCGACACCCGGTGGGCGCGGTCGCGGGCCCGGACGACGTCGGGGGCCGTCGCGATGGCGGCCGTGGTCGTCGCGAGCAGTCGGACGTCGCTCTCGGGCACGTCCAGGGCCTCCTTGAGCTCACCGGCGGGGACGTCCCGGCGAGCGGCCACCTCCGCCGCCGACGGCGAAATCATGATGGTGTCCAGCGGCAGCCCGAGGATTGCCCTCGCATGCAATTCGTACTGCGAAAGACGTTGCGAGCGAAGGGTTATCAGACCCACCTCGCAGAGCTGCGCGTCGACGGTGGTGAAGTAGACCTCGTCGCCGTGGATCAGCAGCTCGACGGCGAAGACACCCCGGCCGCCGAGGGAGTGGACGATGCGCGCGGCGATGGAACGTGCCGCGTCGAGCGCGGCCAGCGACAACCGCTCCGGCTGCCACGTCTCCAGGGGGCGTCCGTCGGCCCGCGCATCCGATTCCCCGGGTCGCTTCGCTCCTGCCCGCCGATGCCCGATCGGTTCACAGAACTGCACCGCCGGTCCGGACGGCTCGGTGGTCCGCACGGTCAGCAGCGTGACCTCCTCGTCCACCTCGACGACGGTCTCGGCCATCACCCGGTTCTGCGGAGTCGGCAGCGCCGCAGCCGCCCTGCTCCACGCGGCGTCCACGTCGTCGGCCCGCGTCAGCACCGACTGGCCGTCGGCCACCGCACCGAACAGCGGGGTGACCACCAGGGGGAAACCGGCATGGCCGGCCACGGCGGCCAGTTCCTCGGCCGAGGAGGCGAACCAGAACGGCACGGTGGGCAGGCCGAGCTCGTCGCCGGCGAGCTTGCGCAGTCCCTCGCGGTCGGCGCCGAGACGCGTCGCACGCGGGGTCGGGAACACCTCGACCGACTCGTGTTCGGCCGCGGCGATGAGCGCCGCGGGAGAGATCTCCTGGGACGCGGCGACGACGTAATCCGGCTGGTGTTCCTCTAGCAGCGCGGCCATCGCCTCGGCGTCGGCGCACTCGTCGACGCGCACGACCGCGACACCGAGCCGTTCGAACGCCAGGGCCAGCTCGGGACCCGTGTCACCGCCGCCAAGGAGAAGAACGGTGTCGGGGTGTCGATCGGTGCTTTCACTCATCGCCTCACCACCCTGCCAGACGCTCAGCCGAGCCGGATGTCGACGTAGCACCACCGCCAGTTCTCCCCCGGCTCCACCGAGCGCATCACGGGATGGTCGGTCTCGTGGAAGTGCCGATTGGCGTGCTTGTGCGGGCTCGAGTCGCAGCAGCCAACGTGCCCACACGTCAGGCACATCCGCAGGTGCGCCCAGGTACTCTCACCGAGTTCGTCGCATTCCTGGCACATGCCAGGGGTCTGGGGTTCCGGCTCGGCCGCGTCGACGGTCTCGGCCAAGTGCTCGCACGTCGAGGGAGCCGGCGGGGAATTCACGTCGCGCTGTCGCGTTCTCCTCCGCATGCCGTCAACAATAGGGCGGCCCCGGTCGGTTCATGGACAGAAGGGTTTGGCAGCGTGGGTGGAGCCTCATTGCTCGCGGTGCTCGTGGCGTCGGTGGTGCTCGCCGGCATCGCGCGCCGATACGACGTCTCCGGGCCGTTGGCGCTGGTCGTGGCGGGCCTGCTGGCCGGGCTGATCCCCGGCGTACACGGCATCGAGCTGGAACCGGATCTGGTGCTGTTCGTGATCCTGCCGCCCCTGCTGTGGTCGGCGGGCCTCGAGAGCAGCTACGTCGCGATGCGCAAGAACACCCGCCGCATCGGCCTGCTGGCGGTCGGGCTGCCCCTGGTCACCACGTTCGCCGTCGGCATCGTCGCCTATCACACCGTGCCGGAGTTGACCCTCGCGGCGGCGTTGACCCTCGGCGCCATCGTCGCGCCACCGGACGCGGTGTCCGCCACGGCGATCGGCCGGCGGCTCGGCCTGCCGCGCCAGATCATGACCCTGCTGGGTGGCGAGAGCCTGCTCAACGACGCGACGGCGTTGACGGCGTACAAGGTCGCCCTCGCGGCGGCGATCGGCACCGCGAGCAGCTGGGGCACGCCGGTGTTCACCTTCGCCCTCGCCGCCGTCGGCGGCACGGTGATCGGGTGGGCGACGGGCTCGCTCATCGTCTACGTCCGGGGATGGCTCGGCGACTCGCTGGTGGAGAGCGCGCTCGGCCTGGTCGCGCCGTTCTTCATCTACCTGCTCGCCGAGGAGGTGCACGGCTCCGGCGTGATCGCCGTCGTCGTGGCCGCGTTGATCCTCGGCCAGCGCTCGACGAAGGCCAGCTACGCCACCCGCCTGCAGGACACCGCGGTGTGGAAGACGCTGCAGTTCGTCCTCGAGTCGTTCGCGTTCCTGCTGATCGGGTTGCAGCTGCCGACGGTGGTCGCCGAGCTGAAGGGCATTTCCGCCCAGGTGCTGGCAATCGCCTCTGCAGCGGTACTGGCGACGGTGATCGGTGTGCGGATCGCCTGGGTGTTCCTCATGGCGTACCTGCCGAGCAAGCTCTCGCGCCGCATCCGGGAGAACGAGGAGGCGCCCACCAAAGCCCAGGTCTTCATCGTCGCCTGGGCGGGGATGCGCGGCGTGGTGTCGCTGGCCGCCGCGTTCGCCGTGCCGGTCACCACGCTCTCGGGCGCCGAATTCCCCGGCCGTCCGCAGCTGGTGTTCCTCACCTTCGTCGTCGTCGTGGGCACACTGCTGCTGCACGGACTGACCCTGCCGTGGATCATCCGCGTGCTCGACGTGCCGGGCGACGACGCCCACCAGGACGCCCTGGCCGAGGCCGCCGCGCAGACGAAGGCGGCCCAGGCCGCCGCCGACCGGCTCGACGAGATCATGGCCAAACAGCGTCCGGACACCGACGTCCCCGAACGCGCCGCCAGCATCCTGCGGCACTGGAACGACCGTCGCAGCAACGCGGCGTGGGAACAGTTGGGCCGCAGCGACGACGAGATCGGCGAGGGTCCCGCGGCGGCGTTCCGCCGGTTGCGCCTGGAGATGCTGCGGGCCGAGCGCGAGACCTTCATCGCCGAGCGCGACGCGGGCCGGATCGACGACGAAGTGCTCCGGTCGGTGCTGCGGGGGCTCGATCTGGAAGAGGCGACGCTCGACCGGGACTAGGCGACTACCGTGATGCGTACCTTCACGTTCGACGAGTGCGCCCGCTGCATCGTCGACGTCCTCGACGCCCTCGGCGTCGACCGGTCCCACGTCGTCGGCAACTCCTGGGGCGGGATGATCGGCGCCACGTTCGCCGCGACCCATCCCGATCGCGTCGGGCGTTCGATACTGATGAACTGCACGGCGTCGGCCGCCGGGATCCGGCAGCGGGTCGAGTATGGGCTGTTGCTGCGAATGGCGCACTGGCTCGGCGGAATTCGGCCGCCGCTGACCCGGTCGGTGCTCAAGGCCTTCCTCGGCCCGACGACGTTTCGGACCCGGCCCGCCGTCGTCTCCTACGTCCGTGACACCGTGCGAGCCGACGATCTGGAGTCCTGCTCCTGGGCGGTGCGCAGCGTGGTGCCGCGGCGACCCGATCAGCGCGCGCTGCTGTCGCGGATCACGACGCCCGTCCTGGTGGTCGCGGGCGCCGAGGATGCGACGTTCCCCAACGCCGAGACCAAGGCGATGGCCGACGCCATTCCTGGTGCGGCGTTCGTCGTCCTCGACGGTGTGGCGCACCTCGCCGGGTTGGAGGACCCCGATCTGGTCAACCGGGTGGTCGAGGACTTCTTGAGACGCTGACCTCGACCGTCGTCACGACGCGGAACGCGTGGGTACCGTCGGTGTCATGACCACATCGGCTCCCTCGTTGCCACCGGTGCACATGCGCCGAGACGCGTTCGACCCCACGCCCGAGCTCGGTGAGATCCGTCGGGGCGCCGGCGTCGACCGGGTGGTCAACGCGTTGGGGGTGCCGGTGTACCTCGTCACCAGACACGACGACGTCAAGCGGGTGCTGTCCGACCACGAGTACTTCTCCAACTCCCGTCCGCCCGGGTTCGTGATCCCCGGGGCGCCGGTGTTGTCCGACGAAGAGGTGGCCAGCAGCCGGGCGGGCAACCTGCTGGGCCTCGACCCGCCGGAGCACCAGCGGCTGCGCCGCATGCTGACCCCCGAGTTCACCATCCGTCGGATCAAGCGGCTCGAGCCCAGGATCACCGACATCGTGACCGAACACCTCGACGCCATGGAGGCCGCCGGGTCGCCGGTGGACCTCGTCGAGAACTTCGCCCTGCCCATCCCGTCACTGGTCATCTGCGAGTTGCTCGGCGTGCCCTACGAAGACCGGGCCGACTTCCAGGCCCGCTCGGTACGTCAGCTCGACCTGTCGCTGCCGATGCCCGAGCGGCTCGAGATGCAGCGTCAGGGTCGCGCCTACATGCAGTCCCTGGTGACGCGCGCCCGCAGCCACCCCGGCGACGACATCCTCGGCATGCTGGTCCGCGAACACGGCGCCGAACTGACCGACGACGAGCTGATCGGCATCGCCAGCCTCCTGCTACTCGCCGGCCACGAGACCACCTCGAACATGCTGGGGCTGGGCACCCTCGCCCTGCTGCGACACCCCGACCAATTGGCCGCCGTGCGCGACGACCCGGACGCCGTCGGTCCGGCGGTCGAGGAGATGCTGCGGTGGCTGTCGATCGTGCACACCTCGATTCCGCGGGTCACCACGACCGAGGTCGAGGTGTCCGGCGTGACCATTCCGGCGGGCCAGCTGGTGTTCGCCTCGTTGCCGTCGGCCAACCGGGACCCCGAATTCACCGACGCCCCAGACACCTTCGACATCCACCGCGGCGCCGCGGGGCACCTCGCCTTCGGCCACGGTGTGCACCACTGCCTGGGCGCACCGTTGGCGCGGATGGAGATGCGGATTGCCTGGCCGGCGTTGTTCCGCCGCTTTCCGAACCTCGAGCTCGCCGAGGAGTTCGACGACGTCGCGTTCCGCTCCTTCCACTTCATCTACGGCCTTCGGTCGCTGGCCGTCGGTTTCTAGGGGGTCGACGTGAAGCTCGAAGCCAACCGCGACGCCTGCATTTCGTCGGGCAACTGCGTGATGACCTCCGAAGCGTTGTTCGACCAGGACGACGACGGCGTGGTGGTACTCCTCGCCGAGGACGTGCCGGAGGCCGAGGAGGACCACGCGCGCCAGGCGGTCGACATCTGCCCGGCGTCAGTGCTCCGGTTGGTGTGACGCCCGAGGCTGCGGGTCGTCGCGGTGCAGGTCGATCACGCCGGCGCGGACGAGGGCGAGCAGGCTCACCACCATCACCCACGCCGGGAACGCCAGCGCGAACCACATGCTGACGTCGCTGGCGACGAGGACGACGACCGCCACGCCGTAGGTGCCGAACACCAGCCAGCGCGGCATCAACCGCGTCTTGAGCCAGATCGTGGCCAGGGAGAACATGAAGACCCCCGCCATCCGCAGCGCATAGGTGTTGCTCAACGTCACGAGCAGCGCCTGCCCGAAGGCGACCACCGCGTCCTGCACGGCCGGCTCGGAACCAAACCGGCGGGTGGCCACCAGACCGGCGCCGACGGCCGAGGCAGCGAACATCATTGCGAGGAACAGCAACCCGCTGCCCAGGAACACCGACGAGAAGAACCTGTCCTCGAACCTGCCGATGCCGTCGCGCACCACGCCGATGAACCACAGGAACGTGATGCCCGCGAACGGCATCAGGAGCGCCGCCACCTTGAGCTTGCCCTCGGCGCCGTCGGCCCACTGGGATCCTCGGGCGCCACCGTCGGGCAGCGCAATCCTGATTAGCGTCAACGACGTCGCGAACAACACGGCGAACAGCACTCCCGCCGCTCCCGCGGCGCGCGGCGTCGACAATCGGTTCGGCATCGAGGCGCGGCGTTCGGTCACCGGGTCATCGTGACAGAGCGCGCCGGGGGACGGCGGGTTTCAGGGTTGGCCGGGGAGAAGCCGGATCATCAACCCGTTGGCCTCCGCGCACAGCGTGCCGTCGGGCCGGTGCAGTTCGGCGTTCACGAACGCCTTGCGCCCGTCGGTCTCCCGGATCCAGCCTCGCGCGGTCAGCGTCGTGTCGATCGGCGTGACGTTGCGGTAGTCGACGTGCAGGAAGGCGGTGCGGCTGATCGGGCGGCCCGCCGCGTGGATGACCATGCCGAAGATCGAGTCGAACAGCAGAGGGAGCACGCCGCCGTGCACGGCGGCGTTGCCGCCGACGTGAAATCTGCTGAACCGCACCGTCAATTCGACGCCGTCGGGTGCCATGCTGGTGATGGTGTACGGCGCCATCAGCAGGCTGCCCGACCCCGGGATGGTGGGCACCCGGTTGGCCGGGCCCACGCCCTCGGGCGCCTCGAAGGGGGCGAGCAGGTCGACCAGCGCATCCACCCGGGCGGCGGCCTCGGTCCAGGTCTCACCGTCCGGGTCGGCCGAGACCGCGAGGTCCTGCAGCCGCCTCATCGACGCCAGGAAGTGCCCGAAACCCGGGCCGGGGTCGACGGGTTCCAGGAGCGGGAAGCCGCCGTGACCCTCGGTCACCTGGCGGCCAGGATGTCCCGGCGCACGATCGTCTGCTCCCGGCCGGGGCCGACGCCGATGCACGAAACATGGGCTCCGGCAAGCTCTTCGAGTCGCAACACGTAGTCGCGCGCCTTGCCGGGCAGCTCGTCGAAGGTGCGGCAGGAGCTGATGTCCTCCCACCACCCCGGCAATTCTTCGTACACCGGCTGGGCAATTGCGATGTCGCTCTGGGTCATCGGCATCTCGTCGGTGCGCTTGCCGTTGACCGTGTAACCGACGCACACCGGCACCGTCTCGAGACTCGACAGCACGTCGAGCTTGGTCAGGAAGTAGTCGGTGATGCCGTTGACCCGGGTGGCGTAGCGGGCGATGACCGCGTCGAACCAGCCGCAACGGCGGGCCCGGCCGGTCGTGACGCCGACCTCGCCGCCGGTCTTGGACAGGTACGCGCCGAACTCGTCGAACAGCTCGGTCGGGAACGGACCGGATCCGACGCGCGTGGTGTACGCCTTGAGGATTCCCAGCACCGTCGTGATCTTGGTCGGCCCGATGCCCGAGCCCACCGACGCGCCGCCCGCCGTCGGATTCGACGACGTGACAAAGGGATACGTGCCGTGGTCGACGTCGAGCAGCGTGCCCTGAGAACCCTCCAGCAGCACCGTCTCGCCGCCCTCCAGCGCCTCGTTCAGCAGCAGCCGGGCGTCGGCGATGCGATGCTTGAAGCCCTCGGCCTGCTCGAGCAGCGCGTCGCGCACCTCGTGCGGGTCCAGCGCCTTGCGGTTGTAGATCTTGACGAGCACCTGGTTCTTGAATTCCAGTGCGGCGTCGACCTTTTGGGTCAGCGAATCCGGGTCGAGCACGTCGGAGACC
>Ga0209051_1001439_pt1 | contig 20299 bp, 20 predicted proteins | sample AraplaCvi_mMS_r2_2_FD_184286 | JGI IMG/M metagenome (GOLD analysis project Ga0209051, IMG submission 184286) | Arabidopsis root microbial communities from North Carolina, USA - plate scrape MF_Cvi_mMS_r2 (SPAdes) (version 2) | ecosystem: Host-associated > Plants > Roots > Endosphere | place...
TCCGGTGCAGCGGCGTGGCGAGGACGGCGACCGGGCCGACACCGACGTCTTCGCGGCGGTCAACGCGGGCAACTACCCCGACGAGGACCACACGACCGAGACGGAGCGCACCGAGACCGCCTCCGAGCCCGCCACGGAGCGCAGCCGCGAGCAGTCCTAGTCGCGACCGGCCAGGTATCGCAGGGCCAACGCGTACCCCTGCACGCCAAGGCCGACGATGACGCCGGTGGCCACGCCGCTGAGGTAGGAGTGGTGCCGGAACTCCTCGCGCCGATGCACGTTGGAGATGTGCACCTCGATCAGCGGGGCCGTCAGCTCGGCGCACGCGTCGCGCAATGCCACCGACGTGTGGGTCAGCGCGCCGGCGTTGAGCACGACGGGTTCCTTCGCGTCGGCCGCGTCGTGCACCCACCCCAACAACTCGGCCTCGCTGTCGGTCTGCCGCACCATCACGTCCAGGCCCAGCTCGGCGGCCTCCCGCTCGACGAGCGCCACCAGGTCGTCGTGGGTGGTGCTGCCGTAGACCTCGGGCTGCCGCTTGCCCAGCCGGCCCAGGTTGGGTCCGTTGAACACGTTGACCTTGGCCATCAGCGGGTTCCGATCTCCGAGTAGGCCGCCGCCAGCAGCGCCGGATCGGGCCCCTCCAGCCGGCCCGGCTTGGCCAACCCCTCGAGCACCACGAACCGCAGCACGCCCGAGCGGGTCTTCTTGTCCCCGGCCATGTACTCCAGCAGCTGCGGCAGCGCGTCGGCGTCGTAGCTCACCGGCAGTCCGAGTGCGGTCAGGATGGAGCGGTGACGGTCGGCCGTCTCGTCGTCGAGTCGCCCTGCGAGCCTGCCCAATTCGGCGGCGAACACCAACCCGACCGACACCGCGGCACCGTGGCGCCAGCGGTAGCGTTCGCGCCGCTCGATGGCGTGCGCCAACGTGTGGCCGTAGTTCAGGATCTCGCGCAGCTGCGACTCCTTCTCGTCGGCGGCGACCACCTCGGCCTTGACCACCACCGCGCGGCGGATCAGTTCGGGCAGCACCGAACCCGTCGGATCCAGCGCCGCCTCGGGGTCGGCCTCGATGAGGTCGAGGATCTTCGGATCGGCGATGAAGCCGGCCTTCACGATCTCGGCCATTCCGGCGACGATCTCGTTGCGCGGCAACGACTCCAGCGTCGCCAGGTCGACCAGCACCGCCAGCGGCTGATGGAACGAGCCCACCAGGTTCTTGCCGGCCTCGGTGTTGATGCCGGTCTTCCCGCCGACCGCCGCGTCCACCATCGCCAGCAGGGTCGTCGGCACGTGCACCACGTCCACCCCGCGCAGCCACGTGGCCGCCGCGAACCCGCTGACGTCGGTCGCCGCGCCACCACCAAGGCTGACGATGGCGTCCTGGCGCCCGACGCCGATGCGGCCGAGCACGTCCCAGATGAAGCCGACGACGGGAAGCTCCTTGCCGTCCTCGGCGTCTGGGATCTCGATGCGGTGCGCGTCGATTCCCTTCTCCGCCAGGTGGTTTCGAATGGACTCCGCGGTCGCGTTGAGCACCGGCTGGTGCAGGACGGCGACCCGGTGCCGACCCTCGAGGACCTCGCCGAGGTCGTTCAGCAGACCTCGGCCGATGATCACCGGGTAGGGACGGTCGACGAGGACGTCGACGGTCACGGGTTCAGTCATTACGCGCCTCTGCTCGACGGGCCAGCGCCGCGGGACTGGGCGGCGCCTCGGTGGTGGGTGCTGGGTTCAAGACAGTGGGCAGCCGGCGCCACGCCGACCGGCGACGGCGGCGATGCTGACGCTCGCCGGCGGCCGAGTCCATGCGCTGCACGATCTGGCGGACCACCGCACCGGGGTTGCGGCGGTTGGTGTTGACGCGCAACGTGGCGACCTGCCGGTACAGCGGGACCCGCTGGGTCATGAGCTCGCGGAAGCGCTCACCGGCGTCGGCGCCGGCCAGCAGCGGCCGCGCCGTTCCGCCGGACGTGCGCCGAACACCTTCGGCCGCACTGATTTCCAGGTAGACGACGGTGTGCCCGGCCAACGCCTCACGCACGCAGGGCGTGGTGATCGCGCCGCCGCCGAGAGAGACCACACCGTCGTGCTCGGCGAGCGCGGCGCACACCACGTCGGCCTCGATGCGACGAAACTCCGGCTCACCGTCGAGGAAGATGTCGGCGATGGCGCGGCCGGTGGTCTCGACGATCTTGGCGTCGGTGTCCAGCAGCGGCACGTCCAATGCCTTGGCCAGGCGGCGCCCGATGGTGGACTTGCCCGATCCGGGCATGCCCACCAGCACCGCCACCGGCGCCATCAGCCCGACGCCCGAGCGCGATCCCGTGCCGAGATCGCGCCCAGGTACGCGTCGACGTTGGCCCTCGTCTCGGCCAGCGAGTCGCCACCGAACTTCTCCAGGGTGGCCCGCGCGAGGATCAGCGCCACCATCGCCTCGACGACGACGCCCGCCGCGGGCACCGCGCACACGTCGGACCGCTGGTGGATCGCGACGGCCTCCTCACCAGTGGCCATGTCGACGGTCGCCAACGCCTTGGGCACCGTGGAGATCGGCTTCATCGCCGCGCGCACCCGCAGCGGCTGACCGTTGGTCATGCCGCCCTCGAGCCCGCCGGCCCGGTTGGTCGACCGGATCGCGCCGTCGGGGCCGGGGTACATCTCGTCGTGGGCCACGCTGCCGCGGCGGCGCGCGGTCTCGAAGCCGTCACCGATCTCGACGCCCTTGATCGCCTGGATGCCCATGACGGCGGCCGCCAGCTGGCTGTCCAGACGGTTGTCACCGCTGGTGAACGAGCCCAGACCGATGGGCAGGCCCTCCACGACCACCTCGACGACGCCGCCGAGGGTGTCGCCGTCCTTCTTGGCCGCCTCGATCTCGGCGATCATCGCCTTCTCGGAGGACTCGTCGAATGCGCGCACGGGGCTGTCGTCGATGCGGGGCAGGTCCGCCGGTCGGGGCGGCGGCCCCTGATAGGGCGACGACGCGCCGATCGAGACGACGTGGGAGAGCACCTCGACCCCGAGTGCCTGACGCAGGAACGCCCGCGCGACGGTGCCGGCGGCCACCCGAGCGGCGGTCTCACGGGCGCTGGCCCGCTCCAGCACCGGGCGGGCGTCGTCGAAGCCGTACTTGAGCATGCCCGCGTAGTCGGCATGTCCGGGGCGGGGCCGGGTCAGCGGGGCGTTGCGCGCCCCGTCGAGGTCGGCCTCGTCCACCGGGTCGGGAGCCATCACCGTCTCCCACTTGGGCCATTCGGTGTTGCCGATCTCCACGGCGATCGGGCCGCCGAGGGTCACGCCGTGGCGCACGCCCGTCAACACCGTGACGGCGTCGGCCTCGAACTTCATCCGGGCGCCGCGGCCGTAACCGAGTCGGCGCCGCTTCAGCTCCGCGGCAATGTCGGCCGTGGTGACCTCGAGTCCGGCCACCATGCCCTCGACCATCGCCACGAGCGCTCGGCCGTGTGATTCACCAGCTGTGGTCCATCGCAACACGCGGCCCATCTTCCCACGGCGCCCTCGACCTGAGGTAATCCGTCAGGCCAGGCCACGCTGCAACAGCAACGTGTCGAGTCGGCGGCCGTGCTTGACGCCGACGCCGACGAGCCGGCCCGCGTCGACGAAGCCGAACCTCCGGTGCAATTCCAGCGAGGCGGGATCACCGGCGTCGACGATCACGGCGATCACCTGACGCAACCCCGCCGCCCGACACGCGTCGAGCAGAGCCCGAAGCAATTCGGTGCCACACCCGGTCCCGACGGCCGAGGGCGACACGTAGACCGAGTCCTCCACCGTGCCGGCGTAGGCGGGCCTGGTCTTCCACGGCGCGCAGTAGGCGTATCCGGCCACCCCGGCGTCGCGCTCGACGACCAGGAACGGCAACCCAGCCGCGACGACGGCGTCGAATCGTCGACGCCACTCCTGTTCGTCGGGTGGGTCGAACTCGAAGGTCGCGACGCTGGTCTGCACGTAGTGGGCGTAGATCTCGGCGACGGCGGGCAGGTCCCCTGGTGTCGCAGCGCGTGTCGGCATGGTCGGCTTCACGGTAGGGCTAGCCGAGCACCAGTGCGACCGCAGCCGCGGTCGCGACGCACATCGACGGGCCGTGGGGCACTGCGGCGCGTCTGGTCCCCGCCCCGGCCAGCAGGACGAGCAGTCCCCACCCCGCGGTCAGCAGCGGCGCCGCCACCGCCGCGAGCACCCAGGCGTCGACGCCGAACGCACCGCTGAGCCCGCCGACACCGAGCGCCAGCTTGACGTCACCGCCGCCCATGGCAGCCGGGGAGATCAGGTGCACCACCAGATAGAGGGCGGCCAGCGCCAGCGCCCCGAGCACGGCCGCCGATCCCCGTCCGGCGGCCGTCGCGACGGCCAGCACCGCGACCGCGCCGGGCAGGGTGAGGACGTTGGGCAGCCGGCGTTGGGTCAGGTCGTACACCGTCAGCGCGGTCAGCCAAGCCGCCACCAGCACGATCGCCACGACCCCCACCGACCGAGCCTACGGTCGCTCCAGCGCCGCGGTCATCGCCTCTTTGGGCGCCGGCAGGCCGGTGAACCGCTCCACTTGGGCGAACGCCTGGTTCAGCAGCATCTGCAATCCGTTGACGACGCGACCTCCGGCGTCGGCGACGGCCGCCGCCAGTGGGGTCGGCCACGGGTCGTAGATCGCGTCGAGCAGCACCGGCGCCGGCGCGACGGTGTCGACGAAGTGAGCGACGACGTCGGCGGGAATCGTGTTGACCACGACGTCGACGCCGCGCACCGGCTGCCCCAGCTCGACCCAGTGCGACGTCATGCCGCACCGGGCACCGAGGTCGACCAGGAACGCCGCCCGCTCGGCACTACGCGCGACGACGGCGACGTCGCGGGCGCCCAGCTCGGCCAGGGCCACCACCGCCGCCGGGGCGGTGCCGCCCGAGCCGAGCACCGCGGCCGTCGACGGCGCCAGCCCGTCCAGCGCGCCGATCACGCCGTCGACGTCGGTGTTGTCGGCCAGCCAGCCCGTCGCGGTCCGGACGAGGGTGTTGGCAGAGCCGACGAGGTCCGCGCGAGCCGTCCGCTCGTCGGCGAATCGCAGCGCGGCGAACTTGCCCGGCATCGTGACCGAGAGCCCCACCCACTCGGGGCCGAGACCGCTCACGAGGGGCGCCAACTGATCGGCGGTGCACTCGATGCGCTCATAGGTCCACTCGGCCAGCCCCAGCGCGCGGTAGGCCGCCAGATGCAGCTGCGGTGAGCGGGAGTGCGCGATCGGCGAGCCAAGCACCGCCGCGCGGCGGGCCGTCATCGTGAGCTGTCGAGCACACCGTTGCGTCGGGCCACCTCGATGTTGGCCAGGTGCTGCTGGTAGTCGCGCGTGAACAACGTGGTTCCCTGCATGTCGACGGTCACGAAGTACAGCCAGTCCCCCGGTTCCGGATTCTCCGCGGCGGCAAGGGCGGGCTGACCGGGCGAGCAGATCGGCGTCGCCGGAAGCCCTTCTCGCACATAGGTGTTCCAGGGGGTGTTCCTGCCGCGGTCGGCGTCGGTCGTGGCGACTTCTTGGCGGTCCAGCGAATAGTTGACCGTCGAGTCGAACTCCAGCCGGCGGTGGTCGGGGGCGATCAGCCGGTTGTAGATGACCCTGGCGACCTTGGCGAAGTCCTGTGGCTTGGACTCCCGCTGCACCAGCGACGCGACGATCAGGACCTGGTAGGGCGTGAGGTTCTCGGCGTTGCCTGCGGCCAGTAGACCGTTCTGCTCGTAGTTCGACACGCTGGCGCCGATGAGCGTCGACAGGATGCCCGTGGCCGGTGCCGACGGGTCGATGTTCCAGGTGCCCGGAGCGATCAGACCCTCGATGCGACGGTGGTCGGCGCCCATCGCCTTGACGGGGTCGGCGGCCCACGTGGGAATCGCCAGAGCCGCCATGTCGGCGGCCCCCGCGGCGTTCTTGAGGTCCCCGGCGGTCACGCCGCACGTGCGGTCGCCGTCCAGGTCGACGCACGTGGCGTCGGCGATCAGCGAGAAGACGCCCTTGGTGACGGCGCCGGTCTTCACGTCGGCGATGTCGTCGAGCTGGCGGCCCTCGGGAATCGTGAAGCGTCCCACCCGGTTCTGCGGGTCCGCGAGCCGGGTGACGGCGTTGGCGGCCGGGATCTCGGTACGCACCTTGTAGAACCCGGGCTGGATCGCCGAGATCGACGCGTTGCCCGCCGCGGCGTCGACGAAGGCCTGTGACGTCGCGACCACGCCGCCGTCCTGCAGCGTCTTGCCGATGGCGGTCGTGGTGTCACCGGTGTGCACCTGCACCACGACGTCCTTGACCCCGTCGCCCGAATAGTCGTTCGGCGTGCCGACCAATCCGCGCCACACCTTGGAGCCGAGCAGTCCGACGCCGACGATCACCGCGATCAGGACGAGCACCGAGAGCACCGTGAGATTGCGACGCCGGCGACGGTTGCGGTTGGCGCGTGCGCGTTCGGTGCGGCTCATCGTCCGGCGTGGCCGCCCCACGGCTTCGGGGGCCGGGCGGTCACGGCTCCAGTCGTCAGGCATCGGTTGCTCCGCTGCTCTTGGCGAGGACGTCCCGCCGTTGGTCCAACCAGGTCTGCAGGATGCCGACGGCGGCCGCCTGGTCGATCATCGATCTCTGTCCCTTCGCACGGACGCCGGCCTCTCGGAGCGACCTCTGGGCGGTGACGGTGGTGAGTCGCTCGTCGACGAGCCGGACCGGGATCGGCGCGATCTTGGCGGCCAGCGCGTCGGCGACGGCGATGGCGTCCAGCGCCGACGGGCCGGTGCGGTCGGCCAGGGTGCGGGGCAGACCGACGACGACCTCGACGACGTCCAATTCCCCGGTGAGCGCGACGAGGCGGCGCAGGTGCTTGCCCGCGACGTCGCGCCGGTCGCGGGCCACGGTTTCGACCGGCGTCGCGAGGATGCCGTCGGGGTCGCTGGTGGCCACGCCGATGCGCACGGTGCCCACGTCGACTCCGAGCCGTCGCCCTCGTCCGGGGTCGTCACCACCCGGCCGGTCGGGCTGACGGTCGTCGGTGTCGGTCAAGGAGGTCAGCTCCGGGCGATCTCGGCCAGTAGCGCCGACAGCGCGGCATCGACGTTGGCCGCTCCGGTGCCCGAGCCTTGCGCCAAATCGGCCTTGCCGCCGCCGCGGCCGTTGAGCGGACCGCCGAGGACCTTGACCAGGTCTCCGGCGCTGAGGCCCAGGTCTTGAGCGGCCGGGTTGACGGCGACGACGAACGGCACCGCGTCACCCTCACCCTCGCCGACCAGGGCCACCACTCCCGGCTCCGAGCCGAGCTTGCCCTTGACGTCGCCGACGAGGCTGCGCAGGTCCGCCGCCGAGACGCCGGTCATGCGCTGAGCCACGACACGCACCCTACCCACCTGTTCGGCGCCGGCAGCGGCGTCGGCCGCGGCGGCGCGGGCGTTGGCCAGCCGGGCCCGGTCGAGCTCGCGCTCGGCGACCTTGAGCCGCTCGACGAGCGTGGCGACGCGGGCGGGCACGTCCTCCGAGGGCACCTTCAGCGACGACGCCAGACCCGCCATGAGCGCACGTTCCTTGGCCAGATACCTGAACGAGTCGAGTCCGACGTAGGCCTCCACGCGGCGCACGCCCGAGCCGACGGAGGATTCGCCGAGGATCGTCACGGGTCCGATTTGCGCGGAGTTGTGCACGTGGGTGCCGCCGCAGAGTTCCAGTGAGAAGGGCCCGCCGATCTCGACGAGACGGACGTCCTCGGGATAGGCCTCCCCGAAGAGCGCCATCGCACCCATGGCCTTGGCCTTCTCCAGCTTGGTGTACATGGTGTTGACCGCGTAGTCGGCTTGCACGGCCTCGTTGGTGACGACCTCGATCTGCTCGCGTTGATCGTCGCTGAGCGCGCCCTGCCAGTTGAAGTCGAAGCGCAGGTAGCCCGGCCGGTTCAACGAGCCGGCCTGAACGGCGTTGGGGCCCAGCACCTGTCGCAGTGCGGCGTGCACCATGTGGGTGCCGGAGTGGCCCTGGGTGGCGCCGTGGCGCCATGACGGGTCGACGCTGGCGACGATGGTGTCACCCTCGACGAACTCACCGGATTCGACGGTGACCCGGTGCACGAACAGCGTCTTCGCGATCTTCTGGACGTCGGTGACCGCGGCCCTGGCAGCCCCGCCGGACCCCGTGCCGGTGATCGAGCCGACGTCGGCGATCTGCCCGCCGGACTCCGCGTAGAGCGGAGTGCGGTCCAGGACCAGTTCGACGCGCTCGGCGGCTGCCGGGTCGTGGGCCACCACCGGGACCCGCCTGCCGTCGACGAAGATGCCGAGAATCCGCGCCTCGGAGGACAATTCGTCGAACCCGGTGAACTCGGTGGCACCGGCGTCGACGAGCTCGCGGTAGGCCGACAGGTCGGCGTGGGCGTGTTTGCGCGCGGCGGCGTCGGCCTTCGCGCGCTGACGCTGCTCGGCCATCAGGCCGCGGAAGCCCTCCTCGTCGACGGTCAGCCCGGTCTCGGCGGCCATCTCCAAGGTGAGTTCGATCGGGAAGCCGTAGGTGTCGTGCAGTGCGAACGCGTCGGCGCCGGACAGCACAGAGGCGCCGGATGCCTTGGTGGACTTGGCCGCATCGTCGAACAGTCGCGAGCCGGAGGTCAGCGTGCGGTTGAACGCCGTCTCCTCGGCGATGGCGATGCGGTTGATCCGGTCGAAGTCGGTGACGAGCTCGGGGTAGGACGGTCCCATGGCGTCGCGGACGCACGCCATCAACTCACCCATGATCGGGGTGTCGATGCCGAGCAGCTTGGCCGAGCGGATGACCCGGCGCAGCAGCCGCCGCAGCACGTACCCGCGACCGTCGTTGCCGGGGGTCACGCCGTCGCCGATGATGATCGCCGCGGTGCGACTGTGGTCGGCGATGATGCGGTACCGGACGTCGTCTGCATGGTTGCCTGCGCCGTAGCCGCGGGGCGCGATGCCGGCGACGAGGTCGATGACCGGGCGCATCAGATCGGTCTCGTAGACGTTGTCCACGCCCTGAAGCAGGCAGGCGACGCGTTCGACGCCCATGCCGGTGTCGATGTTCTGACGCGGCAGCGGACCGAGGATCTCGAAGTCGGACTTGCCGGTGCCCTCGCCTCGTTCGTTCTGCATGAAGACGAGATTCCAGATCTCGATGTAGCGGTCCTCGTTGGCCTCCGGGCCGCCGTCGACGCCGTATTCCGGGCCGCGGTCGACGTAGATCTCCGAGGACGGCCCGCACGGGCCGGGAATGCCCATCGACCAGTAGTTGTCGGCCATGCCGCGACGCTGGATGCGCTCCAGCGGCAGTCCCGCCACCTCCTGCCACAGAGTGATGGCCTCGTCGTCGTCGAGATACACCGTTGCCCAGAGGGTTTCGGGGTCGAAGCCGTACCCGCCCTGATCCTGCGGGTTGGTCAGCAGCGTCCAGGCGAACTCGATGGCGCCCTTCTTGAAGTAGTCCCCGAAGGAGAAGTTGCCCGCCATCTGGAAGAACGTGTTGTGGCGGGTGGTGATCCCGACTTCGTCGATGTCCGGAGTGCGGATGCACTTCTGGACGCTGGTCGCCCGATCCCACGGCGGCTTCTGCTGACCCAGGAAGTAGGGCACGAACTGAACCATGCCCGCGTTGACGAACAGCAGGTTCGGATCGTCGAGGATGACCGATGCGCTCGGCACCTCGGTGTGACCCGCGTTCACGAAGTGATCGAGGAAGCGCTTCCTGATCTCGTGTGTCTGCACGTGCTGCCGTCCCTTGATTACGTGGTGTCTTGCCCGGTGCCGATTCTCGACCGCATCACACTACCGGCCCATCACGATCAACTCGTCGAGGGCGCGGCTCAGCCCGCCACGAAGCTGATGCGCACCGAGCGCCGCGGGTTGTCGACGTTCAAGTCGACGAGCACGACGCTCTGCCAGGTGCCGAGCAGCGGTTCTCCACCCTGGACCGGGATCGTCACCGACGGCGCGACCAGGCCCGGCAGCACGTGGTCGGCACCGTGGCCCGGCGAGCCGTGCGCATGGCGGTAGCGGTCGTCGCGGGGCAGCAGTCGCTCCAGCGCGTCGACGAAGTCGGAATCCGAGCCGGCACCGGTCTCGAGGATCGCGATCCCGGCGGTGGCGTGCGGGACGAACACGTTGCACAGCCCGTCGCCTCGCGACGCGCAGAACGACCGCACGTCGTCGGTGAGGTCCACGGTGCGGCGACGGGAGGTGTCGACGTCGATCACTTTCGAGTTCACGACCCGAGATTACGTCGCACCGTTATTCACGGCGACGTTTATTCGAGCCCCCCGGGGGTATTTCCCTTCCAGCTCAACGCACCTCGTACCCCTCGACGAAAGTGACCTCCCATGACTCCCACAGGCATCATCACCGCAATCGTCATCGGCGCCATCATCGGCCTGCTGGGCCGACTGGTACTCCCCGGCAAGCAGCCCATCGGGTTGCTCGTCACGATCCTCGTCGGCATCGTGTCGGCGCTGATCGGCACCTGGCTCGCGCGCCAGCTCGGCATCCCGACGGCCACCAACGGCGTCGACTGGATGGAGCTGCTGGTGCAGGTCATCGTCGCCGCGGTCGGCGTCGCGTTGGTGGCCGGCCTCATGGGCCGACGCCGCACCGGCGCGCTGCGCCGCTAGTCCCCCCAGAACTCGGGGCCGCGATCCACACGGGTCGCGGCCCCGAGTGCGTTCTGGGGTCTAGCGCCGCCGGCGCAGGATCGCGCGCAGCTTGTCCAGGCGCCCGGCGATGTCGCGCTCCGCGCCGTGGGTGGTCGGCCGGTAGTAGTCCACCCCGACGAGGTCGTCGGGCGCATACTGTTGCGGCACAATGCCGTCGGGGTCGTCGTGGGGGTACACGTACCCCTGGGCGTTGCCCAGGGCCGCGGCCCCGGAGTAGTGCCCGTCGCGCAGGTGCGGCGGCACCAACCCGGCCTTGCCCGCTTTGATGTCGGCCATCGCCGCTCCGAGTGCGGTCGTCACCGCGTTGGACTTCGGGCTGGTCGCCAGGTGGACGGTCGCGTGCGCGAGGGTGAGCTGAGCCTCGGGCATGCCGATGAGGGCGACGGTCTGCGCGGCGGCGACCGCGGTCAGCAGCGCCGTCGGGTCGGCCATCCCGACGTCCTCACTGGCCAGGATCGTCAGCCGCCGGGCGATGAAGCGGGGGTCCTCGCCGGCGGTCAGCATGCGCGCGAGGTAGTGCAGGGCGGCGTCGACGTCGGAGCCGCGGATCGATTTGATGAACGCGCTGACCACGTCGTAGTGCTGGTCTCCGTCGCGGTCGTACCGCACGGCGGCCTTGTCCAGTGACTGTTCGACCACCTCGACGGTGACCGAGCCACCCACCCCGGCCGTCTCCGAGGCGACCTCCAGCGCGGTCAACGCCCGCCGGGCGTCGCCTGCGGCCAACTGAACGAGGAGTTCGACGGCGTCGGGCTCGACGGTCACCGAACCGTCGAGGCCGCGCGGATCGGCGACCGCGCGTTCGACGACCGCGCGCACCGCGTCGGCGCCCAGCGGCTGCAACTGCAGGATCAGGGATCGCGACAGCAGCGGCGCCACGACCGAGAACGACGGATTCTCCGTGGTCGCCGCGACCAGCAGCACGACGCGGTTCTCCACGGCCGCGAGCAATGCGTCCTGCTGAGTCTTGGAGAACCGGTGCACCTCGTCGATGAAGAGGACGGTCTGCTTGCCGTGCACCGCGGCGCGACGGGCCACGTCGATCACGGCCCGGACGTCCTTGACCCCGGCGGAGAGCGCGGAGAGGGCCTCGAATCGGCGTCCCGTCGCCTGGGAGATCAACGACGCCAGCGTCGTCTTCCCGGTGCCGGGTGGTCCGTAGAGGATGACCGACGCCGCTCCGGATCCGTCGACGAGCCGCCGCAGGGGCGAACCGTCGCGCAGCAGATGATCCTGGCCCACGACCTCGTCGAGCGTGGCGGGCCGCATGCGCACCGCGAGCGGGGACGACGGTCCCCCACCCGGAATGCCCTCACCGTCCCCCGGGTCGGACACCACGTCGAACAGACCATCGGCCACGGGACAGGCTTACCACGTCATCGCCCGCGCGCGTCACTCGCGCAGTGGCCGGCCCTCCCGGTCCGGGACCTTGCCGACGAGGATGAGGATGCCGTCCACGAACGGCCAGATCGCACCGATACCGCAGGTCAGCAGGCTCACTGCAAGCTGGGCGACGGCGATCCCGTTGTAGCCGAGGTAGAACCGCCCGATGCCGAAGGTGCCCAGGAACAACTGCAGCAGGCCGGCGACCAGCTTGCTCTTGTCCGACACCGGCCTGCCCCAGGCGTCTACTCCGTACTGCCCCGGGTAGGGCGGCGGCGGGTAGCCGCCGTACGGGGGCGGGGGTGGTGGGTACGGCGGATACGACGGACTGGACTCCGGTGACGGCGGATTGGGCTCGGGCGGCAACGGCGGAGGCAGCGACATGCCACGGATGATCGCCCATAACCGGGTCGGCGTCCACCACTAATCGGCGGTGACGAAGTCGATCAGCTCCTCGACGCGGCCGATCAGCGCCGGCTCCAGGTCGTTCCAGTCGCGCACCGTGCCGCGGATGCGTCGCCAGGCGTTCGCGATGTCGGCCTGCGTGGCGTGCGGCCAGCCCAGCGCGTCGCAGATGCCGTGCTTCCACTCGACGTGGCGCGGGATGACGGGCCACTGCTGCAAGCCCAGTCGGGCGGGCTTCACGGCCTGCCACACGTCGACGTAGGGGTGGCCGACCACCAGGGTGTGGGCACCACCGTGGCCGCGCCGGACGGTCTCGGCGATCCTGGCTTCCTTGGACCCGGCGACCAGGTGGTCGACGAGGACGCCGAGCCGACGGCTGGGGCCGGGGTCGAAGTCGGCGACGATGTTGGCGAGATCGTCGACGCCGCCCAGGTATTCGACGACGACGCCCTCGACGCGGAGGTCGGCGCCCCACACCTGCTCGACGAGTTCGGCGTCGTGGCGCCCCTCGACGTAGATGCGGCTGTCGCGGGCGGTACGCGCGCGGGCGTGCGTGACGGCGACCGACCCGGACGCCGTGCGGGTGGGCGCGGCGGGGGCCGTGGCCTTGGGTGGGGTCAGGATCACCGGTTTGCCGTCGACCAGGTAGCCGGGTCCGACCGTGAAGGGCCGTCGGTGACCGTCGAAGTCCTCCAGCACCATCCGGCCGTACTCGACGGCCACGATCGCCCCGACGTACCCGGTTTCGACGTCCTCGACCACCAGGCCGACGTCGGCCGCCATCTCGGTGGAGCGCACCCGCCGCGCGGCGTGCGGATCTCGGGACAGGATGTCGGAGCCGTATCTGTCGTTCACGGGTCCGAGCCTAGGAACGATGCCGACCCCGGGCGGCTGCCGCGCCGACGCCGTAACCGATCGGTGACCGAGACTTGACTTGAAGCGCTTCAAGTTCGGCAGAGTGGGGTCATGACCACCGACACCGTCGCGACGGCCGATCGCGACCTCACCATTGCGCAGGTCTCGCGCCGCACCGGCCTGGCCGAGTCCACTCTGCGGTACTACGAACGCATCGGGCTCATCGAGGAAGTGCCCAGAGACCCCAGCAGCGGCCACCGCCGCTACCCGGCCGAACTGGTCGGCACCGTCGAATCACTGAGCTGCCTACGCGGAAGCGGCATGTCGGTCGCCGACATCAGGCGCTACGTGGCCAACTCGAGACGCGGCGCCGACGCGACCGCCGACCAACGCGCGTTGTTCGAAGCGCACGCGGCCCGGCTGCGAGACGAGATCACTCGGCTGCGGCTGCGGGAGAGCTACGTCTCGGCCAAGGCCCGCATGTGGGCGGCCAGGGAGGCCGGCGACACGGCGGCCGAGCGCGAGATCGTCGAGGTCATCCTCGAACTCGGCGCCCGTCTGCTCACCGACGAGGGGGCGAACACCGATGTCTGAGGATCGAGGGCTGGTCTTGGTCACCGGCGGCTCGGGATACCTCGCCGGGCACGTCATCCGCCGGTTGCTCGACGACGGCTACCGGGTCCGCACGACGGTCCGCTCCCCCGGTCGCGAGGCCGACGTGCGAGCGGCGCACGAGGTCGCCGTCGCCGATCTGACCGCCGACGACGGCTGGACCGCCGCCGTGTCGGGCTGCGAGGCCGTGCTGCACGTCGCGTCGCCGTTCCCAGCTCGGCAACCGGAGAACGAGGACGACGTGATCGTCCCGGCGCGCGAGGGCACCCTGCGCGTGCTGCGCGCCGCGAGCGCCGCCGGGATCCGGCGGGTCGTGCTGACGTCGTCGTTCGCGGCGGTCGGCTACAGCCCCAAATCGTCGGGCGCACCGTACGACGAGACCGACTGGACCGATCCGGCCGCACCCAACTCGCCCTACGTGAAGTCCAAGACACTGGCCGAGCGAGACGCCTGGGACTACGCCGCCGCGCACGACCTCGACCTGACGGTCATCAACCCGGTCGGCATCTTTGGACCGGTGCTCGGCACCGGCCTCGCCACGTCTGTGCTGATCGTCAAGGAGCTCCTCGAGGGTCGGCCGCCGTTGCTCCCCCACGCGTCGTTCGCGGTGGTCGACGTCCGTGACGTCGCCGATTTGCACGTCCTGGCGCTGCAGCAGCCACGAGCCGTCGGCGAGCGCTTCCTGGCCGCGGCCGGTCAACCCGTGTCGTTCCCGGAGACCGCGGCCATCCTGCGCTCCCGCCTCGGTCCCGACGGGCGCCGCGTGCCGCACCACACCGCCCCAGACTGGTTGGTGCGCACGGGAGCTCGCGTCGTCCCGGCGCTCCGGGAACTGGCCGGGCTACTCGGCGAGCCCAAACGCATCGACGCCACGAAGGCCACCGAGTTACTGGGCTGGCACCCACGCCCGGTGACCGACACCCTGGTCGACACGGCACGAAGCCTGCTCGACGGCGGGCTCGTCGGGCGTTAGCCGACGCCCCTGGCCGCGGCCAGCTTGGCCGGGTCCGAGGTCACCTCGTCGATCACGGTGTGGATGAAGCGCATCTTCTCCAGCACCTTGGCCGGCAACACGAACGGGTACAGGTCGTCGTGTCCCATCGACCTGTTGACCATGTTCAGCGCCCACGACAGCGGCAGCCACATGTCGATGATCGAGTCGAATCCACTGGGGCCCAGGTTCCGTCGCTCGAACGTCGCGCCGGCCGGGGCGAAGCTGAACGCCGCGGCGGTGTCCAGGGTGTCGCGGATGTGCAGGTAGTGCGCGAAGGTCTCCGCCCAGTCCTCGGCCGGGTGCATGGTGGCATAGGAGGAGACGAAGTCGCGTTCCCATCCCGGCGGCGCGCCCTCCGAATAGTGCCGGTCCAGGGCGGCCTGGTAGTCGGACTCGGCGTCGCCGAACAGTTCCCGGGCCCGTTCTTGGTACTCGGATGCCACTCCCACCAGTCGGTAGTAGTAGTAATGGCCGATCTCGTGGCGGAAGTGCCCGAGCAGGGTCCGGTAGGGCTCGGCCATCGCGATCCGCAACTGTTCGCGGTGCACGTCGTCACCCTCGGCGAGATCCAGGGTGATGACGCCGTTCTCGTGGCCGGTGAACACCTTCTCCGCCACGCTCGACAAGAGGTCGAAGGCCAGGCCGAAGTCGGGGTCCACGTCACGTCCGACGATGGGCAGCTTGAGGTCGACCAGTTCGACGATCAACCGGCGCTTGGCCTTCTCGGCGACGGCGAACGCCGCCATCGCCATCTTGTCGGCGTCGTTGGGGCGCATCCTGGTCAGTGCGCACGAGGTGCACAGCTGCGGTACGGGCGCCACCTTCACCAGCCAGTTGCATTCGGCGGCATGCAGATTCGCGCACAACCGGTATTCGCTGGCGTCGACGGCGCCACCGTGCTCGCTGTCCTCGCCGCTCGCGATGACCAGGAAGGCCATCTGGTCGAGGGAGAACCCCAACCGGCTGCGGCACGACAGGCACACCGAGTTCTCGAAGGCCAAGTGCTGCCCGCAGTTCGGGCAGATGAAGTCACGCACCGGCCACATCCCTCGTCAGGGGAGCCACGTCGACCGACACGTCGATCTTGCTGCTCTCCGAATCGGTGTAGATGATGCCGCGCAGCGGTGGCACGTCCACGTAGTCGCGGCCGAAACCGGCGACCACGTAGCGCTCGTCGACCAGCGCGTCGTTGGTGGGGTCGAAACCAAACCATTGATTCTGCGGTGTCCACACGGACGCCCAGGCGTGCGTCGCGTCGATCCCGACCATGCGTTCCCTTCCAGGGGGTGGGTCCGTCGCGAGATAGCCAGAGACATAACTGGCGGCAAGACCGTTTGAGCGCAGACAAGCGATCGCGAGCCTGGCGAAGTCCTGACATACCCCTTCGCGGGCCACCAAAACTTCGGCGACCCGGGTGGACACGGTCGTCGACCCCGACCGGTAGGTGAAGTCGCGGTGGATCCTGGCATTCAGATCGCGCAGCACGTCGACCAGCGGCCGCCCGGGCTCGAAACTGGGTGCGGCGTAGTCGCGCACGGCGTCGGTGATCTCGGGCTTCTGCAGGTCCAGGGTGAACTCGACGGCCAGCGCGCCCTCGGTGCCCACGGGCCGGGAGATCTCCCACGGCGCGAGTGCCGATCCCCCGGTGTACAGCTCGGCCGGTGGCGGGTCGACCTCCACCACCGAGTGGCTGGTGATCGTGAGCTCGCGGTGCCGTTCGGTGACGTGGAAGTACGAGCTGACGTTTCCGTAGGCGTCGCGGCTGGTCGAGCTGTCCGCCGCCTCGGGGTCGATCAGCAGCTCGTGCGACAGGCACCGCTGCCGCGACGAGTCACGTGGGGTCAGGAAACCCCGCCCGTAGGAGCTCGTCACGTCGTCGGAGTAGTGGTACATCGTCCGGTGGGTGATCTCGTAGGCCCGGGTGCCCACCGTCGCGGTCACGGCATGACCCGTCGTTCGTCGGGGCCCCAGATGGGCTGCATCCCACCGGGCAGCGACAGATGCGTCGCGGTGATGCGGCGCGACAGCTCCCGCAGATCGTCGTGGATGCCGCCGAGCAGGCCGTCGAGCTCGGGCCGCGTGCCGTCGGTGACCTCCTCGAGGTCGGCGGGATCCAGCCGCCGCAGCCGCGCCGCGACCTCGTCGACGAGGCGTTCGGGGCTGGTGGATCCCGACGACGACGGCAGCGCCTTGAGGTTCACCCGCAGCCGGTCGAACTGGTAGGCCAGCGAGCGGGGGTTCTCACCGTCGAAGAGCAGCAGATCGGCGACCGCGGCGACGCTGACCTTGCCCAGGGTGCGCCTGCGGTAGATGACCGACGATTCGCACGTCACCAAGGTGGACTCGGTGATCGTCTGCTCGGCGCCGCGACTACGCACCGTCGTCAGCGTCGCGCGCATGAGCGCGGCCAACCAGATGGCGCGTTCGATCCGCTTGCCGATGTCCATCATCGTCCAGCCGACGTCGCGGACCATCGATTCGGCCGCCACGCCGGACATCGCCAGCATGCCCGCGAGCGTCTGACTGTGTGCCGTCGCCAGGTACCCGTCGCCCTCGGTGTGGGAGTCCGGTGGCGTCGACGACTGCCGGAGCACGGCACGGTCGACCGCGGCGAGCACCATCCAGGTGTCGTGCGACATCTGGTCGCGGACCGCGCGGGCGGCGGACCCGAGCCGCTCCACCGACTGGGCCAGCGATCCGGCGCGGCGGCGGTCCGCGGTCAGCGACCACAGCGTCGTCGGCGCGATGGCGATCATCTCGGCGGCGTCACCGCCGGCTCCGGTGTCGGTGCCGGTGATGCGCCCGAGGGCGGTCAGCAGCACGGGCACGCATTCACTGTCGGGAACGTCTTGGCGGTAACGGAATTCGTGGTACCGCTCGCGCGTGACGCTGAGCAACCGGGCCATGTTCTCGGCGCGCTCGCCGTACCGGCCGAGCCAGAAGAGATCCGACAGGACGCGTGGCGAGCTGACCGCACGGGTCGGGCTCGGGGTGATCGCGGGCAGGTCCACCGCCGGGGCGGGCGTCCGCTCGGCGATGACCCGCGTCGGCGAGCGCACCCAGACGTCCTTGGCCGCAAGGGTGGTCATCCGGTAGGCCGCATTGCCCGGCTCCAGCAGATAGCCCAGACCACCCTGCATCGGGGCGTAGCCGCCGCGCTGCGCGACGGTGAACAACCGCATGCCCGTGCTGGCCGGTGACAGGCCGTTGGGCGAGTGCGCGGTGGGCGCGGAGGCGAATCGAGGAAGTTCCTGGCCGACCCACTGCCAGGGGGTGGCACCGATGCGGGCCGCCAGCGCGTCGCGTTCCCCGGCCGACAGCATGGGTCCGACGATCGGCTCGCCACCGGTCACCGGCCGGATCAGCAGCGCCGAGAGATGACTCAGCAGGTGCGAACGTTCCACGTCGACGCCGCCCCAGTACATCGGCGCCGCGGCCAGTTGCGGCGTCTCACCGACCAGCAGCTCGGCCAACTCCGGCAGGAAGCGTTGCAGCCCTGGGCTTTCCAGAATTCCGCTACCCAAGGTGTTGACCACGGTGACCGCGCCCCGCCGCAGCACCTCGACCAAACCGACCACGCCGAGGCGCGAATCGGCCCTCAGGTCCAGCGGATCGGCGTAGGCCGCGTCGACGCGGCGTAGCACCACGTCGACGCGCTTGAGCGTGCCCAGCGACCTCATCCACAACTTGCCGTCGCGGACGACGAGGTCGGCGCTCTCCACGAGCGGGAAGCCGAGCACGCTGGCGAGGTAGGCCTGGTCGAAGGCCGTCTCGGAGTGGGTCCCGGGGCTGAGCACGACCACGACGGGCTCCCCGGCGGACTCCGGCGCGGCGTCGATGAGCGCCAGGCGCAGCGCCTGTGCCCACGGTGACGCCGGCCGCGGCGCGACGCGTTCGTAGAGTTCGGGAAACGCGTGCGCGACCACCCGTCGGTCGGCCAGGGCGTACCCCGCGCCCGACGGCGCCTGGGTCCAGTCGGCGTTGACGCGGAACTCGCCGGACTCGTCGCGGCTGACGTCGACTCCGTGGAGGAACAGCTGATGCCGGCCCGGTACCTCGATGCCGCGCGCGGCCCGGACGTACCCGGGGTGGGCGAAGAGCAGTTGCGGGGGGAGCACGCCGCTGGTGATCGACTTGCGCGGGCCGTACAGGTCGGTGAGCACCGCGTCGAGCAGCCGCGAGCGTTGAACCAGACCGGCTTCGAGGGTCTCCCAGTCCGAGGATGAGACGACGACGGGCAGCGGGTCGAGCAGCCAGGGGCCGGGCACCTGGGTGCCGTCGCCGTTGGTGACGGCGTCCCCGACCGCGGCCTGGTCGACCTGCACGAAGGTGATGCCGTCGGCGTCGACGAGACTGCTGACCACCGACCGCAGCCGTTGCAGACCGTAGGGCCCACGGTCGGCCACGCACTCGGCCAGCTCCTGCCAGGCGGGCCTGACCGCACCGGACGGGTCGACGAACTCGTCGTAACCGCCGCCGGTGCCGGGGCGGTCGTCGAACAGGGACTCCTGCGCACGGGCGGCGCGGTACTTGGCCACCAGGGTGACGGCGGATGTGGGCTCCGGGGGGCCGCTGGTGCGTAGGACCATCACCGCAGCACGGTACGCACCCGACGCAGATCCAGGATGCCCGGCGCGCCCGCGTCGGTGAACTGGCGGGCCTGCTTCTCCCGGATGTCGGAGACGTCCACGTGCCCGGGGGTGAATCCGGTGGCCTCGAACCGCCGGCCGCGCCGCGATTCCGCTTCGACGGCGTTGACGGGAGGGTGGTCGTAGGACCGGCCGCCGGGATGGCTGACGTGATAGGTGCACCCGCCGCGCGAAGTCCCGGAGGCCACGTCGACGAGTTCGAAGCGCAGCGGGTCGTCGACGGTGATGGTGGGGTGCAGCGCGCTGGGCGGCTGCCAGGCCCGGTACCGCACGCCACCGACCTGGACGTCCCCGCTGTTGGTCGCCAGCAAGGGGACGGGGTGACCGTTGGCGGTGACGACGTAGCGCTCACGGTCGGCCCCGATGAGGCGAACCTGAAGACGTTCGACGGAGGAGTCGACGTACCGGGCGGTGCCGCCGGCGGTGGACTCCTCCCCCAACACGTTCCACGGTTCGATCGCGCCCCGCAGCTCGATCTCGACGCCGTCGAACACCGCGGTGCCCACGCGCGGGAACCGGAACTCGGTGAACGGGTCCAGCCAGCTGGTGTCGAAGGCGATGCCATGCGCGCGCAGATCGGCCGCGACGTCGGCGATGTCTTGAATGATGAAGTGCGGCAGCAGGTATCGGCCGTGCAAATTTTCCCCGTGCCGAATCAGCGGGGCACGAAGGGGTTGATCCCAGAACCACGACACCAGGGAGCGGACCAGTAGCGACTGC
>Ga0209051_1001440_pt1 | contig 20298 bp, 16 predicted proteins | sample AraplaCvi_mMS_r2_2_FD_184286 | JGI IMG/M metagenome (GOLD analysis project Ga0209051, IMG submission 184286) | Arabidopsis root microbial communities from North Carolina, USA - plate scrape MF_Cvi_mMS_r2 (SPAdes) (version 2) | ecosystem: Host-associated > Plants > Roots > Endosphere | place...
TGGCCAGCGCCGCGGCGAGCAACGCCGCCGCGGTGAGCGGTGCGCCCGTCATCGGTCGCCGTCGACGACGCGGACGAAGTCCCGCTCACCCTGCTCGGCCAGCCGGACGTAGAGCCGGCCCGCCCCGTAGAGCACCGGGTAGACCAGGGCAGCGAGGATCAGCCAGTTCAGCCGGATGCCGGCGACGCTGACGTCGTCGAGCTGGGGAAACAGGCTCAGCGCCAAGGGAATCAGTGCGACCGCGCAAACGGTGACGACGGCCAGGCGCAACGCCAACCCCAGTTGCGCGCGCATCAAGCCGCGCACCAGCGCGTCGCCGACCTCGGTTTGCTCCTGGACCTCTACCCGCGTGCGGATCACCCGGGCGCCCCGACGCTTGGCCAGCACCACCCGCTCGCGCTGCGGTCTAGTCATCGCCGACGGATTCCTCGGCCAACGCGCTCCTGCCCTCCGAAGGCCGCAGGTTTCGCATCGGTTCGCGAACCACCCGGTCGCGAAGTTCGCGTGCCTGTCGACGACTCACCGGCAGTTCGACAGCCGGTGACGCGCCGTTGGCACGCAACCGCACCAGTACCGCGCCGTCGGTGGTCCGCAGCCCGGTGACCATTCGCAGGGCGACCAGATACGAGCGGTGAATGCGTTGGAATCCTCGCTCGCGCCAACGGGTTTCCAAGGTGCTCAACGGAATGCGGACCAGGTGCGCACCCGACTCGGAGTGCAGCCGCGCATAGTCGCCCTCGGCCTCCACCCAGCCGATGGTGTCGCGCGGGATGAGGTGGGTGATGCCGCCCAGCTCGGCGGGCAGGACGTCGTGGTCGGGGGGATCCTCGTCGTCGCGGGACGGCTCGACCGGTGCGGCGAGCACCCGCCGCACCGCCTCGTCGAGGCGACTCTGACGGATGGGCTTGAGCAGGTAGTCCACGGCGCCGACGTCGAACGCCTCCACGGCCTTGTCGTCGTGTGCGGTCACGAAGACCACCGCGGGGCGGTAGGAGTAGTTGGCCAGCACCCCGGCCAGTTCGAGCCCGCTGAGCCCGGGCATGTTGACGTCGAGGAACACCGCGTCGATGGGCCGCCGGTTGAGCTCCCGCAGCGCCGAGGTCGCATCCCCGGCCCGCAGCACCTGGCCGATGTCGGGGTGCTGGTCGAGCAGGTACGCCAGCTCGTCGAGCGCGGGTGCCTCGTCGTCGACCGCCAGCACCACCAGTGACCTCATCCGAATGCACCTCCGCCGGCCCGCACGCCCGACCTGAACTTCGGGACCCGCATCAGGACCTTCGTGCCCGCGCCAACGGCCGTCTCGACCACCAGACCGTAGTCGTTGCCGAACGCCGCGCGCAGGCGATGGTCGACATTGGTCAACCCCACGTGCGCGGAGTGACCGCTGCCGTCCGGTGACCCGTCGGCGAGCGCGTCGGCGGGGCCGGCCCGCAGGGCCTCGGGGTCCATGCCGACACCGTCGTCCTCGACGGTGATGACGCAGTCGGTCCCGTCGTCGCGCGCGATGATCTCGACCGTGCCGCCACCTCGGTCGGCCAGCCCGTGCCGGACGGCGTTCTCCACCAACGGTTGCAGAGCCAGGAACGGGACGACGACCGCGAGCATCTCGGGGGCGACCTGGAGCCGGACGGTGAGCGATTCACCGAAGCGCGCCCGCTCCAACGTCAGGTAGCGGTCGATGTTGCGCAGTTCGTCGGCCAGCGTCGTGAATTGCCCGGCCGCGCGGAACGAGTACCGGGTGAAGTCGGCGAACTCGAGGACCAGTTCGCGGGCACGGTCGGGGTCGGTGCGGACGAACGACGCGATCGTGTTGAGCGCGTTGTAGATGAAATGCGGGCTGATCTGGGCGCGCAGGGCCAGCACCTCGGCGCGGTCGAGGCGCGCGCGGGACGCGTCGAGGTCGGCGAGCTCCAATTGGCTGGCGGCGTAACCGGCGACCTCGCCGATGGCGCCGACCATGCCGGGACCCGGCTCGCGCGAGGTGATCGCGACCAGGACGCCGAGGGCGTCACCGTCGCCGGTCAGCAGGGGTTGCCCGACCATGGCGCCGCCCCGGTGGCCGGACATGACGCGACGTCGGCCGGTCAGGGCCTCGGCGGCGACGACGCCCGCCCCGTCGAGCGCGTCGGCGGTGTCGGAGGGGTCGTGGGCCAGGTGATCGCCGTCCGCGTCGTAGACGACGACGGCGTCGGCGCCGGTGAGCTGGCGCAGGAACGGTGCGGCCCGGCGGGCCGAGTCCTCGTCGAGCCCGTGCCGCAGCGCGTGGGCGGCCAGCGAGGCGGTGTGCAGCGCGGCGTGGGTGGCGCGCTCGGTGGGGGTGGCCACGACGCGGCGGGTACGCACCGCCACGACGGCGGCGGCGACGGCCAGGAGCAACGCTGCCGCCAAGGCGATCGCGATCTCGGCAGGCATGTCACCTCACCCGGTCGGAGGGTCTGCGGGAGTGCACGTCACCTTAGACCGAGGCGATGGCAAAGCTGCAGCTAGTGCGAGAACCCGTCGCCGACGGGCTGCTGGAGTCCAATCCCCTTGCGCTGCTGGTCGGGACGATGCTGGATCAGCAGATCCCCGCGCGGTGACGCCGCGACCCGCCGGCCGCTCGCCGTCGGCGGGCAGCGTCAACGTTGCTGTCACCGGGTGGATTTGGGGGCCGACGAGGACCGCGATGTGCGACGTCCTTCGTCACTGAACCGGGCAAGCGTACTTTCTCGCCACGTCCATCACGCGCTGCTGAGCCCCGGGGCCGATCACCCCTTGAGCAGCCAGTTCCAGACCGATGTATCCGGGAATGCCGCCCACGCACGCTTGGTGGGCTACGCGCCAGGCAGTATCCGGGTTGAGGTTGTAGCCATTGCGTTGCAATCCCTGAAGGTATTCGTCGAACGCCGGCGTGCCTTGGTCCGGTATCGCGTTCGCCGCGCCTGCGACGGCAATGGCCGTGGCCATAGCTGCAATGAGTGCTGCGAGCACACGCTTCATTCAATCCCCCTCGGATGTGAGCCCCGCTTCCAGGTGCTCACGTTCGCACAATCCACCGACACGGACCGTTCGATCACCCCTTTTTGCCCGGCTTCACGCCGACGTTCGAGCGCAGGTCCGTCGAATCAGGCAGGCCCGAGAGGTGCCGTGCCGTGCATTCACCGACTCCCGCGTCACGCCTTAGACTCGCCATGTGTGCGCCCTGCAAATAGTGCAAGATCCCGTCGCGGATGAGCTGCTGGAGTCCAACCCCCTTGCGCTGCTGGTCGGGATGATGCTGGATCAGCAGATCCCGTTACAGTTACGACTATGGCCAAGCAACTGAGAGCCCTCGTAGGGGCTCGCGTGTCGGTAGTCCAGGGCCCGCAGAAGGTGTCGCACCTCGCACAGATCGAGACGACGACCAAGTGGGCAGAAGCCAAGGGCTACAACGTGGTTGGGTCATTCGAGGATCTCGGGGTCTCGGCCGAGAAGCGACCGGAGGACCGGCCAGACCTCGGGCCGTGGTTGACCGACGACGGCGCGGCGGGGTGGGACGTGATCGTCTGGTCGAAGATGGATCGGGCTTTCCGGTCGACCCGGCACTGCGTCGACTTCGCCCGCTGGGCCGAGGAGCGGCAAAAGGTGGTGGCGTTTGCCGACGACGGACTCACGCTCGACTACCGGCCCAAGGGACCCGGTGCCGTCAAGGGCATCGACGAGATGATGGCCGAGCTATTTGTCTACCTCGGCTCCTTCTTTGCTCAGTTGGAGTTGAACAGGTTTAAGTCTCGGGCGCAGGACGCCCATCGTGCGATCAGGCAGATGGATCGGTGGGCCTCGGGTGTGCCTCCGCTCGGTTTCAAGGTGGTCGATCACCCAAGCGGTAAGGGCAAGGGTCTCGACATCGACGAGATCGGTAAGGCGCTGCTGGGGTCTATGGCTCGCCGTCTGCTGGACGGCTGGAGCTTTATCCGCATTGCGGCGTGGCTGAACGCGGCGTATGCCGATCCTCGTTGTGGCCGTGACCATGTCCACGGCTGCGAGTGCCGAGACGGAGCAGCCCTGACGAACATGGATCGGGCCCGCATCGCCAGCGGGAAGCCGCCAAAGGCTCGACCTTGGTCGGTCAACTCGGTGATCGACGGTCTCACCTCTCCGAGGACTCAGGGACTTAAGATGACCGGTCGAGGGAAGGCGGCGATGACTGTGCTCGACGCCGAGGGCGAGCCGATCAGGCTGGCGCCTCCGACCTTCGACGCCGACACATGGAAGCAGCTTCAGGAGGCTGCCACGCTCCGAAAGATCGGGCAGAGGACACCGAGCAAGACGGCCAACCCGATGCTCGGGGTCGGGTTCTGCGGCTGCGCCGGGTGCCCCGCCTGCGAGGGCAAGCAGTCTGGGGTCAGTGGCTCCGGTGAGCCGATCTGTGGAGCCTCGCTCGCGCAGCAGATCACCCGTAGGGCTCTCGCATCAGGCGAGATGGGAGAGTGGCGGTCGTACCGCTGCGGTCGAACTCCGTTGAACTGCAATGGAATGAGCGTCAAAGCCGACACAGCGGACTCAGCTCTGGAGGCGTATTTCCTGACGTTGTGGGGTGACGAAGAGGTCACCCGGCGAGTGTTTGTGCCAGGTGAAGACCACAGCGGCGAATTGGAGCAGGTCAATGCAACCATTGAACGATTGCGGATGGAGTCTGACGCAGGTCTGTTGACCACGCCAGAGGATGAACGGCAGTGGCTGGACCGGATGAAAGCTCAAGTAGCTAAACGTGACCAGCTGGCAGCCAAGCCGAGCCGCGCGGCTGGCTGGGTCACCGAGGCCACCGAACAGACCTACGAAGAGGTCTGGGAAACGGCGGACCATCGACAATTGCTGCTCGACGCCGGGGTGAGGTTCGTGCTGGTGTCGAAAGACCCGCTGAGGTTCGACCGGTATGTGCCGATGTTTGAGCTGGCACCGGACCCATTTGGCTAGACGGTGCAAAGGAGTATTCGCTCACCTGCGGCGAATCGTCGCTCGGTGACGGTGCCGAACCCCACGACCAACTGCGGATACCGTGGACACGCGACGAGAGGTTCAGCATGCCTGCGATGAAGTACCTGCGGTTCTACTTGGACCGGGAGTGCGTCGTCGTTCCCGGGTGGGGAAAGACGAAGAACACACGTGGCGGGTGCCTGGGGTGGACGTCGGCTGATACCAGCAGGAACGTAGGCAAGCTTCGTCAGAACGCGAAGCTGGTCAACGGCACCGGTGGACTGCTTGTAGTGGACATCGATCCAAAGAATGGCGGATCGTTGGACCTGCTGCGTCAGCGATTCCCTGAACTTCCCGACACTAGGACCGTCAGTACGGTCACACCGCACCCTGACGGGCCGGGCGTCCACTTGATTTTCACGATTCCCGCCGACGTCCAGGTCGCGACCAACCGTGGCCTTGGCACCGGGATCGACGTGCCTCACTCGGTGCTGTTACCCGGCAGCAAGGTAATACTCGGTGACGGGACAGAGCGACGGTACGAGCTGATTGCCGACATCGAACCGGCACCGGCCCCGCTGGCGTTGATCGCAGCGGTGGCTCGGGGACGCCGGGAAATCGTGGATCAAACATCAGAGGATGCTGTCGACGTCGACGACGATGGTTTGGCTGAACGCCTGGCGCAGGAGTTCGCAGATGCCGGTGCGGGCGAGCGCAATGCGGTCTACATCAAGGTTGCGCCGATGGTGATCGGTCTCAAGGGCGAAGAGGGCGCTGACATGCTGCGGCAGGCGTACTCGGGCGACGATTACGACTGGCTGGAGTCAGCGTTGAACTCCACGCTGTGGAAGTACGAAGGCGTGACACCGGCTAGGACGGCGGCGATGCCGTCCAGGTACGTGGTGGATGTGCTCGCGATGGCCGAGGATCAGGCGCGGTTCGGGAGTTGGCCCGGCAGGACTGGGGCAAGTGATCGCAAGGTGATGCTCGCCATCATCGAAGCGTGCACAGCCAGAGGGGCGATGACGGCACCGGCCAGCGTCCGAACGCTGGCATTGGCCATTGGCCTGGAGACGAAAACAGCCGGTAAGTCGGTGGCCCGACTGGTCGAGCTAGGCCATCTGTTCGTCGTCAAGATCGCCGATGATGGCACACCGGAGTACGCGCCAATAGTGGGGGAAATGACCACAGTTCTTAGTAAGGGAATCCCCCTAGGGATTCCCGCTTTGAGTGAGGTCTGGTTGAGCGACGGCCTTGGGGGCCGGTGCTCTCAGGTGTTCGATCTGGTGGGCGTTGGATGCCGCCGTGCAACAACAGTTGTCAAGGCGGGCGGGATGGGGATCGACGCAGCGCGCGACGCACTAGCGGCGTTGGTGGAGGCTGGTCTGGTGATCCGCAACGGGCTGGATCACCACGTCGCGTCGGACGCTGTCGAAGTCGCCGACCAGCTCTACAAGGAGCGGGGCGGTCTCCTGCGTTGGGTGTATCTGGAGGAACGTATTCGCGATGAGCGTGCCCGGCCGCGTGGGGACGAGATTGCCGCTGCCGAAGCGGCTGACGATGACCGTCGTCGCCGTGAGGAGCACGACGAACTCATGCGACAGGTGGGGGTGCTGTAGCAGGCTCTCAGCCTGCAAAGGCCGATTCGTAGGCTTTGGCCTCTGATGGCTTTGGTTCAACAGCGGTAAGCCGAGCACGAAGTTCATCGGCCTGCTCATCGGGTGAGGGCAGAATAGAACCTTGCCTCAGCAAGGAGAGCGCCAATGCGAGTTCCGGCACAGTGTCCCCAATGCCGCCAAGGCTACGAGCAACGACAGTCCATGTATGAGGTCAGCTCAGGGGCGCGCGGCCGCGAGCTTCCTGTGGTCTCCGTGAAAGAAATGGATGCTGCCGATGTTCATTCGGGCAAACTAACCCTCAGCTGCAGGGAAGGCCATGAGACGGTCGTCACGTTGTCCATACCGGCATTCGAGTTGCTGTTTGACTTTGGCTGCTCCGCGCTGCTGGACGGCTATCCGCGAGAGGCGATCACGACCTTTGCATCTTCATTTGAGCGGTTCCAGGAGTTCACATGTCGATTTCTTCTTGCACGTAGGAATGTGGACCCCGAGGGGGTCGATCACTGGTGGAAGGAAGTATCTAGGCAGAGTGAAAGACAAATGGGAAGCTTCTTAGCTCTCTGGATAACGGAGTTTCGCTCCGAGCCTCCGGCACTTCCGAACCCGCTAATCGCACTTCGGAACAGCTGCGTCCACAGGGGGCGCATTCCGCCTGATAGTGAGGCAAAGGCCTACGGCGAAGCGGTGCTCCGCGCCGAAGTCGGTGGGATTGTCGCGCTCAGGAACTGCTTCGACAGCGCGCTCGACTACGACAACTTCGTGGATTACCACATCATTCGCCCCGGTGAAAATGAGCCTCTTCTCATGAGTTTCCTCGAACATACGGTCATTAGCGGAATGTGGCGTCCCAACGAACCTCGTCCGGACACCCCCGAGGCGGCCGAAGACCAGGCGGCCGAGGACGAAGAGTGGGGTTTCCAAATCGATCGAACGGACAAGAACACAACCGACCCGACGAGGCTGACGATGGACAGAGCATTGCAGGTCTTCGCTGGCTTGCGCGCATTTGGGGTGCGTCGCACATAGGTCAGCGCCGCGGGCTAAACGGTTAAATCGGACCGCCAAGGGGATGGCGGAATGCCGGTGCCACTGATGCACGCGCGACACGGGCGCGGCCTCATTGACGAAGGGCACGACGTTCGACGCGTCGACTAAAGACCCGGCATTGCAGGCCCGCCCGTTCCTGGCGAAAGTCAGGCGATCTTGTAGTTGTAGACGGTCTGACGGCTCACACCGTATTCCGTGGCGAGTGCGGTAACAGATTCGCCCTTGGCCAGGCGTTCGCGTAGCTCACCGGCCTGCGTCTGCGAAAGTGACGCTCTCCGGCCTTTGTACTTGCCAGCAGCCTTTGCAAGAGCGATTCCCTCGCGTTGGCGTTCCAGGATCATCGACCGCTCAAACTCGGCAACCGCGCCGAGCATCGAGAGCAGCAAAGTGTTCATCGGGGAGTCATCGCCGGCGAAGACCAGGTTCTCCTTGACGAACTCGACCTTGACGCCCTGGCCGGTCAGTTCCCGAACTAGTCGACGCAGGTCTTCGAGATTGCGGGCGAGTCGGTCCATGCTGTGCACGACGAGCGTGTCACCGTCTCGGACGTAGTCCAGGCACGCGGCCAATTGGGGCCGCTGAGTGTCCTTGCCGCTGGCTTTGTCGGTGAAGATCTTCTCCAAGTCGACGCCGTCGAGTTGACGATCGGTGTTCTGATCGATGGTGCTCACTCGCTGGTATCCGACGCGCTGGCCCATGTTGAACCCCCTGGCTTCTCGCTCAGTATTGTCAATCTAGACTCTAGACATTGATAGGCGCAGTGTCAATTAATAGAGAATGGGCCCTAGTTCGACACGTGCGGCGCGGATTAATGCTGTCCATCACGGGTGTACCCCAGGTGGACGCCCGCCCCGTCTGAGTGGCCACCAGGGCCCGCGCCGAACTGCTAAAAGCTCCGTCTTATCCGACGAGGCGCTCGTGGTGACAACGGCACCGCTCCGACGGCTCCGTTTGCCTGTCGCCGCCCGGCGTTAACATCCACCTCGAGAGGGGGTGGGCTGCGTGGATGCCAATACGTGCACGTTTCCGGGGTGCGACCGACCTTTTGGTGAACGCACGAAGCTCAAACTTTGTAAGGGGCATTACCAGCAGCGCTGGCGCGGCCAGGAACTGCGACCGATCACCAAGGCCTACGGCACTTGCACGTTCCCAGGATGCGATCAGTCTTGGGGCGCGCGCTCCAAAGCAAAACTGTGTGGAACCCACTATCGGCAGAACCTCACCCGTGAGCGATCTAGCCATAGCGAGGTGGCGCATTACGTTAGCCCGGACACTCCAATCCTGATGGCCGATCTGCGGCATGTCCCAGCATCTGAGGTGGTTGTCGGCGATCAACTCATCGGATTTGACGAGTGTTTGGACGGCGCTAGCCGGGCTGGTACGCACAGGAAGTTCCGGACCGCCACGGTGGAAGCAGTATCGGTGGTGCCGAAACCTGGCGTGATCGTCCGCGACATTGACGGTCGGGAAACGGTGTGCGGCTCCAACCATCCGTGGTTCGTCCGCAGGCCGAATCGGCAGCCACGTCTTGCCTGGGTCCGAGCAGACGGGTTATCGCCGGGCTACCTCCTGCTGTCGCTTGGCACCTGGGCGTTTGATACGAGCCGTGCCGCCGGGTACTTGGCCGGTCTGTACGACGGCGAAGGGTCGTTGTCGGGCCGAGGCGCTGGGCGCAAGCAGACGAGCCTGGTGTTCTCGCAGAAGCCCGGTTTGGTCCTGGACGCGTTCATGGAGGCGATGGATATCGTCGGCCTCGGATACTCGCACTATAAATGTGCCCCCGCTTCGACATCACCCACCGATACCGTTTCGGTACAGGGTATTTCGCGAATCTTGCGAACCCTGGGCACACTGCGTCCAACTCGGTTTATCAACAGGGCGTGGGAAGTGTACGAAGGGGCCGGAATCGTGGTAACGAGGCAGCTCGAAGTGATTCCGGTGCATTCCGCGATGCCCATCGGTGAGCAGGAGATGGTCTCCATCCAAACCAGCACACGGACGCTCATCGCGAACAGCTATCTCTGAGGCGCCATTCGAAGTCAAACCGATGAGAATATGCAGCCGACTCCCGTTGGCGTAAAAGCAATCTCGCAGTCAGCCCGGCGCTTGGCGCCTTGTTCTCAGTCCTCCCGGACGATCTGCTGCTCATAACGTGGCCGGTATCGGACTCGTAGCACTTCAGCCAGCGCATCACGCTCAGTTCGACACTGCGCGATGCGCTCGGTGGCGGATTCGCACAATGCTCAGGTTTGCGCTTCGGTCCGGGTCGCGCTGTCTACATTCCCTCCGAGATTCGGATACGGGCGAGGTAATTCGTTGAGACGTGCCGGCCTCGCAGGACCGCCGGCGCAGCAGCGCCGTCGGGCTTGCATGGACCATTGAAACCGCCTTCTCCTCCGCCTGAGTCCGTCGTGGCGGGTCAGGCCGACCCCAGACCCCAGGGGGGATCCCCTCCCGGCCCACCTTAGGACCGGTCGGTTATGCGCCCGCCTGATGCTGTACGGGTTTTCAAGTGCTCCGGTCCTCGGCTTCAGCCACTACGACCGGGGCGCAGCCTGTCATGTGAAGCTCGCTCGCCACACGCGAAGCAAAGCGTCGTCACCGCGTGGCGGCCGTCGGGCCATAGGCTCTAGGCGTGAAGTTTCTGAAGTCGAAGCAGCGGGTCGCCGACCACGGAGAGGTCTTCACACCTCCTGAGATCGTGGGCGGCATGGTCGACTTGGTGCGAACTGAGTCCGAAAGGATCGACGCACGCTTCCTAGAAACGGCCTGCGGCTCCGGCAACTTCTTGATCCCTGTGCTCAGCCGCAAGTTGGAAACAGTCCAGGGCCGGTACGGGAAGAGCGATTTCGAAAAGAGGCACCAAGCTCTGCTTGCCCTCATGTCGATCTACGGCATCGAACTGCTTGAAGACAATGTTGCCGAGTGTCGTCAGAACCTTCTTGAGATCTTCGCTAGGTACCTCTACCTGGATCTCGAAGATCGTTTCTACGCCGCTGCGACGAGAGTTCTAGGCGCAAATATCGTCCACGGGGATGCCCTGTCGATGACCACCCGAGAGTCCGCTCCCCAGCCGATTGCTTTTCCCGAGTGGTCCTACCTCGGGAAGGGCGTGTTCCGCCGCCGAGATTTTCGCTTCGACACCCTGACACAAATCGCGTCGTTCGGCGACGACGACACGCTTTTTGGTGGAGGCGGCCATCATGAGATCTTCGTTCCGGCGAGGGATCATGGGGACCTAACGGTTCAGGAGATCGCGCAGGGGGGATGACGGGGGTGGTCGAGCAAGCGCCGTTTGGGTTGCGGAATAGGAACCCCGATGTACTCCGGTGCATCGCGAATCTCTCGAACGACGAGGTGTTCACGCCACCGGACTTCGCGAATGAAATGTTGGATCGGCTGACTGAGTCCTGGGCTGAAAGCCACGCCGGAGCGAACATCTGGTCGGATAAGTCGCTGACCTTCTTGGACCCGTTCACTAAATCCGGTGTCTTCCTACGAGAGATTGTGTCTCGACTCATCGGCGGTCTCGAAGACGAGATTCCTGATCTTCAGGAGCGCGTGAACCACATCCTCACCACACAGATCTTCGGCATCGGCATCACGACGCTTACAAGCCTGATCGCTCGCCGGAGCATCTACTGCTCGAAGTGGGCGAACGGCGAGCATTCGGTCGCGAAGTCGTTCCACACGACTACGGGCAACATTTGGTTTCAGTCGATGCAGCACACCTGGGTTGATGCCACCGACTTCGTCGATACAGCTGATGAGCACGGAAACCCTGTCTCGAAGGGCGTGAACGGGAAATGCCGCTACTGCGGCACTAGCCAGAAAGCGCTCGAGCGGTCAGACGATCTGGAGACACATGCCTACGCCTTCATTCACACCGACGACATCCAGTCGCGGATCGCGGAGCTCTTTGGAGAGAACATGCAGTTCGATGTGATCATCGGCAACCCGCCTTATCAGCTAGAAGACGGCGGCTACGGCATGAGTGCCGCGCCCATCTACCAAAAGTTCGTCGAACAAGCGAAGAAGCTCAACCCTCGCCTTCTCACGATGGTCATTCCGTCCCGGTGGTTCGCCGGCGGCAAAGGATTGGATGAGTTTAGGGAGGCAATGCTCAAGGACGACCGAATCCGGTCCATCGATGATTACCTCAATGCGTCCGATGTGTTCCCAGGCATCGGTCTCAAGGGCGGCGTGTGTTACTTCCTATGGGACCGGGACAACCCCGGCACCTGTCGGGTGACTACCCACCACAAAGACGAGGAGCCGTCAACCGTCATTCGCAACCTTGTCGAGCCGGGTGCGGATGTCTTCATTCGGTTCAACGAGGGTCTTGCGATCCTCAAGAAGGTCGTCGCGGTGGAAACCGGCGGGTCCGAATCAGTTGCGTTGCCCGCAGGCAAACGCTTTGAACAACTCGTTAGTTCGAGAAAGCCGTTTGGGCTGGAAACAACCTTCAAGGGCAAGCCGGCCAAGGGTGGTGAAGATGACTTGGTCGTCTATCAGAACGGCGGCACCGCCTACCTGCCGCGTGGCTCGGTATCGACGGGCACCGAGCTCATAGACAAATGGAAGATTTACATCGGCTACGCCGCACCGGGGACTGGTAATAAGGACACGTACCCTCACCGCATCATTAGCACCCCGTTTATCGGCGAACCAGGTTCGATTTGCACGGAGACATACCTATGTATTGGCCCGTTTGCTTCGAAGGATGAAGCTGAGAGCGCTTTGTCGTTCTTGTTTTGCCGGTTGACGCGCCTCCTCATCCTTCTTCACAAGCCATCGCAGCACGTAACGCGAAAGGTCTACACCTTCGTACCTAGTCAACCTTGGACGGAGACCTGGACGGATAAGACCCTTTATGCGAAGTACGGCCTGGATGCTGAAGACATCGCTTTCATTGAAAAGTTGGTGCGCCCAATGGGTTCGGATGCATGACAACACCGATCGATGATCTGCTGCCGGAGAAGCCAGACGCTCGCCTGCGTCTCTACGCTTACTCAATCGAGGATGATCCCCACAAGGGACTGTTAAAGATTGGCCAGACCACTCAAGACGTCCAAACTCGCGTTGCTCAACAGCTTAAGACTGCGGCGATAAAGAACTACACGATCCAGATCGACGAGTCCGCGGAGCGGCTAGATGGCTCCGTCGTTACCGACCATCAGGTACGGATGCGCCTCAAGGCCAAGGGTTTCGCGAACCCTCTGCTCGAGTGGATGCAGTGCTCGGTTCCTGATGTGCTAACCGCCATCACAGAGTTAATAACTGGCGAACAGTTCTCTGGCACGCACCATGAGACTTTCAAGATGCGTCCGGAGCAGGCGGCGGCCGTCGGCAAGACTCATGCATACTTCCACTCCATCTGGAAGGAAGACATGCATGCAGTCCCGCGTTTTCTATGGAACGCCAAGATGCGGTTTGGCAAGACCTTCGCCTCCTACGAACTCGCTAAGAAGCTCGGTGCAACAAAGGTTTTGGTGGTGACATTCAAGCCGGCGGTCGAGGACGCCTGGCAGCGCGACCTGGAATCGCACGTGGATTTTAATGGGTGGCAGTACTTGTCGAAGGCCACGGGCAAGGACCCGAACTCGGCGGATCCCAAGAAGCCAATCGTGTATTTCGGTTCGTTCCAGGACCTTCTAGGCAAGGACAAAGCAGGCAACATCAAAGCCAAGAACACCTGGCTCCACGCGACCAACTGGGATCTCGTCGTCTTCGATGAGTATCACTTCGGTGCCTGGCGCGACCGCGCCAAAGAGCTGTTCGAAGGCGAGGACGAGTCCGAAGCAAAGAAAGAAGCGGCGGCTGAGTACAACCCCCAACTCGATAGCTTCAACGAGGAGCTGGATGAGCTGGCCGGCCGGGAGGCAGACTTCCTGCCGATCACGACGAAAGCCTACCTGTACCTCTCCGGCACACCCTTTAAAGCCATCGCAACCGGCGAGTTCATCGAGGAGCAGATCTTCAACTGGACGTACACGGATGAGCAGCGAGCGAAAAATCTTTGGGCTGTAAACCATCCGGGGGCCTGGAACCCGTACTCCGCGTTGCCGGAACTGCGCCTGATGACCTACCAGATGCCAGATGAACTGCTCGCTATCGCTAGGCAAGGCGAGTTCGACGAGTTCGATCTGAATGAGTTTTTCACCGCGATTGGCGACGGCCAATCGGCACAGTTCAAGTACAAGACCGAAGTTCAGAAGTGGCTCGACATCATCCGTGGCTCGTACGCTGCGACACAAATTGACAATCTGAAGCTAGGTGCTAAAAAGCCGCCGTTCCCCTACTCCGACGTTCGCCTGCTGCCCTATCTCAACCACTCGCTTTGGTTCCTCCCATCAGTTGCTTCATGCAACGCGATGGCCAATCTGTTGGCCGAGAAACAGAACACCTTCTTTCACGACTACAAGATACTCACCGTCGCGGGCCACAGCGCTGGCGTCGGCCTGGCGGCGTTGCCGCCCGTGCGTGAAGCTATCGGGAACGGCCATGACTCCAAGACGATCACGCTGTCATGCGGAAAGCTTACGACCGGTGTGACTGTGCCTCAGTGGTCGGCGATGTTGATGTTGAGGAATCTCAATTCACCGGAGACCTACTTTCAAGCAGCGTTCCGCGTGCAGTCGCCGTGGTCCATACGTAACCCCAACGGCGACAACCCAAACGAAGAGGAAGTACTGAAGCCTGTGGGCTTCGTATTTGACTTCGCTCCGACGCGGGCCCTTCGACAGATCGCGGACTATGGCGCGGGACTCGCACCCGAAGCCGCGAACCCCGAAGAGGCAGTTAGAGAATTGGTGAGTTTTCTGCCAGTCCTGGCCTATGACGGGTCGCATATGGCACAGGTGGACGCGGGCGCCATCCTCGATGTTGCGATGGCGGGCACCTCTGCGACGCTCTTAGCGCGAAAGTGGGAGTCCGCACTGCTCGTCAATGTCGACAACGAAACGCTTCGCAAAATCCTTCAGAACCCTAAAGCTCTGGAGGCCGTGATGAAGATCGAAGGCTTTCGTGCGCTGGGCAGCGACGTCTTCGAGACAGTCATCAACAAGAGTCAGAAAGTCAAGAACACGAAGAAGGACAAGGGCGAAGACCTCTCGACGAAGGAGAAAAAGGAGCTCTCTCAGGAGGAGAAGGAGTACAGGTCGAAGCGCAAGCAGATCCAGGAGAAGCTGATCAAGTTCGCGACTCGTATCCCTGCCTTCATGTACTTGACCGACTTTCGAGAGAATACGTTGAAGGATGTGATCACGAAGATCGAGCCGGATCTCTTCAAGACCGTCACGGGTCTGACAGTCGACGACTTCAACCTGCTTGTCTCGCTGAACGTGTTCAACAGCGGACATATGAACCAAGCAGTCTTCGCCTTCCGTCGCTATGAAGACGCATCACTGTCGTATACCGGCATCGACAGCCATGAGGGGTTACGCCATTTCGGCCTTTACGACACGGTGGTAGCGCGCGAGGGCTAGCTTCGACGGGAAGCGTTGCCGTTCAGCCGTTCGATGAAAGTACCCGCCTTATTGCCTCGGTTGACGCCCCAAGAAGGCGAAGCAAATGGCCGCGCACCGCACGCTCCAAGATGTCGGCGGCCTCGGCGAGGTCTTGCCGGTCGTAGGTCCTATTGCCGTGCGATAGATCATTGCGCACGACGCGAATAGCGTCGAGAGTCGTCGTGGTGTTTTCGTCCACCGAGCGAACGGATTTGACCAGGGCAGTGTTAGTCAGCGCAGACTCGAGGCTGATCGGCAATGCTTGCAGCATCTCGCGAAGCACCATGTCCAGTCCTTGAGGAGGCCGCTTTGGCAGATTGCTTTTAATGAACCTGAAGTCGGTAGTCTCGAGGTCTTCCTTGCAACGGCTCAAGACAGATTCGCGCTCAATCGCGAAGCGCTGCTGCCGCTCCTCGAAGCGGCCTTCGTGGCCGCAGAGCCCTTCGAGTGCCTGCAACAACAGCAGGTAACGTGCTCTCGGATGCTGGCTTTGCCCGACTGCAGTGATGTCGTAGGTATTGAGGATCGGATTCTGGGTGGCTTTCAGGTCTTGCCACCGCCTAAGCAACGTCAAGAGCGATTCGCCTTCGTCGAGCCGTATCGCCGAGATGTCCTTGTTTCGAAATGAATTGGACGATGTGTACGGCTCTTGGCTGACCGAGGCGTTGAACACCTGGAACTGACGCAGTTGGGGAGGTCTCACATCACCCTCAGCGACGGGAGAGCAAGTCAGATAGGAAATGTCCTCCCGCTTGCCTGTTGCGGCAGCCATCAGCCCACGAAGTGGCCAAGCCCATTGAGTCAGGAACTCAGACAACGGCACTGGTTGAGTCAACTCCACGGACACAACGGGACTGAAGGCGAGACCGAAGCCGTACCAGCCGCCGATCTCGGCCGAGAGTTGGTAGTAAAAGGTGACTTTCGCCGCATTGTCCTGCCAGGTAAGTCGGCTCTCCTTATCGAAGGTAGCCGAGAATACTGGATTCTCATGGCCGTAAATATCGTCGCCTGGAAAGGCTTTGCCGGCGATCGGACTCTTCCCTGCGAACGCTTCCAGGTGGGGTACCTGGATAGCTCCGGAGTCGACCAGAAGCGGGCCGGTCCGCGGAGCTCCACGCCCGACTAGCGCAGCCCACGCATCGAAAAACGCGTTTCCGCCGTCAAAGTGCATGACGCCGGTACGAGGCTCTTCACCAAAGACGGTGAGGTGGGCGTCGAGAAGCACGACATCGAAGCCACCATTCATCTCCCCGTGGACAAGCGGGTAATCGAAATGTTGCGGAAAGCCTGCCTGGGTTTGGCCAGTCGCTTCGTCAGTGATCCGATTCGTGGGCGCAACGCCAAATACTGATCCACGTGCTTGCCGTAGCTGCCGAAGCTCGACGTCTCCCGGTACCACCCACGTGGCGGAGTCGGGCGGTTTCGACAGCGTCCAGGTGGCTCGATGAGAGCCAGCCTCAATGAGCGGCTTCAGTGCGGTTCCAGCCATACCGCCAATGTACGGCCGTGCCAAAACGTGACGGCCTCGAGGTACGTGTGCTTACGGTCGTTACGACTAGATAGTGTCGCTAGCGATCATTTTATCCACTGCAACACGGTGTTGTGCCTAATCTTAGCTATGGCGTTCGGTATTAGGCAGTGATGTTACTAAAACTGCCCCTCGGCGGACCGATCGACGGATTGCTCGACTGCGCCAAGTGAAACCTCACAATCAGTTGCGGTCTGACACGCAGCAGTTCACTTGCGACGGCGCGGACCTCTGTTCTCGCACTACTCTGTCGAGGTATCGTAAAACGCGCAATCTTATAGGCGCTTAGGCCTGACACTAAGGGGTGCGATAGTTGCCCGGTTTAGCTTCGAAAGTCTAGATTGTCTCTTTTTCTGCGAAGTAGACGTTCGAATCTAAATTCATTGCTGATAGCAGCGATTTCTGAGCTTCGATCCGCGTTGTGCTCGCGAATCTCTGCCACGCTGGTCACTGCCGGCAGTACACCCCATACGTGATTGCTCGGAGGGGGCGGCTCCGACATTGAGGGTTCCTGGGAAAGAAGATTTTCCAAGACTTGCGTTTCGAGGGGTGCATGGGAGAGCCATCTGCCCCCTATCAGCCGCGTAACCGGCGGTTGTGCGATCTGCGCCAGCATCGCACGCCACCAGCCGGGTGCAGAGAACCAGTAGTCCACCTTGAGTCCGTATTTGTTATACGCGGACAAGAGAATCTGAAAATGGTGCAGAAATACGGTGTTCCATCGCAACTCACTATTTTCGATCAACCACATCGAGTCTCCGAAATCAAACCCAAGACTGTGAGCAATACTCAGCACGTACCCTTTTATCGGTAAATAGCCTTCAGCGAAGCGTTTCTGCAGAAGGTATGGTGCGTTCTTATCCGCAGCAGCTAGTGGTGCAATCTCACTGATGCTGGAGAGAGCGTTCGCGAACACACGTACGGGATCCGGTGTTTGTAGGCAGAAATGGGCTAGCAGTGGGAAGATCGCCAGGCCCTGCTGCGGACGAGCCATGCTGCTGCATAGTTCGCTGAAAGCGGCGGTGTAGGCGGAGCCGTCTGTGAGTGCGAAATAGTATTGTTCGCCCGTGAATTTTGCTCGCCCTTGGCTGAAGTTCGGGACGGACCTAACCCCCATGGCGCGATGAATTTCAGGCTCATCCATTTCTAGCTGAGGCTCAGTTTCGAATTTTGGCCTAAGGAAATCTGGAATCGAACCCTTTGACGCTTGGTGCGTAATGTCTGGGCCTGTTACCAGAACGTCCCAGTAGCGAGCTAAACCCTCCGTCAGGTCATGAGGTGACAAGCCAAGATGCGTGGATCGTTCATGATAATTATGCACAAGAGTCTCGAACCAGTCGAGTTGGAACCGCCGAAGCGGAAATGTTGCAGCCCAAAGCTGGTGCAGTATTAGACCCCATTCCGCCGCAGCCATACGTGTCATATACGCCTGGCTTAAGACTTGCCAGACATGAACGAGCTCGTGGAAGAAAGTGCGACCAAGTTCGCCGTGCTGCCGTGGGTAAAGCACGACCCCGTTGTCATATGGCTGGTAAGGCAGGTCAAGAGATACCGCTAGACCAGCTCTCGAGACACCGTGCGGCATGGGCCTAAACGACTAGCTTGCGAACAGCTGTTTGATGCGGTCCTCGATTTGATTCGGTGTCTCGCCGCTGATGGGAGTTACGGAGTTGTCTCCAATTATTAGTACTGTACCGAGAGGAACCGATGGGTTGGTTCTTATCTCTATAGTTCCGCTGCGCGAATCAAAAATTGCACCACCGTGTTTAGGGTCAAGTGCTTCCTCAGAAACGCTTGAAATCAGAAAGCCTATAGTCGTAATTACGCCTGCAACAATAGCTAGGGGCTCGAACGCTGCTTCCGCATAGTCGAGTTCTTCGTCGGTCGGTGGTTTGAAGAGCTCTTGCTTCGAGAAGATCTCGACGCTCGCTGGTGCCAGCCGCTCCTTTAAACGCGAAACTAAAGACACGGGTACGGCCCACGTGTACGTGATTGCCGTATCCGGGTCGATCGATGACACACGATGAGACCGGCTGTCTATGCTTTCAATGATCTCTAGAACCTGTTGGTGGAGGGCATCGGACTCGTCCGCGCCAATCCGTTGAAGAGTCGCGTCCAGCGCAAAAAACAGACCACCCGTGCCACTTCGGCGAAGCAATAGCAAGTCTGCGTAACCATCCTCTTCATAGAGAATGCGCTGTCCGAGAACCGTCTCTCCTGGCTTACGAAGGCCATACAAGCGTATCCCTAGATCGTCCTCTAGCATCGACTGCTCTGAGTCGTCGAGGGAGTTGTGCGATAGTTCTTCTCGCCACATTATGATGGGACGCCTTTGCTGATCGCTCATATCGACACTTTCCAATCGGTTTCTCGAAAGTGGGCTGATACTACGCCGTCCTTGATTGGCGGCCCACACGATGGGAATACCGCGATCGAAACCCCTCGTTGCAACTTATCGCTGGCGATAGCGGCCCACCTTGTCAAGATGGGGCATATTTCGTCTACCAGATCTTTCATAATGAAATCGTAGTCTTGTGAGAACAGCATTTCTTCGGTCACTGCAATCCCCAGTGATTCTAGTAAGTCACTCGCCATATCTCGAATCTGATCGGACGATATTTGAACGTCGTAATCGCTCGGGTACCGGTCTATTCCTACGTGATACATCGAATCAAAAGGCCTTCTGATTGGCCGTTGTTCGCTGCTCGGCCAGACTCGGTCTCTCCGTTTTTCTATTTCGTCCAGTTCGGGATTTTCTGGTACTCGTTTTCGCGTACTTCGAAACAATATCGAGACCTGCCCGCGATCCCACGGCATCTTTTTGTGAGAGCCGGAGTAGAAGTGAGCGGAACTACCCTGTAATCGAATATCGCATTGTTGTATTCCGTCGCGAGCCAGCGCCTGCGACAGAGATAGTAGAAAGTCTTTAAACTGTGCTGATGTCATTCCTAGTGGGCGGACCTTGGACGCACAGTCGAGTAAATCTTGGGAAGTTAGACCGAGAAATAGCAGGTGTGCTGGCGAGGGCTCCCACCCGTTCTCATCAGGAATCAATTCAGTTTTCCTCCCCTGGATAGCGACCCACAAGATCTGCGGTTGTGGTCGAGGCTATGTTACTTCGAACAAAGGTACGTCGACTCCTGCTCACCAACATTGCGTTTCATCATGAAGTCTAGGAACCCTCACCGAGCGACCGGGTGTGGGACGGCTCGGCAAAATAAGTTCCTGCGTCGACGCCTGAGGTCGCCATTGCGAGGCGCGGGGTGGCCGGCATGCTGACCCGTCGCAGTGCGTGGACAGCCTGGGCTTTGAAGCACTGAGCTGTCGCTTGCTCAATGCAGCGGTCCAGCGTCGCGCGGCGTTGCTTTGTCCCCAAGCAGCAGGACATACCTAGGTCGGGGTCGACCCGATAGCTGCGTATCGTTGCAACCTTCAAGCACCCGTACGCTTGTCGCGTGACCGTTAAGCTCTGCCTGACTCAAGATCCCGATGCGGACGAACTGCTCTCAACGTGTCCGTTTGCGCTGCTCACAGGTATGTTGCTTGATCAACAGATTCCCATGGAAGTGGCGTTTGCGGGACCGAAGAAGCTCGCCGACCGTTTAGATCGAGCCCGTAGTAATGGTGTTGGCGCTTCTCAACAGATTCCCATGGAAGTGGC